>OMKS01002046.1_pt1 | contig 17251 bp, 13 predicted proteins | sample 1674721 | NCBI WGS metagenome assembly OMKS01 (sample SAMN06264996, study PRJEB25208) | sediment metagenome | isolation source: hot spring sediment | place: USA: California | collected 2014-09-02
CAAGACCCAGTCCGCGCTGCTGGAGGTGATGCAGGAACAACAGGTCACGCTGGAAGGCCAGGCCATGCCCGTGCCGCGCCCGTTCATGACCCTGGCCACCCAGAACCCCCTCGAACAGGAAGGCACCTACCCGCTGCCCGAGGCGCAGCTCGACCGTTTCCTGTTCAAGGTGCAGATCGACTACCCAGACGAGGCCGAGGAACAGGAGATGGTCGCAAGCATCACCGGCGGCCACGTCGGCGACCTCCTCGACGTCTCCGCCGTGCAGACACTGGTCAAACCGGAGGCGATCCAGACCCTGCAGCGCCTCACCGCCCGGATCCGGGTGGATCGCCAGGTGAACGACTACGCCGTGCGCATTGCCCGCGCCACCCGCGACTGGCAGGGCATCGCCATCGGCGCCGGACCGCGAGGCGGCATCGCCCTGGTGCGTGCGGCGCGCGCCGCCGCGCTGCTCGCCGGGCGCGACTTCGTCACCCCGGACGATGTGAAGAAGGTAGCCAGGCCCGCCCTGCGGCACCGCATCGCGCTCTCGCCCGAACTGGAGCTCGAAGGCCAGACCCCGGACCAGGTGCTGCACGCCCTGATCGACCGGGTCGACGCCCCACGCACCTGATCCCGCGCCATGACACCCACCCGCCGCCTCTTCATCGCGCTCTGGCTATTGGCCGCCCTGGGACTTGCGGCTGCACTGTGGCCCGCGCTGGCCACGGCCTGGGTGTATGCCCTCGTCGCCCTGGCCGTCCTCGCCCTGCTCGACGGCCTGGCCGCCTGGCGCATGCGTCCGCCCGCGGTGGAGCGCGAGCTCGCCAGCTCGCTGCCGCTTGGCGTCCGCCGCCCGGTCACGCTGCGGGTGCACAACCCCGGGCGGCGGCGCCTCGCCTTCGAGGTCTTCGACCACTACCCCGAGGGGGTCGAGGCCCGCGGCCTGCCGCAGGCCGCGACGCTGGAGCCGGACCACTTCGTCGAGCTGGGCTACCGCATCCGCCCCGTGGAACGTGGCGAGATCCTGTTTCCGCGCGTGCAGTTCCGGCTCGTCTCGGCGCTGGGCCTGTGGCGACGCAGCCGGCAGGTGCCACTGGAGAGCCGTGCCCAGGTCTATCCAAACTTCGCCGCCGTGAGCAAGTACATCCTGCTGGCCATGGACAACCGGCTGAGCCAGATGGGCATCCTGAAGCGCCGGCGGCGCGGCGAGGGGCAGGACTTTCACCAGCTACGCGAGTACCGGCGCGGCGACTCGCCGCGGCAGATCGACTGGAAGGCCACCTCGCGCATGCGCAAGCTGATCGCGCGCGAATATCAGGACGAGCGCGACCAGGAGGTCGTGTTCCTGGTCGACTGCGGGCATCGCATGTTCACCCGCGACGACGCCCTCTCCCACTTCGACCACACCCTCAACGCCCTGCTGCTGTTGAGCTACGTGGCCCTGCGCCAGGGCGATGCCGTGGGGCTGGGCACCTTCAGCGGCGAACAGCGCTGGCTGCGCCCGGCCAAGGGCCAGGGCCAGCTCAATCACATCCTCAACACCGTCTACGACCTGCAGCCCACCACCCAGGCCCCGGACTATGCCCAGGCCGCCACGCAGTTCCTAGCCCGGCAGAAGAAGCGCTCCCTGGTAGTCGTCATCACCAACCTGCGCGACGAGGACAGCGATGACCTGCTGCCCGCCCTGCACCTGCTGAAAAAACGTCACCTGGTGCTGCTCGCCAGCATGCAGGAGCGCGCGCTCGACGACGCGCTGCACGGCGAGGTCGAGGACTTCGACGACGCCATTCGCGTGGCCAGCACCCACCGCTACCTCGCCTCGCGCCGGCGCGCCTTCGAGGACGTACAGGCCAGCGGCATCCTGAGCCTCGACGTCCCGCCGGATCGGCTCTCGGTCTCGCTCGTGAACAGCTACCTCGACATCAAGCGCAGCGGCAGTCTCTGAGCCATGAGCGAGAGCCGACACAATGTGACGATACGGCCCATCGGCTATGCACGCTCCTGCTTCAAGGAAAAGTTTGGCATTCCGCGCCAGCCGGGGCTGGTCCCGCACGCCCGCGCGCGCATCAAGATGCTCGCGCCCTACAACCGCCCCGAGGCCTTTCGCGGCATCGAGGACTTCTCGCACCTGTGGATCAGTTTCCTCTTCCACCAGCACCTCGGCGCGGCCTGGCGAGCCACCGTGCGCCCGCCGCGCCTGGGCGGCAACGAGCGCGTCGGCGTCTTCGCCACCCGCTCCACCTACCGGCCCAATCCGCTCGGCCTGTCGGTCGTGCAGCTCGACCGCATCGAGATCGCGGGCGACGCCGTCACCCTGCATGTCAGCGGCGTCGACCTGCTCGACGGCACCCCGGTCGTCGACATCAAGCCCTACGTGCCCTACGCCGACGCCCTGCCCGATGCGCACGGCGGCTTCGCCCCTACCCCACCCGACCGGACGCTCTCCATCACCTTCACCGAGGCCGCCGAGCAACAGATCGCCGCGCGTGAGGCGGCCGGCCTGGCCGACCTGCGCGCCCTGATCACCGAACTCCTGCGGCTCGATCCGCGGCCCGCCTACCGGGGCCACGAGACGCAGGCGGCCGACTTCGGCATGCGGCTTTACGACTTTGATCTCAGGTGGCGGATCGAGGGGAAGGAGGTGACGGTGACGGCGCTGGTCAATAGCGGGACACGCGGGGGGAGTGAGAAATAAGGCGAGCAGGAGCGACAAAAGTCGCGAACCAACGCTGCTTGCCGAAGCCGCGGTCGCGACTGCCGTGACCGGAAAAGCCGCGATGGCGGATGGACGTCGATGGCAGCGATGCTGCTACCCATCCTGCGCCGGACGCCTTACCCTTTCCGCCTCGCCAGCGTCAGAAAGGTATAGGGATACGGGTTCTTCTCGTCCGCCTCGTGTTCCGCGCGCGCGACCTCTTCCCACTCCTGCATGCTGTACTCCGGAAAATAGGTGTCGCCATCGAAGCGTGCATCGATGATGGTGAGCTCCAGGCGGTCGGCGCGCGGCAGGTACTGGTCAAAGAGCTTCTGCCCGCCGATGACCATCACCTCCTCGGCCTCGCCGGCGGCCTCGAGCGCGGCATCGAGACCGTGCACCACGGTACAGCCTTCGATCTGCAGGTTCTGGTCACGCGTGACGACGATGTTGAGGCGGCCGGGCAGCGGGCGACCGATGGATTCATAGGTACTGCGTCCCATGATCATGGGCTTGCCCATGGTGAGGCGCTTGAAATGCTGCAGGTCGGCCGGCAGGTGCCAGATGAGCTGGTTGTCCTTGCCGATGACGCGGTCGCGCGCCATGGCGCCAATCAGGGTGATCTTCATACAGCCACGGGCGCCTTGATGTGGGGATGGTGTTCATAGCCGACCAGCTCGAAATCCTCGAAACGGAAATCGAAGATCGACCTCACCTCGGGGTTGATCTGCATGCGCGGCAGCGGCAATGGCGTGCGCGCGAGCTGTTCATCCGCCTGCTCGAGGTGATTGAGATAGAGGTGCGCATCGCCCAGGGTGTGCACGAACTCGCCGGGCTCTAATCCCGTGACCTGCGCCATCATCAGGGTGAGCAGTGCGTAGGAGGCGATATTGAAGGGCACCCCGAGGAAGATGTCGGCGCTGCGCTGGTAGAGCTGGCAGGAGAGCCGGCCCTCGGCCACATAGAACTGGAAGAAGGCGTGACAGGGTGGCAGGGCCATATTCTCGATCTCCGCCACGTTCCAGGCGCTGACGATGAGGCGGCGCGAGTCCGGGTTGTTCCTGATCTGCTCGACCACCTGCGCGATCTGGTCGATGTGCCGACCGTCGGGCATGGGCCAGGAACGCCACTGCGAGCCGTATACCGGACCGAGCTCGCCGTTCTCGTCCGCCCATTCGTCCCAGATGGAGACGCCGTTTTCCTTGAGATAACGGATATTGGTGTCGCCCTTAAGAAACCACAGCAGCGCGTGGATGATGGAACGCAGGTGCAGCTTCTTGGTGGTGAGCACCGGAAAACCCTGGGCCAGATCGAATCGCATCTGGTAGCCGAACACGGAGAGCGTGCCGGTGCCGGTGCGGTCTTCCTTCTTCACGCCGTGCTCGCGCACGTGGCGCATGAGATCGAGATACTGCTTCATGAGGCCGAGTCCGTTTTTACTCTGGCGTCGCGGTAGTAGGCCCAAACCATCAAGCCGACGCCCGCCAGGATCATGGGCAGGCTCAGGAGCTGGCCCATGGTCATCCAGTCAAACGCGAGGAAATAGATGCTGCCGTCCGGGTTGCGATCGGGCTCGCGCGCGAACTCGACGAGAAAGCGGAAGGCACCGTAGGCGGCCAGGAACAGGCCGGCCACCGAACCCGCCGGCCGCGGGCGGCTGGAGAACACCCACAGCAGCACGAACAGGACCATGCCTTCCAGCGCCGCCTGGTAAAGCTGCGAGGGATGGCGCGCCAGGTTGTCCACATGCGGGAAGACCATGGCCCAGAAGGCGTCGGGGTCGGTGGGCCGGCCCCAGAGTTCGCCGTTGATGAAGTTGCCGATGCGCCCGGCGCCCAGGCCGATGGGCACCATGGGGGCGACGAAGTCGGCGAATCGCAGCATGCCGACCTGGTGCCGGCGCCCGTACCACCACATGGCGGCAATCACGCCGAGCATGCCCCCGTGGAAGCTCATGCCGCCCTGGTGGATGTAGAAGAAGGTCCAGGGGGCGCTGAGGAACTCCGCGGTGTTGTAGAACAGCATCGAACCCAGCCGCCCGCCGAGTATCACACCCAGCACGCCGTAGAACAGCATGTCGCCGACCTGCTCCGGCTTGAACGGGCTGTCCGGCCGCCTGGCGCGATACGCCCCCAGCGCCCAGAAGCCGGCGAAGCCGACGAGGTACATGAGGCCATACCAGCGCACCGCCAGCGGGCCGAGTTCGAAGAGGATCGGATCGATTTCAGGATAGGTCATCATGGCGTGCTCATCCTAACACGGTGATCAGGCGTCGACCGCCCGGCTGAACACCACCTTGAGGTACTCGGTCTCGGGGATCGCCGGGTTCATCGGGTGGTCGGCCGACTGGTAACCATGCGCCAGCACCTGCAGGGTCCGGTCGACGTGGCGCGCGGCGCCGTGCATCTGCTGCACCAGCACCTCGCGCGGCAAGTGGTGCGAGCAGGAGCAGCTGATGAGGAACCCGTCGCGCGAGAGCACCTGCAGGGCCATCTGATTGATGCGCCGGTAGCCCTCCACGCCCGACTTGAAGTCCTTCTTGCGCTTGATGAAGGCCGGCGGGTCGACGATCACCACGTCAAAGCGCTCGCGCTCCTCGCGCAGGGCACGCAGGGCCTCGAAGGCATCCCCCTCCATCAACCCCACGCGCTCGGCAACACCGTTGTCGCGCGCATTGCGCTCGACGTAGTCGAGCGCCGTGGCCGAGTTGTCGACACACACGGCCGAGTCGGCACCCGCGCGCACGGCCTGGATGCCCCAACCACCGATGTAGCTGAACACGTCCAGCACCCGCGCGCCCTGCACGTAGCGCGCGAGCTGGGCGCGATTGTCGCGCTGGTCGTAATACCAGCCCGTCTTCTGTCCCCCCGCCAGCGGCGCGCGCAATTGCGCGCCGTACTCGGGGACCGTGATCTCGTCCGGCACCTCGCCCAGCGCCGCGCGCACATAGAGCTCCAGGCCCTCGAGCTTGCGCACGGCCCCGTCGTTGCGCAGCAGCACGGCGCGCGGCCTGACCACCTTGTCCAGGGCGGCCAGCACGTCGTCGAGGCGCGCCTCCATGCCGGCGGTGGTGATCTGCACCGCGTAGACGTCGTCGAAGCGGTCGACCACCAGCCCCGGCAGGCCGTCACCCTCGCCGTGCACCAGGCGGTAGTAGGGCTCGCCATACAGGCGCTCACGCAGCGACAGGGCGACCTTGAGGCGATGCACGATGTAGGAGCCGTCGAAGGGATGCTTGGCATCGCGGCTCACCAGTCGCGCGCAGATCAGCGAGTTTGGATTAGCGTAGCCCGTGCCGAGCGCGCGCCCCCGCGCATCCTGGATCTCCACCGGCTGGCCCGGCGCCAGGGCGGTGAGCGGCGTCACCGCCACGTCGACCTCGTTGCTGAACACCCACAGGTGCCCGGCGCGCAGGCGGCGCTCCTCGTTCTTCTTCAGGCGCAGCGGCGCGTATTCGAGGCTCATGGTGATCTCCGGGCTGGGAAGCGAAAGCGCATAGGATACCCCATCGGGCACCGGGAGCCCGCACCCGGGATGAGGGAAAAGGACAGCACCGCCGGGACTTGGCTATAGTCGGGCCATCGCGCACCGAGGGAGAGCCCATGACCCACCGCAACCGCCTGGCCGACGAGACCAGCCCCTACCTCCAGCAGCACGCCGGCAACCCCGTGGACTGGTACCCCTGGGGCGAGGAGGCGCTGGAAAAGGCGCGTCGCGAGGACAGGCCCATCCTGCTCTCCATTGGCTATTCGGCCTGCCACTGGTGCCACGTGATGGCCCACGAGTCCTTCGAGGACGAGGCCACGGCGGCGCTCATGAACCGGCTCTACGTGAACATCAAGGTCGACCGCGAGGAGCGCCCCGACCTCGACAAGCTCTATCAGGTCGCCCACTCCCTGCTCACCCAGCGCGCCGGCGGCTGGCCGCTGACCATGTTCCTCACGCCGAACGACCAGATGCCCTTCTTCGGCGGCACCTATTTCCCGCGCCAGGCGCGCTACGGCCTGCCGGGTTTCGGCGAGATCCTCGAGCGCGTGGCCGGGTTCTACCACGAGAAACGTGACGAGATCACGACACAGAACGACTCCATGCGCGACGCCCTGGCCCGCATCTACGACAGCCGCAGCACAGACGAGGCACTCAACTCGGCGGCGCTGGACCAGGCCCGCGCGGCGCTCGCCCGCGAGTTCGACGCACGCTTCGGCGGTTTCGGCAGCGCGCCGAAGTTCCCACACCCGGCCATGCTCGACCGCCTGCTGCGCCACTGGGCCGGCAGCCAGCTCGCCGGCCAGCCGGACGAACAGGCCCTGCACATGGTGCGTTTCACCCTCACGCGCATGGCCCGCGGCGGGGTCTTCGACCAGCTGGGCGGCGGCTTCTGCCGCTACTCGGTGGACGACTACTGGATGATCCCGCACTTCGAGAAGATGCTTTACGACAACGGCCCGCTGCTCGCGCTCTACAGCGAGCTGTTTGCCGCCACCGGTGACGGCCTGGCCGAGCGCACCGCCCGCGAGACCGCCGACTGGGTGCTGCGCGAGATGCAATCGCCCGAGGGTGGCTACTACTCCACGCTGGACGCCGACTCCGAGGGCGAGGAAGGGAAGTTCTACGTCTGGGATGCGGCCCGCGTGCGCGAGCTGCTGAACGACGACGACTGGCGGATCCTTGCTCGCCACTACGGCCTCGACCGTCCGCCGAACTTCGAGGGGCGCTGGCACCTGCACGTCTTCGAGGAAGCGGCCGACATCGCCCGCGCACTGGGTCTCGACGAGGAGCAGGTCCGGACCCGCCTCGACCGCGCGCGGTCGCGCCTGCTCGAGGTGCGCGCCAAGCGCATCCGCCCGGGGCGCGACGAGAAGGTTCTCACCGCCTGGAATGGCCTCATGATCAAGGGCATGGCAGCCGCCGCCCGTCACCTCGACGCTCCCGAATATGCCGAATCCGCCACCCGCGCGCTGGACTTCATCCGCCAGACACTCTGGCGCGACGACCGCCTGCTCGCCACCTACAAGGACGGCAAGGCGCACCTTTCCGCCTATCTCGACGACCACGCCTTCCTGCTCGACGGCATCCTCGAGCTGCTGCAGGTGCGCTGGCGCAGCGAGGACCTCGCCTTCGCCCGCGAGCTGGCCGACGTCCTGCTCGCGCACTTCGAGGACCGCGAACACGGCGGCTTCTGGTTCACCGCCGACGACCACGAGCAGCTCATCCAGCGGCCCAAGTCACTGGCCGACGAGGCCACCCCCTCGGGCAACGGCGTGGCCACCCAGGCACTCGCCCGGCTCGGCTTCCTGCTCGGCGAGGAACGCTACCTGCAGGCCGCCGACCGCGCGCTGAAACAGGCCGCCGCGTCCATGAACCAGGCCCCCTCGGCCCATTCCAGCCTGCTCACCGCCTTCGAGGAACAGCTGTTCTACCCGCAGATCCTAATCCTGCGTGGCGCCGGCGAGGCCCTGGCCGACTGGCAGCGGATGGCCAACCGCGCCTACGCCCCCCGCCGGCTGAGCTTCGCCATCCCCGCGGGGACCGAGGACCTGCCCCCGGCCCTGGCCACCAAGCAGGCGCCGGGCAACGGGCCCGTGGCCTATGTGTGCAAGGGGATGAGCTGCAGCGCACCGATCAGAGAGCGCGAGGGATTCGAGAAGGCACTGGAAGAGACGACCCTGCGCGCATGAGGACGCGCCGTCTCTAAAGGTGCCTGTCTCTACGAAGGACAAAGCTAAGGGGAGCGTCACGTAGGAGCGCTGAGAGGCGCGATCACGACATGGCGGCCTCGGGCCACATGGGCAATCGCGGCTCGCACCGCTCCTACATCCCAGGATTCACCTCGGTTAATGCGTCCGCTGTGCCGTTTATAGAATCACCGCTACGGCACCCGGAAATTCTCCTGCGTCAGCAGGTCGATCCCGCAATCCAGGTGACCGATCCAGCCGAGGAACTGATTGATCATCTCGCGGCCCTTGAAGGGGCGGCCGTGCTGCGGGACGATCATTTCCACATCCATGTCCCAGACCATGTCGGCCCACAGGCGACAGACCTTCTTCGACCCCATGTAGCGCTTGTGGAACGCAACCATGTAAGGCACGTGCTTCTCGAAGTCCTCCACCGGCTGGTCCGGACCTTCCGGCACCATGGAGGCGCCCATGTCGCCCGAGAACAGGATCTTGCTCACCGGGTCGTAGAAGTGGAAGTTGCCCACCGAGTGCAGGAAGTGCGCGGGGATGGCCTTGATGACGGTGTCACCGAAGGGGATGTCCTGGCCGCCGTCGGGCAGCGCGATCAGGCGCTCGCCCAACCTGTCGCCGAGATAGCCCGGAATGAGGTGCGGCAGGAAGCGCGCCCAGAGCTTGGAGCAGACCACGGTGGCATTGCTGCGCTGAATCCAGCTCGAGATCGAGGCGATGATGTCCGGGTCCTGGTGCGAGGCGATGATGTACTCCAGATCGCGCAGCGACACGTGCTTGCTGATCTCGTGCGAGAGCGCGGTGAAGGTCAGGTCACCGCCCGGATCGATCAGGGCGTCGTGCTCTCCATGTATAATGAGGAACTGGTTGGACTGCACGCCCTCGCCTTTCACCAGGTCCGTGAACGCCAGGCAGGAATGGTTTCCGTCGTTGTACAGCTCTATGGGCATGTTCGGCTTTCGCTCTTGGAATCGTTATACGGCGAGGCGGGGCCCCGGTTCTCGGGGGCTACCTTAGCCAGCGGGGTGCGTCATCTCCATGACACGAATCAATGTTCGGCCCGAACGGGCCATTATTTCGCCAGGAGCCCCAGATGCCGAAGACCCTCAGCGACTTCATCAGCGAGGCCCGTGCCCGCGTCACCGACATCCAGGCCGATGACCTGGATGAGCTGCGCGAGGAGGACGCGGACCTGCTGCTGGTGGACGTGCGCGAACCCTACGAATACGAAAAGGCACACATCCCGGGCGCCATCCTGGTCCCGCGCGGCATGCTCGAGGGCGCTGCCGACCCCAACAACGCCCATCGCATCGAGGCCCTCTACACCGCCCGCGACAAGCCGGTGGTGATCTACTGCGAGACCGGTGCCCGCGCGGCCATGGCCGTGGACACCCTGCAGCAGATGGGCTTTGCCAGCGTGAAGAACCTGGCCGGTGGTATCAAGATGTGGGAGGCCGAGGATCTGGACATCGAATCCGGGCCCTACGCCGGGCCACTGCCCTAAGACCTTACGGTATCCAGGGTTGAATTCCTGCACCATGACTGGGACTATCGGCAGCATGCAGCAGCTACGGCGACCACAGGCTCGACGCACGCTGGTGGCGTTCCTCGCCATCGGCGCGCTGCTGCTTTCGCAGTTCGCCCAGGTGCACTTCCACGTGCACCACCTCGACACCCAGGCCGCCGTACATCACCACAGCTTCGACCTGCACGCCGAGCTGCTGCTCGATCACGAGCACGACCATGCCGCCACCACCAAGCTCGATCTGCAGCAGGCGAACCTGGTGAAACAGCTGCTCAGCGCCCTGTCCCTGGCGCTGCTATGCCTGCTGGTCCTGCTTGCACTGCCCTCGGGTGGCGGCGGCACGCTGAGCACCCCGACCGAACGCCGCTCCCCCTCTAGACCCCACTACCGCTCCCCGCAACTTCGCGCGCCACCCGCTCCGGCGCCCTGATTCGGCCGGTCCCCGGTCGATCTCCCCTATCGGTCATTCCTGACGCCTGCACACGGCGTCGAATCGATGCGGTGCGCCCGGCGCACCCGGAGCAGTACACATGACGACGACACACTGGCGATGGCCGCTGATGGCCATTCTCCTGGCGCTATCCGGTCTGCACACAGCCCCCGGATTCGCCGAGCCCCTCACGCTCGAAGAAACGCTTGCACTGGCGACCCGAACCTCGCCGGAACTCGCCGCGGCCCAGGCCCGGATCGAGGCCGCCGGCGGCGCGGCCGGACAGGCGGGGCGCTGGCCGAACCCCAGGCTCGGCATCGGCATCAGCGACGGGCTGGGCAAGGAACTGCAGACCGGCGAGACGGAGGTCACCGCGGTCACACTTGCCCAGACCCTGCCCATCAGCGGCCGTCTGGGGCATGCCGCCGAAGCGGCCCAGTCACGGCTCGAGGCGGCGCGGGCCCAGGCGCTCGCCGACCGCCTCGCCCTGGAATACGCCATCACCCGCCGCTACACCGACGTGCAGCTCCAGCAGGCGCGCATGGCACTCGCTTCACGCTGGCTGGCGGAGGCCGATGCCATCGAGCACATCGGCGAGCGTCGCGCCGCGGCCGGCGACCTGTCGAACCTCGAACGCCTGCGCCTGGAACTGGTGCGCGAACAGGCTCATCAGCACCAGCAGACGGTGGAGAGCGAATACGAGGATGCGCTGGCCCGGCTACGACCCTACCTGCCTGCCGATGCACGGCCCCGCCTCGAGGCCGTGGCGCCCCTCGACGCCCCGCCCGCGCTCGCGCCGCTGACGCACTGGCGCCAATGGCAGGCCGACCACCCCGGGCTGCGCGCCGCCGGTTTCGACCTGGCAGCCGCGCACACCGAGATCCGGGCCGCGCGCGCCGCGCGCCTCGCCGACTGGGAGATCGCCTTCACCCAGGGCCGGGAGGCGATCGCCGGCCAGGAAGAGACCGTCTCCACCCTGAACCTCACCATCCCGCTGCCACTCTGGGACCGGCGGGGCGGCGACATCCGCCGCGCCACGGGCGAGGCCAGCGTGCAGCGCGCCGAACTCGAGCGGCGCCAGCGCGACCTCGGTGCCGAGCTGGAAACGGCCTATCAGCACCTCGGCCATGTGCGCCAACAGCTCGCGCACTTCGAGCGTCGCATCATGAGTCCTGCCGAACGCGTCTTCGACCTCACCCGCACAGGTTTCACCGCCGGCGAGGTCGACCTGCTCGCCCTCATCGACGCGACCCGGTCCTATCTCGATGCCAGCGAACGCCGGCTCGAACTGCTGCACGCCATGCGCCTGGAACTGGCGGCCCTGCGCCATGCCGCGGGCCAGTCCCTGCTCGACACGACCGATGCACCGCCCGGCGCGGCACGGCCCCACGAATGATCTTTGAGGCGAACCCCATGCGAATCCTGTTCCCGTTTCTGCTGAGCCTGCTCCTGGTAGCCGGCTGCGACAACACGCCGACCTCCGCCGGAGGCGACGGCCATGCTCATGATGACGCACACGCCCACGATGAAGACGCCATGCGGGTCGTTACCCACGTCACCGACGGCTCCGAGCTGTTCGTGGAGTTCCCGAGCCTCGTTGCCGGCCATCAGGCCCGCTTCATCGTGCACTTCACGCGCACCAGCGACTACCGCGCGGTGACCGAGGGCCAGGTGTCGGTGCTGCTCGGCCAGGCAGACACCTACGCCGCGAGCGCCACCGTCGAGGCACCGGCACGCCCGGGCGTGTTCCTGCCGACGCTCACCGCGCCGGTGCCGGGCACCTACGACCTCATCCTCACCCTGCAAACGGCCGACGACGGGATCGCACATGAACTGGGGCCGGTCGAGGTGCATGCCTCGCACGAGGTGGCCAAAGCGGCTGCCGGCGGCGTGGCGGATGCCGACGAGGGCATCCGTTTCCTCAAGGAGCAGCAATGGCAGACCGATTTCCGGGTCGATCCCGTCGGCTCCCGGCAGCTGCAGGCCTCGGTACGCGCCCCCGCCACCCTTCGCGCGGACAGTGCGCGCGAGGCCCAGGTGGTCGCCCCCGTCGACGGCTGGATTACCGCGGCCGGCGACCTGCAGGCACCCGGCCTCCAGGTGCGCCAGGGCGATACCCTGCTGCGCATCGTGCCGCGTCTCGGCGAGGCGACCGACCACGCCACGCTGGAGGCCGAGGCCGCGCGCGCTCGCGCCGCCTTCCGCTTCGCACAGAATGAGCTGGCGCGTATCCGCGGCCTCTTCGAGCAGGGTGTGATCGCCGAACGCCGCCTCCAGGCGGCAAGGGCCGACTACGAAAGCGCACGCGCTGCGCACGATGCCGCCAGCCGGCGCCTGGAGCAGTACGGCAAGGTGTCGGGTGAGCAGACGGGCGGCGTAGTTGTCCCCTCGCCCATAAACGGCGAGGTGGCACGCGTCTATGTCGGTGCCGGCAGCTATGTCAGTGCCGGCACGCCGCTGATGTACGTGGTCGACCGCCGCGAGCTCTGGCTGGAGGCCCAGGTGTCGGAGGCCGACACCCTGACGCTCGACGCCCCCACCGGCGCATGGTTCGAGGCCGGTGCCGGGCCCGTGGCCGTGACGCCCGAAACGGGTGCGCGTCTCGTGTCCTACGGTGCGCGCATCGATCCGCGCACGCGCACCGCGCCCGTGATCTTTGCCTTCCCTTCCCCCGATCCGCGCCTGCGCATTGGCCAGTACGTCGAGGCGCGCATCTACACGGGCGAGGAGCGCGAGGCACTGGCGATTCCGCGCTCGGCCGTGATCGACGACACGGGCAGCGACGTGGTGTTCGTGCAGCGCGATGGTGAACACTTCGAGCGCCGGCTGGTCACGCTGGGCATCCGCGACGGTGACTGGGTGGAAGTGATCGATGGTCTGACATCCGGTGAGCGCATCGTCACGCGCGGCGCCTACCTCGTGCACCTCGCCGCCTCGGTGCCCGCCGAGGTTGGCCACGGCCACGCCCACTGACAGGAGACGACCATGATTGCTCAAGGCATACGCTGGTCGCTGGCCAACCGGCTCTTCGTCATCGTCGGCGCGCTGCTGCTCATGCTCTGGGGCGGCATTGAAGCCTCGCGCATGTCGGTGGACGTGTTCCCGGACCTCACGGCGCCGACCGTGACCATCCTCGCCGACACCCACGGCATGGCCCCGGAGGAGATGGAAAATCTCGTCACCCTGCCCATCGAGACCGCAATGAACGGGGCGGCCGGCGTGCGGCGCATCCGCTCCTCCACCACGGTAGGCGCGGCGGTGATCTGGGTGGAGTTCGACTGGGGCACCGACATCTACCGAGCCAGGCAGGTGGTGGCCGAACGCCTGCAGCTCGCCCGCGCCTCGCTGCCGCTGGACATGCCGGCGCCCACGCTCGCCCCCATCAGCTCCATCATGGGCGAGATCATGTACCTCTCGGTCAGCTCGGACCGGCACAACGCCATGGAGGTGAAGACCGCGGCCGACTGGGTGGTGCGTCGCCGCCTGCTGGCGGTGCCTGGCGTCGCCCAGGTCACGCCCATCGGCGGGGACACGCGCCAGTACCAGGTGCTGGTCCACCCCGACCGGCTGGCCGCCTACGGCATCGCGCTCGACCAGCTCACGCAGGCACTCGCGCAGAGCAACGAGAACACATCGGCCGGCTTCTACAGTGAGAATGGCCAGGAGTACCTGATCTACGGCCTCGGCCGCATCGAGCGCCTCTCCGACATCGGCGAGACGGTGGTCACGCGCATCGACGGCGTGCCGATCACCATCGCCGACCTCGCCGAGGTGGACATCGGCCCGGCCTTCAAGCGAGGCACGGCCTCGGCCAACGGAAAGGATGCCGTGGTACTGGCGGTGCAGAAGCAGCCCAACGCCAACACCCTGGAGCTCACCGAGCGCCTGGACGAAACCGCGGCACAGCTCGAGGCCGTGCTACCCGAGGGCATGCGCATCGACACCACGCTGTTCCGCCAGGCGGACTTCATCGAGGTGGCGATCGAGAACGTCACGGCGGCGCTGCGCGACGGCGCCCTGCTGGTGGTGGCGATCGTGTTCGTGTTCCTGTTCAGCACGCGGGCCACCTTCATCACGGTACTTGCCATCCCGCTCTCGCTGGTCACGGCGGTGCTCGCGATGAAGGCCATGGGTGCCAACATCAACACCATGACGCTGGGCGGCATGGCGATCGCCGTGGGCGCGCTGGTGGACGATGCCATCATCGGCGTGGAGAACATCGTGCGCCGTCTGCGCCAGAACGCACAGCGACCGGAACACGCCCGTAAACCGGTGCTCAATGTGGTCTTCGACGCCACCCACGAGATACAGGGCTCGATCGTGTTCGCCACCCTGATCATCATGCTGGTGTTCGTGCCGCTGTTCTTCCTGAGCGGCGTGGAGGGACGACTCCTCGCCCCGCTGGGCTTCGCCTACGTCGTCTCGCTCGCTGCCTCGCTGCTGGTGGCGGTCACCGTCACACCGGTGCTGGCCTCCCTGCTGCTCCCCAGCTCGCCGGACGTACTCTCGCACGGCGAGACCCGCCTCGCACGCTGGATCAAGGCCCGCTACCGCCCCTGGCTGACCTGGGCACTGGACCACTGGCGCACCGTGGCCGTCGGCGCCTTCTCCCTGTTCGTGGTCGCCATGACCTCGCTGGCCTTCACCGGCCGCTCCTTCCTGCCAGAGTTCAACGAGGGCAGCCTGACCATCAGTGCGCAGACCCTGCCCGGCACCTCGCTGGAGCAGTCCACTGCGCTGGGGCAGATGATAGAAGACGCGCTGCTGGAGTTCCCGGAGGTCGTGGCCACGGCGCGGCGTACCGGACGTGGCGAGCTGGCCGAGCACACGCAGGACGTGAACAGCACCGAGGTCGAGGCCACGCTCGACCTGGACGGAGGCGACAAGGAAGACTTCCTCGCCGCATTGCGCGAGCGCCTAGCCAGCGTGCCCGGCATGAGCATCACCATCGGTCAGCCAATCTCGCACCGCATCGACCACATGCTCTCGGGCACGCGGGCCAACATCGCGGTGAAGATCTTCGGCGACGACCTGTACACCCTGCGCAACCTCGCCCAGGCGGTACGCGCACAGATGGCCGAAGTGAACGGTGTAGTGGACCTCAACGTCGAACAGCAGGTGGATATCCCCATGCTCACCATCGACATCGACCGACGCGCCATCGCGCGCCATGGCCTGAGCGTGGGCGCAGTGGCCACCGCCATAGAAACCGCCTTCTACGGCAGTACTCTCACGAGGGTACTCGAGGGCCAGGCGAGCTTCGACCTCATCCTGCGCTATCCGCCCGAGCAACTGAAAAACCTCGATGCGGTGCGCGACACGCTGATCACCACGGCTGACGGGGCCCTGCTGCCACTCAAGGCCCTGGCCGACATCCGGCGGGCACGCGGGCCGAACACCATCTCACGCGAGGACGTACAGCGCAAGATCGTGGTCTCGGCCAACGTGGCCGGCCGCGATCTCGCGAGTGTGGTGGACGAGATCCGCGCCACGGTACAGGCCAACGTAGCCTTCCCGGCCGGCTACCACCTCGAATACGGCGGCCAGTTCGAAAGCGCGGCCTCGGCCATGCGCACGCTGCTCATCGTCGGCGCCGGGGTCATCGTGGGTGTGTTCCTGCTGCTCTACACCGCCTTCCACTCGGTGCGCGACGCGGCCCTGGTCATGCTCAACCTGCCGCTCGCGCTGATCGGCGGCGTAGCGGGGGTATTCGTCTCAGGCGGCGTGCTGTCGGTGGCCTCCATCGTTGGCTTCATCACCCTGTTCGGTATCGCCACGCGCAACGGCGTGATGATGATCTCGCACATCCATCACCTCGCCGACATCGAGGCTGTAGACGATGCGCGCGAGGCGGTCCTGCGTGGGGCCATGGAGCGCGTGCTACCGATCCTTATGACGGCGCTCTCGGCCGGCCTCGCCCTGGTGCCGCTGGCCCTTTCCGGCGGACTGCCCGGCAGCGAGATCCAGACGCCCATGGCCATCGTCATCCTGTTCGGCCTGCTCAGCTCCACGGCGCTCAACATGATCGTGGTGCCGGCCCTGTACCTGCGTTACGGCTCGCGGGCTCGGTAGCGGATTGCCGCGCGCCATGACGGCGCGCGGCCCCGTCACAAAACCTTCAACCCCACGTCACGGGGTTTAAACAGCCCCTGCCTAGCATGGCCCCAGTCCAAACTCAGGAGTGGCAGCCATGCATTCGGCCGTCGAGCACAACAACTTCATCGGTCTTACGTCCACCAGTAGCGCCCCGCGCGAGCCGGGGCTGGCGGTGGAACTGGCCGCCAGTGCGGAGGACGTACGCGACTTCCAGCGCCTGCGTTACGACATCTTCGCCGGCGAGATGGGCGCACGCCTGGACAGCGAGGCGCTGGGCCTGGACATTGACCACTACGACAACTACTGCCATCACCTGGTCGTGCGTGACCAGGCCACCGGCGCGATCGTCGGCGGCACCCGCATCCTCACCGACAGCCAGGCACGCCTGGCCGGCGGGTTTTATTCGGACAACGAGTTCGAGATGAGCGGCCTGCTGCCGCTGCCGGGTCGCGTGATGGAGATCGGCCGCACCTGCATCCACCCGGCGCACCGCGGCGGCGCGGCCATTGCCGTGCTCTGGTCCGGGCTCGCGCGTTTTATGAGCATCAACGGCTTCGACTACCTGATTGGCTGCGCCAGCATCAGCATGGCCGACGACGGCCTCACCGTGGAGGCACTGATGCAGCGCATGCGCGAGCACAACCTCGCCCCCGAACACCTGCGCGTGCAGCCGCGCCGGCCCGTGCCGCCCACCGGCGGGGCGATTCGCATGGGGGCCAGCATGCCGCCGCTGCTCAAGGCCTACCTGCGCCTGGGCTGTTATGTCTGCGGCGAGCCCTGCTGGGACCCGGAGTTCAACGTCGCCGATGTGTTCCTGTCTCTTATACACATCT
>OMKS01002047.1_pt1 | contig 17247 bp, 17 predicted proteins | sample 1674721 | NCBI WGS metagenome assembly OMKS01 (sample SAMN06264996, study PRJEB25208) | sediment metagenome | isolation source: hot spring sediment | place: USA: California | collected 2014-09-02
GATGCCATGTTGACCAGGGGCCCGGCGGTGATGAGATTGTCTCCAGGGTTGACCGGCGCGCAGGCAAAGCACAGCGTGGACTGAAAGATCCAGTTGTTGTGGCTCAAGGGGCACCCCTTGGGTACCGCCTCGGTCCCCGACGACCAGCAGAGCGTCAGGATGTCGTTGGCATCGAGGGGGATGTCGTCGAGGTTCCCGGTCACCGGACCTTGAGACATCTCCCGGATTTCACCCAGCGTGATGATCTGTTTCAGGCTGGAAAATTTCGCCTGGAGATCTTCTCCCATCTTCCTGTGCTGGAACCCGCCGAATTCCTCCACCGTGATGAAGGCTTTCGCCTGGGTTTTTTCCAGGATGTGACCCAGCTCCGAGGAGCGCCACTGGACCGGCATGGGCGAGATCAGGGCGCCGGCTCGGGTGATGGCGAGATAGAGCATGGCCAGTTCCCAGCAGTTGGGAAGCTGCACCATGATGATGTCATCCTTGCAGATCCCCCTGGCAACGAGGGCTTCGGCCGTGGCATCGATCCTTCGGTCGAGTTCGCTGTAGGTGAGGCGCTCCGGCTCAAGCCCGAGGAGCGCAGGCTTGTTGAGCGGATCAACCAGGCAGACCATGTCGGGCTGGTTCTTCACATGCTCCTTGAAGTAGTCGACCATGGTCTTCGTGCCCCATGCCCCGGTCTCTGTCCAGTGTTTGATCGATTCGGGTGATGCCAGTATCATCAGGTTACCTCCTTTTTTATTGGTGTGTGAACCGGGCACAGACGTGCAGGCACACATTGAGGCAGCGGTTCTTCCCGGGTGAGAACACTCATGATGCGGCACAGAAATCTCTGCTTCAGGTCACTGCGCAGCGTTCCCCTGTGCTGGTATCCAAGCTGATTGCTTACCCGGCCGGAGAACCAACCCCGGCCGGGTAAGAGCATATTATGAGAGCAGCGGCCCTAAAACGCCGAACATCTCGGGGAGCTGGTCGAAGTACTTGGGATTCTCCAGGCTCTTGATCTTGTCCCAGTTCTCCGCGACCTCCTCGGGGCTGGGAATCTTCGTGCCGTCAGAGAGGACCACACCGGGTCCGGTCAGGATAGCGGTCCTGCTGAAATAGCCCAGGGTGGCGTTGATGAACATGCCTGAATCCTGGCACTGCTCGGAGCACATGTAGAGCACGGCCGGAGAGATGAAATCCGGCTTCATCTTCTCGAAGAACTCCGGTGGAAGCACGTCTTCGGTGAGCCGGGACGCGGCAACCGGCACGATGACGTTCACCTTGACGTTGTACTTCGCACCCTCGAGCTTGAGCACGTTGGTAAGCCCGATCAGCCCCATCTTGGCAGCAGCGTAGTTCGACTGTCCGAAATTTCCGAACAGGCCCGCTCCTGAGGTGGTCATGATGATCCGCCCGTAGCCATTTTCCCGCATGTTCATGAACGCCGGCTTGGTTACGCAGTAGGCGCCCCTTAAGTGAACCGCCATCACGCCGTCCCAGTTGTCTTCTTCCATCTTGGTGAAGGTTTTGTCCCGTAAGATCCCTGCATTGTTGATGAGGATGTCCACCTTCCCATAGGCATCGATGGCTGTCTTGACGATGTTTTCCCCGCCTTGGATCGTTGCAACGTTTTCGTAGTTGGGAACCGCCTCTCCTCCTGCAGCCTTGATTTCGTCCACCACCTTCTTTGCTGCGGCGTCGCTCGAGCCCACGCCATCGCGTGAGCCACCCAGGTCATTGACCACGACCTTTGCCCCACGCTTTGCCAGATCGAGGGCATACTGCCGGCCCAGACCAGCGCCGGCGCCCGTGACGATGGCGACTCTTCCGGTAAAATCAACCTTTGCCATAGATTCTCCTCCTTCTTGTATGTGCGTTACGCCTTTGATGGCAGGGCTGCCGTGAAATTCCCGGTGATCTTCACATCCCCCGCCTCATCGGTGACTGTGAGCTCACAGAACACAAGATTCTGCCCTGCTTCCTGTTTCTTGTCCGTCACCTTTCCCGTGACCGTGATGGTGTTGCCGGGTTTGGTCATGCCGGCAAACCTCACCCCGAATTTCTTCAGGTATTTCTTGGGAACCCAGGCTGTAATGGCCTGCCCGGCAAAGCCCATGATGAGCATCCCGTGGGCGATCACGCCGTCCTTCATGCCCACTGCCTTGGCAAAATCATCGTCGGTGTGCAGCGGGTTGAAATCGCCCGAGGCCCCGGCATAGACCACGTGCTGCAGCTTCTGCAGCGGCCCCTTGACCAGCTTCGGCATCTCGTCGCCGATAGTGACGTCTTCAAAGTAGAGTTCATGCGCCATGATTCACCTCCTACTTCCTCTCCACGAGCAGGCTCCTGGCCTTGGCCACGTTTTCACCCCGCTGGTTCTTGTAGAGGATCTCAACCGTGACCATGTCCATTTTCCTGCCGGATTTGCTGGTCTTCTCCTCGATGGCAGCCACCTTTGCGGCGCCGGTGATGATGTCGCCCGGATAGATCTCCTGGTAGTACTCGTATTCCTCCTCCCCGTGGAGCACCATCATGAAATTGATGGCAAGGTCCCCCAGCACCGCGGGCATGGACGAGTTCCACATCATGGGAACAGTGAGAAACGTGGGTGGTGCGGGCGTGTCCTTGTATCCTTCCTCGATCGCTGCATCCCTGTTGAGATAGATGGGGTTCGTATCACCGATAGCCTTGGCCATCTCGGCGATCTTTCCCCGCTCCACCTCCCAGGTCATGGCAGGGTATTCTTTTCCGACCTTGCTGTGATCAGCCATTATATCCTCCTTCTTTTTATGCTCGTATCAGGCCCCGTGCTTCCCGACGATGGCAACGCTGCAGACATTCATCATGGGGAATCCGCCCAGGTTGTGCGTGAGCCCGAACACCGGGTCCTTGAGCTGCCGGTCGCCCGCTCTGCCCAGGATCTGAAGATACATCTCATAGATCATCCTCAGGCCCGATGCGCCGATGGGGTGCCCGAAGCACTTGAGCCCTCCATCGATCTGGCAGGGGATGGTGCCGTCGGCATCGTAAAATCCGTTGAGAACATCTTCAGGCGCCTTGCCCCTGGGTGAGATGTGGAGGTCCTCCATGGTGATCAACTCGGTGATGGAGAAGCAGTCGTGCACCTCCATCATGCTGATCTCCTTGCGCGGATCCTTGATGCCTGCCTCTTCATAGGCAGCCTTGCTCGCCTTCGTGGTGGTGACGAAGTGTGCACCATCCCAGTCGCTGTAGGCCAGCTCGGTCCCGTTGCTCAGCGAGAGCTGCAATGCCTTGACGGAGACAACGTCTTTCTTTCCCAGAGACCTCGCGATCTCCGGGGTGGTCACGATGGCGCACGCAGACCCGTCACTGACCCCGCAGCAGTCAAAGAGCCCGAGGGGAAACGCAATTATGGGAGAATTGAGCACCTGTTCTTCGGTTACGGGCCTGCGGAGGTGCGCCTTGGGGTTCTTCGCGCCGTTTGCATGGCTCTTGACAGACACGTGAGCCATGGCCTTCTTCACCTCCATGATGTCGATCCCATACTTTGCCGCATAGCCAGTAGCCAGCATGGCAAAGCCGCCCGGTGCCGTCAGGTTCGGGAACCACAGCGCATTCGTGGTGCCGATGGCGGAACTGAATTCCGGCAGTCCGCCGTACCCGATATCCTTGAGCTTCTCCACACCGATTGCCATGGCAATGTCGCATGATCCGGATGCAACCGCGTAAACCGCTCCCCTGAATGCCTCTGTGCCGCTGGCGCAGAAGTTCTCAACCCGGGTCACCGCGATATTCGGGAGACGAAGCGAGAGCGAGGCCGAAAGAGCGCTCTTGCCCACGTTGACCTCGTCAAAGCACGTGCCGAGCCACGTCGCCTGGATATCCTTCTTTTCGATTCCCGCATCCTTGATACACTCCTGGAACGCCTCGAACATGAGGTCTTCAGAACTGGAGTTCCACCGCTCACCAAATTTGGTGCATCCCATGCCAAGGATGGCAACTTTATCTTTAATTCCACTCGCCATGATTCACCTCCCTATCCCTGAACCTGGGGAACAGCTTTCCAGAAGTACCCGGAAAAGCCTCGCACCTCGTCCTTCGATCTTCTCCTGAACGACATCCTGACGCTCATGCCGACCTTCACCTGGTTCACGTCGCAGTCGGTGAAGTCCAGGAATGCCTTGCCGCCGCCCTCGAAGTTCACGAGACCATACACGGTCGGAGGATCCACCGAGGCCGCGAGCATGTCGCCCGTGAACATCTGGACTGTTGCAATCTTGTCTGCAAACTCGTAATCCTCGAAGGTATCGGACGCTCCGCACTCGGGTTTCACGCACACCGGCAGCAAGGGAAACTGGGGTGTCCCGCACTTGGCACACTTGCCTCCCACGAACCCGAAGATCATCTTGCGCCGCCTCCACAGCGTGGTCAGCGATGTGTTGGGGTTCGCTTCTCCCCGGATTCCCAGGTCTGCAACGATGAGGTCCCTGAACTTGGCAAACTTCTGGTAGCTCGAGAGCTCTATCCGCTCTGCCAGGTGTCCGCTGATCCCCTTGGCAGGCTTCACCTTGGCGATCTTGTCCGTGGCCTCGAAGAGGAGCACGTCGCACCCCTGGCCGAAGCTTGCCAGGAGCAGCTTGTCACCGGGTTTTGCCTCTTCCAGGGCAGCAGCGAATAGAACAAAAGGATGGGCCGCACCCGTGTCGCCGCAGTTTCCGTGCAGGTTGTCCTGCAGCTTGGCAGGGTCGATCCCCATGGTCTTGGCCATGGCCTTGTGCGTCCCGGAGAAATAACAGGGATAGACCACCTTGTCGATGTCCGCCATGGACATGCCGTACTTCTTGAAGAAGCCATTGATGGCCTCGGGGATGATCTTCCCATAGCCTTCATCCCGAACCCAGCGTTCTTCCCAGCCATAGTCGAACTGTTTTCCATACCCCTTGTAGTGATCGATGAAATCGCAGTTGACGGAGTAGCTCCCCTTGAACTCGGCGATCACATCGTTGTTTCCGAACAGGAGCGCTGCAGCGCCGTCTCCGTAGAACATCTCGAACATGGTGGCCATCTTGGTCCTGCGCTGATCGGATGCCACCACCAGCACGCTGTTCCTGGCTCCGGACTCGATCATCCCGAGCGCTGCCAGGGCAGCAGTTGTGGCGGCCTTGGTGCACGAGCTGAAGTCTGCGTTCATGGCACCGTCTTCTGGTGCATTGAGCGCCGCTGCAATGATTCCTGAATTGAGCCTGTCTGCAAAGGGCAGGGTCGTGCTGGCGAGATACACGCCATCAAGGGCCTTCCTGTCCTTGTTCGCCATGCAGTCGTACGCCGCGGCAACAGCCATGCTCACCGAATCCTCATCCCAGTTCGCCACAGCCTTTTCTCCGCCGGCCACAGCCATGATGACCGGGAAATACCACGCCATGTTCTGGACGATGGTCATGCGGCTGATCCTGTAGCGCGGGATATACCCACCATAGGATGTAATACCAACCATACTGTCTCCTCCTTTTTAATCTATTCGTTCTTCTTGTATGCCAATAATCCCTTGTGTGTTCATTTCCCGGATATCCTGATCTTGGTACCCAAGAGACTTCAGGATCTCAGCGGTATCCTGACCGAGGCCCGGACCGACTGCATCGTACTGCGGCCGGTAGCGTGAAAACCGGATGGGAAAGGCGACCTGCCTGACAGGTCTGCCATCGGGCCCGGGGACCTCCACGACCAGCTCCCGAGCCTGTACATGCTCGCTCGCAAAGGCCTCGGACACGCTCAGCACGGGCTCAACACAGGCATCCACCTTCTGGAACACCTCTTCCCAGGAGGCCCTGGTCCGTGAACGGATGAGCTCTTTGACCCTGATCCGCACCTCATCCATGATGCCCGGCTCCATGAGACGATCGAGGTAGTCCCCAAACCCCAGGGTCTGGAGGAATGCGGTGAGAAACTGAGGCTCGAGACCCCCGAAGGACAGGTACTGCCCGTCTGCGGTCTCGTAGAAGCCGTAGAGGGAGCCGCCGTTGAGGAGCTCCGTCTCATAGGTGGGCTCCTGTCCATCCACGAGGTGGCGCACACCGCTGATCGCATGGTAGCTGAACATGCCATCGGTCATGGCCACATCGACATGCTGACCCACGCCGGTCTTCATGCGGCCGATAATGGCAGCGAGAATGCCGATCACCGCGTTGTTCGAACCGGAGCCGACATCCGCGACCTGGATCCCCATGATACACGGCCCTGCTTTCCGGGTGCCGGAATAGCTCATCACCCCGGCTTTTGACAGGTAGTTGATGTCGTGGCCTGCCCGGTCTTTCAGTGGGCCGCTCTGGCCATAGCCGGTGAGGGAACAGTAGATGAGTGACTCGTTCAGACTGGAGAGCCGCTCGCAGGAGAGCCCGAGCCGATCCATGACGCCGGGACGGAACTGCTCGATGAGCACGTCGTAGCCCGCCTCCTGGATCAGGCGCTCGATGATGGTGATGCTCTCAGCTCGCTTCAGATCGAGCGCGATGGACTTCTTGCCGCGGTTCAGGTAGGCGTGCATGCAGGAGATCTCGCATCCTTCGTCCACAAAGGGAGGCACGTAGCGCGCCATGTCGATCCGGGTGTGGGACTCCACCCTGAGGACCTCAGCGCCGAGATCCGCGAGGACCAGCGTTGCAAAGGGCCCCGGGAGCAGCTGGGTGAAATCGAGAATCTTGACACCTGAGAGCAGCGCATCCATGTCACTGGCTCCCGAACTGGATCCTGATAATCAGGCCCGACTCTTGAGGTGCTCTTTCTCCACAGACAACGAGGAACAACCCGAGAATAAGACAGGCAACCGGCATCTCCTGAAAAGACATGGGGAAAAACCCTCCACTGTAACAAATCAAATTACAAAACGTCACCCTCTGGTGCGACAGAGGTCATTATTGCACCCCGGAGAATCTTTGTCAACACTTCGAGTATGTTTGTCTTACTGAATTACATAGCTTTCGCCTTTTTCCGTGCAGGCGCTGAATCCGAGAGCTTTTCAGCCATCACGAGGTTCTCCTGTTCTCCGCCGAATCATTCCTGGGAAGATGATGCGCAACGGTTTTCAAGAGAGAGAAGCAGCAGGATCGATGCTGCTTCGTCTCGCCACCAGTTCCGTGAAGGGGGGAGTTCTAGAGACATCCAGGGAAGCCGGCCAGGCGCATGCTGCTTGTGCTCACAGGCACAATGGAGTATAGGCTTTCAGCATGAAGGTGCTGGTGGTTACGACGTCCTACCCCGATGTTCCGGGATCGACCAGAGGCATCTTCATCAGGAAGCTCTGCCTCGAGCTCACCCGTCAGGGGCTCGATGTGGTTGTGCTCACCCCGAGGATCTATGCACAGAGCCCCCTGCGTGAACAGGACAGCGGCGTGACCGTCTACCGGTTCCGGTTTCCCAGCGGGAACAGACCGCTCAACCAAGTCGAGGGCATTCCGCTTGTTCCCATGGCGATCTACATGATCTCGGGCTTCTTCACGGCCCTCTCCTGCATCATCAGGGAAAAACCCGACGTGATCCACGGCAACTGGATCGTGCCCACAGGTCTCCTCGCAGCGCTCGCCGGACGCATCACGGGGGTGCCGGTCATCAATACCGCCCGCGGCATGGACCTGCGCATCAGCGAACAATTCCCGCTCAGAATGCTCTTCGACTGGGCAGTGAAGCTCTCGGACGAGGTGAGCGTGGTCTCTGCCAGCATGAAGAACAGGCCTTCGCTGAAGGATGCCGAGGTGATTTCCTCGGGAGTGGATGATGCCTTTTTCGCAGTGACCCCGAACCGCACGGCGCAGAGGGTGATCTCCACCCGGAGCCTCGAGGCAATCTATGACATCAGGACGCTCATCGAGAGCATCCCCCTGGTTCTCGAGCGCATCCCGGGCGCACGATTCGTGATCGCCGGAGCCGGGTCACAGGAGCAGGAACTCAAGGGACGCGCAGCCGAACTCGGGATTGGATCCCAGGTCGAGTTCCCGGGGCTCGTGGACACCGAGCGCATCCTTGACCTCATGCATGAGTCATCGGTGTACGTCTCCTGCGCGGTTGCAGACGGGACCTCCATCGCCCTCATGGAGGCCATCGCCGCAGGCCTCATTCCGGTGGTCACCGATATCGAGCCGAACAGACCTCTTGTCGCCGGGGGCAAAAACGGGTTCCTCTTCAGGCCCGGCGACGAACACGATCTTGCTCAAAAGATTATCCTGGCGTTGACCGAGGGTGTTCCATCCCCGGTTCTCGATCAAAAAAGGTCAGATTTCAAGGACATGATCCGCTGGAGTTCGGTTGCCAACAGGGTGATTAGCAGCTATAATCGGCTCGCTGTGAAGTAGTGCGCAGAAGAGCCCTCAAGCTCTTGAAACGCAAAATCGATGAATACAGTACTGATCAGATGATCACAGCACTGCACATGAATGCATACCCACTCTTCCCGGCTTCACCCGGGAGAGCGGAGCTGTGGAGACGTCGGACACGGGAGCCATGAACCAGACGCAGACTGACCATGCAAAACCATTGATCCTCATCAGAAAGAAGACCGGGCTCCAGCTCCTGGACCTGCGGGAGCTCTCGCACTACCGGGACCTGCTCTCTTTCCTGGTGATCAGGGATATCAAAGTGAAGTACAAGCAGACCGTGCTCGGGGGTCTCTGGGCCATCATCCAGCCATTCTTCATGATGGTCGTGTTTACGCTCTTCTTCGGCAAGCTCGCGAAGATCCCTTCCGACGGCATCCCCTACCCCATCTTTAACTACACGGCCATGGTGGCCTGGACCTATTTCGCCACAGCGATCAACACCTCGGGCAACAGCATCGTGGGCTCCGGCAGCCTGATCTCAAAGGTGTACTTCCCCCGGATCATGATCCCGCTGACACCTGTGCTCGCAGGACTGCTGGACTTTTTCCTCGCATTCCTGGTGCTAATCGCCATGATGCTCTACTTCGGCATCTATCCGAACGTGATGGTGCTGATGCTGCCTCTGCTCATCCTCCTGATGATGCTCACGGCAAGCGGTGTGGGGCTTGTGCTCGCAGCGCTCAATGCAAAGTATCGAGACATCAGGTACACGATCCCGTTCCTCGTCCAGTTCTGGATGTTCGCCACCCCCATCGTCTACCCTGCGTCCATGATACCGGAGCGCTACCGGCTCATCTATGCCCTGAACCCCATGACCGGCATCATCGAAGGATTCAGGTCGGTGCTCCTGGGAACCGTTGCCTTCCCGTGGACCATGCTCGCCATGTCCACGGTGATTGCGCTTACGATCTTCATTATCGGGGTTCTCTATTTCAAACAGGTGGAGCGCTATTTTGCGGACATTATCTGATTTCCGCTCATCACAGCGGCGCGAAGGGAAATGCTAAAGTATGCCTGAACCGATCATCACCGTTGAAAACCTCTCGAAGAAATACCGCATCGGCGCGCGCGAGCTCAAGGACAGGACCTTCCGCGAGGCCGTTGTGGATGCCTTCGCTGCCCCGGTAAGAAACTTCAGGCGGCTGCGGCAGCTCACCCGGTTTGAAGATGCCGAGTCAGGCGGAGCAGCACCCGGTGCCGGCACCACGGCTGCATCCCCCGGGGATGTGATCTGGGCCTTGAAGGATGTGTCCTTCGAGGTGCAGCCCGGTGAGGTCGTGGGCGTCATTGGAAAGAACGGCGCCGGCAAGAGCACCCTGCTGAAGATCCTTTCCCGGATCACGGAACCGAGTTCCGGAGAGATCAGGCTCTACGGTCGGGTATCGAGCCTCCTGGAAGTGGGCACCGGCTTCCACCCCGAACTCACCGGCCGCGAGAATATCTATCTGAACGGCACCATCCTGGGCATGAGAAAGACCGAGATCGATGCCAAGTTCGACGAAATCGTTGCCTTCTCCGAGATCGAGAAATTTTTGGATACCCCGGTGAAACGCTATTCATCCGGCATGTATGTGCGCCTTGCCTTCGCTGTTGCAGCCCACCTTGAGCCGGAGATCCTCCTCGTCGACGAAGTACTCGCCGTCGGTGATGCAGCTTTTCAGAAAAAATGCCTGGGAAAAATGGGGGATGTTGCACGGGAAGGAAGAACGGTGCTGTTTGTGAGTCATAACATGGGAGCCATTGTTGATCTATGTACAAAGGCAATCCTCCTTGAACAAGGCAATGTAAAAATGACTGATCTTCCAACAAAAACTGTTGAAGATTATCTGTCATCTAATAAGATCAGTAGTTTTATTGACCTATCTAACTGGAATGATGAGCGATCTGGGAATGGTCCGCTGAGACTCTCTTTCATTGAAACTACCAATAAATATGGTAATCCAAAGTCACTATTTTCTTATGGTGAGCCAATTTCTTTTCGGATTGGTATTCGCGGGCAATCACATTCTCTTATAAATGTAGGTATATCAATAAGAAATTCACTTAACCAACTGGTACTGCACCTGACAAATAAGACTGATAAGGTTCCGCTTGAAATGAGATCACATGAGATATCTCTTCTTGTCTATTTAGAGCAGAACCTTTTAAACGATGGAGATTATTACGTAACAGTATGGCTGGGCGATAAATTCAATATTTTGAATGATAGGGTTGGGAATTGTTTAACTTTTTCAATAAAAAGTCCTTCTCAAGGAGAAATTAAAAGCCTTGGATCGTTTCGGGTTCCTGCCAAATGGATTTTCGATGAAAATTCAAATTCTTGAGAGGTTGTAATATAGACTCTTTATAGTTCAATATGAATAGGATTATTCTCAAGCCGATTTTCATTTTGGGTGATCTTTTCCCGCAGATATTCATCTGGTGGAATAGAGGATTCTGGCGAACAAGAATCAAGATGCTCGAACAACGCGATAAAAATGCAAGAGAATTCTTATACATTGTTTGCAATAGTTATATGAGAAAATTCGGTTTTTTTATCGGATATACAACTTCTCTGAGATCAGAACCAATTCTTCCACATGGATTCAATGGTATTTATATAAGCGGCGGAGCAAGCGTTGGGAGGGGTTGCATTATCTTTCCAAACGTAATTATTGGGTCGAACACGCTTCCAGATAGCAAAGGACAAGGGGCTCCCCAAATTGGTGATAATTGTTACATTGGAGCCGGGGCAACAATAATCGGGAAAGTTACAATTGGCAACAATTGTAGGATTGGAGCCAATACCACAGTATCACAAGATGTTCCGGATAACTGTGTGGTTATAAGTCAGGAACCTCGAATACTTCAGAAATCAGATCTGGACAATACTTGGACACCGTTCACATACTGATGAAATCAAGAAATCATGATGATATGAAAATCGCTGTACACACAGATCCACAAACCCCGGAAAAAAGCTTTGCCTCGCGATGGATCGCCTCTCTGGAAGATCACGGCATTCAAGTACTGAGAATGAACCTCCTTGAACAGGGCAGCATGGACCAGATCAGGACAGCCCACGGCGTTATGTGGCACTGGTTCCACTCCCCCGATGACAAACAGACAGCTCTAAAAATTCTCCCTGCCATTGAGTACGGACTTGGCATCCCGGTATTTCCTGACTTGCATACCTGCTGGCACTACGACGAAAAGGTAGCACAGCACTATCTCCTCGAATCAATCCAGGCCCCTCGGGTGAAGTCCTGGGTTTTCTGGAAGCTCTCTGATGCCTTTGATTTTCTGAGTTCGTGCACCTACCCCGTTGTGTTCAAATTATCCGTTGGTGCGGGATCAGCCAATGTCATGAGAATCGACACCAGAAAAGAGGCCATGACATTTGCACGGAGAATGTTCCACGAAGGAATCTTCCCCTACACCATGAATGAATATGAAAAAAAGTATACCCTGAAAACGAGAAAAGACTTCCTTGACCTGGTACGCAGAGTCTTTTATGGCCTCAGGTATACATTCATCGGGAAATATCCACCGTTATCGGGGTATTTTATACCGCAGAAAAACTATATCTACCTCCAGGAATTCATCCCGGGCAACCCACACGATATCAGAATCACCGTGATTGGTAACAGGGCATTCGGGTTCATCCGATACAATCGGGAGGGTGACTTTCGTGCTTCCGGCAGCGGTCATATCGACCACGATCCGAACAAAATACCCCTCGATGCACTAAAAATTGCACACGACATTTCCTTGAAGAACACGTTCCAGAGCATGGCGTATGATTTCCTTGTGGGCCAGAACGGGAAGATGCTGCTGAACGAGATCAGCTACTGTTATTTAAGCAGCGCTGTCTACGAGTGCCCCGGCTACTGGGATCGGGACCTGAAGTGGCACGAAGGGCATGTTTGGCCTGAAGACGCTCACGTGGAAGACTTCATTGCATCTATATCAGGAAAAGCGTCAGAGTGAACATCGCTTTCATCACACCGGAATATATCACTGAACCAAATTTCCATGGGGGCCTCGCGAACTACCTGTCTCGGGTCGCTCAGGGTCTTCTCGCCCTCCATCACCACCCGATCGTGATTGTGGCAGCAGAGAGGGATGGGTATATCGAAGATCGGGGCATCCCTGTCTACCGGGTACAGGCAACTGCCCCATGGGAAAATTTTCTCTCTCGCATCCCTGTCGTCAGACAGATGAACACAGCCCTCAGGTGGGTGTGGCAGAGCTGGAAACTGAATGAAAAACTGCTCCAATTGCATTCAAAGGAGCACATCGATATTGTACAATATGCCAGCTACACAGCCACCGCCCTGTTCAGGGCAAAGACTGTCCCATCGGTCATCCGTCTGTCCAGTGTTCAGGAAATCCTCGACAAGGGATACAACCGAAAGAGGAGTTTGGCTCGACGTCTCCTCCACTACCTTGACACTCGTTCCGTAAAAAATGCAGATCGGATACTCGCTCCCAGCTCCCTCATTGCCCGTCATGTAGAGCGGGGGATCGGAAAACATGTCACTGTACTAGAGAGCCCCTACCTGATTCCCGATGGCCCCTTAGACGTCCAGCCGTTTCGGGATCTGCTGTCTGATAAGCACTATATCCTCACGTTCGGCTCGCTCGGAGTTTTGAAGGGAATTGATACCCTTGCAGAGATCATTCACGATCTTCTGAGTACCTACCCCCACCTCCATTTCGTGTTTCTGGGAAAAGACATGGGATTTCAGGGACAGTCCATGATGCAGCATGTGTGGGAAATGGCGGGATCTCATCGGGCTCGTGTATTGTACTTGGGCATCATGCCTATCCCGCAGCTGTATCCGATTATTCAAGGCGCCGATCTGGTGGTACTTCCCTCTAAAGTGGACAACCTGCCAAATACCTGCATAGAGGCCATGGCCCTGGGGAAAATCGTTATCGGAACATTGGGGGCAAGTTTCGAACAGCTCATAGAGAACAACGTAAACGGCTTTCTCTGCTCCATAGACGATTCGGAATCACTGAGAAAAACCATTGAGAAAGCCCTTGCGCTGGATGAACACACGCTTCAACTCATGGGTCAGAATGCTGCACAGAGAATCGAGCACCTCAGGCCGGAGAGGGTCGTGAGAGATCTGGTAGATTTATACCGAGAGGTTCTGGACCAGAAGTGGAACCTCTGAAACTGACACCATATCTGCATGATTTTTTTTCGACAGGTTGATACATGAACAGATCAGAGAAACCTGAAACCACTGTTCGTCTTTCTGTTATAGTCTGCACCTACAACAGGTCATCCATTCTCATGGAATGCCTTGAATCTCTGGCAAATCAGTCTGCTGCACCGAAGGACTATGAGGTCATCGTAGTTGACAACAATTCCACTGACGATACCTGCGCACAGGTCTCCCAATTCGTTTCCACCCGTGAAAACTTCAGGCTCGTCTCTGAAGCACAGCAGGGATTGAGCCGTGCGCGAAACCGGGGGTCGAATGAATCCCGGACAGAATGGATCGCGTATATCGACGACGACGCACTGGCACCTGGAAACTTTGTGGAGCGTATCCTGCTTGTCATCGACACCTTTGACTTCGACTGCTTCGGTGGCAGATACGTCCCCTGGTACAGATATGGGAAACCAGCATGGTACAGAGATGAGTACGGGTCGAGCAGCATTAACCAATCCCATGTGGGAATCCTTGAAAAAGGCTTCATCAGCGGAGGGGTGATGGTTATCAAAAAATCCGTTCTCAACCACCTCGATGGATTCCCCCCTTTCCTCGGTATGAATGGGGAAACCGTGTCGTACGGGGAAGAGACCTACCTTCAGAATCGGCTCAGGGATGCAGGGTACCGCATCGGGTACGATCCTGATCTTGTCATAGAGCACCTCGTCCCCTCCTACAAGATGCATGTGTGGTGGTTCCTCTCCTCTGCTTTTCAGCGGGGAAAGGTTTCCTGGATAAGCATTGGAAAAGAGACTTCAGCCATAAATTTCTTCAGGCTCTTCAAGATCATGGTCTACGATGCCATCTATACCCTTATCCCATCCACGAAGCGGTTATTCAGAGGGGAGTACTTCATCCAAAATTGGATCATCGATGTCTTTAGACCCCAGGCAAAAAATATCGGCACACTCTTTGGCGCTGCAGGAAAGTGCATAAGGAAGAATGCATCCGCATAATCCCCCTTTTCTCAAGGCTGCATCGGAAGCCCTCATTTCATCAAAAAGGTAGCCCCCTCTTTGGCACTCAATTCGAGACCTATCCTGAACCTCATCAAAGAATCGGCTCTTCCTCTCAAGGTAAAACTCTGTTCTCTTGGTGAGGCTGCCGGCCTTCTATGCACGAAGGTTAGTAAAAATAATGTGTTCTATGTAGTATCCTCCCAGAAAAATGCCGGGGAGGACTGCATCAGGTGCCTGGACTCAGTTTACCAGCAAAGGTATTCAAGGGCACTTACCCGACATGTGATGATCGACGATGCATCTGAGGATTCCACGCCGGAGATGATCGAGAAGTGGATGCACTCTCATCCTGGCCACAATGTCGAATTCATCAAGAACACCACCTGGAAAGGAGGGTGTTTCAATAATCTCAAGGGGTTCAGGCTGGCACCACATGGATCAATAATCTGCGAACTCAACGGCGATGACTGGCTTCCAGACAGAGGGGTGATCTCTTATTTGAACAAAGTCTACCAGAACCCTGACGTCTGGATGACTTATAATTCCCTGATTACATCGAAGGGAAGGCTCATTAAGCCATTTCCCATCCCTCAACAGGTTGTCAGGACCAACACCTTCAGAGAGAACAGGGCATATGGGAGAGCACTGCATTCATTCAGGCAGGAGCTTTTCACCCACCTGAGGGAAGAGAGCCTCATCGATCCCGAAACCGGAGATTTTTTCATCAGTGGAGATGACAAGGCATTTCATATCTCGCTGCAGGAACTTGCAGGTCAGCACAGTCGACACCTCTACCGGGTCACGTATGTTTACAACTACAGCGGCCAAGACCCTGACTACGGGGATCCATACGACCAGGGGAACAGGACCGAGAGAATCTTTCAGATGCCGAAGTACGAACCCCTCAAGACGCTTTCACACAGATTATCATAGGACATGAGCACTCGTCATATGAACGTTGTACTCGTGGTGAATGATGGAACAGAATCAGGAACGATTCATCCTCACGAAACCATTAGGCACTATCGTGTTCTCCTGCATGAGTCAGGTCTCTCAGGTACAGCTGCCCTTCAGCAAAGACTGTCGCTTCCCTACGATCTCTTGTTCCCAGCATGAGATTCCTATTTGTCGCCCTCCGATTCCACACGAACCAGTATGGTGCGGTCGCATCGCTCGGGAGACACTCCAATAAAAAGATCATTCGCTACACACAGGATCCCCTCTATCGTCTCAAGGAACGTGTCTGGAGAATCAGCATCCAGAAAGTGCTCCTCAATCTCATCTCACGGGTGAGAATTCCTCCAGTCCTGGGTCAGGGACCTCCTAGTCTCCATGGGCAAAGAGAGTGCTCGCATTGCCGGGCGTAACTATTCCCTGGAGAGATACCATGCTGAACTCTCCAGAATCATAGCACACGAGTTTGGCCCGTGAAAATTGCATACATCTCCAATTCCGTGATTCCCTCGCGTACCGCGAACAGTATCAATGTCATGAAGATGTGCGGGGCATTCCGACGAGAAGGCCATGACGTGCTGCTCCTTTCCCCGCACAGGGCAAAAGACAAGGAACCCGGGATACCTGATGTGTATGGATACTACGGCATCACGGAACGATTTCCAATACGTCACCTCCCGTATCCGAATGTCAGGGGTAGAGACTGGGTCTACAGCTACTATGTCAGACGAGAGCTGAAAATGTTCGGACCAGATCTTGTCTATGGCAGACACCTCATGGGGTGCGTCCACGCTCTGAAGAGCGACCATCCTACACGGTTCGAACTGCATTTCCCCGTGTGGGAAAGGAGCACCCGAGATCATGCCCTGTTCCAGAGACTTGCCAGGGACTTAAAGCTGGAAAGGATTGTTGCTATTACCAGTGCATTGAAGCGCATGTGCGTAAATGAAAGATTGTTCCCGCACGAGAAGATCATCGTTGCTCCTGATGGAGCAGATCCCATCGATGATTTCTCACCGATGCCGGATTGGCCTGGGAGAAAAGATATGCTCCAGGTCGGATATGTCGGCCACCTGTATCCGGGCAGGGGCATAGATATCATCATCCACCTGGCAGAAGAGATGGACGACGTGGACTTTCACATCATCGGGGGAACAGAGTTGGACATCAGGTACTGGAATTCCAAGACGAATTGGAAACACGTTTTTTTTCACGGACATGTCCCCCCCAGGAATGTATCCAAGTACCGGAACAACTGCGATATCCTGCTTGCACCGTATCAGGATGTGGTCGCAGTGGCTGATGGCAGAGAAGATACGTGCAGCGTCATGTCCCCCTTGAAAATCTTCGAATATATGGCAAGCAAAAAACCGATTATCGCATCGGATCTTCCCGCTATCAGAGAGATATTGAACGGAGAGAATGCCATTCTGGTCAGGCATGACAGCGTTCAGGACTGGAAAGAAGCGATCAGGTCGCTTGACCGCAAACAGGAACGGGATAGACTTGCTCTAAGGGCGTATCAGGATTTCATTACCACCTATACCTGGCAGCACAGGGCAAGAAGAGTGCTCGGTCAAGAGATCTGAATGAAACATCACAGAATAGACTCGCGATTGATCTGACCAGATGGATACCTTGCGCATAGCCCTTCTCATCCCTACACTGAACGGCGGCGGTGCTGAGCGGATCATGTCCTTTATGGCAAACTACTGGTCGTCCAGAGGCCATGAGGTGCACCTGATTACCCACGACAGCCCTGAACGCGATTTCTATCCCCTCAAAAAGACC
>OMKS01002048.1_pt1 | contig 17241 bp, 14 predicted proteins | sample 1674721 | NCBI WGS metagenome assembly OMKS01 (sample SAMN06264996, study PRJEB25208) | sediment metagenome | isolation source: hot spring sediment | place: USA: California | collected 2014-09-02
GGGTATGATGGAGCTGTGATGCGCCGGGCTTTGGTGGTCGTGGCCGGCCTCGCCTTGGGGATCGGCGCCGCGGGGGCCCCGGTCGAGCTCCACTACTTCTGGGCCCCCACCTGCCCCGACTGCGCTGTGATGCGGCCCTACCTCGAGGCGCTCGCCGAGGAGTTCCCCGAGCTGGAGGTCATTGCCCACGAGGTCGCCTACAGCGGGGAGAACCTGCGCCTCATGATCGCGCTCGCCGAGACGTATGGGGTCTACGCCGTCGCCACCCCGGTCGTCGCGGTGGGCGAGGTGCTCACGGTGGGGGCGGGGTTGGTGGCGGAGCTCCGGATCCGGGAGGAGGTGACGCGGTGTGTGGAGGAGGGCTGTCCCTCCCCCCTGGCGCGCCTCCCCGAACCGGAGGAGACGGGCCTCGGGCTCGCGGAACTCCTCCTCCTCGCCATCGTCGCGGCGAGCGCGATGTTCCTCCTCTTCCAGGTCCTCGCCCCCTGACCGGGATTCATTCGCTTCCCCGATGGGGCCTGCCCGTCCCGTGGGGCAATGTTGAGCGATGCCGGGCTCCATCGTGTTCGCCGCTGCCCACTTGGGCTACGACACGGGCAAGGTGCCCATTGGGGGCGGGGCCCAAGTGGGGATCCACCTCCTGCGGCGCTGGGCCGTGACCCAGCCGTGTCCGATCACCGTCCTCGGGTCCGGCCCCGCGGCCCCGGTCCCCGGGATCTCCTACCACCCCATCCCGTGGGAGGTGCGGGGCCACGCCGGCCCGATCACGGACCTCTCCGTGTCCGGCTACGCCCGATTCTCCCGCCAGTTCGAGGGCGGGGTGACGGCGCATCTCGCTCGTCTCGCCCACGAGGTGGACCCGCGTCGAATATGCGTCCTCCACAACGACATCGCTGAGGCGGGGGACTTCGCGCGGATCCGGGAGCTGGGGTTTCGCCAGGCCGCGATCTTCCACGTGGACGTGGTGGACTACGTGGCCCGGATCTACCTCCGCGGCCGGGTCGCCGCCCCGACCCTCGCCCGAATGCTGCGTGCCCTCGATCGGCCCGGCGTGCGCCGCCTCGTCCCCGACGTGGTTCAACTCGCCCTCGCCAAGCAGGAGGCGTGCGCGCGGCACTGCGACCTCCTCGTCGTTCCGTCGGCGGAGATGGCGGTCATCCTCCGCCGCTCCTACCCATGGCGCACGGAACGTGATGTCCTCGTCCTCCCATGGGGGACGATCGCCGACCCCGCCCCGCCCGGCGTGGAGGAGGCGGCGGGGGAGATCCGTGCCCAGTACCGCCTCGACGATCGCCGCGTGCTGGTCACGCTATCCCGCATCTCCCCGGAAAAGGGCCAGGACCTCCTCCTCCAAGCCCTCGCGCGGTGGGAGAGGGAAGGGGGACGGGACCTCGTTGCCTTCATCTGCGGGGCCCCCGCGTACATGCACGGGGGGAGCTACATGCGCCGCCTCCGCCGCCTGGCGGGGAAGCTGAGGGAGGTCGAGGTCCACTTCCCGGGTTACGTGACCGGCGTGCGGAAGCACGCCTTCTTCGACGTGGCGGACTTGTACGTATTTCCCTCTCGCCACGAGAGCTACGGGCTGACCCTGATGGAGGCCCTCGCTGCCGGGCTCCCCGTGCTCACCACCGCCCATCGCTCGGCGCCCGATCTCGTGCGCCCGGAGTTCGGCCGCGTCGTGGCCCCCCGGCCGCGGGCCCTGTGCCAGGGGCTGGCCGACCTCCTCGCCCGCCGCGGGGAGCTACCCGCGATGGGCGCCGCTGCCCGGCGGTTCGCTCACCTCCATCCGTTCGACGCGGCCGCCGACGCCCTCGCCACGGCCCTCGCCCGCCTCCTGGCCCCCTCGCCCCCCGTGGTCGCCGCGGGGTGAAGGACCCTCGCCGAGGAGCTCCCCAAGCCACCGCGCGTTCTCTGGGGCCCACGCGCACGCGTCGTTGTTGAAGTAAGCGAACACCGTGTCCACAGGGAGCGTCCGCAGCCGTTCCGCCCATCCGCGGAGCTCCTCCTCCCCGTAGCGGTAGGCGTACCACTCCTCGCGGCCGTGGAAGCGAACGAAGGCATGCCGGGCGGTGGCCACCACGAACTCCGGGAGGTCGGGCGCGCTCACGATGCACATCGCGATCCCCCGTTCCCGCAAGAGGTGCGCCACGTCCTCCACGAACCAGGTTCGGTGGCGAAACTCCAGGGTGGTGGGGTAGCGGGGGTCGAGCTGGTCCAACACGCGTTGCAGGAGGTCCCGGTCGAAATGGAGGGCGGGGGGAAGCTGAAACAGGATGCCCCCGAGGCTCTCGCCGAGCTCCGCCCCCGCTGCGTAGAACCGACGTACGAGCTCCGCTGTATTCCTGAACTTCCGAAGGTGGGTGATGCCCCGGAACGCCTTGAGGGTGAACAGGAACCCCGGGGGGGCCTTCCGCGCCCACGCCTGGACCATGGCTCGAGTGGGGAAGCGATAGAACGTGGCGTTCACCTCCACCGTATTGAACGCCTTGGCGTAGAATGCGAACCGATCCCGTTCCCCAAGGTCTGGGGGGTAGAACGGACCGGCCCAGTGCGGGTAGGCCCATCCTGAGCAACCGATTCGAAACTGGGGCATGGCGATCCAGTATAGCAGTGCCGGGCATGATGGAGGGCATGAGGGGAGAGGGTTCACATCGCTTCGGGCTGCTCTCTCCGCTCTCCCGCGTGGCTTACCTCTTCCCCGCGCGATGGCCGAGCCCACAGGGCGGGCGCCCCTCTCGCCATGGCTCGGCCCCAAGGTAAAATCGTAGGTTATGGCGCGGGTGACGGCGGGGGAGCGCTTTCAGCTGAAGACGAAGCTCGAGCCCCAGGGCGATCAGCCCAAGGCGATCGCCGAGCTCACCGAGGGGCTCCTTGTCGGGCACCGGTACCAGACGCTTCTTGGGGCCACCGGGACGGGGAAGACGTTCACGATCGCCCACGTGATCCAGAACGTCCAGCAGCCGGCCCTCGTCATCGCCCACAACAAGACCCTCACCGCGCAGCTCTATGGGGAGTTCCGGGAGCTCTTCCCCGACAACGCCGTCCATTACTTCGTGTCCTACTACGACTACTACCAGCCGGAGGCGTACATCCCCCAGACGGACACCTACATCGAGAAGGACGCCCAGATCAACGAGGAGATCGACCGCCTCCGCCACGCGGCCACGGCGAGCCTCCTCTCCCGGCGTGACGTGATCGTCGTTGCCTCCGTGTCCTGCATCTACGGTCTCGGCTCCCCCCAGGACTACGCCGCCCTCTCCCTCGTCCTCGAGGTGGGCCGCGAATACGACCTCGACGAGATCCTGCGCCAGCTCGTCATGCTCCAGTACCGGCGGAACGAGCTCGCGTTCGAGCGGGCGACGTTCCGGCTGCGGGGCGACGTCCTGGAGGTCATCCCCGCCTCGGAGGAGGTGGGGTACCGGATCGAGTGGTTCGGGGATGAGGTGGAGCGGATCTCCGCCGTGGATCCCCTCACCGGGAACGCGCTTGGGGAGGTAGCGAAGGTCACGGTTGCCCCGGCGACGCACTATGTGACCCCCGGCGAGCGGCTGAAGCGGGCGATGGTGGGGATCGAGGCCGAGCTCGAGGACCGCTTGAAGGAGCTCCGCGCACGAGGGAAGCTCCTCGAGGCCCAACGGCTCGAACAGCGGACGCTGTTCGATCTCGAGATGATGCGGGAGATGGGGTATTGCCCAGGGATCGAGAACTACTCCCGCCACCTCGACGGCCGAAGCCCGGGGGAACCCCCGTGGACCCTCCTCGACTACTTCCCCCCCGGTTTCCTCACCGTGATCGACGAGTCCCACCAAACGGTGCCCCAGATCAACGGGATGTTCCACGGCGACCGGTCGCGGAAGAGCACGCTCGTCGAGTACGGGTTCCGGCTTCCCTCCGCCCTCGACAACCGCCCCCTCACGTTCGAGGAGTTCGAGGAGCGGGTCGGGCAGGTCATCTTCATGTCCGCGACCCCGGGGGACTACGAGCGGCGCGTGTCAGGGAAGATTGTGGAGCAGATCGTGCGCCCGACGGGGCTCGTCGACCCTGAGGTCGAGGTGCAGCCCGTGCAGGGACAGATCGACCACCTGCTCGGCGAGCTGAGGCAGGTGACGGGGCGCGGGGAGCGGGCCCTCGTGACGACGCTCACGAAGAAGATGGCCGAGGATCTCACCGACTACCTCGTCGAGCTCGGGGTGCGGGCCCGCTATCTCCACTCCGAGATCGAGACCCTCGAGCGGGTGGATGTCCTCCGCGACCTCCGCTTGGGCAAGTTCGACGTCCTCGTGGGGATCAACCTCCTCCGGGAGGGGCTGGATCTCCCCGAGGTGTCGCTCGTGGCGATCCTCGATGCGGACAAGGAGGGGTTCCTCCGCTCGGCGACGTCCCTCATCCAGACGATCGGCCGCGCAGCGAGGAACGTCCGCGGCAAGGTCATCCTCTACGCCGACCTCGTCACGGAGGCGATCCGCCAGGCAGTGGATGAGACGAACCGGAGGCGGGAGATCCAGCTCGCCTACAACCGGCGGCACGGGATCACGCCCCAGACGATCGAGAAAGGGGTGCGGGACATCGTGGCCGAGTTCTCGGGCCGGCGGGCGGAGCCGGTGGAGCTCCCCAAGGAGCCGGCCCAGCTCCCCCGCGACGAGATCGCCCGGCTCGTGCGGACCCTCGAGAAGGAGATGAAGGCCGCGGCGGAGGCCCTGGAGTTCGAGCTCGCCGCGGCCTACCGCGACAAGCTCCGCGAGCTCCGCCGCCTCCTCTAGGACGTCACCGTGTGCGGCGCCTCCGGGTCGCCGTGGGCTTCGTCGCGCCCGGCACGAGCTCGGCCTTCGCGTCGAGCCGGGCCACGACGTGGGCGATGAGCTTGGCTGCGTTCTCCACATCCGCAAGCGACACGACCTCGCACGGGGAGTGCATGTACCGGTTGGGGATCGAGACCAGCGCGGTCGCCACCCCGGCCCGGTTGAGCTGGATCGCGTTGGCGTCCGTCCCCGTCCCGGAGGGTGCTGCCTCCACCTGGTAGGGGATCTTCGCCTTCTTGGCCGTATCCACGACGAGGTCGAAGAGCTTGGGGTTGATGTTCGGGCCGCGGGCGATGGCCGGGCCCTTACCGAGCGCGATCTCGCCGAGCTTCTTCTTCTCCCCTTCCGTCCCGGGGGTGTCTGTGGTGTGGCAGACGTCGACGGCGATCCCCACCGTGGGGTCGAGGCCGTAGGCGCTCGTCCGCGCCCCGCGGAGCCCGATCTCTTCCTGGACCGTGGCCACGGCGAACACGGCCGCCTTGGGCTTGAGCGCCTTCGCCAGCTGCAGGGCTTCGAGGACGACGAACGCCCCGATCCGGTCATCGATCCCCCGCGCCACGAGGAGATCCTCGGAGAGCCGGTCCGGATTGTGGGCGACCACGATCGGGTCCCCGATCGCGACTGCCTTCTGCGCCTCCGCCTTCGATTTGGCGCCGATGTCGATCCACAGGTCCTCGACCTTGACCACGGTCTTCCGGTCCTCCTCGGCGAGGAGGTGGATCGGTTTGCGGCCGATGACGCCGAGGATGCGGCCGCCCTTGGTGTGGACCCACACCCGCTGCCCAGGGAGGACCTGGGCGTCCCAGCCCCCAATCGGACGGGCATAAAGGTACCCGGAGTCCGTGATGTGGGACACCATGAGCCCGATCTCGTCCATGTGCCCTGCGAGCATGATCCGCGGAGTGCCGGCTTCGTTCAGGGCCGCAAACGCATTCCCGTGGAGGTCGACCCACGTGCGGTGGGCGAACTTCTCCGCTTCTTCCCGCCACACCGCGGCCGCATCGACCTCAAACCCCGAGGGGCTGATCGTGGCGAGGAACCGCTCCAGGAACGTGAACTTGTTCTTGTCCATCCCGTCTCCTTCCCGTTACCAGGATGGAGGAGTGTACCACGCGAGGGGTGAACGATCAGAGCGAAGGTAGGGACGAACTCCTCCCTTCTCTGGAGGGAGGGCGCCGTTCAGTCGAGTGCGGTCTACTGCGCGGGAGCGGGAGAGTGCCGCGAGCACCTCGAAGGGGGTGAGAGACGGCGGAAAGCGCATCACGGGGACGGGCTCGGCGTTGCCGGGCGGCAACGGTGGTGGAGAGGTCTCTTGGAGGTGGCTCACATGAAGCGAAGCGCATGGGTGTTGGTGGCAGTGCTGGTCGCAGGGTGGGTTGCGGTGGCGCAGAATCCGGTGACGATCACGTTCTGGACGCACGAAGACCCGAATCGAACACCCCTGGAAGAGGAGTACATCCGAGGATTCCAGGCGATGTACCCCCACGTCACGATCGAGCGCGTGACCTACCCTTCGGCGAAGATCGCCGAGGTGCTGTTGACGGCGTTCGCCGCGCGGCGGGGGCCGGACATCTTCAACCTGGAGATCAACGACGCCTATCCGTACCTGGAGCTCGGGAGGGTGGCCCCTCTTAAGCCGGAATGGGTGGGCTACGACAGCGTGGACTCGATCCTCGGGGCGTACCTGGAGGGGACGCTCGACGCCGTGTACAGGGACGGGAAGCTCTTCGGACTGCCCCTCGAGCTCACGATCTGGTCAGTGTTCGTGAACAAGAAGTACTTCCGCGAGGTCGGGCTGGACCCGGATCGGGACTACCCCCGGACCTGGGAGCAGATGATGGAGGTCTCGGAGAAGCTCGTCATCCGCGACGGTGAGATCATCAAGCGCCGCGGGTTCGACTTCCGCTACCCGTACTACCTGGAATGGCTCCTCCCGATGGTGGAGCAGATGGGCGGGGCGTTCCTCAGCCCGGACGGCCAGACGGCGATCATCAACGACGACGCCTGGCTCCACGTGCTCCGGTTCATGCAGCAGTGGGGGCCGTCGGGGAAGAACCTCGGCTCGCCGACGTACACGCCGGCCCGGAAGCTGTTCAACTTCGATCGCAACGAGGTCGCGATGTGTCTGACCGGCTTCTACCAGATCGCTCGGATCCGCGCGGACAACGAAGCGTTCTACGATAGCGGCGAGTGGATGGTCATCCCGTTCCCGGTGTTCGAGAATGCGGACCGAGATGTCGCTTGCCACTACTACGGCCACTACTACATGGTGAACGCGGAGAGCTCGCCCGAGACGCAGGAGTGGGCGTGGCGGTTCATCGCCTATATGCTGTCCCATCCTGAGGAGTACCTCCTCAAGGTCGGACTCATCCAGCCGCGCAAGGACCTCCTGGCCTCGGAGGCGTACGCTTCGGTCCCCTACGGGGACGTATTCGCCGGTGACATGGCCCGGTCGAGCCTCGTGCAGCTGCACGCGGCGAACCCCGAGTTCAAGCTCCTCCTCGATGAGGTGGTGAAGTCGGTGATGCTCCAGGGGGTGTCGCCCGAGGCGGCGTTGGCCACCCTGAGACAGAGGGCGAACGAGATCCTGGAGGAGTACAAGTAGGTTGCGCTAGCGCCATGTGGGAGGCGTGAGCAAGGACGAGGGCCCGATCCACGCAGCATCGGGCCCTCGTGTTCGCGAGGGAAGGAGCGGGACCGATCGTGCGGAGGGCGCGGGGGAGCAAGGGGGTCGTCGCCCGTCGGGGCCGATGGGGATGGGCGCTCGTCCTCCCGACCCTCGTCATCCTCGGCCTGTTCAGCGTGTACCCGATGGGCAACGCGTTCTACCTGAGTTTTTTCCAGAAGCACCTCCTCTCCAACGCGCCGCCGAAGTTCGTCGGGTTCGGGAACTACCTGTACCTCTTCCGATCGCCCGCGTTCTGGAACTCGCTCAGGGCGACGGGGATCTTCGCCGGTGGGGCGTTCGCGATGCTCGTCGGGCTGAGCCTCCTCCTCGCCGTGTTCATCAGCTCGCGCAAGAGGTTCCAACGGTTCCTGCAGCTCGCGTTTTTCTCGCCGGCGGTCGTGTCCACGGTGGTCGCTGCGGCGATCTGGCTCCTCATCTTCGACCCGCGGGGGATCGCCAACCAGCTCGTCAACGCCCTGGCCGGCACGCCCGGGGTGGATCGCAAGTGGCTCGTCGAGCCGGGGATGCTCCAGCTGGCGACGATGCTCGTCTACGTGTGGAAGTACGTTGGCTACTTCACGATCATCTTTATCGCCGGGATCGGGACGATCCCGCGCTCCCTCTACGAGGCGGCGCGCGTGGATGGGGCAAGCGCGTGGCAGGCCTTCTCGCGGATCACGCTCCCCCTCCTCAAGCCGACGACGCTCCTCGTGTCCGTGGTGGCGATGATCCAATGCTTGCGCACGTTCAGCACCCAGTACCTGTTCACCCAAGCCGGCTCCCCGCGCGGCCCGATTGACGTGATCACGCTGAACGTGTACTACACGGCGGTGCGGACCTTCCAGATCGGGCGCGCGAGCGCGCTGAGCATCATCCTGTTTGCGATCATGCTCTTCTTGAGCTGGCTTCAGTTCCGGGTGGCTCGCTCGGAGGAGGTGAGCTACCTGTGATCCGGCGCCGCCTGGTTCGCGGGCGCTCGCTCGTGGCCACGATCGGGGTGTGGCTCGTCCTCGGGGTGATGCTCGTCTACATCCTGGGGCCGCTCCTATTCATGGTCACCGCTTCCCTCATGCCCGCGGTCGAGGTGACGAGGATCCCGTACCGCTGGATCCCCCGAACCTTCTACTGGCAGAACTTCTGGCAAGCGATCCGCGGAAACGATGGTCGGTTCTACTTCGTCCGCAACATGATCAACTCGGTGGTCGTAGCCACGGCCATCACGTTCAGCACCGTAATCCTGTCCACGATGGCCGGCTACGGGCTCGCCAAGTTCGAGTTCCGGGGCCGGAGGACGGTGATGCTCCTCATCGTGGCCACGATGATGATCCCGTTCCAGGTGATCATGATCCCGCTCTACCTCATCGCCATGCGAATGGGGATGCAGGATTCCTACGCGGGGCTCATCGTGCCGTTCCTGGTGAACGCGTTCGGGGTGTTCCTGATGCGCCAGCACCTGCTCACGTTCCCCAACGAGATCCTCGACGCAGCGCGGATCGACGGGGCGAGCGAACTGCAGATCCTGCGTAGGATTGTGTTCCCCAGTAGCTGGCCGGCGATCGCGACCTTGGCCATCCTCACCTTCCGTTCCCAATGGGACAACCTGATCTGGCCCCTCCTCATCGCCCAGAGCCGCCACATGCAGACGATCCCCCAGTACATCACCCTGTTCACCGAGGAGAAGTACACGGACGAGGGGGCGATGATGGCCGCAGCGGTGCTCGCTTCGCTTCCGATCGTGATCCTCTTCTTCGGGCTCTCCCGCTACTTCGTGGGAGGAGCGCGCCTGTTCTCGGCGCACAAAGGGTGAGCGGATGAAGCTCGTGATCTCCGATCTGGGAGGGGTTGTCGTGGACAAGGCGGACCCTGTGCCCGACATCGCAGCGAGATTGGAGCTGCCGGTAGAGACCTTTCGGGCCCTCACCGCTGAGAGCACGAGGCTCCTCCTCGCCGGGATGATCACGGCCCAGGAGTTCTGGGCGCGGTTCTTCGATCAAACGGGAAGGCGGGTGGAGGAGGACCTCTGGGAGAAGGAGTTCCGCCCGGTGGTCAACCCAGCCGTTCTCTCCCTGGTGGAGAAGGTTCGGAGGCGCGTACGCGTCGTGGCAGGGACGAACACGATGGAGCCGCACTGGCCTGCCCTCCAGAAGTCGGGCGTGCTCGCCTCGTTCGACGCGGTGTATGCATCTCACCACATGGGGTTGGTCAAACCCGATCCGCACTTCTACTGGAGAATCCTCCGGGAGGAGGAATGTCGTCCCGGGGAAGCCGTGTTCTTCGACGATGTCGCGGAGCACGTCCGGGTGGCGAGGGAGATCGGGATGGTCGCCTTCCCGTTCCGCAAACCGGAGGATCTGGAACGGCGGCTCTCCTCGATGGGGCTCCTCGACGGCGAGTTGTAGCCGGCCTGGGTCCGGTTTTCCCCCGCTAGCAGGTGAGGTGGAGGAGGGCGCAGGTCCGTCGCCCGGGTGAGAGCTCGTTGTACGCCTCGACCGCTTCCCCCGTGCGCACGGCGACGAGCTCGATCCTCCGACCCGAGAGATGCTCTTCCGCCTCCCGCGTCAGCTTGAGGAGCCCGGAGAACCCCGTCCCCACGATGACGACCTCGGGTGCGAGGGCAAGGGCCGGTTCGAGGTCCTCCGGATGGACGCGGTGCCCTTCCCGCCGCCGCCACTCCCGGACCTCGGCTGGGGCGATGAGGAGATCGTGTTCGTAGGCGACGCCGTCGACCTCGATCCTCCCGAAGTGGTAGTTCGCCAAACGCATCGGCATCACCTCCGCCTCGATGGTAGCGGACGGCGAGGGAAGGGGGAAGGCCGATGTGGAGCTTTGTCGGCGAGGGCTATCAAGCCGGTCCTCTTCCTTCCTAGCGGCGGCCGCAACCGGGGGGAGACGCTCCGCGAGCCGAGCTACCCGTATCTCGCACAGCGCGAGGACCAAGATAACGAAGGCCGAGTGAAACCAAGCTTAGCCCCGCGGTGTACATCAGTCCTTTCTCATCCGAAGATGAGCATGAAGGCGTGAGCGGTCAGGGTACTGTAGCCGCTGGAGCGAAGGAACGGAAGAGCTTGGACTTTGCCTGCTTGACGAGGAGAGCGTACTCGGCTGTGGCTTTGGGCGATCTGTTCCAGCTCCGCCATCGTTACCCCCGGCCGCATGAGCTTTTCGTACGGCGTGAGGTACACCTCGTAGCGCTTGCGGGTCTTCCCCTTGCGGTCCACGAACTGGGTCGCGTACCCGCACGGGCGTGGTAGTTGAGGTAGTGGACGGTCACGCTCCGCTGGCGGTAGACGAACCCCTGCCGCAGCCTGTACAGATGCGCTACCGAGATCGTGCTCAGGCGCCTGAACTCCCCCCGGCGCAGCACGGCCAGGGTCGCCGGTCCGGAGAGACGATTCGCCTCCCAGACTGCGACTCACGTGCGCCTGGGCCCCACGCCTGTGCTCACCTCGCGGGAGAACCTCGGTCACCCTTCATGCTCATCTTGCGTGAGACAACTCTACATCTTGCCGTGCACTATAGCGGTGTGCTATAGTGGTTCATTCTTTCCCCGCGAGGGAAGGGGGCGGTTCTTATGAGGAGCGCGTTCGGTCGTTCCGTCGCACTGGTCCTGCTCGTGGTGGCGGTGTTCCTCCCGGTCCTCGGGCAGACCACGCACCAACCCTTCCTCGAGGACATCGCGGCCTTGGCTCAGGCTCAGGCCCAGGCTGCAGCCCAGGCTCAGGCCCAGGCCCAGGCGGTGGCTGCGTCCGCCCAGAAGCTCCTCGAGAATCTCAACGTGGGGGCGCTCGTCGATGCAGCAGCATCCGCGAGCGCTCAAGCCCAAGCTGCGGTCCAGGCGATCGCCCATGCCGTCGCGTCGGCCGATGCGGAGGCGAGGGCGCTGGCCGCGGCGTGCGCGGAGGCGGTGGCCCAGGCCAAGGCGAGCGTCGAGGCGTGTGCTGCCGCTGCAGCCCAGGTTCAGGCGAGCGCGGGAGCGTTCGCCACAGCGTGTGCAGAAGCCCAAGCTGAGGCGAGGGCGGCGGCTAGCGCCTGCGTCGAGGCGGATGCCGCGGCCGCGGCCGCGGTGGCGGCGATCGTCAAGGCCTGCGCGGTCGCCGTCGCCGAAGCCGAGGCCGGGGCGGCGGCGTGTGCGGCGGCGGCGGCGGAAGTGAAAGCGTATGCGCTCGCGGTGGCGGAGGCGCTCGCCCAAGCCGAGGCCGAGGCCCAGGCGCAAGCTCGGGCTGCGGCCGCCGCGTTGGCGCAGGCCAGAGCTGAAGCTCAGGCCTGTGCGGAAGCTGCAGCCGAGGCCGCCTCGTACGCGAAGGCGGTGGCCACCGCCCGCGCCTACGCCGCGGCTCAGGCCGCGACCTCGGCTCAGGCCCACTCCCAGGCCCAGGACACGGCGCGTCTGGTGAGTGAACGGATCAAGACCGCGGTCCCTTGCGGATCGGTCGTGACGGAGATCGGGGGGACGATCGATGCCGCGGTGACGGCGGTGGCGCAAGCGAGCGCCGCGGCCGCGGCCGCGGCCCAGGCCGCGGCGCGGGCCGGGGCGTGGGCATCGGCGCAGGCCCAGGCGGCGGCAGCCGCGCAGGCCCGAGCGGAGGCCCAGGCGCAAGCGTGCGCCTTCGCCTACGCGGAGGCAGAGGCGGCGGCGACGGCCGTCGCGAGGGCGAGGGCGAGGGCGGAGGCAGAAGCCCAAGCAGCGGCGAGCGCGATCGCTGTTGCATATGCGGCCGCCGAGGCACAGGCCAAGGCGTGCGCCGCGGCCTACGCTGAAGCGCAAGCGCTAGCGGCCGCCGCAGCACGGGCGATCGCTCAAGCCAAGGCGTCCGCTGAGGCCGAAGGGACCGCCATTGCCAGCGCGTGCGCGACCGCCCAGGCTCAAGCACAGGCGATGGCGCGCGCGATCGCTCAGGCGAAGGCGAGCGCTGAGGCGCATGCCCAGGCTGTGGCCCAGGCGTGCGCCCAGGCGGATGCCCAAGCCCAGGCGATGGCGCGGGCGGTTGCGTCGGCGCGGGCGGTTGCCGAGGCAAGCGCCTCAGCAGCGGCAGCAGCCTACGCTAGGGCTCAAGGAGCAGCGAACTCGATGTCGGCAGCCGTGGCCCAAGCGGTGGCCGAAGCGCAGGCCCAAGCCCAGGCCGCGGCGAGCGCAGCGGCCACGGCGCAGGCCGAGGCAGCGGCGGTGGCCCAGGCCGTAGCGTCGGCCTCCGCTTCCGCCCAGGCATCGGCCCAGGCGGCGGGAACAGGAGAGGCCTACGCCAAGGCGTACGCGCAGGCGGAAGGTTTCGCCGCGGCCGCGGTGCTGGCCCGGGCTCAAGCGTGCGCCCAAGCCGCGGCCCAGGCCCAGGCGGCAGCCGAAGCGGCGGCGAGCGCGTATGCGCGCGCCCAGGCTGCTGCGGCGTCCGGGGTCCAGGCGGTGGCGGAAGCGACGGCGGAAGCCCAAGCCGAGGCGATCGCGTGTGCGTCAGCCCACGCCCAGGCGGAAGCCGAAGTCGCGGCGGGGGTCCAGGTCATGGCCCAGGCGTTGGCCGAAGCGCAGGCAGAGGCCTACGCCGCGGCGGAGGCCGCCGTATCCGCGTACGCGGAGGCGGTGGCTTGCGTCGATGTCTACGCGAGTGCCCAGGCCGAGGCGTGGGCCCACGCCCATGCCGCCGCGCTCGCCCAGGCTCAGGCCGAGGCCGAGGTGGCAGTGGCCGTCCAGGCCGCAGCGGAGGCGTTTGCGACAGCAGCCGCGGCCGCCTACGCCTCGGCGGCAGCGTTCGCCGGCGCCCAAGCGTCGGCGTTTGCCTGCGTCCAGGCCATCGCGTCCGCGGAGGCCGAAGCCTACGCGGCCGCTCAGGCGTGTGCTCTCGCGGTGGCCAGCGCGGAGGCGAGCGCGACCGCGGTCGCCGAGGCCCGCGTGCGGGCAGCGGCGTTCGCCGAGGCGTGTGCCGAGGCCCTGGCTCAAGCCCAAGCGATGGCTCAAGCCTGTGCCCAGGCTGCGGCAACGGCCTCCACGTCGGTGGAGATCGTTCCCAACATCGAAACTTCGGTCCAAACCTTCATAGATCCGGACTGCCTCCGGCCGACGTGTGAGGAGTACGTGCCGACCACTCCTCCGGGCTGCCCGCCCACGCAGGAGATGCAGTGGGATTTCGGGCAGGTGACCGCGGGGAGCAACGTCAACACGACGAAGTCGTTCCCCACGAACATCGCGAGCGCCGTCTCTTCTCTCGGGGTCGTGTCGGCGACACGGGTCAGTTCCACCCTCCCATCCAGCCTCACCTTCGATCTCATCCTCGCCCAGCGGCAGGGCCAGCTCTCCGGGACCGTGCCCCGTGAGGGCGGGAGATGGACGGTCGTCTACCACCTCCTCGACAGGAACCAGTGCGCCGTCATTCGACTCACGATCAGCATCTACACGGCTCAAGCCACGACGGAGTGTCCGCGTTTCACCGGGCTGAAGTGGGACTTCGGCGAGGTCAATACCGGGCTCCACCTCCTGACGTCGAGGGTCATCCCGAGCGGGGATCTGTCGCAGTTCCGGTCGGCAGGGATCACGCGCGTGACGAAGATCTCTTCGAACTTGCCGAGCGGCGCGGACCTCAACCTCGATCTCAGCAACGGGGTGGGCATCCTCACCGGGACCCTGCCCACGGCGGGGGCGAACTACCAGGTCCTATTCGGGTTGTTCGACGCGAGGAACTGCGAGCTCTTCCGGTACTCGGTCTCGCTCCGGACCCCCGCCGCGGCGCGTGTCCCTGACCTCACGGTGCAGATCGTGCGCGTGGCTGTGGAGAAGGTGTGCGAGAAGGACTACAGCCATCTCGTCACCGTGTACTGGCAGGCAAGTGGCGGCACGGCGCCCATCTACGTGGGGCCGATCAGCCTCGTCTACCCCAACGGGACGACGCAGGCCCTGGTGGGGAGCTTCCCCGCCTCGGGTTCGGCCGGCATCCGCGCCAACCTCTCTGGCGGCGGTACGGTCACGGTCCGCGTCCAAGCGAACGACTCCGCAGGGAGGACGAAGACCGCGGAGCGGACCGCCGACCTCGAAGCTTGTGTCCCGATCGGCACCATCATCGGACCGATCATCGTCCGCCCCTTGGGGTACACCCTCGAGGTGTACGCACGGCGCCAGATCATGCAGAAGCCGGGGTACGAGGACCTCCGGGTGCCGGTGCGGGTGATCGGCGAGGACACGGACCGTGTGACCCCGTTCAGTGGCACGTTCTCCGCGGGATCACAGGTCACCCTGAGGTTCCCAGGGCGCATTGCCGGCGGAGCGTACGGCCGCGGTCCCCTGTCCTACGACGAGTGGGTGGGCGATGCGACCACACCGACCCGCAAGAACGGTACATGGGACGCGAGGCGGGAGTACTACTCGATCACCGTCACCATGAGCGCCAAGGTGAAGATCGTCGTCTGGTATCAGGACATCATCGGGTAGAGGGGGAACCCTTGCGGTTCGAGGGGCGGGCGGACGCCCGCCCCTCTCATTTCCTCCGAACTCGGACCAACCCTGCTGCCTCGTCCTCCTCCAGCCGTGCCTCCAGGTCATCCTGTGCCCCGACCTCGCCGACGAGGTGGGCGCGGAAGAAGAGGACGAGGTACGCTTGGGCGGCCTCTCGGGCCTGGGTCGGGTCCGTGCCGGGGACGCACAGGGAGCAGGGGAACCCGCAATCCGGGTTATCGAGGTAATCCATGTGCCCGGCCCCGAGCTGGGTTGCCTCCCAAGCCGCGGCCGTTGTCCGTTCGTACAGCCGCTCGTAGTTGAACTCCCGGGGGGCGCAGGGGATGCCGAAGCGGGCTTCACCTCCTCGCTCCGCGCCGATGAGGAGCTTCGGGATCGTGATCTCCTCCATCCGGTCCGCCGCCCGGGGGAAGCGGGCCGGGTCGTCGATCCCTGAGGCGCCCCCGTCTACCGGATCGAGCCCGACCACCGCCCGCACCGTCGGCTCGTCGGGGGCGACGAGGAACGAGAGCTTGCCCCCCAGGGAGTGGCCGGCGAGGGCGATTCTCTCGGGATCGGGATCCACACCCCGTGCTGCCGCAGCGGAGGGGAGCGCCCGCAAGACGAAGCGCAGGTCGTCGGCGAGCAGGCGTTGGTCGGCAGTGAACAGGTTCATGTCGTAGGTGAGCAGGGCCACCGCGATCCCGTGGGAGGCGAGGAGCTCCCCGGTCCCCCGGTAGGCACGGCCGGAGAGGAGAAACCCCGGGCTGAAGAGGACGAAGGGGGCTTTCCCTTCCCCGGCCGGGGAGAGGAGCAGAACCTCCACCGTTCGGTTTCGGTCCAGGTCCCGCACCGCAAACTCGTGGGCCACGAGGGCGAACGGGCCCTGGCCCGAAGGCTCGCGGGCCAGGCCCGCCTGGACCACGATCAGAATCAAGATAAGCAACACGCGCATCATCTACGCCTCCTTGAGGACGTCCACCCGGGCGAGGTAGGCCCCGAGGTCGAACTTGCGTGCCCGCCCCTGACGGGTCATCGGCCGGATCTTCCCCCACACCGGCCGCTCGGGAAACGGTCGGTCGTGGAGCCTGAAGCACCACGCGACCCCGGCGAAGCTCGAGGGATCGGGGCCGTCGAGGGCGTACCGGTTGTTGAAGTTCAGGGCCAGTCGGAAACCCTCCCTGGGGTTCGCGGTCCAGAGGAGGAACTGCGCCCCAGTACATGCGGAGGTAGCCGTGGATGGCTCCCGCTCGCCGGAGCTCGTTCCGGGCAGCATTCCAGATCGGGTCCTCCGTCTCGGCGCGCTCGAGGGCCGGGGGGAAGTAGAGGGCCGGACGGGGGTCGGCGGCGTGGCGAACCAGGGCCTCCTGCGCCCAGGTGGGGAGGACGTCGAACGCGTCGTAGCGGGGGTTGTGGTGGATGAAGTTGACGGCGAGCTCCCGCCGGACCACGAGCTCCTCGAGGAACGCCTCCGCTCCAGGTCCCCCGACCTGGGCCACGCGGCACGCTACCTCGGCTGGGGCGATCTGGCCGAAACGCAAGTAGGGCGAGAGGCCGGAGGTAGCGGGGGCTGACGGGTCATTGCACCGTTCCGCGTACTGGGGGAGCCCCTCTGCGATGAACTGCTCGCGCCGGGCGCGGGCAGCACCTGTCCCCGGGACGAGGGGAACAGGGGGAACGGAGCGGTCTAGGGGAAGGGCGTCGGGGAGGGCGGCGAGGTCTTCGGGATCGTCGGGACCGATCTCGAGGCCCACGGAGCTCCGCCGGGGCACCCGGTCGGGGAGAGGGTGGAGGAACCGGGGCAGGAGGGGGACGAGGCGGCGGTGGACCGCCGCGCTCCAGGCCCGGCCGGGGTAGGCGAGCGCCGTGGGGACGACGACCTCGCCCTCCACCTCGACCACCGGACACGGGGCGCCCGAGGCCACCTCCCGCCGCCACGCCCGCTGGTGCCGGAGGTACCCGCAGTCGGTCACCACGGCCGCCGCCTCCCGCGCGAGATCGAGGACCACCTGCGGCGGGTCCTCCCCGCGCACGAGGAGCCGGATCCCTCGCTCCCGGAGGAGCCTCCTCGCCTCGGCCAGCCCCCCGACGAGGAACGCCCGGGAGTGGAGCGTTGCCCCGGGTCCGTTTCCGGGCGGGACGAGGACCTCCCGCCAGGAGAACGTGCTCGCCCCGAACCCGTGGAGGAGGACGAACCCGGGGTCCCTTTCCCCGCCCACCTTGAAGTGGACGCGCACGCCCATCACGTAGGCGAACCGGCCCTCGGGGTCGGCGAGCTCCCCTGGGGGTAGCGTCCCCTCCCTGTCTCTTATACACATCTCCGAGCCCACGAGACCGTACTAGATCTCGTATGCCGTCTT
>OMKS01002050.1_pt1 | contig 17237 bp, 17 predicted proteins | sample 1674721 | NCBI WGS metagenome assembly OMKS01 (sample SAMN06264996, study PRJEB25208) | sediment metagenome | isolation source: hot spring sediment | place: USA: California | collected 2014-09-02
CATTACATATCTATCCGAATCAACGAGGTTTTTCAATCATTTTTACCCTAAAATGCCCCGACAATGGCGAATCTTGGGAGACTGATTTGTATTGCATTTATGGAGAAGACATGCTATCTACCACCGATTTATAAAGCTAATATATTTAAGAGGGAGTAGGAAAATGGGAGCTACAGCAGATAAACTCAAGGCCTTTGAGGAAAAGCGAGCCGATTTATTGACCATGGGCGGCGATAAATTGATCGAGAAACAGCACAGTCTGAAAAAACTCACCGCCCGGGAAAGAATCAATCTTTTCTTCGATGAAGGATCATTTCAGGAAACTCAATTATTCGTAAAAACTCGTTCAACTCTGTTCGGATTAGGCGAGAAGGATATCAAAGCGGACGGCGTCATTACCGGTTTCGGCAAAGTCAACGGCAGAACGGTATTCGCTTCATTCCAGGATTTCACCAGTGCAGGCGGCAGTCTTGGCGAAATGCACGCGAAAAAGATATGGAAAGTTATGGATCTTGCAATGGATGCCAGAAAGCCTTTTGTTTCCTTCAACGATTCGGGTGGAGCCCGCATCCAGGAAGGAGTCCCGTCACTCGATGGATACGGAGGAATATTCTATCGTAACACGAATGGTTCCGGCTACATTCCCCAGATCACCGCTATTATGGGCCCCACCGCGGGAGGAGCGGTCTACTCACCCGCCCTGACCGACTGGGTTTTTATGGTAAAGGAAAGCAGTTATATGTACATAACGGGTCCCGATGTCATCAAGGCGGTCATTGGTGAGGAAGTCAGTCACGATGAACTCGGCGGCGCAGTTGCCCACGCCACCAAGAGCGGCGTCTGTCACTGGGCTACTGAGAATGATGAAGACTGTATCAACAAAGTAAAAACACTTCTTTCCTTCCTGCCCGACTGCTATGATAGTATGCAACCGTTTGTTGCCACAAATGATAGCCCGGATCGTGAATGCCCTGAACTTGACACAATTGTTCCCGACAGAGCTACCCGTTCATATGACATGAGAAAAGTCGTTGAGGCCGTAGCTGACGACAATATCATCTTCGAACCTCATGAAATGTGGGCGAAAAGCATTCTGGTTGCCTTCATTAGAATCATGGGACAGACGGTCGGTGTCATCGCCAATAATCCGAAATTCAATGCCGGCGTATTGGATTACATGGCGTCGGACAAAGCATCACGGTTCATCAGATTCTGTGATGCATTTAATATTCCTCTGCTGACTTTCGCCGACGTACCAGGTTATATGCCTGGAACTCATCAGGAATGGGCCGGAATCATCAGCCATGGGGCGAAACTGCTTTTCTCGTATTCCGAAGCAACGGTACCGAAGATTACAGTCGTAACCCGTAAAGACTATGGTGGAGCCTACATCGGAATGTGCAGCAAGCAGCTTGGCGCCGACTATGTTATGGCCTGGCCCACGGCGGAAATCGCCGTCATGGGTGCGGAAGGTGCCTGCAATATCATATATCGGCGCGAAATAAACAGTGCGGAGGATCCCGCCTCCAAGAGAAAAGAACTGGTTTCCGCCTACGAAGAGCAATTCAATAATCCCTATTTTGCGGCACGGATGGGAATTATCGAAGAAGTCATCGCCCCTCGAGAGACAAGAAAACGTGTCGCGACGATATTGGATGCCTTGAAAGACAAAAAAGAAGTAAGGTTGCCGAAGAAGCACAACAACATTCCGTTGTAAAAGACTGAGCTGTAAATTTGATAAAAAAGGCCGGATCTTATGTTCCGGCCTTTTTTGTTCTTGAACAAATGCGCTTGTATTTCGTAGAATCATGTTTCCTTGGTTATGAGCTCAATTGCCTTGTCGCATCGCATCAAAATCGATTCCTTCCGAAGCAATGAAAAAACCTTGTCAAGCTCCGGACCAACAAGCACACCGGTAATTGCCGCTCGTATGGGCATCAGCAACTTTCTCCCCTTCAAACCCGTTTCTTGTTTTATCTTTTTGATGACCTCGGGATACATGGTTCCATCATTGTTCTCCGACGCCTCCATGGCTTCACGGAGACGAACGATAATATCAAGAGAACCATTCTCATTAAGGAGTTTCAGCGCTTCAGGACGTATTTCATAACGTGAATCGAAGTATATGTTTATGAAACGATCAATATCGGACAGTTTCATTAAGTTTCCTGTAATCGATGAAATGACTTCTTTAAACCATTCATTATCCAGCGACTCATAATCATATCCCGCTTTACGGATATACGGCTCGAGAAGGACCATCAATCGGCCCGGGTCATAGTTTCGAATATAAACGCCGTTCAGCCAGTTCAATTTCGCCTCATCAAAAATCGCCCCGCTCTTCCCGACTCTTTCCAACGTGAATCCGCTGATAATCTCTTTAAAGGGAGATACTTCCTTTCCTCCGCCAAGTGAACTTCCCAGAAGCGAAAGGTAATTAAGAAACGCCTCGGCAAGAATTCCCTTCTCCCTGAACTCCTTCACGGTTACTGAACCGTGCCGCTTGCTCAACTTGGAACGATCCCAGCCAAGAATCAATGGATGATGAGCGAAGCGCGGCGGTTCAAATCCTAAAGAATAATAGAGGAGCATTTGCAGTGCAGTATTCGACAGATGATCCTCCCCTCGGATAACGTGACTGATTTTCATATGAGAATCATCGACAACAACGGCAAAATTATACGCAGGGATACCGTTTGATCTCACGATGATAAAATCTCCTATCGCTTCGGAGTCAAAACTCATGCGTCCTTTTATGAGATCATTGAATTCTATGATGCCTTTTTTTACCCTGAAACGGTACGCAGGTTTTCTGCCGTCGTTTTCGCGTTGCATTCTTTCATGATGTGTCAGATTCCTGCATTTCCCCATGTATCGCGGCGTCTGCCTCAATGCTATTAACTGAGCTCTCTCCGCTTCAAGCTCTTCGTCTGAACAATAACAAGGGTAGACCTGATGACGCTCTATGAGTTTTTCGAGATAGGTTTTATAAATATCCAATCGATCGAATTGATGATAGGGACCAAAAGGTCCATCTTTCCCCGGTCCTTCATCCCAATCAAGACCGAGCCACTTCAGTTCCTGGATAATGCTCTCTTCATACTTTTTTGATGTTCTTTCTCTATCCGTGTCTTCGATTCTCAGGATAAAGCTTCCTTCATAATGTCGAGCAAAAAGCCAGTTGAACAGGGCTGTCCGTGCATTCCCCACATGCAGATATCCTGTCGGAGATGGTGCAAATCGTACCCTCGGTTTTCCCATCATTTACATTTCATTCCTTCTTCGAGTGATACCACTGAAAATACTGCAATACCTTCATTCCTTCCAACAAATCCCATGCCTTCATTTGTTGTAGCTTTAATATTTACCATACTTGGATCAATTTCCAGTATTTGTGAGATGTTGAGGATCATTTTTGTTATGTAACTCCTTAGCTTCGGCTTATCAACTATGACGGTAGCATCGACATTACCGACACTGAACCCTTGAACTGCCGCCCGCTCCTTCACCATCTGTAATAATTTAAGGCTTGATATGTCTTTGTAGGTCATGTCGGTATCGGGGAAATGTCTACCTATATCCCCGTCTCCCAAAGCGCCGAGTATTGCGTCGCAGATGGCGTGCAGTAAGACATCAGCATCCGAGTGACCGAGTAATCCCAGATCGTTCGGTATTTCAACACCTCCAATAATAAGGGCGCGACCTTTCACCAACCGATGACTGTCATACCCGATACCAATCTTCATTTTGTTACTCCGCTGTTTCAATATATATGTTCCCATGTCAAGATCTTCCGGTGTCGTAATTTTTATATTTTGACTCGAACCTTGCATCATCACAACCGGCACACCCATGCGTTCGACAAGTGCGGCATCATCGGTTTCATAGATTCCCTCTTGATGTGCATGTTCATGAGCATCACATATTATATGTCGCAAAAACACTTGCGGGGTCTGAGTCAGCCATAATGAACTTCTGTCCAGAGTATTCGTTATGCATCCGTCATATCCTATCGATTTTATGGTATCTTTCACGGGCACGCCAAGTGTTATCGCTCCTTTTTCACTAACGTTCCGAATCAGTAAATCGATATATTCCGGCGATATAAAAGGCCTCACACCATCATGAGTCATAACAATATCAGTATCGCCATCAAGACATTGCAGGCCTTTTCTGACCGAATCCTGTCGCTCCTTTCCACCGATTGCAACCTTGGTAACCTTCGCAAGCTTATGCTTCCCACAAATTTCTTCCTTCACATATGAAACGTCCTCTTCCGACACGACAATAATGACATCACTGATTAAAGAAGCTTTCTCAAATTTCTCTAATGTGTGAACGAGAATCGGTTTCTTGCCCATTGTGAGGTATTGCTTCGATACACCCATCCCCATTCTTTTACCGACACCTGCGGCAAGAATCACAGCGGTTGCCTTTAATAAGCGCTTTTCTTTATCCATCATTTTCCCATGTCATCTAAGTAGTTATGTAATGATCGGTGATTTTCAGAAAGGTTCATCTCGATAACGCCGATAAACATTCATCAAACCGACCTATTCTCTATTGAAAAGGGAATGTCCTTATTTTTAAGTTATGCTCATCAGTTCAATTGTAACAAACAATTTCATTATCTTTGTCTAACATCCGACAAAAATTCAATCAGTTCCTTTTTTACCGGATATGCATTTATGTGAATTATGATACTACACTTATTTCAATAAAAAGGCCCGTAAGCACTTAACATACTCCGGGCCTCAAAAACATCATTTGTTAAGAATATTCAACAGGTTCTTTTGTGTCCGATACAATTTCCTTGAGATTAGAGAAAATCATTCTCCCCGCTGTAGTTTGAAGTACACTTGTTACGACGACTTGCACGGTTTGTCCAAGATTTCGGCTGGCACTGTCTACAACCACCATCGTGCCATCTTCAAGATACGCAACTCCTTGCCCCGGTTCTTTTCCCTCTTTTATAATTCTTACTGTGATCATTTCACCGGGCAACACCACCGGTTTAAGGGCATTCGCGAGTTCATTCACATTCAAGATTTTGATGCCCTGTAACTCCGCTACCTTGTTCAGATTGAAATCATTAGTGATAATTCTGCCGTTTTTCTTTTTAGCCAATGCCACAAGCTTGGCATCAACACCTTTCAATTTGGGAAAATCATAGTCGACGATGTCTATTTTAATGTCGGAACTTTTTTGTATTTTATTGAGAATATCGAGCCCTCTGCGACCGCGGGATCGCTTCATTGAATCCGATGAATCAGCAATTAATTGCAATTCATCAAGAACAAATCTGGGAACGACCAGATTACCTTCAAGAAATCCAGTTTCGCATATATCGAGGATACGACCATCGATAATAACACTTGTATCGATAATTTTATAATCTGAACTCCCTTTTGATGATCCCTTTGATTGACTAAAGGAAGGAAGTTGAAATTCTTCTCCTTTTTTCGATCCAAGAACAAGTCCCAGATATCCAAGACTTAGTGTCAGCAAAACATAAATCAATTCCAAGGGTACAATTTTCTGTTTTTCCCATGCTGGAATGAATTTAAGGCCGTAGGCGAAGAGGAAGGCAATCAGAAGTCCGACAATGGTGCCGATCACACCGCCAAATATGACCTTGAGAGATAGTTTTCTGATGGCTTGTTCGATCTGAATAACGAATAATGCAATTAATAATCCTGATACTAATCCGATTAATGAAAGTGGAAAGTCATACTCTTGGGCTATAAAGTAACCACTGATCGAACACGCCGCAATGAGAAAGAGCCGAATGACAACTTGAAACATTTCTCCTCCTTTCTTACGTACGTTAACTTAACCCCTCTAAATATTATTTTTTTCAAAGAACTAAAAAATGGATATAAATCAGTAATTTCCGGTTAGGAAATTGCATATAAAAATGCAAAATCATTATAAAAAAGGCACATTTTGCCATTATTTTGCTTGACATAGGGTCAATAATGTGGGTGCTCCCTGGTATTATTAATAATATCAAGGAGATATGCATATGCCACGCACTTTTGACCCACTAAAAAGATGGTACATTAAACCCCTTGCGCACTCTTTCTATGGCTGTATAAACCGATTCAAGACATCATGGCCACCATACCGGCACTTGAATCGCGAGGGAACAGGCCGCTGCAGATGAGCTTTGAAGAACATCTCAAGGCACTGATCTTTTTTCATCTTGAAGATCACACCTCGGCGCAGCATTTGCTGCAGGCCTTGGAAGAGGACGATTTTGCCCGAAGCGAGATAGCCCCCACGGGCGGCATTAAAAAGAGCAGTTTCTCCGAGGCCACCAACACCAGAGGGCTGGAACAATTTCTTTCTGTCTTTGAAAAGTTGCAGCAACAAGCGGCGCACCTGTTGCCGGACTGTGATCCCGACCTTGGCAGGCTTGTCGCCGTTGACGGATCGCTCATCGACGCCACGCTTTCCATGGAGTGGGCTGATTATCGGGAAAGAGCTAAAAAGGCCAAGACCCATATTGGATTCGATTTGAATCGGGGCATTCCCGGAAAGATCTTCTTCACCAACGGCAAAGGCGCTGAACGACCCTTTGTTGCGGAGGTTCTCTCACCTGGAGAGACAGGCGTGATAGATCGCGGCTACCAATCTCACGACATGTTTGACCTGTGGCAGGAAGAAGGCACGCTTTTTCTGTGCCGTATCAAGTCCAAAACCGTAAAAACCGTTATCGAAGCGCATCCTGTGGTGCCTGGCAGCATTGTGTTTTATGACGCTGTTGTGGTGCTCGGTACTGCCGGAATCAACGGGACGAAAAAACCGCTTCGGCTCGTCGGGTATGACGTCGACGGCGTGCGGTACTGGATTGCCACGAACCGGTATGACCTTTCCGCGGAACAGGCGGCAGCAGCCTATAAGCTCCGCTGGGACATTGAAAACTTCTTCGGCTGGTGGAAGCGGCACCTTAAAGTGTACCACCTGATTGCGCGGAGCCGGCATGGCCTTATGGTGCAGATCCTCGCAGGATTAATCACTTATCTGCTACTTGCCATCTATTGTCACGAGCATTACCACGAAAAGGTCTCCATTGAAAGGGTGCGACAGTTGCGCATGCAAATTCAGAACGAACTGCACGCTGCTCCCGCAAATGCTGAGAATGTCGATAATATCAAAGAACCTGATTTACAAAACTTATATGCAAAAACTTAACCGGAACTTACTGGATATAAATAAACTATATAGTATAAGTGATTTAATGTAAAAAAATAATAGGCCCGGGCAGGAAATCTCACAAACCAACGTTTGTGAGATTTAACGGCACAAAGAAAGCCAGCATAACCACATCCGACGCTGAGTCACAATAATGTCAGAATACATTTCTTAAAAGGACTTCAAGAACAAGGCACTTAACATTTATTTATTTTCTATGAGCATCACCACGTTAGAGTGAGAATATTGCATTCAGGTCTTTTTCAACCTTTACTTCTTCAGAGTCGCTTGCAATCGAAATTTCTTTGATCAGCAGGCTTTTCGCCGTATCCATCATTTTTCTCTCGCCAAAGGACAGATCCTTGTCGACTTTGAGTCTGAGCAGGTCTCGTAACACTTTTGCAATCTCATAAGCGGACCCGGTTTTAATTTTCTCCCAATATTCCTTATATCGTTTATTCCATGTTTGCTTGTCTACAATAACGTCACGTTCTCTCAAAATATCATAAACCCTGGGTATGTCATCCTTAGAGATCAACTCCCGTAAGCCAACTGATTGTGCTCCGTGTTTGGGAATCATTATCGTCATGTTATTGCCCATAATCTTCATAACATAAAATGGCTGCCTACACCCCATTATATCCTTATTCTCTATAGCCTCTATAATGCCGACTCCATGTGCGGGGTATACAGCCAAATCACCCACTTTAAACATCGTAACACTCTCACCTCACATACGTATTTGTTTTTAATCTATTTTTAATATCATACTTTGCTTTCCAGGTCAATTAAATATCGTACTTTCAAATTTGACTTGACTTTAATCTTTGGAATACGCTAAACGAGTGTGATTCTGACATTTTTAAATTTTCCCCGGAAAGGAGTCCACATGGCACAATACGAATCATCTTCCCTGAGAAATGTAGCACTCATCGGTCATGGTGGTACCGGTAAGACTTCTCTGGGTGAAGCCTTTATCTACGGAAGTGGAAAAACGGACAGGCTGGGAAAAGTAGACGATGGAACATCAATTCTTGATTTCGAACCTGAAGAGCAAAAAAGACATATCTCGATAAATTCCGCAGTTTCATTTTTCGATTGGAATAAACACAAAATCAACATTGTCGACACACCGGGTGACGCAAACTTCGTTATGGACACCCGGAACTGTCTTCGAATCGTCGACAGTGCTATAATTGTTCTTGACTCGGTGGGAGGGGTTGAGTTCCAAACTGAGAAAGTGTGGGATATCGTGGAAGAGTTGAAACTTCCACGTATGATTTACGTCAGTAAAATGGACAGGGAACGGGCGAATTACATCGCAACAGTTGAATCTATAAAAACAAAACTCGGGAAAAAGGCAACTCTCTGTTTTCTACCCATCGGTACAGAAGAAAACTTTAAAGGACTTATTGATCTGATTTCATTAAAAGCGTTGACGTTTGATGATGCACGAGGAAAGTATAAAAAATCAGACATTCCGAACGAGTTGATGGACCAGGTCGAAGAGTATCGTGAAGCCCTCGTTGAGGATATTGCCGAATGTGATGAAACCCTTATGGAGAAGTACCTGGAAGAAGGGGACCTGAGCGAGGATGACCTGAAAGCAGGTTTTCGAAAAGGCGTTATCTCCGGCGACCTGATCCCGGCAACGTGTGGATCAGCGCTTAAGAATATCGGCATTACGCCACTTATGGATATGATTGTGGAATATCTTCCCTCCCCTGTTGACCGTGGCCCTGTGGAAGGAAGAAAGCCCAGCTCGGAAGAAATTGATAAGAGAAGTCCTGACCCGTCCAGTCCATTCTCTGCGATGGTATTCAAAACCATTGCGGACCCCTATGCGGGAAAACTAACATTATTCAGGGTATTCTCAGGAATTGCCAATTCAGATACGGTCTTTTACAATCCCTTAAAGAAGGTGAGTGAAAAATTCGGTAATATCTTTTACCTCGAAGGGAAGACTCAAAGGTCGGCGGAATCATTGATCCCGGGGGACATAGCAGCAGTGGCAAAGCTGAAGGATACGGCAACAGGCGATACAATTTGCAATGAAAAGGCACAGATATTATTTGAACAGGCACCACCTGTTCCAGGTCTTATGTCATTCGCCATTCAGCCCAAATCAAAAGGGGATGAAGAAAAAATTGCAACATCGCTCAATCGGCTTATCGAAGAAGACCCAACACTTTCCATACATCGCGATGATCAGACACGGGAACTTATTTTGACAGGTATGGGACAAACACATATAGAAGTAACAATCGAAAAGATGAAACGCAAGTTTGGCGTTGAGGTTGAACTGCATCTCCCGAAAGTACCTTACAAAGAAACCATCAAAGGTAAAACCCAAATTCAAGGTAAATATAAAAAGCAATCCGGCGGCAGGGGCCAATATGGAGATACGTGGCTCGAAATAGAACCGCTTCCCAGAGGTCAGGGGTTTGAGTTTGCCGATAAAATAGTAGGGGGTGTTATCCCTCGGCAGTATATCCCCGCTGTTGAGAAAGGCATCGTCGAAGCGATGGCGGAAGGTGTAATAGCAGGATATCCGGTTGTAGATGTCAGAGTAAGCCTTTATGACGGTTCATTTCACACAGTTGACTCATCGGAAATGGCATTTAAAATAGCAGCATCAATGGGATTTAAAAAGGGCGTGCTTCTGTGCCAACCTACCCTTCTCGAACCGATAGTTTCCATTGATATAGAAATCTCCGACGAGTATATGGGGGATGTTATCGGCGACCTGAACGGAAGACGCGGCAGGGTTCTGGGCATGGACACAAAAGGTTCTAATCAGATAGTTAAAGGACAGGTACCATTAGCAGAAATACTGAATTACGCAGCAGACCTGCGATCCATGACAAGCGGGAGGGGAACCTTCTCATTCTCGCCTTCTCATTACGAGGAGGTACCCGCACATATCGCAGAGAAAATAATTGTCCAGGCAAAGAAAGCTGAGGAGTGATAGTATAGTGATCAGAGCCGGAGTCATCACCATCAGCGACAAGGGGTCACGGCGAGAACGGGAGGACATCAGCGGAATTGAAATTCAGCAACTCCTAAAGAATCTTTCAATAACAATCTCGGCATACGACATTATTCCAGACGAGCAGGATATCATCCAGACCACGCTTATCGACTATAGCGATATAAGAAACATTGATCTGATCATAACAACGGGGGGAACAGGAGTGAGTCCACGGGATGTCACTCCCGAGGCTACGTTAAATGTCATAGAAAAAGAAATTCCCGGCATGGCAGAAGCCATGCGACGTGAAAGCTCGTCAAAGACACCCCACGGAATGATTTCCCGGGCCGTTGTCGGCATACGGAAACAATCTCTCATCATCAATCTTCCGGGAAGCCCTCGGGGAGCACGGGAAAATCTTTCCGTCCTTTTACCGGCATTACGACACGCTATTGAAAAAATTAAAGGTGATAAATCAGATTGTGCAGTTTAAGGTAGTGAAGCATTCTTTCTTTGTGGGTCCCTGACCAGAAGATATTGTGGCATCGCTGACAGACAGAAAATGTCATCTGGGTTTTAAAAACATAAATGGGAACGAGATCCCGTACAGCCGATTTTTCAATCACAACCAATGGGTGATTACAGGCAAGACAAATCGTAAAAAATGACTTAGGATTGACTTTTAGAGAAAATTCTTTAATTACTTCCCGTAACTGATCTGGAACTGTATCTGAAGAGACAACATACATTCTCCCCGTAAAGTTCCTGAAAGCCATGTCTCTCCGCCTTGTGAGGACGATCCGTCCCTGCTTCGCCCCTGCCCGCAAAAACTCTCTATCGATACTCCCTGGATATACTTCAGAATCATACCCGAACGTGCGAAGCCACTTGGTCAGCTTTCCCAAATTACCGTCGGTGAGGAATTTCATGTAACTTTCGGGTTTCACCTCCAATATATTTTCTATCCTCTATTCGTCCTCGTCTTTTTCAGCTGCCAAAACGTCGTTATCAACCGCGGCAGGAGTTACTGTAGATAGTTGTTTTTCCAGTTCCCTAATCCTTCGATTCAGCTTGGTAACCTTCCGTTTCAATCCCAGACGTTGAACAATGTCGAGGAACCCGGTGAAAATAACTCCTGCACCAAATGATATAAAAAAAATCATATAACTCGGTACGTTAAGATCAATGAAGTCGTAGTACTTCAGATGAACGGGGATGTTATTCTTCAAAGAAAACGTAATAACAAACAGCACAACCAACATAGCAATTATCGTAGAGAGAAGTTTCATCCTAAACCTCCTTATTTTTTATCGAAAAAAAGCAATAACGTATTCCGAGTTTCTTTCACATCCTCTGGTATTACTCTCACCTCGCCCACCACGGATGCAAAGTTTGTATCTCCGGTCCATCTCGGAACAATGTGGAGATGCAGGTGATCATCCACACCGGCGCCCCCGGCTTTCCCTATATTAATCCCGATATTGAAGCCTTCAGGATGCATCATCTCTCTTAAACACCTCACTGATTGATCCAATAACTCCATCATTTCCATTTTTTCTTCCATGGACAGGGCTTCCAACGTGTTGATATGTTTGTACGGAACAATTAGCAAGTGTCCTGAATTGTAAGGATATTTGTTCATAATCACGTAACATGATTTCCCCTCGCAGAGGACAAGTTCTTTGTCTCTAATCGATTCCCTGCAAAAAATACATCCATCAGGTTTTTCGCTTTTCAAATATTCCATTCTCCCAGGAGACCTAAGACAATCCATATTCAATTCACTTACGGCAGCTCGATAATCTGCCCCTTTATTGATTTATTTTCCTTAATCTCAAGTATACCCACGGTCCTTTGATCGTTGAACGCTCCATCAGTCGGTGATCCCGGATTAAAATATAGAACGTCGCCCCTTTCATGATTTGCCGCACGATGAGTATGCCCGTATATCAGACAATCTATGTGATTAAATTCCTTAATAAGTTTTTCTTCAATATCGAACGGCGCACCCCATCCGTGGATAACGCCTATTCGACACCAGTCAATTTCCAGAACGAGCTTTTGCGGACAGGTTCTCCTTACTGATGTCAAGTCCATATTTCCGCACACGGCGTATACATTCCTCCCGCCGAATACATCAAGTATGGCGGCATCAACAATATCCCCCGCGTGCACAACTATATCGACATCAGCAAAGTGAATTTCGGTCACTGATTTGACCACTTCATTTAAACTCGTCAGATGCGTATCTGATATGACCCCTATCCTCATGCCATACACCACACGGTTTTTTATTATATCTATGGCAGAAACACAAGTATTATTTTACTTTACTGATTATCCCGATACTGCTCAATACACATTCGCCGACTTCTTGTACTTTGCTTTTGGTTTGACATTTGATGCGCGTGTAGCTACTATAGACTTACTTGTACTCAAATGCCTTAGGAGTAATGAAAATGCTTGAAAAAGCGTTAGATAATATTGCTGAAAAGATTCTGTCCCTTGACGAATCCTCCCTCTCCAGCCTCTGGGAAACATATAAAGAGAGAATGGAGCATTTCAACACTTCCAAAGAGTGGGAAAAATCTGTTATTGTTTTTTTTATCATAAACTCGGTACGGGTTAAAAATCACATCTTCAACGAACACATTAAACTTCAGAAGCCGCAGGAACCAACGAAAAAGGAACAGAAGAATCAGATTCCTCCATACCTCAAGCTTTTAAAATGACTGATAAAGAATCGGCACTCCGAAGAATTCTAGAGCTTAGAGACCTGATCGAGTATCATAACAAACGGTACTATCAACTCGATGATCCGGAAATAACCGATAATGAATACGATCTACTGATGAGGGAGTTGATTCGTCTCGAAGATCAATGTACCGATGCGATTGATATTTCCCTCTCTCCAAGCCAGCGGGTCGGCTCCACCCCCTTGGATAAATTCGATACCACTACCCATCTCACCCCCATGCTGAGCCTGTCAAACGCCTTTTCTGAAGGGGACATCGTTGAGTTCAATAAGAGAATCAAACGTCAACTTGCAATTGTTAATGCTGTGCCTTTCGTTGTGGAACCAAAAATTGATGGTGTTGCCGTCAACTTACTTTATGAAAACGGGATATTGACCGTCGGATCCACCCGGGGTGACGGAGCTGTGGGGGAAAACATCACCCAAAATATTAAAACGATACCGTCGGTTCCTCTTAAAATCAATACATCAGGGGAAATTCCCAAGCGAATCGAGATTCGCGGTGAAGTTTTCATCAGTATCGAATCGTTTAAAAAACTCAACAAAAAGAGATCCGACGCAGGGGAGGCACCATTTGCCAACCCGAGAAACGCAGCAGCGGGATCGCTTCGCCAACTCGATTCAAAAATAACAGCCCGCCGTCCACTCGACATAAACTGCTATGCAGTCGGACACACAGAAGGGATCTCATTTTCGAGCCAGTGGGAAATTCTTCAGACACTGTCAAAATGGGGGTTCCCTGTCAACAACCTCATCAAGCAAGCATCAACCATTGACGACTGTATTACATATTATCATGAGCTGGCGGAAAAGCGTTACTACCTTCCGTACGAAATCGACGGCATGGTCATCAAGATAGATAGCATTGTTCTTCAAAACCGGTTAGGCTCGGTTTCACGGAGTCCCCGATGGGCTATAGCCTGTAAATTCCCACCAATCCAGACAAGCACCCGGATTGAAGACATTATTGTTCAGGTGGGACGAACAGGCATTCTGACTCCCGTTGCCAAAATGCACCCCGTACAAGTCGGCGGTGTTACAGTAGGCAGCGCCACCTTACATAACGAAGACGAAATTCAGAAAAAGGATATCCGAATCGGCGATACGGTGATCGTCCAGAGGGCGGGAGATGTTATTCCCGAGGTTGTAAAAGTCATTGAATCGAAGCGAACCGGTCAAGAACAGATTTTCAGAATGCCCGCCACCTGCCCGGTATGTGGTTCAAATGTAGTAAAGATTCATAGGAATAAGCTCGTCGGGTCAAACGGTACAAATGTCCGTGAAGGAATGGGTCATTACTGTATTGGGGGACTTTCATGCCCCGCTCAACGAAAGGGAACGATCTTTCACTTTGCATCACGAAACGCGATGGACATTGAAGGACTCGGCATTCAGCTCATAAATCAACTTGTTGACAAGGGACTGGTCGAAGCACCGGCCGATCTTTATACGTTGGAAGCCCACACGATTTCCCGGCTTGAGGGAATGGGAAACGTATCTGCATCCAACTTGTTGAATGCCCTCGAGAAAAGTAGAAACACAACCCTTGACCGTTTCATATATGCTCTCGGCATACCAGGTGTCGGTGAAGTAATATCAAAAGATCTTTCCCGATTTTTCGGAAGCCTCCCCCGCATTATGGTTGCGGAAAGAAAAACTCTGACTTTTATTCCGGGGATAGGAACGGAAATAGCTCAATCAATCTATCAGTTTTTGAACGATGGTCATAATCGACGCGCCATAAAGGACCTCATATCGGTGGGGATCAAGTGGAAAGATAACATTGCCGATGATGGCCACAAAAGGAAAACACTTGCACAGTTCATCAATTGGATCGGCAAAAGAGAAAGAGGCATCGAATGGAACGGCATTGAGAAGCTCGGGCAAACCGGATCTCGTAATCTTGCCGATCATTTCAGACAACTTGAAAAAATTCTTGAAGCAGACATTGAGACATTTCAGAATGTAAAAGGCATCAACAAAGCAATGGCCCGGAATATAGTTGCCTTCTTTAAAAACAGAAACAACCTCAACGTTATTATGCAGTTGATGGAAGTCGGCCTGCATTTTGATGAAGAAAGAGTGGGCTCTGTTTCCGACGGATCGTCTGTAAAAGGAAAAATATTTGTGTTAACCGGAACTCTTTCCCATCTCACCAGAGATATGGCGAAAGCCCGCATTGAAGAACTGGGAGGAAAGGTAACGGGAAGTGTCTCCAATAAAACAGATTATCTAATTGCCGGCGAGAACCCCGGCAGCAAACTCGACAATGCCCGTAAGCTGGGAGTTACAATCGTGAATGAGGAAGCATTCCTGGATTTGTTGAAAAATGAAGACACAACCCGACAGGCTTTGGAGCTTTAGTGGCACTGCGATGACGATCTGTTACCCAAACGAAAATTCATTTGAACGGGTCGCTGAGGAGCTTTCTGCGAATTAATCCAAAAGAAGCGAAAGATAGCCAATTCCAACTCCCTGAGCCCGATGGATGTTCGGAATCGCCTGAAGCAAACTATAGATTTATCAAAAAGCGGCGTGGATCATGTAAAATAAATTTGAGCATTAACCACTTGATTGTTTACACCGTAATGCAGGTCGATAAATAAGGAAACAGAACCGATCTTCAACATGGCAAAAGGAGTGTTGGGCGAATGTTCTTGAGATTCATATCCTTGATAAAGTAGCAGTACAGAGCGTCGGGAGTACCCTGTCGCTCTGCAGGAATTCATCCCGGTAAGAATCAATTTGTTGACACGAGATATATGTTTCCTGGTATGAAACAATGAGGCGAGTACACATTTTCGTTTCCGGAAAAGTCCAGGGTGTGTGTTATCGAGCGGAGGCCTTGCGTCGTGCCCGGCATGTGAATGTCAACGGATGGGTGAGAAATCTGCGGGACGGCAGGGTCGAAGCAGTTTTCGAAGGCCCTGATAACATGGTGAACGACATGATCGAATGGTGTAAAGAAGGTCCCGTCCTTGCGTACGTTACCGGTATTGATATATTTGAAGAACCCTACCTGGGAAATCACACTGACTTTTCGATCCACTACAAAAGGTGATAAGAATCTTCACACAATGGAAAGCCGGCATCGTGGATCCACGCCGGCTTCAGGACTGTTGCTACTGTTTCGAACTACCTACATCCACTGCATAAAGTGTTTTTCGTACTGTTCCTCCAAAATTTCCTTATGTTTTAATTCCTCCCGGGCAAGCCGGGTAAACAGCGTTTCAAGCTCTGTTCCACCGTAATTATCAAGAAGACCTGTATATAGTTCGTATGCCGCCTGTTCCATTTTCATCGCAAATGTCATAACATCCTGAGGACTACTGTCCGCGTTAATATTAGTAGAAAGCATATAATCGCTGAAACTGAGTTCCGCAATATTCTTTTTCCCCCCAATTCCCATGGTAGTGCCGCTTGCCAAAGCGTTCTCAATCATCTTCTTGTGACCGAGTTCCTGACTTGCCAGATCTTCAAGAAGTTTTTTTGCCGCTGTATTTTTTACCATTGTCTTAAATGTTGTATACAAATCACATGCCGCTTGTTCCTTGTCTCTCGCATAATTTAATGCTTCTCCAAGAGATCCGAATCTCATAATGCCCTCCCCCTTTGCGGTTTTTTTACTATCCGGTTTTTTTACTATCCCTGAATATTTGCTCAACAAAGCCCGACAGTCATTTTACTCAATTTAGAGAAAAACCTATTTTTAATCAAGCCATAAGAATATGATATAAGAATTCTTTCCTTTTGAATTTTTATACGAAACACGTTAACACAACACTATACTGCACAGTGAAAGAGACAAAGGAATATGGAAAAATGGTTCCTCTTCACCATAATTGCTCTGTGTGCCTTCGGCATCCAGAGATTCCTTTATAAGGTTTCTGCAGAAAAAAAATGCAACACCGCATGGACCACATTTGCATTCATGGGTACCGTGGCATTCCTGAGCTTACTTTTTTTTCTAATCTCAGGTCAATCTGTCGACAACATGGCTTTCCTCGCTTTTATATCCTTTATTAACAGTGCATCGTTTCTGGCGGGAACAATCGCAACGATTGAGGCATTGAAGTACGTGGCGACAAACATCGCCTACCCGGTGATCCGACTCAATACGGCAATTGTTGTCATTTTTTCCATCGTATACTTCAAGGACAGTCTTTCGGTTTTTCAGATCATGGGCATCATACTTGCCATCTCGGTCATCGTCATGCTCACCGGATCTGCAAATAACTAGGGCTTGCTGAAAAAGTCATAATCCACACATTCATCATCAGGCAAGGCATGATACCGTTTATATTACACACCAAG
>OMKS01002055.1_pt1 | contig 17219 bp, 19 predicted proteins | sample 1674721 | NCBI WGS metagenome assembly OMKS01 (sample SAMN06264996, study PRJEB25208) | sediment metagenome | isolation source: hot spring sediment | place: USA: California | collected 2014-09-02
TTTGCACATATATTCAGGAGATTCCGGCTAAAAACATGCCGGAATGACATTATTAGTTAACAGTGCTGAACTATTACCAAATATGTATAGCAATTTGAACAATAACTTCAAATTATCTATTTGGGGAGGGCGAATGGAAATTGAGTTGTTGAAAAGAGTTCCGATTTTTTCCAATCTATCGGAAGAAGAGTTGTTGAAAATACGCAAACTCTGTGTTACCCAGCATTATGAAAAAGACAGGTTAATTCTTATTGAGGAAGATATCGGAAAGACACTGTTTTTAATCCAAAAGGGCAGAGTCAAAGTTTCCCGAATGAGTGATGACGGCAGAGAGGTCATTCTGTCGATTTTGGGCCCCGGGGGCTTTTTTGGCGAACTGGCTCTAATAGACGGCAAGACGCGTTCCGCAAGTGTTACTGCAATTGAGAATTCTGAAGCGTTATTGCTTCACCGGGGAGAGTTTTTAGTCCTGTTGGAAGATTATCCACAAATAGCCATCAGCCTGCTGAAAGAATTAGCCGGCAGAATTCGCAAAAGTGATACTCAGATAAAAAGCTTATCGCTACAAGATGCCATGGGAAGGGTTGCTTCCACTCTGGTGATGTTAGCTGAGGACAGTGGACGGATTCGGCAGGGAAAGGTGGTCATTCCCAGAATTCCGTTGCAACAAGATTTAGCAAATATGGCGGGGACATCCCGGGAAACCATTTCCCGGGTTTTTCGTGTGCTCGAAGATGAGGGGCTAATTATTCGGGAATCGAGAAAAATTTCCATACCGGATTATGCCAGGTTTAAACAGATGTTTGCCTGAGCCACCTCGGGTTTAGCCGATGCCATAGCAGTAGATCGACCAGGGCTAACACCGTGTTAAAAAAAGTAGCTGTCCAGTTTCAAAATTTTTTACCTTAATCGAGGAGTGGAGTTGACGCGAGAATATCCGAAAGCGCCGTTGGTGGGAGTTGGAGTTGTTGTTTACAATGAACAAAAAAAAGTGATTTTAGTTCGCCGTGGAAACGATCCCAGCAAGGGATTGTGGGCAATTCCCGGTGGAAACGTGGAAATCGGGGAACAGGTTCATCAAACTGCCATTCGAGAACTGTTGGAGGAGTGCAATGTTCACATCGAGCCTTATGATTTGCTTGGAGTGGTCGATTTAATCTTAAAAGATAACAACGGCAAGATTCAATACCATTATGTCCTGATTGAATATCTGGCAAAATATGTTGAGGGTGAGCTAAAACCCCGCTCCGATGTCAGCGATGCCGGCTGGTTTGCCAAAGAGGATCTCGCCGGGCTGGATATTCCCGAAGTTACCCTGAAAATATTGGAAAAAGCGTTTCAAAAAATTGGATAATTTTTTGGCTACAGATTTTCGGAAACACTGGTTCGGTTGTCTTTAATAAAAAAAATCCTTTTTGATTTGACGGGATTAATTGGTGATTGCGTTTTTTTATGGAGTATCTCTTGGAATAAAAATGATGTTGATAGAAAATTGTGATGAATTTTGCTGATAGATTTTTTTTAAGCGGGAATAATTTAATCATCAGTTAACCGTCGCTGTGTCCGGGATGAACGCTATGGTTTATGGGGTTGTGTGGCGCGATAGCTGGGTGTCGTGCTTTTTTTTATGTGAAATTAATGTCAGAAAAAGACACAATTCAATAATCGCTTGCCAGAGTTTAGTTATTCCCATTAAAATCTCATTCTGATGCAAGCTAAAATCAAATTGACCATCAATTGGAGGGGCTATGGTACCATTTGACACAATTTTCGTGCCGCTTTCAGCAGCGCTCGGGCTTTCTCTGACTGTGGAACGTATTTTAGAATTGGGAAAGAACCTTTTAGAGAGAGTGATCGGAAAAAAGAGGGGGCGAACAATTCCCAGCGACGCCAAATATGAGCAAGCTCTCAAAAAATTAGAACAGGCATATATTCGTGATCGCATTGGGCGCGAGGTTGAAAAAAAATTAAAACAATCCCAAAAACAACATCAAAAACTGATTCAGGAAATTAATAAAGAGCGGAGTCGAAAAACACCTGATCTCGAAAAGATCAAGGGAATAAGGGCAAAATTAAAAGAATTGGAACAGGACGGCGAATGGGACGAAGAAGTTCCTGCCTCGACAGTACTGGTGGAGCCAGCGACCGACCCTGACGAAGGCGACAAGATGAAGGTGTTTATCCTGCAAGCGTTGGGTTTGGCTATTGGAATTGTTGCCGCCCATTATTCCGGCATTCGTTTGTTTTCCAGTTTCCTGACGGCTCTGGGCCAGCCTGAACTGCCGCCATCAGTAGATTTTATTTTAACCGGTCTGTTAATCGGCGGCGGCAGCGGTCCGATGCATGTTTTGGTGAAATTTATTACCCAACACAAAATAACAACGACTGAGGTTGAAAGCTCTGAGGAAGAAGAAGCTCAAGCCAAATTAGCAGCTATTAAAAAAGCTGAGCTAGTGACTGCCATGCCAATATCGCCCTCAAAAGAGCAGTGGATCGATATTCCGTACTCCGGAGGGGTGGATCGCAGCTTGTTGGAAGGTGTACACCTGCGGGAGAAAAATCCTGAATTGATAATCTTCCATCACACGGGCATGCACAACAAAACCCGATTTGAAGATGTTGTCAGGGTCATCAAAGATAAAACCGATTCGGCTGGCAACCACTGGTTAACCGGCTACAATTGTGTTGTATCGGCGGAAGGAAAAATCCATCCGTTTTGCCGTTGGGATCGCTATGGAAATCACACTGCCGGCTGCAATATGCAGTCGCTGGGGATTGCCCTCAACGGAAATTTTGAAACTGACCCGCGAGTGCCGGGCGCCAATTCTGATGAGCGTTTTGGTGCCACCAGACCCGGTGAACTTCAGCTTAAAAATGCCGCCCGGGTGATTACGTTGTGGTGCTTTTTATATGACATTGAGCCTGATTTTAAACGGAAGATTATGCCGCACAGCGCGTTTTCGAGTAAAAGCTGTCCCGGTTCCGTTTTCCCCTATGCCGAATTTAAACGGTGGATAGACTATTTTTACAAGACCTGGCGTCAGTCGGATTATGTGAGAGAACAGATCGAAATCTACAAACTGAAACCATTTTTGTATGTTGAGCAAGGAAAGGAGGCTTAATCATGGATGTTTTGCTTGATATCACGGTTTTATTTGCTTTAGCGTTGGCGCTGTGTTTTTTGGTCGAACGCTTTATGGAAATAGTAAAGTCGCTTTATGATCTTCTGGACAGCCGCTTTGATTGGTTTAAATATTGGACAAAAAAAACTTATCGTATCAGAAACACGTTGGAAAACAGACTGCGGATTGTTGAATATGCCGGCAAGCGAAATACAGCCATCGTTTTAAACAAATTCAAAGAAAAATTGATGAATGAAGCGGAACCTTCCGAGGGCGAGGTTCCGGTACTTTCCGGAGACCTGGTGCGCGCGGTGACCATTAAAGCTTACAGTAAAATCATCGGAATTACCGCCGGAATATTGCTGGCTTTCTGGATGAAAGTCGATCTGTTTGATGTTTTCCAAAGCGCAATGAGCGATTCTTCGCTGTGGATTGTCAATATCAAATCGCAATCGTGGAGAATTGTAATTTCCGGGGCGATTATCGGACTGGGGACTGATCCGTTGCATAAATTTATCAGAACCATTGAGAATCGAAGAGAAAAAAAGGAACAGCGAGAAAAAGTGCAAACAAAAAAAGAGGTGGCATCATGATCAGTTATGATTTGATCCTATCCGGCGGAATCGCGATCACAGCAATTATCATTTTCCTGCTTTTTCAAATGAGTGGATTACCCAGAAGCGGTCGCCGCAGCATTTTATTCGTCATCGGTTCAGCTGCCGCTGTTTTGGGAATTTCTCTGTTTAAACAACATCGACTGAAATTACTGGATCAGGAATTAAAAGAACGAGAAAATCGATTAAAACAACGCGAGGAAAATTTAACGCAGCTTAAAGCTGATTATCAGAGATCAGAGACAGAGCTAAATGTTTTGAAGGCAAACCTGGAGCAACAGTTGAGTGCCTACAGAAAAATCATGCTTCAAATTAAAGCGGAAAACCAGCAGGAAAAAAAGCGCATCGATCAATTATCCGGCGAAGACCTTCATAATGAATTTTTGGCGGTTTTTGGTGAGTAAATATTAAAACCTTACTTACTGGTGGAATTTGAAACTGCTGAAGCAGTTTATAAATTGCTTTTTCTGTTCAGCTAACACCATGATGAATCATGGTGTTTATTCAAACTACATTGTTGAACAAACACCACAATTTATTGTGGTGCAAGGTAGATCAATATATAGAGATGAACCGCTTCAGCGGTTTTTCTACCCATGACTGAGGTTATACAGTAAATTAGAGTTCTGCAAAATGGGCTAATTTTTAAATATTGCTGTCATGCCTGCGTATGCAGGCATCTCATAACTTCATTATAATTAACAACAAGGAGACTCCTGAATTCGCAGGAGTGTCATCTTTTAACCACTTGTTTGTCTATTTTGCAGGACGCTAACAGTAAATATTAGCGGAGGATGCTATGAATTTTCATCGAGCAATTTTAATTTTTGTGACAATCTTTTGTTGGGCAATCGGTAGTGAAAATCTGTCGGCTCAAGATTATCCCCAGTGCCAAGTCATTAAAAAATATCCAAACGGCAGCTATGTCGTGCAAATCGGTGACCAGCAAATGTTAGCAATCACTCAAAATATGGAAAAAAAAATGCTGCAGCTCAACCGGAATATGATGGACGCGGAGCGAACCATATTGTTGAAGGATTCATTGCTTTCAAATTTCTATCGAACTGTTGCCTGGTACGATACCACAATTCATAATATGAAGGCATATATTACCGAGCTAGAGGAAATTCTAAATGGTTACAAAGGATTGTTACGCGATTACAAAAAGATGAAGACACCATGGTTAACGGCAAGTTGGGGCATTGGCGCTACCAGTCAAGATTACAAACCTTCAGTGTTGATGGGGCTTGGAATTCGAAATTTGATGATTTCTGGTTTTATGCAGGAACGAAATTCCGGATTATTGGTGGGGACAAAATTTAGATTGTTTTGATCAGATGAGATTTATCAACAATTGTCAGGCCAGGATAGGTTGAATAATAGCGCAAGCCAGCTTGAAGATCTGCAAAAATTTATTGAGTTGTGACGTTGAAAATTATCTGTGATTACGAGGTTTGAAGTGAACGAGGACGGTGATTTTCTAATCAAACGTTTTTTCTCGGGTGACCGCAGAGCAATCGCCCGGTTAATCACGTTAGTAGAAAATGAGGACGCAAATGCGGAGCGATTGTTGGACAGTGTCTTTCACCGGACCGGGATTGCCTATAGAATCGGTGTGACCGGACCACCTGGCGCCGGGAAAAGTACCTTAGTTGATCAAATGGCTAAACAGTTCAGAAAAAGTGGAAAGACCGTCGGAATCGTTGCGGTTGATCCTAGCAGCCCGTTTACCGGCGGTGCGCTATTGGGAGACCGGGTCCGAATGAGTGATTTGTCCATTGATCCCGGCGTGTTTATCAGAAGTATGGCGACCCGGGGCAGCCGGGGAGGACTTGCCAGAAGAACCCAGGAAGTCGCGGATTTACTGGATGCCTTTGGAATGGATGTGGTTATCTTTGAGACTGTGGGCGTGGGCCAGTCTGAGCTGGATGTTGTTGAGGCGGCTGATACAACGGTGGTGGTTTTGGTGCCGGAGTCCGGAGATTCAATTCAGGCAATGAAAGCCGGCTTAATGGAAATTGGCGATGTTTTTGTGATCAATAAATCAGATCGGGAAGGCGCCGAACGCACATTTACCGAAGTGGGGTATGTTCTCGAATTAAAAAATAACCGGGAAGCTTGGACTCCACCAGTGCTGCAAACAGTCGCCAGTTTGGGACAGGGGATTGACGAGTTAATCGATAGCCTGAATCAGCACCGCGAGTACCAGAAGCAAACTGATCAGCGTCAGCGCAAACAAAAACAGCGAATTGAAAAATATGTGCGGCAAATTATTCAGGAAAAATTGGTTGCCAAATTTTGGCAGTCTACCCAGGAGCAAAAATTGTCAAAACTGGTTGAGCAAATATTAACAAAAATGGATTCGCCCTATCGATTAAGTGAGAAGGTTATCCTTGAATTCTGTGAAAATATGAATAATGCAGATTGAACAATCCCAGTCGGCGAAAACAAATTCCACATTTAAATGGCTGAAAAATAATTTTTATCCGTAGGTGGAACCGCAGAAGACTGTTGCCATCGCTTTATTTGTAAAAAATTTTAAAAATTGAAGGCTTGATTTAAAAAATTTATCATCTGGCAAACAATCAGGTTAACAAGCGATGGCATCAGTCTATATCTAATAAACCAGGTTTCTCCAAGAAACCTGGTTTATAAACCAAAGACTGAGGCATTACTCTTATCCGGAAAATCTGCTTGATTTTAACAAACAAAGTTGTTAATATTCTTAACAAAAACCGGTTCACATAAATTAGGGAAAATTTAATAATGAAAAATATTATTTTTGATCTGGGTCAGGTTCTTGTCCAGGTGCTCTTTCATGATTTTAGAATTAAATTTGCTGAGGCTTTCAACACCAATGTAGACATATTGGCTGAAGAAACCGTTGATGGCGCGCATATCGATTTTATGGTTGGGAAAATATCTCCCGATGAATTTCATCGAATGACTTGTGAAAGGTTTCATCATTTCATTTCGCTGCACGATTTTAAAAAATTATGGTTGGGAATGTTGGGTGGAAAAGTTGAGGGAACCGACGAAATTGTAGCCGGGTTGAGACGGAAAGGCCATCATCTCCATCTATTATCCAATGTTGACCAGTGGCATTTTGAATTTTGTCAAAATAATTTTCCGGTATTAAAGCATTTTGAAAAAAAATTTGTATCTTATCAGATGAAATTGAAAAAACCAGACCAGGAAATTTATGAGCAGGTGGTTTCTGAATTGAAGGCGTCAGCGGATGAATGTTTGTTCATTGATGATAAACAAGAAAACGTTGTCGCGGCTCAAACAGTGGGAATGGATGCGATACAATTCAGTGATGCTTTTCAATTGAAAACTGTCTTAAATCGGAAAGGAATAATATTCTAATTCGGTTTGTTCCGCGAAAATAGTGATGGTTATTTTTTCTGATTATTCGGATTCAAGGTTAAAATTCGCGCTTGTTGGTTGTTTGTTCGTGGATTGTGATTCGCCGCTTCTGTTCCCGGTTGTTGGGTTTTTGTTTCAGGCGCTTTGACCACTTCAATTCGGATCGGAGTGCCGTTCATTGTAAATTCAGCGCCGCGGATTTGATCGTTATCCAGAATCCATATTGTGGTCACAACCGGAACCTGTAAGATCAACAGTTTCACCCGCCACCAGCCAGGTTTGACGTCAGGGTAAATTTTTTCAACCCGAGCAAAAATGGCCGGGCGATCTTCGATATAAATTAGAATAATATCGTTTTCAATAATTGATTTTCGTTTTTGCTTCATCGCCATAAGTAGTTTATTCAACATTTCAAATTTGCTGGTTAACATACGAAAAATAATTGAAGTTTTCAAGATAAATTTTTGCAGATCGGCTCGTTCAGCGATTTATTTTATTACAGCTCAAAATAAATATTGCAAAAAGTAACCATCGGTTGGAGTTGAGATGTTCGTTAAATATTCTAAAGCCTCGCCAGTTTTGTTAATAATGTCCTTTTTGATAATTGTCATTCCATTGTTTGCTCAGTATGACAATGATTCCAGGACCGACCGATCGGTTCAAAAAGCGAATCAGCGTGTCGTGTCCCCTTCAAAATCTTCAGAGGATGATCAGTCTTTTTATCGGATAACAGAAACTAAATGGCCCAAGATTCAATTTTGGGGTGTTTACAGCGCAATGGTGGTATGGGTGGCTTTTATTTTCGGACTTCTCTCTTTTTTGATCGGCCACTATGCCGGCGCAAGACTCGCCAAGGCAAAGATATGGGCGGCGATTATCATCGCTACCGTAGTCGCGGTGTTAAGTCGGGCGATATCGGTGCAGTTGAGAACGTTTCTGCAAACTTTGCTTGTACATTTGGTCGGTGATGAAACAGCAGCATCAATAGCTGATTTAATCGTGTATGTTTTTTGGACGTTGTATATCGCCGGCGTTGCGGTGTACTTGTATGAAACCTTTACCGTCACTGCAAAAGAAGCTTATCCGCCGAGAGGATAAAAAGCAATTTGTGCTTCTGGTAATAATTTCAATTGAAATTGGGTGATAAATTCAAGCGGCAGCTCAGTTTTTTGGTTCTAATTTTTTTTTTTGCTAAAATAAATATTAATTTTGACAATTGCTGTTAGCAAAAAAATCATAAAAAAAACAGTTAAATAAAAGTATGTTTCCAACTTCAAGTTTCAAATATGGCAACTGTCAGAAATTATAATAGCGGAACTTTATAGTAGTTTTTCGGTTGCATTATCAAATTGTTAAAAATTTACTTCCACAGAGTCAAATTGAATGAGAGGTGAGAAAATGATCAACAAAATAGAAGAGTATCTGGGGAATGACGCACAGTATCTGTTAGTGCATCAGTGTAAGACCATCGATAAATCAATGCTTCATCTGCCTGGACCGGATTTTATCGACCGGATAATGTCGCAGACTGATCGTTCAACTCCGGTTCTGCGCAACATGCAACTTATTCTTGACAGCGGAATGCTTTCCGGCACGGGTTATGTATCAATATTGCCGGTGGATCAGGGAATTGAACATTCTGCCGGCGCTTCGTTTGCGCCCAATCCGCTCTATTTCGATCCGGAGAAAATTGTTGAATTGGCGATCGAAGGTGGCTGCAACTTTGAGTTATCGTAATTATTCAGGTCACTCCTGCGAATGAAGGGATCTCCCTTTTCAATAAGAATAAGCCATTGCGAAAAAACAATTTCCTATTTTAGATTCACAATTCTATCAATCCGTGTGGCGATGCCCGAAGGCGCAGGCATGACAGCTCCATGCTGAACAGTAACGAGTTATCATTGAAAATGGTTTCAACATTTTAAAATATGCTGAACAGGTCGCAGTGCCGCGTCTTTTACGGCTCGACAGCTCCGACCATAAGCGATTTATTTCCAATTGTTGAAAATTTAGCTTGATTTTTTTCAATATTTTTATTATCCTTTAAACTAAATTTTCGATCCGAAAAATTAGCCGGCTGATATTTTGGAAATATTTTTCGGGCAGAAGAAAACCATTTGTTGCTGCAGGTGTTTTATGAGTCGTTTTTCATCACAAGTGCGAATTCGTCTCTGGAGCGGTGTCTTGATTGGGATTACAATTGGGGTGCTGTTGGGTAAGTTAATGGAAAGCACGATTTACGGAGTTATCATTGGCGCTGTACTGGGAATCGTACTGGGTGCGAAATGGGCAAAAGCTCAATTGATTAAAGAAAATGAATAATTTTTTTTCGGTGGAAGCTATGTTTTGGTTGCCAATATCGTTATTCTTAAAGCAGGAGGATGGTAAATGGATGTCAAATTAGACAGCCTGATTGAAAAGATTAAAAAAGAGGGAATTGAAAAAGGGCAGAAGACAGCGGACGAATTGGTTGAAGAAGCGAATAAAAAAGCAACTGCAATCCTTAAAAAGGCGAAAGCGGATGCTGAAAAAATTGTTGAAGAAGGAGAGAAACAGGCAGAAAAATTTCGCGTTAACGCCGAATCCGATATAAAACAAGCCGCTCGAAATACCGAATTATTGGTCAGGGAAAATATTACCAAATTATTTGATAATGTTTTCAAACATGAAGTCTCAGAAACGCTCAAAGATGAATTTCTGGCTGAGCTGATTCGCAAAATTATTGATGAATGGGCAAAGGGCAAGGAAGTGGAAGTCCTGACCAGCAAAAAAGATAAATCTCAATTAGAGAAGTTGTTGTTTAAAGGACTGAAAAAAGAGGTTCAAAAAACGATTACATTGCGGATTTCCAAAGAAGTGTCCAGCGGCTTTCGAATCGGACTTAAAGATGACCAGGTCTATTACGATTTTACTGATGAAGCTATTGCAGAAGTGTTGAAATCGCTGATTAATCCTCGACTGAAAGAGATTCTGGAAAGAAAAGATGGATAAATATTATTATTTTGTTGCTCAATTACCCACCCAGTTTTTTGGCAAAGAGACCGACATAACATCCGAAAAATTTTTAACCGAAGCAGAAAAATGGCTGGACGTTGCTGATTATTCGATATTATCCCGGGTTGATATCAACAATTACCTGCCTGATAAACGAAATCCCCGTATTTTGCAAGGCTATCAACATTTTGAAGAGCAATTGCGAACCGATATTGCGCGGTTTCGTGAAGCTCGAAAAAAAGAGACGGATTACAAGCCTGCTGCTATTCCTGCTGCCATTCTCAAAGAAGGCAATCCACTCCAGGTCGAACAAAAATTGTTGGAATTACGCTGGAACGTTATCGATGAAATGCAGCGAGATCATCATTTTGATTTGGCTTTTTTGATTTTATACTATCTTAAATTACAAATACTCACCCGATATTTTACTTTTAACAAAGAAGAAGGTATGAAGAAATTTCAACAGCTTTGTGAGGTATCTCTATGAACCCAACCATCGGAAAGATTATTGGAATTAGTGGAAATATGATTACTGTCAGTGTCAATGGTAACATCATGCAGAATGAAGTTGCTTATATTATTAAAGATAAAGAACGGCTAAAATCCGAAATTGTGCGTATCGGCGATGGCTTTGCGTTTTTACAGGTATTTGAAAGTACCAAGGGGCTTAAAGTAGGAGATAAGGTCGAGTTCAGCAGAGAGCTGCTTTCTGTCGAATTGGGTCCCGGGCTGTTAGGGCAAGTGTATGATGGATTGCAGAATCCGCTGCCGGAGCTGGCAGCAGAATTTGGTTTTTTTCTGCCACGCGGGGTAGAGCTAAAACCGATTGATGATAAGAAAAAATGGGAATTTACCCCACAGGTTAAAAAAGGCGATGTGGTTATTCGAGGCAGCAAGCTGGGGCATGTACCGGAAGGTATTTTTGAGCACGCAATTATGGTGCCGTTTGATCTGCAAGCAGAATACTCTGTCGAAGAAATTGCGGACAAGGGCAAATATACAATACGGGATAAAATTGCCATTCTAAAGGACGAAAAAGGCAATAAGCATAAGTTGACCATGGGCTTTACCTGGCCTGTCAAAGAAGCTATCGAAGCCTATCGGGAAAAAATAGTGCCGGTAGAGCCTTTAGTTACTCAGGCAAGAATAATCGATACCTTTTTTCCGGTTGCCAAAGGCGGGACGTTTTGTATTCCCGGACCGTTCGGCGCTGGTAAAACAGTGTTACAACATATTTTGAGCCGTCATGCTCAGGTGGATGTGGTTATCGTCGCAGCATGCGGCGAGCGTGCAGGCGAGGTTGTAGAATTGCTGCGAGAATTCCCGGAGCTGGATGATCCGCGAACCGGCAAGAAGTTAATGGATCGAACGATTATCATCTGTAATACCAGCTCAATGCCGGTGGCTGCGCGTGAAGCCTCTGTTTACACTGCTGTGACACTGGGTGAATACTATCGTCAGATGGGACTGGACGTGTTATTGTTAGCCGATTCCACCTCACGCTGGGCGCAAGCCATGCGCGAGCTATCCGGTCGATTGGAAGAGATTCCCGGCGAGGAGGCATTCCCCGCCTATTTAGAATCGAGAATTGCCGAATTTTACGAACGCGCCGGATTGGTGGAGTTGAACAGCAGCGAAATCGGAAGTTTGACCATCGGCGGCACTGTGAGTCCTGCCGGAGGTAACTTTGAGGAGCCGGTAACGCAATCAACGCTGAAGGTCGTCGGCGCTTTTCTGGGACTGTCTCGAGATCGCGCCAATGCCCGACGATTTCCATCGATTGATCCTTTGGAAAGTTGGAGCAAGTACTCAAGTTTTATCGACTTAAAAATAATCAATCAAGCGCGGGAAATTTTGAGAAAAGGGAATGATGTCGGGCAAATGATGATGGTGGTGGGAGAGGAAGGGACTTCCATTGAAGATTTTCTAATTTATCTCAAATCCGAATTTCTGGATAGCGTTTACCTTCAGCAAAATGCTTTTGATAAAGTAGATGCCGCCACCAATGAAGAACGGCAGCAGCTTGTTTTTGCAAATGTCAAAAACGTGCTTGATACCGAGTTCAAATTAAGCGAAAAAGATGAAGCAAGAAATCTATTTAATAAATTGCGACAACTATTTATTGACTGGAATTATCTTGAAATGGACGCTGATAAGTTCAAAAGCCAGGAAAAACAGATCGACAAATTAATCAAGGAGCACTCGGGAAATGAGAAAGATTTACAATAAAATTTTACAAATCAGCGGAAATGTTATTACGGTAAAAGCGTCAGCTGTGAGCTATGAGGAATTGGCTGAAATTACCAGCCAGCGCGGTAAATCTCTGGCGCAGGTGATTAAAATTGATAATGATCTGGTTTCGTTACAGGTGTTCGCCGGCAGTCGGGGAATTTCGGTGAATGATGAAGTCCGCTTTTTGGGGCGACCAATGGAAGTTACCTTTTCAGATGATATGATGGGGAGAATTTTTGACGGCGCCGGTAATCCCCGCGATAAAGGACCCCTGCTGACTGAAAATTTGATTCCGGTCGCGGGTCCCTCGGTGAACCCCTCAAAACGAATTATTCCTCATCGAATGATACGCACCAATATCCCAATGATCGATGTGTTTAATTCGCTGGTTGTGTCTCAGAAATTGCCGATTTTTTCAATTTCCGGAGAGCCTTATAATGAACTGTTGGCGCGGGTGGCGTTGCAGGCTGAAGTTGACATGATCATTCTCGGCGGTATTGGTCTCAAATTTGATGAATACCTGAGATTTAAAAACAGGTTGGAAGAAGGGGGAGCTCTTTCGCGTACCATATTTTTTATGAATACTGCCTCAGATCCGATTGTGGAAAGCTTGATGGTGCCGGACCTGGCGCTGGCAGTCGCCGAGCAGTTTGCACTCAAGGGCAAAGAGGTTTTAGTTCTGTTGACCGACATGACCAACTTCGCCGATGCGCTCAAAGAGATCGCGATTACCATGGAGCAGGTGCCGTCAAACCGTGGTTATCCCGGCGATCTGTACACCCAATTGGCTGCGCGTTACGAAAAAGCTGTCGATTTTGAGGGCGCCGGATCGATCACTGTTCTGGCAGTGACCACCATGCCTGGCGATGACGTCACCCATCCGGTACCTGATAACACCGGCTATATTACCGAAGGTCAATTTTATTTGCATAACGGGTATATCGACCCGTTTGGTTCGCTGAGTCGTTTAAAGCAGAATGTGAACAGCGAACATCGCAGCCGAAAGGATCATCGAGCGATTATGGATGGGATGATTCAACTTTATGCGCAATACATTGAAACTGAAGAAAAACGCTCGATGGGTTTTCGAATGAGCGCCTGGGATAAAAAATTATTAAAATATGGCGGATTGTTCAGGGCGAAAATGATGGACCTTTCTGTGAATATCCCGTTGGAACAAGCGCTCGATCTGGGCTGGGAAATTTTGGCTGAATGTTTTACAGCAGAAGAGACCAGAATGCGATCCGAATTGGTCAAAGAGTTTTGGCCGAATAAGTCTCAAAAGAAATAGGAAGACTGTTAATGGCAAAAGTTAAATACACCAAAAATGAACTCAAAAATCAAAAAGAGAATCTGAAGCGCTTCACTCGTTATCTGCCAACGCTGGAATTAAAGAAAAAACAGCTACTGGTGGAAATTCGAGCGATTCAGAATAAAATTGAAAAAATCAAATCCGATATTGAAACCAAACAAAATCAAGTCAATCGCTGGGTCGATGTGTTTGCTGAGGCTATTGATTTGAGTGAGTTTTTTAAGGTGGTTGAAATTAAACAAGATGTCGACAATATCGCCGGCATTGATATTCCTGTTTATCAGGACGTCAGCTTTGAGGATAAGGATTACAGCTTTTATGAGACGCCGCTGTGGGTGGATTATGGAATCGATGCAGTCAAAGAACAAATTCGGCTTATCGCTGAATTGAAAATTACTGAACGAGAATTAAATATTTTGGAAGAAGAATTGCGCATTACAATTCAGAGAATTAAATTGTTCGAAGAGGTAAAAATTCCTGAAGCCAAAGAAAACATCAGAGTGATTCAAATTTTCTTGGGCGATCAATTGACGGCGGAAGTTGTTCGCGGAAAAATTGCCAAAGCCAAGATCGAGAAAAAGAAAGAGGTGAGTCGCGCATGATCGTCAAGATGAAAAAAATTACCCTGCTGATTGCTGAAAGCTATCGGGATGATGCGCTTGAATCGTTGCGAAAACTGGGCGTGCTTCATGTTGAAGACGTAAAGCCGCCGGTTTCGGATGATCTCGCCGCCATTGAAAAAAAAATGGAAAATGTTGATAAAGCGCTGACGGTTATCAAAATTGATTCAGATCAATCTGCGCCTTCGGATGCAGAACCAGCCGAGCAGATTGTTGAACAAATTATTACCTTGAATCATCAACGGGAAACACTGAAAAGGGAGCTTGAAGAAAAGCAAGAAATAAACCACTGGTTCGAGCACTGGGGAAATATTTCCTTTAGTTCGATTCAATCGCTGCGCGACAGTGGAATATTCGTTCGCTTTTACGTTGCTGATCGAAAAGCATTCCAAAAAATAGCTGCGGATAAAAATGTTCATCCTGCCGGTGAGGAGCAAAATACTGTCCGCTTTGCTTTGTTTTCAGAGTCAGCCGATGAGAAGCTCGAATTTAAAGAAGAGCCCATACCTGAAATTGAATATATTGAATTAAAAAATGAGATCGAGTCGTTGTCCCGGGAGATTGATGAAATTGCTGCCAAACTCGATGAGTTTTCAAGCTATCGGGATGGTGTAAAACAATACCGGACTGATCTGTTAAAAAAAATTGAATTTTCGCGGGTCAGAGCTGGTATGGGGGAGGAGACCTCAATTGTCTATCTTCAAGGGTATTGCCCGGCGGAAAATGTCGATCAAATTAAACAGCACGCAACCGAGCGCGGTTGGGGCTACATTATTGATGACCCGGATGATCCGGCTGAAGTACCGACATTATTGAGAAATCCCAAATGGGTAAACATGATCAAACCGTTGTTTGATTTTATGGGGACTTTGCCCGGTTATTTCGAACCCGATGTAAGTTTGGTATTTTTGGTTTTTTTCAGCATTTTTTATGCGTTGATCGTGGGCGACGCCGGCTATGGTTTGGTATTTTTGCTGGGAACGGTTGTTCTTCATTTGAAAAAGAAAGACCAGCTAAAAGATTTCATTCGATTGATGTATCTTGTCAGTTCGGTCACCATTGTTTGGGGATTGATCACCGGAACATGGTTTGGGGCTGAGAAGATCGCCCAATTGCCCATTTTAAAGCTGTTTGTGATTGAGCAAATCAGCAGCTTTAATCCCAATTCGGGTGATTTTATCATGCGATTGACATTTGTCATCGGAGTTGTTCACCTGAGCCTGGGTCATTTGATAACCGCCTTCCGGAAGATCAATTCGCTGACGGCGCTGGCTGAAATCGGTTGGGTGCTTGTTTTGTGGGCGGTATTTTTTGTGGCGAATAGCATTGTTCTCGGAAAAGAGATGTCAGCCGCGACTATGCCGTTGCTGATTGCGGGTGTTGCTCTGATACTCGTGTTTGCAAATTTTCAGAAAAACATTGTCAAGGGCATGTTGCTGACTTTAGGAAATCTGCCGTTGGATATTATCAGTTCATTTTCTGATGTTGTTTCTTATATCCGCTTATTTGCAGTTGGTCTGGCGACGGTGATTGTGGCGAGCAGTTTCAATGAGATGGCAATTGGCGCCGGCATTGATTCAGTAATCGGCGGAATATTTGCTGCGATCATTCTGTTTATCGGGCACGCGATAAATCTAGTATTATGCGGCATGTCAATTTTGGTTCACGGGGTTCGGCTGAATATGTTAGAATTTTCTGGGCACGTGGGTATCCAATGGACAGGCAAGCCCTATCAGCCGTTTAAAGAGTAAGGTGATAAAAATTTCAGGTTAGAATTAATCATAGTTAATCAAGCGGTTACAAATAAATATTGGAGTGAAAGGAGAAGGAATATGGTATCAGGATTAGGTGATATGAGTTTGTCATTGGCAATCGCTGCAATCGGATCGGCGCTGGGCACCGGTGTGGCAGGTATGTCAGCAATTGGCGCCTGGAAGCGTGCTTTTCAGCAAAATAAAGCTGCGCCATTTATTCTGATTGCTTTTGTCGGTGCGCCATTAACCCAGACGATTTATGGAATGATTTTAAGAAATGCGATTCAGGGTGCAAATCTGCCGCCGGAAAGTTATATCTACCAGATGTTGATCGGTTTTTTTGCAGGTATTGCTATGGCGTTTTCTGCCTATATGCAGGGCAAAGCCGGCGCCAAAGCCGCGGATGCACTGGCTGAAACCGGAAAAGGTTTTGGGAACTATATTATGGTCGTTGGTATCATCGAAACCGTAGCTTTATTTGTGATGGTCTTCACGATGACCGCAATGCCCGGCTAATCTCGTTCAGAACGTTGATTTTTTTTATTATTAATCCCCTGCTTGGGTATTAAGGGTGGGGGATTTTTTTTGTCTGAAAGAAAACCATTAGGCTTTCAATTTTTCTGTCATTGTGAGGGTCCAACTACAGCGAGGCGACGGAACTATTCAGCTGTCACTCCTGTGAATTCAAGGGTCTCCTTTTTCAATGAGAATAAGTCGTTGTGCAAAAACAATTTCCAATTTTGGATTCATAGTTATATCAATACGTGTGGAGATGCCTGCAGGCGCAGGCATGAAAGCCTTTGCATTTCTAATGCCATTCCTGCATTCATAGGAATGACAGCTCTTTGCTGAATAGATTGCTTCTCCCGCTGAAGTGTGATCGCACTGACATCTCTTGTTAGTTTTCGTTAACACATTATTTAGCCTGAAATATGACAGGTCACCTTTCAATGACCCAATTAAAATAAATGTCCCACTTTGTCCCACCAAATTTTTGAGAAATATTTTAATCGCCTTTTTAATTTTTTTTGGCTGCTACAATATTATTGTGTCAAACCCTTTATGAATATTCGCGAAATTTACAACACTCAAATCGAATAAAAACAATATAAAAAAGTTAGTTCCTTGTAATCGATCACAGGGTGAGTGAATATAAACCGCTGAAGCGGTTAAAAGAACTGTTTTGAGATGATTATTTCACC
>OMKS01002056.1_pt1 | contig 17218 bp, 13 predicted proteins | sample 1674721 | NCBI WGS metagenome assembly OMKS01 (sample SAMN06264996, study PRJEB25208) | sediment metagenome | isolation source: hot spring sediment | place: USA: California | collected 2014-09-02
ACGGTCTCGTGGGCTCGGAGATGTGTATAAGAGACAGGCCCTGAACCCCCGGAGGACTGGTGGTACTCTTTGATCAGCCCGGCAATATAGTAAAGATCGAACACCGCGGAACGGGTTTTCCGTTGAAGCAGCTCCGCCTGCAGACCAATATGGTCCAAAAGCCTATTTTCAATATCTTGTCGCTGGATACCGATAAAAATATTATAATCCAGCACCGCTATCCCCACCCAGATGAGGCCCATGAGAGCAACTATTACAAGAAACCTTCTGATACAGTATTTTGTAAAGGGAAATCTTATTCTCATGGTCCAGCTACCGTTTTTTTCGAAAATCCTCGATCTTCTTCTGCGCTTCCCCAAGGTACTCCTTGTTCACGTAGCCGTCTTCGAACAGGATTTTAAAAAAAGCCCTCTCGACAATTAGTTTGACCGTCGCCCACTCGCTAAAGTCTGGAGGAATGTAGTCCAAAACCCCTTCCGAAAGAACCCGCATCGAGTGTTCTATAGCCGGCTGCTTTTGGGCTTCGAGGAGATCAAAAGCCTCTCTGATCGGCGGTACAAACCCGCCGATTCCCAGATTGATGTGCAAATTGATCGCAGGTTGGGTCATATATTCGACCAGAGCTACCGCCAGATCTATATTTTGAGCGTCTTTTCGCACTCCCACGAGGCTCATTCCCACGATGGCCCCCCTGCCCGCCGGTCCCTTGGGCGGCGGGGAGAGGATAAACTGCTCGGGATTGCTCTGGTAAATAGCTCCCGCCCTGGCGTTGTGAACAAGGCTTATCCACTCTTTCCCTTCGACCATTGGAGCGACCATTGACTCGTAGTCGCTGATCCGTGGAGAGATCCCGTCGCGAAAACTCAGCAGAGCCTCCCACGCATCCAAAGCGGCGGGTGAGGAGATATCCGGAAAACCTCCGCCGTAGGAGAGAATTATCCCCCCCAGCTGGTAGATCAACATGCTCTGAGTGGCGGCGCTGAAGCCGAACTTCCCCTCTCCCCTCGCCGCCGCGATCACCTTAAGCCAGTGTCCGAGCTCGCTCCAGGTGAGGTCGTCGATATCATAGCCTTTTGGAAGGTAGGGCAAGGCCTTTTTATTGACACACAAGAGGTAGCTGTCCATTGCAAGGGGTAGGAAATAGGTCCCTTCGGCTTCTTCTCGGCGGTACCGTTTGACCGTACTTCGAATATCCATAAAGCTCCGTCCTTCCCACAGCTTCTGCCTAGGCTCAAGGTCCAGAAAAAGCTCGGTCCCCCGCCACCTCTCGACCATGGAGATGTAGGAAATCAGCACGTCGAAACCCGCATCCCCCTCGCCGTCCTCACCGATGGTTGCCGATAGAAGCTCCTCTTCGTCGACGGTCTGCAAATGGACGCGCACCCCGTTCTCTTTTTCAAAGGGGCCGAGTACCGAGTCGATAATAATCTGTCTCTCTCGAGGGGTTGACCAGAGCCGGGAGGCGAGGACTATCTCCTTCCGCCCTTCGACCTTTTGCCCATCACCAGCTTCACAGGAGGCAAGAGTAAGCAATATCGTCAGTAAAAAAGTAGATAGCAGGGCCGATAAGCCTTCTTTTTTGTCGATCAACATAATGGATAGGCTTCAGTATAGCGAAAGGGGCATACAAATGCAAACAGACTTAGAGACTTATTTCACTTCCCTCGACCTCGCTGACCAGCGCCTCAAAGAGGGTGATCACATCTGAGTTCATCTTTCTCAGAGACGCGGATATCTTCCGTGCGATCTGCATGGTGATCTTATAGCCCATATATGGGTCTTTTTCACAGAAGGCGAGGAAGCTCTCTCGCTTGATTTGAAATAGGGTGCAGTCCCTTTCGTTCACCACCGTAGCCGACCTTCGATCCTTGTCAATGAGGGCGAGCTCGCCGAAGTAGACGTTTTCGTCGTCCCGAAGAATCACCACCGTGTAGGGTTGGTTCTGCAGCGTCGTTTTTTCGACCCGAACCGAACCCGAGAGCAGCACAAACAGGCTATCCCCCTCTTCTCCCTCTTCTATTATCCGCTGCCCCTTTTTCACATCGATAATCTCACCAATGCCGGAGATCCGTTCCAACGCTTGACGATCCTCGGAAAAATCCTCGAAGAGCTTGATGCTTCTCAACCTGTCTTTGATCCACTCCTCCATATCAACCGACCTCCTCGAGATGCAGGTCTTTGAGGGCGATAACGATTGCCCGGGAGTTCTTTTTTACCACATAAGATCGACCCGGGTTTATCACCGGATGGTTCGGTACCAGCTGCTTGACCGATCGGAGGTTCTCCACCAGCTTGGAGATATCCGGAGTCATCTGGGCCTCGTTGAGGGCTTCTTTTTTCCGAGAATAGAAGTTGCCGGTATTTTCCAGAACCCCGATGCAGATGGAACCGAATTTCAAATTGAAATAATCGCCGAGTCGGCCAAAAGACCTGCCGATAAACTCCTCGGGAATTTCCTTGATCTCCAAACCGCGACCGTAGGCCGGGGACAGCAGCTCTTCCAGCACGTGAGATACCCCGGAAGCGGCCGATGCATTGGCCAAAATCATTTTGGAGTACTCCCGGGAGAGTATTATCTCGTCGCAGTGGGCCAATTTGAGGTACTTTTCGAACTTTTCGTCCAAAAGCTCGGCGGCTACATATACTCTTTTGGTCAGAGACTCGATGGTCAAGACCGCCATCACCGTCCTGCTGTCCACCTCCTGCTGCGAATAGTCTCGGGAAAAATCTGCCAAAACGATCACTCTTGCAGCTTTTTCGATGGACGCCCGTCGGAGGGTCTCTTCCTCGATGTAATCACCGTTGATGTAGCGCAGCCCCTTGAGCTCCGGTTTGTTCAAAACAGACTGCATGACTTCGTGACCGACGTTGTTGATCAGTACAATGTCCTCCACATGGTACTCCGGATTGACCGCCAAGATCCCTTCGACCACCCGATCGAGCTCTTTCCTCCAACCGCAAATAACGAAATGGTTCTGTAAGGTTTTCAACTTCAACATACCCTCCCGACGGCGGATTTCCTGATCGACCAAAAAAGAGGCAAACCGACCGGTTACCGCCGCCATCACGATAACCCCGATCCCCATGAGAAGGAGACCTACCAACTTGCCCCCGATAGTTATCGGAGTCTTGTCCCCGTATCCTACGGTGGTGATAGTCACCACCGAATACCAAAGGGTATCCCACAGACTCTCAAACCCCGGATTCCGGGACTTCTCGAAAGCGATGACTCCAAACATCGACAGAACTATCAATACTATCAGAAAAATAGCTACCCTGCTCTCGATTGTGGTGACCAGGCTGAGCATCCTGTGATAGCGGTGTTTTTTCCGTCTGATTCTTTTGGCGGAAAGTCTTTTTTGATACAGCTCGTCTTCGGAAACTCGGAGCATGCTCCGGAGATCTCTCGCCGACTCACGGATCCGTCCCAAAATTTCCAGCATCCCTTCCCGTCTGGAACTGCCGTCACCGAACTGGCTCAAAAAAACCGGTAGATCCAGCAGAGGGACCAGCCCCTCAGGTCCCTCCATGCGGGCTAAAAGCGGCGGCTCTCCCGATATTTCCTCCAGTGCGGGACGATCGACAACTTGGTATTCCGAGAAGATCAGGGGTGGCAACGACAGTTCGGGGATAAAAGATACCACCACCGCGGTTTCACTCGTCCCCTCTCCACCGCCGAAGCCAAAGAACACGCCACCCTCCTGGGGCGAGTTATCCTTCCTTCGATCCTCAGAGGTGAGAGAGAACTCCTGTAACGGGGTGACGGAGCGGACCCATTTCGTTTCGAAAGCAATGCTGAGTTTGGATAGCTTGACTAAAGCGATCTGTATGGATCGTGTGTTCACCTTTTTCTTATCGGTCAATCCAGTGAAAAAATTATCAATGGCTTGCAGGTGGGGATGAACCGTGGGGCCCCGAGCCGGCAGACTCAAGGGGATGCTTAATCGAGCGTATCAGCTCACGTCGTCGCTGGTGATGCAGGCGTAGGCGTTGTGGTTGTGAATCGATTCGAAATTTTCCACCTCCACCTGAAACCGGTCGATCCGCGAGTCCTCCCGCAGTTTTTGGGCTACCTCGCGGGCGGCGTCCTCCACAAAGCGAGGATTCTCGTAAGCCCGTTCGGTCACGTATTTCTCGTCCACCCTCTTGAGCGTGGTGAACAGGGGGGAGGAAGCCGAAGATTCGGCAATATCGATGAGCTCCTCATACCAGATGAAATGTCGGGTATGTACTTTTATCTTGATGATACCCCGCTGATTGTGGGCCCCATACCGGCTGATCTCTTTCGAGCAGGGACAGAGGTTGGTCACCGGCACCTCGACGCTGAAAATCATATCGAGCCGTCCGTCCCGCTGGGCCTCCAGGCCGCAGGTATACTCCATCAGGCTCTCGATCCCCGAAACCGGAGCGGCTTTCCGAATGAAGTAGGGAAAGCTGATATTGATATGCGCCCGATCACACTCGAAGGTCTTCCTCATGTCACAGAGTATCTCGTCCAGGTCGCTTGGCCAGAGCTTTACGGTATGCCGCTCCAAGACCTCGACAAAGCGGCTCATGTGGGTACCCCGATCGTGGTGGGGCAGATCCACGTACATGTTGATAGCCGCTATGGTGTGCTGCCTTTTGTTTTTTCGATCCAAGACGCTGATCGGATAGCGCAGGTCCCTTACCCCGACCTTGCGGATCCCTATGTTTCTGGTGTCGTTTTGGTTCTGTACATCCTTCAAGTCACTCATCGAACTACACTTATTCCTTCTTATCCATCAGCCCTGAGCGTGACGAAGCTCGTCTCGGTCTCCCACAGCACGATCTCATCGAGACGGTAGTTTTCCCCCTGCAGCTTCGGCTCCAACCGTTCCCATATCCACAGCGAGAGGTTTTCGGTACTGGATTGGGGCACCACGTCGTTGAGGTAGCCGTGGTCAAGCTTCGTCAGGACCTCTTCCTTCACGATTCTTTTGAGAATTCCGAAATCCAGGATCATACCGTCAGCACCGGGGCTGCCCTTCAAGCTCACCCGGAGTCGGTAGGTGTGGCCGTGGAGGGATTCGCACTTACCGTGGTACTCCACCAAATTGTGAGCGGCGTCGAATTTAAACTCTTTCGATACGTACATCTGCATGGCTTTATAAAGATACTCAAGTCCGGACTGATATTCAACTTGCGAGGCTGAGCTTCGCAATGTTTCTTAAAAAACCCCCGGAGCACCGGCTTTCGGCCTCGATGCTCCGGTATTGTATTGTGGTGTCAAAAACGTAATCAGCGGATACGTCGGTTTCCGGCCACCAACAGTTCCTGCAGCTTGTCCGCGGGATTGCGGAATTTGCTCAGAAAGATCATCGCGGCGATGATGTAAGGTTTGAAGCCGGCTTCTTGATAGAGGGGTACCCGGTAGCGGTCGAAGACGCTTGCCTCGACCTCGCCGTGTTCGCAGCTCACGCCGGTGATATCCGCGGGCAGGCAGTGCATATAGAGGGCGTTGCCGTCGCGGGTCTTGCCCATCAGATCTTCGGTACACTCCCAGTCCATGTATTTTTTGTTGTTCTCCAGTCCCCGTTTTTCCAGATCCGCCAGGCCTTTCTCATCGCCCTGTTCGACCAGTTTGGTTCGCTCTTCCATCACTGAAAAAGGAGCCCAGCTCTTGGGATAGACGATGTCCGCGTCCTGGAAAGCCTCTTCCATGCTGTTGACCCGCTTGTAGGAGCCGCCGCCGTGCTCCGAGTTCCGCTGGGCGACCTGCTCCACCTCGGGCATCACGTTGTAGCCTTCGGGGTGAGCCAGGGTGACATCCATGCCGAAGCGGCTGAAAAGACCGATAATTCCCTGGGGCACCGAGAGGGGTTTTCCGTAACTCGGACTGTAGGCCCAGGTCATGGCCACCTTCTTGCCCTTCAGGTTCTCTACTCCGCCGAAGTGGTTGATCACGTGAAGCATATCGGCCATCGATTGCGTGGGGTGATCGATGTCGCACTGGAGGTTGACCAGCGTCGGCCGCTGTTCCAGCACTCCGTCCTCATAGCCGCCCTGCACCGCCTGGGCGACCTCCTGCATGTAGGTGTGTCCCTTGCCGATGTACATATCGTCCCGGATACCGATCACGTCGGCCATAAAGGAGATCATGTTCGCGGTCTCCCGTACCGTCTCGCCGTGGGCGATCTGGCTTTTTTTCTCATCCAGGTCCTGCACTTCGAGACCCAGCAGGTTGGCCGCGCTGGCGTAGCTGAACCGTGTACGGGTCGAATTGTCCCGAAACAGAGAGATCGCCAGTCCGCTGTCGAAGACACGGCTGGAGAGGTTGTTCTCCCTCAAGCCCCGCAGTATTTCGGCGACGGCGAAGGTCGCCGCCACTTCGTCATCGCTTTTGTCCCAGGTGAGAAAGAAATCATTCAGGTACATCTCCTTGGTCTTGAGTCGACCGAGAGTACGAATCATCTCTTCGATTCCAATTTTGTCCATTCTTTCCTCCATGTATTCTCATACCCGCGACAAGAGGTCGCGGGCTATCTGGTTGCCTTTTTCTACCAGCTCTTCTTCTGGAAACCCCGTCAGTCGACCGTGTTCGACCGCCAGCCTTCCGTTGACAATGGTGTAATCGGTACCGTGGTTGTAGCCGGAGAATATCAACGCCGCCAGAGGATCAGAAAGCGCTCCGGTGTACTCCAGTTTGTGGACGTCAAAAATCGCCATATCCGCTGCGTAACCCTTTTCGAGCTTGCCGATCTTCCGATATCCGAGGAGCTTAGCCCCGTTCTCCGAAGCCATCCGGAAGACATCTCTGGTCCCGAGTGCGGCGGCGCCGTACTTGACCCGCTGCAGGAGCAGAGCGTTACGCAGCTCTCCGAGCATGTCCGAGGAGTCGTTCGAAGCCGAACCGTCCACCGCCAGAGCCACGTTGATCTCCATCGGAAGCATCTCCGCCACCCGGCAGATCCCCGAGCCGAGCCGCATGTTGCTGCTCGGGCAGTGGGCTATATGGGTTCCCGTCTCCGCCAGTACCTTCAGCTCGTCGTCGTTGAAGTGTATTCCGTGGGCGTAGAAGGTATCCTCGCCGATGAAGCCGGTGTCCTCCATCAGCTTGAGCGGACGACGACCGTAGACTTCCAGACAGAAGTCGTTTTCGTCGAAGGTCTCGGCCACGTGGGTGTGGAGCCGTACTCCGTAACGCCGGGCCAGCTGTACCGACTCCTTCATCAGCTCTTCGGTGACGCTGAAGGGGCTGCAGGGAGCCAAAACCACCTTGCGCATGGAGAACTCGCCGCCATCGTGGTACCGCTGGATCACCCGCTCGCTGTCCCGGAGGATCTCCTCCTCGGTCTGGACCACCGTGTCCGGTGGCAAGCCGCCGTCCTTTTTGCTGAGGGACATGGAGCCCCGGGTAGGGGAAAATCGCATTCCCAGAGTCTCGGCGGCCTTGAACTGCAGCCCCATCAGATCCCCTTGAAACCCCTGAGGGTAGAGGTAGTGGTGGTCCGTGCTGGTGGTACAGCCGGTTTTCAGCAGCTCCCCCATGGCCATCAGCGACGAATAGTAGACCGACTCGTCGCCGATATGCTTCCACACTTCGTAGAGGTAGACCAGCCAATCGAAGAGTTCGGCGTTCTGCACCGCCGGTATATTTCGCGTCAGGGTCTGGTAGAAGTGGTGATGGGTGTTTACAAAACCCGGGACCACCACGTGCCGCGAGCAGTCGATGACCCGGTCGGTTTCACCGGGACGAAAATCGATGTTTTTGTCGATCTTCGCCACCCGGTTGCCCTCAATCAGCAGATCGTAGCCCCAGAGCCCTTCCTCTTCGGAGCTTCGCTGTAGGTAAAATATATCTTTCAGCAGTATTCTATCCATCTTATTTCACTCTCCCTTGAGTTCTAAGCGGCGATGCTCGTGAGGAACTGGCGCAGCAGGTTCACCGCGACCTTTTTCCGGTAGACCGCCGTCGACCGCTGATCGTCGATCGGTTGAACCATCGCCTCGTAGGACTGTACGAAATGCTCCAGTCGCTCCGACAGCTCCGCCCGGCTCAGCCCTTGGATCTGCTTCTCCAGCTCCACCGATCGAAGCACCGTTGGAGCCACCGCCCCTAGGGCGATGCGGACCTCATCGACCCTTTCACCGCTCAGTCTGGCCGCCGCGGCGATGCTGAGCTTCGACAGGGCGTTGGCCTTGCGGGTGCCCACCTTGCGAAACAGGCGGGTGGTGGATCGATCACGAGGTATGATGATCTCGGTGAGCAGCTCGTCCTCGCGCAGCTCGGTCTTGCCCGGACCGGTGATAAACTCGTAGATCGCCAGCTCCCGGCTGGACCGAGGAGAGCTGAGCTTCACCCGGCTGTCCAGAGCGTAGAGGGCACAGACCCCGTCGGCCGCCGGTGAGGCGTTGCAGATGTTGCCGGCCAGGGTGGCGGTGTTGCGCAGCCCCGGTGCGGCGATGGTTCTGACCGCCTCTTTGAGCAGTTCCGGGACCTCCGAGTGTGACATAAGTTCCGCCAGGCTCGTCCCGGCCCCCAGGTGCAGTTCACCGTCCTGCGAGTATATTTTTCTGATCTCTTCCAGATGAGTCAAAAAAATCACCGGGGCGGGGTACTCCGGTACCGCCCCCGATTCGTAACGGTACTTGACCATCAGGTCAGTTCCGCCGGCAAAGGGGAGAGCACCCTTGTCGGCCCGGATTTTCAGCGCCTCTTCCAGGCTACTCGGTCGGTACGCTTCTACCATAGTCCCTTCCCCCTTTCGGCGGCCTTCAGGACCCCCTCTACTATCATGTCGTATCCAGTACAACGGCAGAGGTTGCCCGAGAGCGCCTCGCGCGCTTCGGCCTCGCTGGGTTGTGAGTTTTTCTCCAGCAGCGCCTCGGTGGCCATCATCATACCTGGTGTGCAGAATCCGCACTGCACGGCCCCCGAGTCGGCGTAGGCGTCGATGATGGTCCGGCCCCGGTCGGTCTCACGGAGCCCCTCGGGGGTGACGATCCGCGCCCCCTCGCAGGTCCCGATGGGTACCATGCAGGAGTTGACCAGCAGCCCGTCCTTGATGACCGAACAGGCTCCGCACTCCCCTTCGGCGCAGCCCTCCTTGACCCCGGTCAGTCCCAGATCCTCCCGCAGGACGTCCAGAAGGCGCCGTAGAGGGTCGGTCTCTATGGTTCTGCTTTCTCCATTGACGGAAAAAGTAATTTTAGTCATTTTCGTATACCTCCATAATATACTCAGGAGTGACGGGTATACGCGAAATATCCCGGTCGATCGCCATCTGTACCGCGTCGGCGAAGGCCGCCGCCGCCCCGTCGAAGACCAGCTCGCCGGCGCCTTTGGCGCCAAAGGGGCCGTACTCGTAGGGGTTATCCACCAGAGCGCTCTTGATCCGGGGGAAATCCATGCTGGTGGGGATAGTATAATCGGCCATGGTTCTCTGTTGGAAACGTCCGTCCTTGACCTCGAGTTTTTCCAGACTTCCATAGCCCAGAGCTTGGATGATCCCTCCGTCTACTTGGCCCTCAACGACCTTCTCGTCGATGGCCACGCCTACGTCGTGGATGGCCCAAATTCCCTTGGTCTCCACCTCGTAGGTCAGGGGGTCGACCTCGACTTCGATGACGTTGATCCCCCATCCGTAGGAGGGGTAAGCGTCGCCGTCGAGTTTCTCCTGGTCCCAATGGAGCCGCGGCGGGTGGGCGTACCGGTGCTCCACCAGCACCTCCCCCTCTTCGCCCCAGCGGGCCTTCAGCTTCTTCGCCGCCTCCTGCACCAAGTAGCCCACTATGGCAATGGAGCGGGAGGCGCAGGTCGGCCCAGAATCGGGTACCAGGTCGGTGTTGGGGTCGTTGTAGACCACCTGGTCCACCGGCAGGTCCAGGACCATCGCGGCGATCTTGCGAAAAGTGGTCTGCAGGCCCTGCCCCATCTCCACGTTGGAGACCAGCAGGTCGACCAGTCCGTCGCTTCTCTTTCTCATTTTGACCACCCCACGGATGATCTCCTGCTCACCGTTGCCGGTGAAGCCGCTGCCGTGGTTGAACATGGAGAAGCCCACTCCCCGCCAGCTGCCCTTTTTGAACTCCTTGACCTTACGGCGGTAGTCGGACATTTCGTCGATCCGCTCGATCATCTCCGGCAGTTTTACCTCTTCGTGAATCCGTCCGTTGGTCACCGTGAGTCCGCCCTTCTTTATCAGGTGCCGGCTCTTGTACTTCAGATCCGACAGTCCCAGTGTACGCGCCAGGTGGCTCATATGCACCTCCATGGCGAAAAGGCCCTGAGGAGCCCCGAAGCCGCGGTACGCATCCGAGGGAACGTTGTTGGTGGCGAAGGCCCGGCCACGAATCTTCACGTTCTGAATATCGTAGACACTGTTCACCGAAAAGATTGCCCTCTGGAGGACCACCATGGAGCAGCTCTCGTAGGCACCGGCGTTGAGCTTCACATCGATATCCATGGCCAGCACGTTTCCCCGCTCGTCCACCGCGGTACGGAAGGTGGTACGGCTGGGATGACGCTTCGGGGTGTAGCTGATGTCTTCCACTCGGTCGAAGAAGTAGCCCACCGGTCGCCCGACCTTGCGCGCCGCCACCGCCAGGGAGGTGGATATTACGTCGGGGTAGTGCTCCTTGCCCCCGAAGGCTCCGCCGGTGACCGCCTGTTGCACGCGGACCATCTCCTCATCGACGCCCATGGCCCCGGCGACGGCGTGCCGCACGTAGAAGGGGCACTGCCCGGAGAAATAGACCCCCAATTTTCCATCCGCCTCCGGCCTGGCCACCACTCCCTGGGGTTCCATGTAAATATGCTCCTGGTAGCCGGTGCTGATCTCGTCTTCGATGATCCGGTCGGCCTTTTTGAAAGCTTCCTCCGGATCGCCTTTCCGCAGATTGTAGTCGGCGTAGAGGTTGTCCGTACCATGAATGGCTCCGCCTTTCAAGGATTCGGCCTCGTCTATGGTCAGGGCGGGCTCGAGGTCTTGGTATTCGACCTTCACCTCCCGGCAGAGGCGATTGAGCATACCCCGGTCGGGACCGACGATCAGGGCGAGGGTCTCGCCGACAAAGCGTACCTCCTTGTCGGCGAAGACCGGCCAGTCGTCTTTTATCATCTCTATTTTGTTCTTTCCCCCGGCGGGAATATCCGAGGCGTCGACGTAGGTATATCCCTCGGGGAGCCGGGGAACCTCGATCCTGAGTATTTTCGCCCGAGGTCGCTCCGATCTGACCGCCTTGGCGTAGAGCATCCCCTCGAAGCTCATGTCGGCCAAGTAGCGAGCGGCTCCGCTGGTCTTGTCCTTGGCGTCGACCCGTCTAATCGGAGTACTTATCTGAGCTTTCATTCAGCCTCCTTCAGCTCTCTTTGCCCTCTAAGGCGTAGGGCAGCATGGCGTAAAAGGCGCTGCAGATCTCCAAGTCATCCACCCGGTTCACCTCGTTGGGGGCGTGAGCTTGATTTTCATCTCCCGGTCCAAATCCAATGGCGGGAATCTTGTGCCGTCCGGTGGTAGCCACCGCGTTGGTGGAGAAGGTCCATTTGTCAACCACCGGATCCTTGTCAAACAGTGCCTTGTAGGCCCGAACCCCCGTTTGTACTATCTCATGATCTTCGGGAATTTTCCAGGTCGGGAAGTAGAGCTCCTGGCTGTAGTCGGTGTTCTTCCAGCCCCGTTCCTCGTACATCGGCATCTCCACAAGCACCGAGTCGGGGCTCTCGCCTATAGCCTCGCTGATGTACTTCTTCACCTGGGAGATGGCCAAGTCTTTGTCCTCTCCCCAGGTCAATCGGCGGTCGAGGTAGAGCATCGCCTGGTCGGGAACGGCGCACTGGCTGGGCCCCTTCACATCGATCTGCGAGACTACTATGGTGCCTTTGCCCAAAAAGTTTCCCTCGTCGGGCTGCAGGTCCTCGTTCAGCTTCTCCATCGCCAGTGCGGCTCTGGCGGCCTTGTACGCGGCGCTCCGTCCTCTTTCCGGGGCCGATCCGTGGCTGGAGACTCCCTTCAATCGAACCACCATCTCCATTCGACCGCGGTGACCGCGGTAGATCCGGCAGCTGGTCGGCTCGGTGGAGACGAAGAAGTCCGGTTTGAACCCTTCCTCCTCAATCAGGTACTTCCAGCACATCCCGTCGCAGTCCTCCTCCATCACCGTGAAGGTGAAGTAGACGCTGTACTCACCGTCGTAGCCGAGATCCTTGAGAATTCGACCGGCGGCGACCATCGACGCCGCGCCGCCCTTCTGGTCGCTGGAACCGCGTCCGTGGATCAGGCCGTCCTTGATCTCCCCGGAGAAGGGGTCGAAGCTCCACTGTTCCAGGTCTCCCACCTCAACGGTATCGATATGGGCGTCGATGGCTATTTTTTTCGGACCATTGCCCACCCGGGCGACGACGCTTCCGAGCCCGTCGATCCGGACTTCGTCGAAGCCCGCCTCTTCGCACATCTCGGTGATCTTTTGGCAGACCGCCTCCTCGTCGCCGCTGTAGGATTTTATTTTCACCATCTCCGACAGAGTTTGGGCGGTATAATCCCGGTACTCGTGGGCTTTCCGTAAAATCTGCTCTTTCAATGTCATTATCTGCTTCTCCTTAAAGTTTGTTTATGTTGTTCCACAGCTTGCGCGCTGCGTTTTGACTTTGTTGGAATATCTCCCGCGCATCGAAGGGAAACTCCCGATCCTCGTAGACCAGCTCCCCGTCGATGATCACCGTCCTGACGTCGGTGGAACTGATTCCGAAGGCCAGGTGTCCGGCCAGGTTCTCCGCTTCCAGAGGAGTGGGGGCCTGGTAGTCGCTGATCACCAGGTCGGCCTTGTAGCCGGCCTCGAGTTTGCCGAATTGCTCCCCGAAGTAGCGCTCCAAGATCCTGTTGCCGTTGTAGAGGTACTGCAGATAGGCGTCGGGACCGAGAGAGCCGTGGGCGTCCATATGCTTGAAAAAGGCGAACTTGTACTCTTCGAACATGTTGGCGCCGATTCCGTCGGTGCCGATCGCCACGTTTCGATACTCCGGCAGACGATGGTTGTAGCCGACGCCGTTGTTCATGTTGCTCTTCGGGTTGTGAATGAGAAAGGCGTCGGCTCCGTTCACCTTCTCCACATCTTCCGCGGAGAGGTGTACTCCGTGGACGAACAGGGACTTGTCGTTCAGCAGACCGAAGTCATCCAAACGGCTCATGATATCCCGGTTGTAATGCAGGTGGGAGTAGGAGACGTCGTACTTCCCCTCCGCCACGTGGACGTGAAATCCGCGGCCGCTGCTTTCTACCAAATCGGCGATGGCCTTCAAACCCTCGTCGGGTATGGTGAAGGGGGCGTGTCCGCCAATGGCCGCCTCCACCAGGTGCCGTTCTCCGGACCGTTTCTCCCGTTCCGCCTCTTCGGCAAAGGCGCGGTTCTCCTCGATTCCCTCGAGCATACCTTCCCGTCCGTTCCGGTCGGTGACCTCGTAGCAGGTCATCCCCCGCAGTCCGGTCTCGACGAAGCTCTGTTTGACCGTGCCGAGGCTTCCACGGATGTAGTTCGGGCTGGCGTGGTGGTCGATCACCGCGGTGGTGCCGGACTTGATCGCCTCTATCGAGTTGATGATCGAGGAGTAGTAGAGGGTCTCCTCGTCCAGACCGCGGTCGAGCTTCCACCAGAGGTTGCGAAGCACCGATACAAAATCCGGCGTCGGTCCGACGTTGGCCATTATTCCCCGGGCCAGGCCGGAGTAGTAGTGGTGATGGCTGCAGACCAGTCCCGGGAAGACTATCTTCCCCGAACCGTCGATCACCTTCTGGCCCTGATACTCCTCGCCGGCCTTGGGGCCGACGGCGAGAATCTTGCCGCCGTCGACAACTATATCTACCCCTGGGCGAACCGAGGGGGGATTGAACTCCACGGCGGTGGTGTTTTTTATAACAATCATATCTCCTCCTTCTTTTTTCAGGTTCAGCGGTCGACCTCGCCCAGCAGGTAGGCGTGTTTGTGGACGATGGTCTCGATCATCGCGCTCACCCTCGAGTCGAGCTCATCGCTCTCGATGCTGCCCTCTTCGTTCAGGGGCAGGCTCCGTACCGCTCCATTGAGCCGTACCACGGCGCTCTCCCCTTCGATGAGAAAGCCGTCGTTCTCCGAATTGTCGAAGTCCTCCCGCAGGTTGAAGACGGTGAACTTGTCCTTGTAGGGCTTGCCGTTCCAGGGACAGAAGGTGGCGCAGTTGCCGCACTCGTTGCACAGGGCGTCGATGTGCACGATCTGCTCGTCCTGGCCGAATCCCGCCTCAACAGGCACCGAAATCACCACGTTGGCGCGGTTCGGACAGACCTCGACGCACTTGTTGCAGATGTACGAACACTGCAGACAGCGCTGGGCCTCGCGTTGGGCGAAGAGCTCGTCGGAACCGGTACTCCGTACGCTTTTGGTCTGGATGATAGCGCCTTTGCGCGGCAGTACTTCCCGCCGGATCTCCTCCGATTTGAAGCGGGGCACCCTATTGTAACGCTGCCAGTGGGGATCTTCCCTCTTCGTGATAGCGTCGGCGGCCTTCCGTCCGGCGGCGATACAGCGGACGACCGTCGAGGGGCCGCTCTCGGCGTCGCCTCCGAGAAAAACGTTCTCCGCCGCCGTCTCCAGGGTCTCCGGATCTACCTGGGGCCACCCATCATCGCCCAGGGGTACTCCGAAGGCGGCCAGAGCCTCGGTATCCACCTTTTCACCAATAGCGGTGATCAGGTGATCGACCTTCATCTCCTCTACCTTTTCCGTAGCCACGGGGCGGGGACGACCGCTCGAGTCTGGCTCTCCGAGCTCCATGACCCGGACTTTCATCGCTCCCTTCTCCGAAATCGACTCGGGATTCCGTAGGAATCTGAACTCCACACCATCGTCCACGGCGTTCTCGTACTCCTCCATATCCGCGGGCATCTGCGCGAAGGCCCGGCGGTAGAGAACGGTGACTTTCTTCACCCCCGAGAGCTTGGTCGCCGCCCTGGCGCTGTCCATGGCGGTGTTCCCTCCGCCGACGACCACCACGTGGCCGGAGAGATCGAGCTTCTCCGGTGTATTGCGGTAGTCCCACAGGAACTCCAGGGAACGAATCACTCGATCCGTCCCGCCCTCGATTCTCAGGGGGTTGTCCTTTTCGGCGCCCACTCCCAGGAAAATATAGGTGAAGCCCTGATTCCGCAGATCGTCTCGGGTCAGCTTGGGATCGGCGCCGAACTCGAACTTCACCCCATGGGCTTTGATAAAATCCACGTCCTTCTCAATCGCTTCGACGGGAAGACGGAAATGGGGAATCACGTGTCTCACCACTCCGCCGGCATCCTGGTGCTTCTCAAACACGGTCACCTCGAAGCCTTCTCGGGCCAAGAAATAGGCCGCCGAAAGTCCCGCCGGCCCGGCACCGATCACCGCAACCCGGCCCTCACGCTTTTTCTCGCTCGGACCATGAGTGGCAATATAGCGGTCCCAGCCGTTCTCCGCGGCGATCCGCTTCATCTCCCGTATCTGCACCGCTCCCTCGTAGTCGAGTCGGGTGCAGTTGTACTGACACTGGTGGTCGCAGATGTAGCCGGTGATATTCGGCAGGGCGTTGCGCTCGTAAATAACGTCCAGCGCCTCGTCGTAGCGTCCCTGCCCGGCCAGTCGAATATATTCGGGGACGTCCTGTCCGATCGGGCAAGCCACGGTACAGGGAGCGATATAACAGTCGAAGATCGGAAGCGGTCGGTCGACGAATATTTTGTCGCTGCCGCGATAGCTTTTTTTGGTAAAATTGGCCTCCAGAGCCTGTCGGGCCAGGGCCCGTACCGCCTTCACATCCACCTTTTGCGCCTTCCATCCCGGAGCGACTTCGGTCTTCAGGCTCATCTCTTTGAGTCTCATGTATCCGCCGGGCTTCAGCAGATCGGTGGCCACGGTAATCGGCCTTATTCCCGCGGCGAAGAGAGCTTCGACGTTCATCGCACTGGCTCCGCCGGCGTAGGAGATGGGCAGCTCTCCGTCGAAGTGTTCCGAGAGTTGGGCTGCCAAGTTGATAGTCAAGGGATACAGGGCCCGACCGGACATATACATATCGTCGCCCGGCAGCTGCCCCTGGTCGTTGATCGAACCGAGGGTGTTGGAGAGCTTCACGCCGAAGGTCAAGCCCTCCTGGGAGGCCAGCTCACGCAGACGTTCGAGCATCGGCACCGCGTCGGCGTACTTCAGGTCGTGCCCGAAGGCCTCCCGGCTGAGGTGGAGGTAGCTGTAGCCGAGGCCATCGAGTATCTCCCGAACCCGGTCGTAGCCCAGCAGGGTTGGGTTGAGCTTGAGATAGGTGTCTATCTTTTTTTCGCTGAGCAGATAGCTACAGATCGCCTCTTGCTCATCCGGCGGACAGCCGTGCATGGTCGACAGAGTCACCGACGGCGAGATACGGGGGGAGATTCGGTCGACGAAATCATCGCCCAGAGCGTGGAACTTCTCACCCAGACCATTGCCCCACGAGGCTCCCTCCTGCCGGATCAGCTCCTTCAGTTCGGCGCGGTACTGTTTGAACTTTGGATGATCCGAGGCGTCGATCATGCTTTTGATGAAGTAGTCCATCTTCTCGGTCTTGATCCCCTCCAGATCGTAGCCCACGCTCATGTTGAACAGGAAGGAACGCTCCGTCGGATCCACACGGGTCTCGAACAGGGCTTCCAGTACGTGGAGAATGAACCAGGCCTTCACGTAGTCGTCGAAGGCCTTCTCCAGACTGTACTCGGTGGACCATTCGGTGTTGTAGCCCTCGTCGCGGGCGTCGATACAGGGTTTATCGATCTCAAGACTGTCCAGCCTTTGGACGGTTTTGAGTTCCATAAACCTGCCGCCGGTCAGATAGGCGGCGACGATGTTCTGCGTCATCTGCGTGTGGGGTCCGGCCGCCGGCCCCATCGGGGTGTCGCACCAATCGTTGAATACGTGTACCCGTTTTTTATTCTGTTTTTTAAAAAAATGAATTTCCGGGATCCCAAAGATCGTCCTCTTCGCGCTGTACTCCCAAAAAATTCTTTTGAACATTTCCTTGAAAGGAATCGGTCTCATCGTGTCACCCATATTCTCTCCTCTCTCCGCGTTCCGATATTAGTTATGGCATCTGGCTCAGGGGATTGGTTCCCCGAAAACCGGCCTGAGAATTATTGTATCCTGTATGCGACCGTTCTAAATAAATAATTGCAGCATTTCGCAACATTTTTAGTCTTTTTGCGCTTGACCTTCTCCCCCTTTTATCTTTTAGAAA
>OMKS01002058.1_pt1 | contig 17214 bp, 16 predicted proteins | sample 1674721 | NCBI WGS metagenome assembly OMKS01 (sample SAMN06264996, study PRJEB25208) | sediment metagenome | isolation source: hot spring sediment | place: USA: California | collected 2014-09-02
CAACCGCCTGCGCGCGATCTTCGCCAAGACCTGCGCCGACTTCGAGGCACAACTGATCGAGATGGACGGCGAGAATGGTCCGCGCTATCCTTCCCCGCCCTGAACGGCGAGGCTTGCCGCGCACCGGGTCAGCCGGGGCCGACTGGAGCTGGCCATCGATTATCGGGACTGGATTGCCAAAACGGAAGGGTTGCCCTTTGTCCGTTTCATCCCGCTGGACAACACCATCGCTCTGCGCTCAATTGAGCTGCCCGGCCATTTTCACCCCGATCCTGCCGACCGCATTATTGTTGCCACCGCCATGACCATGGGGCTGGCACTGGTCACTCGTGATCAGAAGATGCTCGACTATCCACATCTGCAAACCATCTGGTAGGCTAAATGGCGGTACTACCAAGGGCATGGGGCCTGCTGCTGCTGTAAACTGAAAGGCAAATAAAAGGGGGGGCGGAGCCCAGTGGCCCCGCCCCCCCGTTGAGGTTTGGTTGATTGTTGTTGTTCCAGATTAACCCTGGAGCAGGCTCAGTACGGTCTGGCTGGTGGCGTTGGCCTGGGCCATGGCGAAGCTGCCGGCCTGGTTGAGGATCTGGAACTTGCTGAAGTTGGCCGCTTCCTCGGCGAAGTCAACGTCACGGATGGCGGATTCCGCCGCGCTGATGTTGACCCGGGTTACCGAGATGTTGGCGATGGTGGAGGTCAACTGGTTCTGAACCGAACCAAGATCGGCCCGGACCTTGCCCAGGTCCTTCAGGGCGGCGTCGGCTACGGCGATGGCCTTCTGGGCGCCCTCCTGGGTCAGAACGCTGATATCGCTCAGGGTCTGCAGCTTGGTATCGGTCAGGTTGACATCGGAACCTCCCGGCTTAACCGCGGCCAGAACGCTGCCCGCCGCAATCTTTGACCCCTCCTCAAGATACATGGCACCCTGCAGGGTAACGGCCTGGGCCAGCTCCAAATCCTGCTCCAGCTTGGTGCCGGCCGCGACCAGGAAGTTATTGTTGTTAGTATCGACCATGATCATATCGGTACTGATCACCGTACCCCGAGTCAGGGTGCTACCGGCCCCAAGGACGCTGCCGGCGGCCAGGTTGACCCGGGCGCCGTCATTAACTTCGACGGCAGCCGCAACCTTGATACTGGCGCCCAAGGTGGACTCGTTGGCAAAGGTGGTCCCTGTTTTCAGGGTGGAACCGGCCGCCAGGGTCATATCCTGATCAACATCCAAGTCGCCGTCGGTGGTGAGCTCGAAGCCGATGGTGGAACCGGCCTTGAACTCGGCAGCCCCATCGATCTCAAGCGTGGAACCGGTCTTAACCACCATATCACCGGTCAGGACCATGTCGTCAGCGCCAGCCAGGGTAACCTCATCGCTGAACACGGAGCCGTAGGCAACAACGCTGTTTGCAGCAACCGTCGAGCCCTTGGTCAGGGTCATGTCGCTGGTCAGTACCAGATCGGCGGTCAAGGTGTAATCGGCCGACAGTTTGGTCCCGGCGGTAACCTTTAGCACACCGCCTTCATAAATATCCTGCAGGACAATGGTGTCTTTCGCCAGTACCGAATCCACCGACAAGGTAGAGCCCGCCTTCAGGGTGCTATTGCCGCTGGTACCATCCAGTAGATCAATTTCTGCCTGGCCGCCAAAAACGGTCCCGGCGGCAAGCTCGGAGCCGACTTCGACAATCGAACCGGCTTTAAGAATAGAGTCCTGGGTGGTGGTAACCGAATCTGCGTCAACATCAGTCGTGCCTACCAGATCCATACCCAGAACGGTGCCGGCCGCCAGTTTCGATCCTGAAGCAATTTCCGAGCCCTTTTTCAGGGTGGAGGCAAAGGCGGTGGTGACATCGTCGGCACTCTCCAGATCGTCGACAAAATCGAGTTCGGTGGCCAGACCCAGACCGCTGATCACCACATCGCTGGCGCCGGCCTTGTTGACCACCAGATGACCGATGGTGGTCATCTCGGAGGTACCCAAAGTGGCGATGGTGTCGCCCTCCACCTTAATGGCCCGCCCGTCGCTCGCGGTAAGGGTCAGATAACCCTGGGAATCGACACTGGCCACCACGCCGTGGTCGGCGGTTTTCTGGTTGATCGCATTGACCAGGGCGCCGTTGCTGTCATTGGCCTGAACCTGAATGTCGCCGATCACGACACCGTTGACCTGCAAACCGCTCACCTGGCCGGCCGCGATCGCCTGATTGCTGGTGGAAGAAACATGAGCGGAGGCGGAGATCCCCAGGACGTCGCTCAATTTGTTGATGGCATCGGCCAGACCACCCATGCCGTCCAGACGATTGTTGGTAAACCCTACATTAACCTCCTCCAGAGAGTAGTTTTTGTCCTGGATGGAGCTGTAGATATTCAATTGGACCGCGCCGCCTTCGGCATTGGCCAGCGACAGATTGCCGGTGGTTACATGACCGATCTTGGTGGACTCGGCGGAAGCGATGGAGATATTCACCGTTTCGCCGGAGTAGGCGCCGACCTGAAAAGCCTTGTTGGTGAAGTTGCCGGAGAGCAGCTTCTGGTTGTTGAAAGCGGTGGTCTTGGCAATGGAGTCCAAGTTTTCCAGGAGCTTGCCGATGTCGGCCTGGATGGCGGCGCGGCTCTCGGTGGTCTGACCGTCCTGGGCTGCCTGAATCGCCTTGGTCTTAATGGTGTTGACAATGTTGATCGACTCTTCCAGGGCGCCGTCAGCGGTCTGCACCATGGAGATACCGTCGTTGGCGTTCCGGATCGCCTGGCCCAGACCCAGGGACTGGGAGCGCAGGGAGTCGGCGATCGCCATACCGGAAGCGTCGTCGGCGGCCTTGTTGATCCGCAGACCGGATGAGAGTTTCTGCAATGATGAAGAAAGGGCGTTGCCGTTCTTGATCATGTTGTTGTGGGCGTTCATCGCCGCGATGTTGGTGTTGATTTTCAAAGTCATGGTTGGTTCCTCCGTCCATGTTTGGTTGATTTGAGGGGAATCCTTTCCCCCCGCGATTGCAATGGGGTTATCGAAACATCTTCTCTATCGTGCGGCCGGGCCTCACCTCCTTTTCGCCGGGGCAGCTGGGGTTGAACCGCGACTTCCGGCGCCCGCGAGGGGCGACACTCCTCGTTTTCCATGAAACGTATCGGCTCACTGGCGCCAGACTTGAATCTTTATTTCAACTTCCGGCAACTTCCCAGCCCGGCCCCGATATGGTATGGTGGCATCCCACTTCGACAGGCGGAGAAACATGACCCCAAGAACAAGCGGCGGTTATACCATTTTCAACCCCGCCCTGCGGGAGCAGCGCAAGGGGGAAACCTTCCTGCTGGCCGAGGAGTTTCTCTGGGGCTGGTTTCCCATCGTAACTCTGCTAAGTTACCAGTTCATCGATCCGCTCTGGGCGATGGCGATCACCATTTTCATCGCCACCATCTTCTTTGCCGGGATCATGCAGGCCCGCGGACTCTGGCCGGAATTGCGGCGACGGGAGGCCTGGGCGGACCTCTTCTGGGCCTCCTTCTTCATCCTGCTGCTTTTTGTGCTGCTCTTTGTTGGACTCTCTTTTACCACCGCCGGCAACGCGGCCCTGATTCTCTTTTTGCAGGTTCTCTTCGCCTATCTCTACTTCAACGTCTTTAAAGGCGAAATCATGACTCCGACCCACAAGGCCGGGGTAGTCCTGGTCAGCATCGGGGCCTTCCTGGTGCTGTTCCCCGACCAGATGGGGTTTAACAAGGGGGACCTGCTGGTGCTGCTGGCGGCGATGGTCGCCCCGGTGGGCAACCGTTATCAGCAGCGGGCCCGGCGCCATGTGCACGCCACCACCCTGCTCTTTGTCCGCAACCTCTTCAGCCTGCCGGCCCTTTTCCCCCTGGCCTGGCTGCTGGCCGCTTCCCACCCCGATCTGGAAGCCCTGGCCGCCATCTGGTGGCTGCTGCTGCTCAACGGCCTCTTTCTGATGGGGCTGTCGAAAATTTTCTGGATCGAAGGGCTGCACCGGCTGGCCATCACCAAGGTCAGCGCCATGACCGCCCTCTCCCCCCTGTTCACCATGATCTTCGCCTACCCGGTGCTGGGGGAGATCCCGGGCCGCTGGCAACTGGGCGGCATTCTCCCGATCCTGCTGGGCGGCATCCTGATCACCCGGCCGGCCGATGGCGGACCACCACCCAAGGACTGCCGCCCCGGCCGCTGATCAACTGGTTAAAAAAAGGTTAATTACCGGCCCCCTCCTTCCCTCCTCTAGCCAGGCGGGTTATCCTCTTTGCCAAGATATGCCAACCCCAGATACCCGGAGGAAAAACCTTGCCTGCCATCATCGCGCTCTCGCTACTGACCCTCTTGACCCTGGCCGCCCCTGTGCCGGCCACCGCCAACCCCACCATCTCCTGCCACTGTTTTCAGGACCGCAGCTACAACCCCAACCAACCGGACGCCATCGATCCCTATCTGCTGGCCACCACCCAGAACTCCCTGATCGCGGCGTTTTACCAGGTGCCCAAACGGGATCTGGTCCGGCGCAAGATGACCGGCACCCCCAACGACGAGATCTGGGTTACCCACCACCGGAACAAAACCGGACGTCAGGTTGACGGGGCCAATCAGCAGGAGGCGGCCCGGCTCATCGTCGATCAGGTGGTCATTGAAAGCCTGGGGCTGACCGCCGCCGAGGTAACAGAACTGCGCAGTCGGGGCGCCGATAACGCCGAACTGATCCTGGCCGCCTATCTAAGCCATAAAGGCGAGCCGGCTCCCCTGGAGATCTATACCCAAGTGGCGGAAAAACGGGCAAGCTGGGGCCAGACCTTCAGCCAACTGGGGGCGGTGATCGGGCAGATCGAAGATGAGATTCGGGAACTGGTGGGGAAAAACCAATAATGACGGCGGCGACAACAATCAGGCGGTAAAATCCAGCCGAGCCCCGGCGGCGCGATTCAGCCCCGCCAGGGTCGCGGCGGCCTGGCGGACGACGATGGCCGCGTCGGCCTGGGCCGCCTCCTTGCGGTCCTGGGGCGAGGGATCGGCCGGGGCCATGGCCGCCGCCCGGATGATCCGCATCTTGCGGCCGCGACAAATAAACCCTTCAACGCTCCCGGGAAAATGATATAGTGTTACCATCCCGTTCAATCCCCGCGCCAAACCCTAATTTTGGGACTGCCATTGCCATGAAAATTGTTAAAACCATTCTACTGATCGCCCTTTCCCTGCTCTTGCTGCTGGTCGTCGCCTTGGTGGCGGCGGTCAACCTCATCGACCTGAACAAACAGAAGGATCGGATCGCCCGCCTGGTTTACGAGGAGACCGGGCGCGAACTGCGGATTATCGGCGATCTGGAATGGGGTCTGTGGCCCCGGCTGCGTCTGGCCGGCGGCCCCATCACCCTGGGCAATGCCCCCGGTTTCGGCCCCGAACCCATGCTCAGCCTGGAATCGTTCCAGTTTGCCGTCGCCACCTGGCCGCTGACCCGTTCGGAGCTGCTGTTGGATATGGTCCGGGTTTCCGGCCTGCACTTGAACCTGGCCCGCAACGCCGCCGGGACCAGCAACTGGGAGGATCTGGTCGCCGCCGAGCCCAAACCTGGTCCGCCGCCGGCCCCCAAGGCCGCCAAAAAAGAAACCCTGCCCTTCGCCGCCCTGGCCCTGGGCGGCGTCAACATCGATGATCTGCGGATCAGCTGGCACGATGCACTCAGCGGCCAGCAGGCGGAAATCTATAATTTGCGGTTGCAGATCGGAGCCTTGAACTTCGGCGAACCCATCGGCCTGGACCTGACCTTTCAGGCTCGCTCCAACCAGCCGGAATTGACCGCCGCCACCGTGATCAAAGGCACCTTGTCCTATGATCTGCGAAACGGCCTCTACTCCCTGACCCCCCTGACCGCCGAAATCGAGCTGGCCGGACCCACCGTGCCCGGGGGCAGGGCTGAAATTGACTTCCACACCATCTTGGCGCTGGACAGCCAAAGGGGTCAGGCCCGGATCGAGGATTTTCGCCTGGCCGGACTGGGGATGGAGATCAAGACCCGGATGGAGATGGACAACCTCAACGCTCCGCTTCCCGACTGCCGGGGAGAGTTCCGGGCCGAAATCGCCGATTTGGTGCGTCTGCTGGAAACTTTTGAATCGCCCCTGGGCCGACAGCTGGCCGGAGTTAGCGAGCGAACCGTGACCTTGGAGAGCCAATTTGCCGCCGAACCAAGCTGGGGCCGGATCCAGATCCCCCGGCTGGAGGCTCGCCTCCTGGGCACGGTGATCTCCGCCCACCTGGCCGCAGAAGAGCTCGATTCACCCCAACCCCGGGTGGCGGGAGCCTTCAAGGCCGCGGGTCCCGACTTTCCCGCCCTGCTGGCGGTGGCCGCCCGGCTGGCAGGGGCCGACCCCAGCGAAATTCCAGGGGTGGTCAGCGGTCTGCGCGACCGGGGTCTGCTGCTGGAGGCGGAGTTCGGCAGTGATGGAGCGGAGATCACCATCCCCCGGCTGCGTGCCAGGGGCCTGGCCACCAGCCTGGAGAGCGACTGGCGGCTGCGCGATCCCGTGGGCGGCCAGCCCGGCCTGCAAGGGATGTGGCAGATCAGCGGCGACAATCTGCCCATGCTGCTGCGGGTGGCGGCGGTATTTGCCGGCGGCGGGGTGGAGGGACGCTCCGGCGCCGAGGCAAGCGCCGACCCGGCCCAGGAATTGCGGGCCCTGGCCACCCGGGTTGCCAAGGGGGGGCACCAAAAATTCAATCTCGGTTCCGAGCTGGCCCTGGACCAAGCCTCCGGCCGCGTCCGGGTCAAGGATCTGCGGCTGGCGGCCCTGGGCCTGCGGATACTGGCCAATCTCCAGACCGAACAGCTGGAGCCGATGCCCATCTTCCAGTTGAGCCTGGAGTTGGACCCCATGAATCCCAGGGCCTTAATGGAGCTGCTGGATCTGCCGGTTCCGGAAACCAGCGATCGCCAGGCCCTGACCCGGCTGGCCCTGAGCACCACCATCGCCGGCAGTCCGGAAAAATTTCAGATTCGTCCCCTGGATTTGCGCCTGGACGGCAGCCGTTTGAGCGGCGAGCTTCAGATTAACGACTTGGAGAGAGCCGATATCGGTTTCAACCTGGCCATCGATCGGCTGGACCTGGATCGCTATCTGCCGCCGGAAACCGAAGCAGTTCCGGCCACCCCGGAAACGGCGGCGGTGGCCACCACCCAATTGCCGGTGGAGACGCTGCGCGAACTGCTGGTGCAGGGGGAGTTCAGGATTGCCGATCTAAAGGCCTCGGGACTCAAGGTGCAGAATTTTCTCCTGGGGATCAACGCCGCCGACGGCCTGGTCCAGGTGCGGCCGCTGCAAGCCGAACTTTACGGCGGCAAAATGGCGGGCCATCTGGACCTTGACGCCCGCGGCCCCGAACCGCTCATCAACACCGCCAACCGGATCAGCGGGGTCCAGGCCGGTCCCCTGCTGCGGGATCTGACCGGGAAGAAGGAGTTGATCCGGGGCCGGTCCGAAATCGATTACCAACTCACCACCCGCGGGGCCGAAGTGGAGGCGATGAAGGGCAATCTCAACGGCACCGCCGCCTTTGGCTTCCATGACGGCGCGGTGGTCGGGGTCAATATCGGCCTGCTGCTGCGCCAGGCCGGGGCCCTGGCCCAAGGGCGGTCACCGATGGCCGCCCCCCAGGAACTGGCCACCGACTTCAGCGAGCTCACCGGCACCGCCCAGATCCAAGACGGCCTGGTCAGCAACCAGGATCTGAGCCTGAAATCTCCCCTGCTGCGGCTCAACGGCCAGGGCAGCGCCCATCTGGTCAGCGAACAGGTAGATTATCTGCTGACCGCCACTGTGGCGGCCACCGCCGAAGGCCAGCAAGGACGGGACCTGGAGGAACTGCGTGGGCTCACGGTGCCGATCCGGGTCTCCGGCTCCTTCAGCGAGTTGAGTTTCCGGCCGGAACTCACCGCCGCTACTCTGGAACAACTGGGCCGTAACTTAAAAGAGCTGGGCCGGGCCATCGACCGTGAGGGCCTCCGAGCCCTGGAAGGTATCCTGGCGCCGCCGCCCAGCCCGACCGAACCCGAAAAGGGCACCCCGGCCGAGCCGGAGGAGCAGCTGAAAGAGCAGATCAAGGATGAGTTGCGGCGCCTGTTCCGATTCTAGCCCTACTCCCGTTGGGCCGGACTTTGCCGCCGGAGGTAGCGGCGACCGACGGCGGCGACCCGTTCGGCGTAAAAACAGAAGAGCATGCCCAGCACACGCTGGTGGCCAGCAGCCCGGCTCGGAGCAGCAACAGCGGCATCAACAAGCCGCCGAGCCGGCTGAAGGTGGCCGCGGCCAGGGCAAGACTTTCCATTCACCATGGTCAACAACTTGTCGATTTAACGGGCTGTAATCGTTCAGCAGTGCCGCAGGTTCGGGCAAGCAGCCAAGCGCCGCGTACCCCGTGTACGTAAGCCTGGCTGATCGCCCGAAGATGCGGTGCTGCTGAACGATTACAAGAAAACCCGCCATCCCTCAAACGGGAGCGGGTTCTAATGAGAGCAACCTGACGCGAAAAACTGACAACTGGTGCCGAAGGCGAGACTCGAACTCGCACGGGTTGCCCCACCACCCCCTCAAGATGGCGTGTCTACCAGTTCCACCACTTCGGCAGCAAATTCCTCAACCCTTGCGGGCCGACAAGCAACAATCTACTCCTGGCCGGGAGAGCTCCGCGGGGCCTCGCCGCCGGTCGCCGGCGGCAGAGGAATAGCCACCGACTCGTCACTCTCCGGCACCACCTCTTCATAACCGGCAGCCGGGACGCGCACCCGCTCCATCACCGAACCGTCACCCACCCGGCTGGAGTACCAAGCCAGGGCCACCGAAGTGACCATGAAGAGCACGGCGGCGGCGGTGGTGATCTTGTTCATCAACGGCAGCGGCCCCTCGGTGCCGAAGACCGTCTGGCTGGAGCCGCCGAAGGTGGCGCCGATACTGGCCCCCTTGCCGTGCTGCAACAGAACGATGACCACCATGAACAGGCAGACCAGCACATGCAGGACAATCAAAATGGTTTGCATAAACCTCTCACAATCAACAAAAAAACGCCCATCCGCTTTGAATCAATTAAAGCGAATGATGCGCTCGAAGGACTCGGCCGACAAGGACGCGCCGCCGACCAGGGCACCGTCAACATCCGCCTGGGACATGATCTCATCGACGTTGGCGGCATTAACGCTGCCACCATACAGGATTCTCACCCCGGCGGCAATATTTTTCTCATAGAGGGCTGCCAGCAGCCGACGCACAAAGAGGTGGGCCTCCTGGGCCTGGGCGGGCCCGGCGGTTTTGCCGGTGCCGATGGCCCAAACCGGCTCGTAGGCCACCACCAGCTTGGCCGGATCCACCAGCTCGACCCCATCCAGACCTTCCCGAACCTGTTTTTCCAGGACCTCCAGAGTGCGTTCGCTGTCCCGTTCGGCCAGGGTTTCCCCGATACAGAAAATGGGAATCAGCCCGTGGGCCATGGCTCCCCGCAGGCGGCGGTTGACCATCAGGTTATCTTCACGAAAGATGTGGCGGCGCTCGGAATGGCCAACCAAGGCCATCCGGCAGCCGGCTTCCCGCAACATCAAGGGCGAAATCTCGCCGGTGAAGGCCCCTTTCTCCTCCCAGCAAACGTTCTGCCCGGCCAGGAGCAGCCGCGAACCGGCCACCGCCTTAACCGCCGCCAGAGCAGTAAAGGGGGGCGCGATCAGCACCTCCCGGTCGGGGCAGGCGTCGGCGACCCGGGCAACCGCCGCCGCCAAAGCGGCCGCCTCGGTCAAACTAAGATGCATCTTCCAGTTGCCGGCAATCAGCGGAACTCGCATGCTCAATCCTCCAGCGCCACCACCCCCGGCAGCTGTTTCCCTTCCATCAGCATCAGAAAGGCGCCGCCGCCAGTGGAGATATATGAGATATTGCCCGATTCCCCGGCCCGGTGCACCGCCACATCGGTATCCCCCCCACCGACGATGGTCAGGGCATGGGAGCGGCCCACGGCCTGCACCATGGCCATGGTTCCCCGAGAGAAGGCATCGACTTCAAAAACCCCCATGGGCCCGTTCCAGATGATGGTCTTGGCATCCTCCAAGGCTTCGGTGAAAAGCATGGTGGTGGCGGGGCCGATATCCAGGGCCATCCATTCCGCCGGAATTTCCTGGCAGGTGACCCGCTTGGTCTCGGCCCTGGGATCAAGCTCCGGCGCCACGATACAATCCACCGGCAGGTAAAACCTGACCCCCTTCTCCCGGGCCTTGATCACCAGTTGGGCGGCGGTCTCCAGCAGATCCTCCTCCACCTTGGAGCGGCCCACGTCCAGCCCTTGGCTCTTGAGAAAGGTGTTGGCCATGGCGCCGCCGATAATCATCTTGTCCACCCGGTCCATCAGGTTGGTCAGGGCGCCCAGCTTGCTGGAAACCTTGGCTCCGCCCACGATGGCCACCAGGGGCCGCAGGGGATTACCGACCGAGCGGTGGAAATAATCCATCTCCTTCTGCAGCAGAAAACCGGCCGCGCTCTGGGGCGCGAAACGGGGAATTCCCACCACCGAGGCGTGGGCCCGATGGGCCACGGCGAAGGCGTCGTTGATATAGATATCGGCCAGGGCCGCCAGCTTGCGGGAAAACTCCTCGTCGTTGGCCTGCTCCTCGGGGTGGAAACGGAGGTTTTCCAACAGCAGCACCTCGCCGGGCTTCAGCGCCGCCGCCATGGCCTCCACCTCCGGCCCCACGCAATCGGGCGCCAGCTTGACCTCCTTGCTGATCAGCCGGGAAAGCCGTTTGGCCGCGGGAGCCAGGCTGAACTCGGGCTTGGGTTGCCCCTTGGGCCGCCCCAGGTGGGAGCAGATAATGATGGCGGCGTTTTCATCCAGGGCGTGGTTGATGGTGGGCAACACCCCACGAATCCTGGTATCCTCGGTGATGTTGCCCTGTTCGTCCAGGGGCACATTGAAATCCACCCGGATCAGCAGCTTTTTCCCCCGGATATCAATATCCTTGATATTACGCACCATAACCCCCTTTATTCACTCAAGGTTTTCCCCATAATTACCGCGTCATCGGCGGGATCGCGATAGTAGTTCCGGCGCAGGCCCCGGCGGGCAAAACCCGCCTTTTCATAAAGGGCCAGGGCCGCGTGGTTGCCGGCCCGCACCTCCAAAAAGCAGCGGCCCGCCCCCCGGCTAAGCAGCAGATGGTCGAGCCTGGCCAACAAGGCGGCGGCAACGCCCCGGCGCCGGTGGTCGCGCGCCACCCGCAGCCGGAAAATCTCCGCCTCATCCAGGACCTGACCACCAATAATGTAAGATATCACTTGCCCGCTGATGGAGTCAAGGGCCACCAGCCGCCAGCCGCCGGGCCGGGCGAATTCCGCCGCCAACTGGGCCGGTGTCCACCCCCCGACCTCCTCCTCCCCTTCCAGGGCCGCCACCATGGGCAGATCGGACTCCACCATCTCGCGAATCGTGACTCCGCTCAGCGGCATCCCAGGGAATCTTTGCGAAAACACATATCCGGCGGCACCGGATAGTTGCCGTCGAAACAGGCCTTGCAGAAATTTTCGGCCGGGGCGCCGGTGGCCTCGACCAGGCCCTCCAGGCTCAGATAGTAGAGGGTATCCAGGTCGAGATAGTCACGGATCTCCTCGACGGTCTTCTGATTGGCGATCAGCTCGCCGCCGGAGGGAAAATCGATCCCGTAAAAACAGGGGTTGCGGGTGGGCGGGCAACTGATCACCATGTGGATCTCCTTGACCCCCACCCCCCGCAGGGAGCGCACCCGGCTCCGGGCGGTGGTGCCCCGGATAATGGAGTCCTCCATGATGATCACCCGCTTGCCCTCCAGAAAACTGCGGATGGGGTTGAGCTTGACCCGCACCGAAAAGTCGCGCATGGATTGGGTGGGCTGAATAAAGGTCCGGCCCACGTAATGGTTGCGGATCACCCCCATCTCCAGGGGAATTCCCGAAGCCTGGGCGTAACCGATGGCGGCATAGTTACCAGAATCGGGAAAGGGCATCACCAAATCGGCGTCGATGGGACACTCCCGGGCCAGGATCTCACCCATCCGTTTACGGCTCTGATAAACGTTGATCCCGAAAATATCGCTATCGGGGCGGGCGAAATAAACCTGCTCGAAGATGCAGAAACTGCGGGGCTGGTCCTGGCCCAGAGAGAGGGAGCGCGGCCCGTTTTCGTCGATAATCAGCACCTCGCCGGGCTCGATATCCCGAATATAATGGGCCTCCACCAGATCCAGGGCGCAGGTTTCCGAGGCGACGATGTAGGCCCCGTTGTTGAGCTTGCCCAGACAGAGGGGCCGGAAGCCGCCGGGATCGCGCACCGCCACCAGCTTATCCTTGGTCATCATCAATAGGGAGTAAGCCCCCTTGATCCGGCGAAAGGTTTCGACAATGGCTTGGTCCAGATCCAGATCCAGGCAGCGGGCCATGAGATGAACCACCACCTCGCTGTCCATGGTGGATTGAAAGATAGATCCCTGATTTTCCAGCTCCTCACGCAGGGCCCGAATGTTAACCAGGTTGCCGTTATGGGCCACCGCCAGGGTCTCGCCCCGATGGTTGGCGACAAAGGGCTGGGCGTTGACGATGTTGGAGGTTCCGGCGGTGGAGTAACGCACGTGGCCCACGGCCAGACGCCCTTCCAGACGGCTGAGGTCGGACTCGCTGAAAACCTCGGGCACCAGCCCCATCCCCTTGTGCTGGCAAACCTGCTCCCCGTCGGAAACCACGATCCCGGCGCTCTCCTGACCGCGGTGCTGCAGGGAATAGAGGCCGAAGTAGGTGATCTTGGCGGCATAGGGGTGACCGAAGATCCCGCAAACCCCGCACTCATCTTTGGGCCGGTAATCGGCGGGAGAGCAGGTGGCGGAGAGCGATGAGAGCTGATTATGGGGCATTGGCTTATCCCTGGGTAAAGTACGCAACCGGTTCCGGCACCCAAGCCGCAACCCTTCTAATTGTTGAAGAGGGGAGAATATACACATTCCCCCCCGGTGGGCAAAGATTTTTTGTAATCGTTCAGCAGCACCGCATCTTCGGGCGATCAGCCAGGCTTACGTACACGGGGTACGCGGCGCTTGGCCGCTTGCCCGAACCTGCGGCACTGCTGAACGATTACAGCCCGTTAAATCGACAAGTTGTTGACCATGGTGAACGAATACGATTTTTTTACCCCGGCCAACTCCCGGCCTATTCCGGGGCACTCCGATTATGGTCCAGGCCGCGAAAATAGTTGGCCCAGGAGGAGCTGTTGTTCAAGGACCAGTCCCGGGGCGGCACCAGCCCCTCCTTCATCGCTTCGGTTTTTCCCGCCCCCATCAAGCGGCGGTAAACCCGGACATACAGGCAGCGGCGACGGCCGGGGTAAACTTCGCACCAGCCATCCCGGCTGCCGCCGCAAGGGCCATTGAGCAGATACTTGGCGCAAGCCGACTGGGGGCAGAGATAGGCCAGTTCGGCCAGGGCGCAGTCGCCACAGTTCTGGCAGCCAAAGGCGATAAATTTCAGCAGATACTCGACCTGAACCAACCCCCAGCCCAAACGACTCTCATCCAGGGCCAGGCAGGCCCGCTTGAAGGGCCGGTAAAACAGGCCGCCGGGAGTGAAACCCTCCTGGTGGGCAAGATGGGCCAGGCGATAGCGCAACATCTCGTCGGCCGGCTCGCTGGGCGGCACCATCTCCTCCAGATTCAAGCCGGTCCGCGGATCCTGGCGGAAAAGATGGCAGGAGCTCTCGGGCCAGAAGTTGAGTCGCGGCACCAATGCTTGCCAGTCGGCGGCCATGGCCTCGGCCTGGTCCAGTACCGAGGCGATATCGTCATAGTTCAGCCCCGGCCCGCCGATATGGGCTCCGGCATAACCAAGACCCTTCAGCACCGCCAACAGGGTAGCGGCCCGGGTCAGCCGGGCCTGTTTGCCCCTGTCGGGGGAAGCGGCCTCGTCCCGGATCCGGGCATAGAGCTCCTCGGTGATCACGCAACCGGGAATCACTCCCCGATACATCAACTCCGCCACCCGCAGGTTGGGGATGAAAACATTGCCCAGCACCGGCACTTGCCCGAAACCGTGATGCCGGAGATAGAGCAGTACCTCCTGGAACTTGCGAGCATCATAGCCCACCTGGGTAATGATGAAGTCGGCGCCGGCCGCCAGCTTGCGATGAAGCTTGTAATACTGCATCAGCAGCTCGGGCTCGCTATGCTTGAAAGGGGAAAGCGCCACCCCCCGGACAAAGGCGGTGGCCTGCTCCGGCCTGACCCCGGCGGCGCCGGGTCCGGCGGCGGCAAAACCCTCGCCCCGGTTCAGGCGGCCGATCAGGTCCAGAGCCTGGACACTGTCCAGATCGAAAACCGGCTTGGCCAGCCCCCGGTAACCCGGTTGGGGATAGTCGCCGGTAATCACCAGCAGGTCCCTGATGCCTAGGCGGTCCCAGGCGAAGAGCTGGCTTTCCATCTGATTGCGGTTTTTGTCCTTGCAGGAGAGGTGGACAATCACCTCCAGGCCCAACTCACGAATCTCCACCCCCAGCACCTCCGGCGAGAGGGCCACGTGGCCGCCGGCGTTTTCGGTGATACTGACCGCCGCCAGCCGGCCATCGGCCACGGCCCGGCGTACCACTTCCAAGGCGCGGAGATGGCTGTCTCCCCGGCCTCCTCGACTAGGCACCAGTTCCATGGTAATGGTGAATGAATCGGGATCACTCAGGGAGCGGAAAAAGCTTGAGGACGGCTTGGGTTCCATCGACGGAATCATCCTCTGGGGCAAAAAACGGACGGGGGAAGCTTGGGCGCCGGTCTATTCCAACCAATTGCGCCGTTCACGAAAAAATTCGGCGGCCAGCAAAGCACCGCCGGTGAGAGTGGCGGCGGCCAGAAAAAAAACCGGCAGCCAGGAGCGGGGGCGAGATGGGGAGAGGGGCGGCAGGTCCCGACCGCAAAAGCGGCAAACCACCGCCATAGGGTGAATCTTTTCCCGACAGTATGTGCAGACTCGAGCGGCCATAGGGGCAATGTAAATCGGGGGGGAGACCTTGTCAAGCCGCATCACCGACCCAGCCTCCCTCCAGGCCGTTATTTCCTCTTGTCATTATCCCGGCCACTCGTTACAATCCCTGCATAATCAGCAGGGCGACACTCGCTTCCGCTCGAAGCGTAAACCTATTGATCATAACATACATATCCACTCACTATAAAGGAGGAGAACAAGTCATGGCCAGCGACAAAGTGATGCAGGTTTCCGATGCCGATTTTGATTCCCAGGTACTCCAAAGCGGCGAGCCGGTACTCGTCGATTTCTGGGCGCCGTGGTGCGGACCCTGCAAAGCGATCGGTCCGGTTATCGAGGAGTTGGCCGGTGAGTTCCAGGGCAAGGTCAAGATCGGCAAAATGAACGTGGACGACAACCCCGCCACCCCCGGCAAGTACGGGATTCGGGCCATCCCCACCCTGATTCTCTTCAAGAACGGCGAAGTGGTGGATCAGATCACCGGCGCCGTGGGCAAACCGCAACTCACCGCCCTGATCAACAAGGCCCTGTAATCCCACCACCATGCTCAAATTCCGGTTTCGCGCCTCCCGGCCAGTTAAACTGGCCGGGATTTTTTTACTACTACTACTCCTGCTGATCACCACCATGCTGGGTTGCGTCACGCTGGGCTCCGCCGGCAAAGAGGAGCGCTATGCCCACCCCCAGGCCGCAGAAATTCTGGCGGCGGAGGGGATGGCGGCGTTTGATCGGGGCCGCTACCGCAAGGCCCTGAAGATCTTCCAGGAGGTCAAGGAGCGTTATCCCTTCAGCAGCGTGGGCCCCCTGGCCGCACTCAAGGCGGCGGACGCCAACTTCCAGCTGCGCCGCTACCAGGAGGCTTACACCCTTTACCAGGAGTTTGAAAACAACCACCCCACCAACGAGGCGATCCCCTACGTCCTGTTCCAGATGGGGATGAGCCATTACCGGCGGATCGATTCCGTCGACCGCGACCCGGCCCACGCGATCAACGCCATCGCCGTCTTTTCCCGCCTCAACCGAGCCTTCCCCGACTCGCCCTACGCCGCCGAGGCCCAGGCCAGAATCCTGGCGGCCCGGGATTTTCTGGCCCGGCACGAGATGCATATCGCCCTCTATTTTGTCAGGACCAAGGAATACGATCAGGCCACCGGCAGATTGCACTATTTACTGGACACCTATCCGGAAAGCGACACCGCCCCGGCGGCGGAAGAACTGCTGGCCGCCATCGAGTCCGGCAATCCCCCGGGCCGCCGCTGGCACGAATGGTTGCCCGACCTCTCCCTGGGCAACTGGCGGGGATTTTTCGACGCTTTCTCGCCGGTGCCCGGCGGCGGCAGCGAACCCTCCGACTTCTAAAGTCAGCGGCCTTTACCGCGGTAACGCTCCTCTTCGCTGTAGATACAGCCGCAGTAGGGCTGGCGGTAAAGCTGCCACTCCTTGGAAAGCTCGATCCCCCGCTGCCAGCCCCCGCGAAAATCGCGGTAGTAGAAGGCAATTCCCTCCCGGGCTGCCGCTTCCTCCCCCAGCTCCCGGATCAGATCGTGCTGCTGATAACGACTATAGAGCAAGGTCGAACTAAAGGCCGCGACCCCCAGCTCCCTGGCCCGGCGGGCCACGGCCGCCAGGCGCATCTGATAGCAGAGCCGGCAACGGTCATCTTCGTGGAAAACCACCTGCCGCAGATAGTGGCGCAGGCCATACTCCCGATCATAGTCCACCGTCAGTCCCAAACGGGCCGCCAACTGCTCGACCCCCTCCAGCCGCCGCTGAAACTCCTGGTAGGGATGGATATTGGGGTTGTGGAAAAAGCCCCGCACCGTTACCCCCTCCTCCCGCAAGACGGTCAGCGGATAACAGGCACAGGGCCCGCAGCAGATGTGGAGCAGCAGATCCATGGCCTACGCCCCCTCCACTCGATAGAGCCGGGGATCGATCCGGTATTTTTTGATCTTGTAGTTGATGATCCGCAGGCTGGTCTCCAGCAGGGAGGCCGCCTTGGTCTGGTTGCCCCCCGCCTTCTTGAGGGCATCGACAATCAGTTCCCGCTCAAAACCCTCCACCGCCGCGGTAAACGAGCTGGGGCTGATCCGGCGCTGGGAATCGGAGCTCTGAAGGGTGGAAGGAGAGATCGGCGTACGCCTTGGGCAGGGTCTCGGCCGTAACGGCGGGGGGGGTGGGAGCATGGGGAAATCGTCCTGGTTAAAT
>OMKS01002059.1_pt1 | contig 17208 bp, 12 predicted proteins | sample 1674721 | NCBI WGS metagenome assembly OMKS01 (sample SAMN06264996, study PRJEB25208) | sediment metagenome | isolation source: hot spring sediment | place: USA: California | collected 2014-09-02
AACAGCCCTGAATCCCTCCTTCTTCGTGCTCAAACATACCTCAGACTGCGTCAGAAAATCACCTGCAACGGGGCGCTTTTTCAACAGAATTGATGCACACTCCCCATATTGCCCCGGGCGAAATTCACGCGCCGGTATTCGGCCCAACAGGCCCGGAAAGGATTTTCTCCACTCCGGTCGAAATGGCGAAGAGCTCCGCTATTCGCTTCCTGTTCCTTCACTAGACCACTGGACCGCTTGACCGCTCAACCACTTCCTCTCCCCCGGCGTCCATCGCCGGTTGCTTCCGGTCCGGTACGCACCGGCGGCGAGTCCCGGAAGCGGTCATCGGCCGCCGAACAGGTTGAAGCGGCCGCCCAGTTCCAGCCCGGCACTCGGCGCCATGGTACGCAGTTCGTGGCTTTGGCCTTCGATGAACCGCCCGAACGGGAGGTTGCACGCTACCCGCAGGAAGAAGTACTCCTGCTCCAAGGCCACGCCCGCGCCCGGGGTGATGGACCAGCCGACCGCCTGTTCCGGCCGCAGGAAGGTGCCGCTGACCGCCAGCGGCACGAACAGCCCGAAGCCGACATCGGTGTAGACCCCGGCCGCGGCCTGGAGCATCGGCCGGAAACCGTAGTACTCGACCGCCCGACCCCCGCCCGGGTCCCCGAGGAACAGGTCACAACCGCCGCCGGCCGCAAGCCGGAACGGCCCGTCTTCGAGCAACTGCCGCCTGCCGCGCAGTTCGACCGCGTTCAAGAGCAGTTGTGTCGAGTCACTGGCCCGCCAGTGCCAGCCCGCAAGCGCCCAGCCTGCGCGCGCCTCCCAATCCCGCCCCAGACCGTAACCAGCCCCGATACCGTAGAAGACCGGCTGGTTCGTGACCTGGCCGTGTTGCATCATCCGCACGCCGAGGTCCATCTGCCCGGTCCTGAGCGGCCGCGCGCCGAAGAACGACTCCGGTTCCTGCGTCACCAGCACATCAGCGGTACAGCCGACCAGCAGAAACAGGAACACCACTACGAGTCTGCCCATCCATCTCTCCTCTCGTCAGCTCCGCTTGCCCCGCCGCTTCCCGCGACCCGGGCGGGCCGGCTTCGGCCCGGGCTTCGGCCCGCGGCTGAGGAAATCCTCGTCCATCGTCTGGAGCAGTTCCTTGATCCGGTCCCGGTGCTTCGCCGCCTCCTCGAAGCGGAGCTCGGCCGAAGCCTCCTCCATCTTCCGCTGGGTCTTCGCCAGCAGTTCGAGCCGGTCCCCGGTCGTCTCCGGTTCGTCTTCTTCGGTCGCCTCCTCCCGCCGGGCGTCCGCGACCGTCGTCGCGGTCATCACCTCGTCCACCGATTTCGAGATACTGCGCGGCACGATGCCGTGTTTCTCGTTGTGCTCGACCTGCCTGCGCCGGCGGCGGTCGGTTTCATCCAGCGCGGCCTGGATCGAGCGGGTGATGTTGTCGGCGTAGAGAATGACCCGGCCCCGGACGTTGCGGGCCGCCCGGCCCGCGGTCTGGATGAGCGAACGGGCGTCGCGCAGGAAGCCTTCCTTGTCCGCGTCGAGGATCGCGACCAGCGAGACCTCGGGCAGGTCGAGCCCCTCGCGCAGGAGGTTGATGCCGACCAGTACGTCGAACTCGCCCAGCCGCAGGCCGCGCAGGATGCCGACCCGGTCCAGCGCGTCAATCTCGGAGTGCAGGTACTTGACGCGCAGGCCGGTTTCGGCGAGGTAGTCGGCGAGGTCCTCGGCCATCCGCTTGGTCAGCGTCGTCACCAGCACCCGCTCGCCCCGCGCCGCCCGCTCGCGGACTTCGTGGATGAGGTCGTCAACCTGGCCTCTGGTCGGCCGGACGACCATCTCCGGGTCCACCAGCCCGGTCGGCCGGACGATGAGCTCCGCAACCCGGCCCTGGCTGACCTGCAGTTCGTAGTCGCCGGGCGTGGCCGAGGTGAACACCGCCTGCCCGACCAGCGTCCCGAACTCGTCGAACCGCAGGGGCCGGTTGTCGAGGCAGGAGGGCAGGCGGAAGCCGTAGTCCACCAGCGTCTGCTTGCGCGCCCGGTCGCCGTTGTACATTCCCTGGACCTGGGGCAGGGTGACGTGCGACTCGTCAATCACCATCAGGTAATCTTCCGGGAAGTAGTCGAGCAGGCAGTAGGGCCGCTCGCCCGGGTTCTTGCCGAGCAGGTGGCGGGAGTAGTTCTCGATGCCCGGGCAGTAGCCGAACTCGCGCATCATCTCGAGGTCGAACTTCGTCCGGGTCTCGATGCGCTGGGCTTCGAGCAGTTTGCCCTGGGCCCGGAACTCGGCCACCCGCTGGGCCAGTTCTTTCTCGACCGAGACCGAGGCACCGGCCATCATCTGTTCATTGGTCACGAAGTACTTGGCCGGGTAGATGACCAGCCGGGGCCGGCGCTCGACCGTGTCGCCGGTGACGAGGTCGAAGATGCTCAGCCGGCCGATCCGGTCGCCGTCGAACTCGACCCGCACCCCGTAGTCGCGGTGCGACGGGTGAATCTCGACCACGTCCCCCCGGACCCGGAAGGTCGAGCGCTTGAGGTCGAGGTCGTTGCGGCTGTACTGGAGGCGGACCAGTTGCTCGAGCATGGCGTCGCGGTCCAGCTCCTTGTCCAGCTCGACCGGGAACAGCGCCTCCTTGAACTCCCACGGCTCGCCGAGGTTGTAGATGCAGGAAACCGAGGCGACCACAACCACGTCCCGGCGCTCGATCAGGCTCGAAGTCGCCCGCATCCGCAGGCGCTCGATGTCCTCGTTGATGCTGGCGTCCTTCTCGATGTAGAGGTCGTGGGCGGGGACGTAAGCCTCGGGCTGGTAGTAATCGTAGTAGGAGACGAAGTACTCGACCGCGTTGGCCGGGAAGAACTGCCGGAACTCGCCGTAAAGCTGGGCGGCCAGCGTCTTGTTGTGCGAGATGACCAGCGTCGGCCGGTTGAGCCGGGCAATGACGTTCGCCATCGCGTAGGTCTTGCCCGAACCGGTCACCCCGAGCAGGGTGCTGTACTTCGCGCCCGACTGCAGGAGCTCGACCAGCCGCTCGATTGCCTGCGGCTGGTCGCCGGTCGGCCGGTAGGGCGCGGAAAGCTCGAAGCGCACCCCGCCCGCTTCCGCCCGGTGATCGGTACTGTTCATACCCAATAGTAGCGCAGGAATCCGCACCCTTCCAACGACCCCTTGCAGACTTGACCGCTTCCGGTATCATCACCCGAGTTGTCGAGCCGCATTCCGTTCTACGACGTCGCCCGGATAGCCGATGGCCGGGCCGATGACCGCTGTGCCGACCTGCGCCGGGTGCTGGCCTCCGGCCGGTTCGTGTTCGGCCCGGAACTGGCCGGGTTCGAACGTGAGCTGGCCCGGCTGGTCGGGGTCGAACACGCGTTCGGCGTCAAGAGCGGGACCGACGCCATCATCCTCGGCCTCGAAGCGCTGGGTATCGGGCCCGGCGATGAGGTCATCACCACCCCGTTCACCTACATCGCCACCGTCGAGGCCATCGTCCGGACCGGCGCGGTGCCGGTCCTCGCCGACGTTGCCCCGGCCACGCTCTGCCTCGACCCGGACGCCTGCGCGGCCGCGGTCACGCCGCGAACAAGAGCGGTCGTCCTCGTCCACCTCTTCGGCCACTGCGGGAACCTCGACCGCTTCCTCGCGCTCTGCCGGGAGCGGGACCTGCTGCTCTTCGAGGACGCGGCCCAGGCGCTCGGCTCGACCTGGCAGGACCGACCGCTCGGCTCGTTCGGCGCGGCCGCAAGCTTCAGCTTCTATCCGACCAAGAACCTCGCCGCGCTCGGGGACGCGGGCGCGGTCGTAACGCCGAACCCGGCCGCGGCCGAGCGGCTTGCGCAGTTGCGCCGCCACGGCCGTGACGACTCCGGCCGGCACGTCCGCTGGGGCTGGAACTCCCGGCTCGATGAAATCCAGGCCGCGTTCCTGCGCCGGGCATTGCCCGGACTGGCCGCGGACACCGCCCGCCGCCGCGCACTCGCCGCCCGCTACGATGCGGCCTTCGACGGTGTTGTCACCGTGCTCCAGCCCGCACCCGGCTGTGATTCCTGCCGGCATCAGTACGCAATCCTGACCCCGGAGCGCGACCGGTTGCGGGCCTTCCTTGCCGAACGCGGCGTCGAGACCGCCTGCTACTACCCGACCCCGGTCCACCGCGAGCCGGTCCTGGCCCGGGCCGGCCTGACCTTCCGCAACGCCGAGCGGGCCGCGCGCGAAATCCTCAACCTGCCGATCCGACCGAGCCTGGCCGACACCGAGCAGGACCTGGTCATCGAGTTGGTGCTGGAGTCTGTGCGGGAGTAGCCCGTCAGTCGGGACGGTGCCTGCCGGCTCGCCGGCGGGCACCGTCGGTCCGGCGGGCCATCTCGGCGAAGACCTTGAGGTTCTCCTCGGCTTCCTTGCGGTCAACGACCTGGATTGCAAAGCCGGCGTGGACGATGACGTAGTCGCCGGTCTTCACGCCCGGCGTCATCATCACCGAAACCTCGCGCTCCACCCCGCCGACCTCACCGACCGCGGTATCGCCGTCAAGACGTGTGATCCGGACCGGAATCGCCAGGCACATGTCAGGTGCGGAGCTTCTTCTTCTCCGCCGCCGGGAACAGCACGTTATTGAGAATCAGCCGGTAGCCGGGTGAGTTCCTGTGCAATGACAGGTCCGTCGGCGGGTCGCCGACCCGGTGCGCGTAGTCTTCCGGGTCGTGGCCACCGAGGAATGTCCAGGTGCCGTCGCCGAACTTGCCATGGATGTACTTGACCTGCTCGGTGTTCCGAACTTCACCCAGCACCAGCACGTCCGACTTCAGCCGGTCGCGCCGGAACCCGACGTTCTGACCCAGGAACTCGGGCACCAGCCCGACGTGGTTCTGGACGAGCATCGTCGGCACCGGGTCGAACTTGGCCGAGAAGTCGAACAGCGTAATGTAGACGTCCGGGCCGCGGGCGATCGCTTCCTGGTAGGTGTCGATGTCAGAATGCTCGTAGACCATCGGGTCGGTGATGACGGTGAAATTCTCGAACGCCAGGCAACCTTTGTAGTCGAGCTTGCTCGCGTAGTCCGGAGCCACCGGGTCGCCGTCGAAGACCGCGGCGCAGATATCGGTGTTGCGAGCGGCCCAGGCGATGTCCGGCGTGTCTGTCGCCGAGCACATCGCGAACACCATCCCGCCGCCGGCGATGAACTCCCGGATTGCCCCGACCACCGCCAGCTTCATCCGGCTGACCTTGTCGAACCCCAGCCGCCAGGCCATCGCCTCATACGTCGCCACCGTCTGGCGGTACCAGTCGGCATTGCGGTAGGCCGCGTAGAACTTGCCGTACTGGCCGGTGAAGTCCTCGTGGTGCAGGTGCAACCAGTCATACCGGGCGAACTCGCCGGCCAGCGCCTCCTCGTTCCAGAGCAGGTCGTACTCGATGCCGGCGTAGTCCAGCGCCAGCCGGACCGCATCGTCCCACGGGTCCGCAGTCGGCGGAGCGTAGACCGCCAGTTTCGTCGCCCGCTCGAGCCGGACCGCGTCCATGTTCCCCTCCTCGATTGTCGCCCGCACCGCGGCCAGCTCGGCCGGGCCCAGGAACTGGACCGTCACCCCGTGCATCCGGCAATCCTTGAGCACCTGTTCGTCGCCGGGAACAAGAAACGACCCGCTCCGGTAGTTGAGGAGCCACTCGGCCTCGCCCCCGCGCTGGAGAAACCGGTGGACAATGCCGTAGGCCTTGAGGTGGTCGGTCTGGGCCATATCCATCGGAATCAGGTTCATGTTGGGCGCGGCCACGGCGAGCCCGGTGAACAGGAGCAGTGACAATCCACGAATCACGCCGTTATCCGTGTTCCAGCCCGGCCGTCCCGGGCCTCGGTTATGTGCTCGGGGTCGGTGATGATGACCCGCCCGCCGACTGCGTCCAACAAAACCAGCGCGGCCCTGACCTTCGGGCCCATACTGCCCTCCGGGAACTCACCGGCCGCAAGGTACTCACGCATCTCACGGGCTTTGACGTCACCGAGCGCGCGCTGGTTTGGCCCGCCGAACCCGACATAGACCTGCTCGACCGCAGTCGAGATGATGAGCTCCTGGGCCTGGAGCCGGGCCGCCAGCAGGCTCGAAACCGAGTCCTTGTCAATCACCGCGGCCACGCCCTCGAACCGCCCGTCCCGCCGCAGGACCGGGATGCCGCCCCCGCCGCAGGCGACGACCACCGACCCCTGCCCGAGCAGGCACTCGATTTCGGCAACCTCGACAATCTCCCCCGGCTCGGGCGACGGCACCAACCGCCGAAAGCCGCGGCCGGCGTCCTCGCGCATCGCCCAGCCCAGATCCTTCTGCAGGCCCGCGGCCTCGGCCTTGGTGTAGAAGGGCCCAACCGGTTTGGACGGTGCACCGAAGGCAGGGTCATCGGCCGAGACCACCACCCGGGTCACGACCGTCACCGCCCGACGCGCCAGCCCGAGCCCGGCCAGCTCGTTGTCGAGGCTCTGCTGGATCATGTAGCCGATCTCGGCCTGGGTCATCGCGTTGCAGGCGTCCAGCGGCACCTCGGGCAGGCGGGTGCGGGACAGGTGCGAGCGGATGAGTAGCAACCCGACCTGCGGGCCGTTGCCGTGGGTAACGACGACTTCGCTGCCGGCCCGGACCAGCTCCGCGATGTGGCGACAGGTCTCGCGCACCGTCTCGAGTTGGGCCGCGAAGGAACTTCGCTCTTTGGAGCGTATCAGCGAGTTACCGCCGATGGCAAGGACGATTCTCGATTTCACAGGCAGATAGCCTAACCCGGAGGCTCCGCCGGTCAAGCCCGGCCGGGCTTGCTTCGGCGCCGGTCCCGGGCTACACTTCGGTTAAGAAGGCGGACCGGGCGGTCGCTGTCGCAGTCGTGCGGCAGAGGAAAGTCCGGGCACCGAAGGGCACGGCACTCGTGAAGAGCGAGGCCGGGGTCGGGCAACCGATTCCGGACGGAAAGTGCCACAGAAACGATACCGCCTCCCGCGCTGTGCGCGGGAAAGCCGGCCGCTTTGCGGCCGGGAGGAAACCGAGGATGACGCATCCTCCTATCCTCCCCGGAGTCACCGACCCGGGCTTCCGGCGGCCGATGGCCGCCGGGGTAAGGGTGAAATAGTGCGGCAAGAGCGCACTGGCCCGACCGGTGACGGTCGGGTCGGGCAAACCCTGCCCGGTGCAAGACCAAGCATGGGAGCCGCATCGTCTTCGGACGTTGCCGGACCGGCCCGGTCCGAGTGCTCCCGGGTAGGTCGCTTGAGGCCGGCGGGCAACTGCCGGTCCAGATAAATGACCGCCCCGCGCTCAGCGCGGACAGAACCCGGCTTACAGGTCCGCCTTCTAACGGCTCGAACGATGCAGACACAAGCAGAAAGGAAACCCGGCATCCGGACTCGGCAGGGTAAGACGAGACACAGAACAGCGCGCGACCAGCCGCCCGCGCTATTGCTCCCGGTGCTCGCGGCCGGACTGACCCTGCTGTTGCGGCTCTGGTTCGTCGTCGAGATGCGCGGCACGCCATTTTCAACCGTCAGCCCGCAGATGATTGACGCCTGGTACTACCACCTCCAGGCACTTGATATCCTCGAACACAGCCTCATCGGCACCGAGGTGTTCTTCCTCCGCCCGCTCTACCCGTACCTGCTCGCCGGCGCCTACGCGGCTTTCGCCCGCTCGCTCTTCGCGGTCCAGATGCTCCAGACCCTGCTCGCAACCGGTTCCTGCCTCCTGCTCTACGCCGCCGCCCGCAGGATGCTGAACCGCGCCGCCGCGACGGTTGCCGCCTTCGGCTTCGCGCTCTGCGGCATCCTCATCTTCTATACCGGCACCCTGCTCTACGTCGAAGTCACGGTGTTCCTGAGCCTGCTGGTGACCTGGCTCTGGGTGGCAGGGCCGGCACGATGGTGGCGCTGGCCCGGGGCAGGCACCGCCTTCGGCCTGCTTGTCATCTGCCGGCCCGAGTTCCTGCTCCTCCTGCCTCTCGGGCTCATCATCCTCACCCGGCAGGAGGTCCGGTTTCGACCGCTTGCGGCCTTCGCCGGGGTCGCGCTCGCGGTCATCGCCACGGTCCCAGTTCGCAACCTCATCGTCGCCCGCGACCCGGTGCTGTTCACCGCTCACGCCGGTCTCAACTTCTACTACGGCAACAACCCGGCCGCCGACGGAACCTGGCAGCCCGCACCCGAACTCGAAGAGACCGCCGGGTTCTCCCACGACCGGCTCAAACAAACCGGGCGAATCGTTGACGGCCGGGAAGTCTCTTGGTCCCGGGCCTCCGGCCACTGGTTCGGCCGCGGCCTGCGTTGGCTGGCATCGAACCCCGGCGACGCGCTCAAGCTTGCCGCCCGCAAGTTCCTGCTGTTCTGGTCCGACCACGAGGTCCCCGGCAACTACTACCCGGAAACCGCCCGCAGTCGCTCGCTGGTGCTCCACCTGACCCTCCTGCTCGGGTTCGGCATCATAGCCGGGCTGGGCGTGGCCGGGATGGTCCTCGCCTGGCCATCCCGAAGCCGGGCCTGGCCCGCCTACCTGTTCGTAGCCGTGCATCTTGTTTCGGCGCTGGCCTTCTACGTACTCTCGCGCCTGCGCGCTCCGGTCCTGCCCTTCCTGCTGGTCTTCGCCGGGTTCGCCTCAATGCGTCTCGCCGGGTTCGTCCGCGAGCGTCGCTTCGGCCGGCTCACGACCGCGGCCGCGGTTGCCGCTGTTGTCTTCACCGCCTCCTTGCTGATCCCGGTCGACCGAGCCGCCTACTCGGCCCAGGGCTGGACCCAGTGGGGCAACATCCTGCTCGCAGACCGCAAGGCCGGGCCGGCCGAGCAGGCGTTCCGCCGGGCGCTGGAAGCCGACCCGGCAAACCCCTCGGCCCGCTACAGCCTCATCATCCTGCTCGCCGGTTCGAACCGCGCCGAAGAGGCTTCCGGGCACTACCGGGAACTAGTGCGGCGCACCACCGCTGACCCGCGCTCGCGGCCGCTCCAACACCTTGCCGCCGGCCGCCTCGCCATCGCGCGACGCGACTTCGGCCTTGCCGCGGCCGAGTATCGTGCCGCCATCACCGCCGACCCGGACAACCCCGAGTCCTGGTACTTGCTTGGCCTTGTCCACATCTCGCAGGACTCGATGGCCGCGGCCCGCGATGCGCTGCAACAGGCGGTGAGAATCGCCCCGCACCACACCGAGGCCGCGGCTGTGCTGGAACGAGTCAAGAACAGGATTCCTTGACTTCGCCGCCGGTCGCGCCAGCATTTTAGCCGCGTGTCTGCAATCCTGCCAGCCCGTCACTGGAACATGCCAGGCCCGGCACCGGCCGAGGCCGCCTCGCTCGCCCGGACGCTCGGCCTGCCGCCGATTGCCGGGCAACTGCTCACAGCCCGGGGGTTCATCACCACGGACGAAGTTACGGCATTCCTCGACCCCTCACCCGGCCGTTTGCACCGGCCCGATTCTCTGCCCGACATCTCCGTTGCGACCGACCGGGTCATCGCCGCACTCGAACGCAACGAGGCCGTCTGCATCCACGGTGACTATGATGTTGACGGCATCAGCGCCACCGCCCTACTCGTCACCTGCCTCGAACGGCTGGGGGGGCGGGTCGGCTACTACCTCCCCCACCGCGAAACCGAAGGCTACGGCCTCGCGCCTAACTCTATCAGCTTCTGTCGTGAGCTCGGCGCAACCCTGCTGTTGACCGTTGACTGCGGCTCCTCCGACCACGATGTCGTCCTTGCCGCCCGCAGTGCGGGTATCGCCGTTGTCATCACCGACCATCACGAACCGCCAGCTCAACTCCCGGAGGCACTGGCGGTGGTAAACCCGAAACGCCCCGATTCCGCCTACCCGTTTCGCGAACTCGCCGGTGTCGGGGTCGCGTTCAAGCTCGCCTGGAGCATCCTCGCCGCCCTCGGTCGCGAGCGGACGGAACTGACCGATTTGCTCGACCTGGTCGGGCTGGGTACGATTGCCGATGTCGTGCCTATGCTCGACGAGAACCGCATCCTCGCACGGCTCGGGGTCAATGCCATCCGCAATACCCGGCGCCTGGGACTCAAGGCTCTTCTCACCCGGACCGGCATCGCCAACCGTCCCCTATCCGACCGCGATGTCGGGTTCATCATCGCGCCCCGGCTCAACGCCGCCGGCCGTGTGGACCATGCCCGTACCGGAGTCCGACTGCTGCTCACCAATGACCCGGCCGAGGCTGACCGGCTCGCCGACCGGCTTGAACAGAACAATCGCGAACGCCGCCGGATCGAGTCCAGGGTTCTGGATGCCGCCATCGCCCGGGTCGAAGAACTGGCCACGGACGGTCGCCGGGTGCTTGTCGCCGCAGACACGGAATGGCCGGCCGGTGTTCTGGGGCTCGTTGCATCACGGCTTGCCGAACGCTACTATCGTCCGGCCTTTGTCATCGGCGTCCGGGATGGCATCGGCAAGGGCTCTGGACGTTCGATACCCGGCTTCGACCTGTACGAAGCGCTGGCGGGCTGTGCCGGGCAACTGCTCGCCTTCGGCGGACACCGCCAGGCCGGTGGGCTCTCGATCGCGGCCGACCGTATCCCGCAGTTCGCCGACGCCCTCAACAAGCGAGCCGAAACCCTGCCCGAAGAGCTCTTTCGACCCACCCTCGACATTGACGCGGTGCTCAACCCGAAAGAACTAGAACCCGACTTGACCGAATTCCTGCGCCGGCTCGAGCCATTCGGCCCGGGCAACAAGGAACCCCTCTTCGCTGCGTTCGGGCTGGAGGTCATGGGCATTCCCCGGCGCGTGGGCAACAACCATCTCAAGTTCCGAGTCCGGTCCGGGGACGGTAGCCTGCCGGCAATCGCCTGGGGACGGAGCAGCAACCTGCCCGACCTCGAGCCCGGACGTCCGGGCTCTCTCGATATCTGCTTCTCGGTTGACCGCAACCCGAAACCCGGCTTTGAAGCCGGGATCATCGTCCGCGACCTCCGTACCAGCAACGGCCCGGACCAGGCATGACCCGGGGCCCGAACCGCTGGCGGCCGGAGACCGTCGGACCGGTGAAGTGCTTCCTCCTCGACACCGGCCCCGGACCTCTCGTCGGGTTTTCTATCCGCACCGGTGACCCGGCAGACACTGGCGGTGACGCCTGCCTGTCCCCCTTCCCGAATGCCGCCATCCGCGAGGCCCAGAGACTTAGGGCTCTGGTTACCCTGCGCCAGGTCCACTCCGATACCGTTGTCGAGGTTTCGGATTCCGAGTTCGTCAGCGATGCGGTCGAGGGTGACGCCCTGATGACGATGATTCCGGGCGTAGGACTCGGCATCAAGGTCGCCGACTGCCTGCCGGCCTACTTCTGGGATGCTGGACTACGCAGCGTCGGGCTCGCCCACTGCGGCTGGCGCGGAACCGCGGCCGGCATCGCACCCGGCCTGGCCCGCGCACTCTCCGCCCGGCTGGAAGTCAGCCCTCGACGTCTCCGCTTCGCGCTCGGACCCTGCATCTGCCATGACTGCTACGAGGTCGGCCCGGAGGTGGCGGAACGGTTCGAGGACCTGGACTGCGCGGTCCGACCCAGCCCGACACCGGGCAGTTTCCGGCTCGATCTGCGCGCCGCGGTTCGCGGACAACTGCTCGCCCTGGGCCTGCACGAATCATCCGGTCTCCAGCTCTGCACGCGCGAGAACCCGGCAACCTGCTTCTCGCACCGCCGTGACCACGCAAACGGCCGCAACGTTGCCTTCATCGCCCTGCGCTAACCGACACCTGAAGCTCATCCACCAGAAACCACCGGCCGCCCTTGTCGGGCGGCCGATCGAGAACCAGTTGGCTGTTGCTCTATCGCTACCAGCGGTAGTGGGCGAAGGCCCGGTTGGCCTCGGCCATCTTGTGCGTATCCTCCCGCTTCTTGATCGCCGTGCCCTGGTTGCGGCTGGCGTCAACCAGCTCATTGGCCAGTCGCTCGGCCATCGTGTACTCACTGCGGGCGCGGGCCGCGGTGATGAGCCACTTCATCACCAGCGCGTCACGACGCCGCGGTCGGACTTCCATCGGAATCTGATAGGTAGCGCCGCCGACCCGACGGGGCCGGACTTCGAGCACGGGTTTGACATTGGCAATCGCCTTCTCGAAAACCGCATGGCCGTCTTCCTTGAGCTTCTCCTGGATAACATCCATCGCCGTATAGAAGACTCGCTGGGCAGTGGCCTTCTTGCCGTCCCACATGAGGTTGTTGATGAACTTGGCGACGAACACCGAGTTGTAGCGGGGGTCGGGCGCAGGCACCCGCGGCTGAATCGCACGTCTCCTCGCCATCCCTGCTCCTACTTGGCCGCGAACTTGGGCCGCTTCGCGCCGTAAAGGCTCCGACCACGACGCCGCGACTCGACGCCTGCGGTGTCGAGCACGCCCCGGACGATGTGGTAGCGCACGCCCGGCAGATCCTTGACACGACCGCCCCGCACCAGCACCATCGAGTGCTCCTGCAGGTTGTGGCCCTCACCGGGAATGTAGGCGGTGACCTCGAAACCGGAGGTCAGACGCACCTTGGCGACCTTGCGCAGGGCGGAGTTGGGTTTCTTCGGGGTCACGGTGTAGACCCGCGTGCAAACCCCGCGCTTCTGGGGGTTTCCCTTGAGCGCCGGGGTCTTCGACTTGCGCCGGGTCTGCTTGCGCGGCCGGCGCACGAGTTGGTTAATCGTTGGCATTCTTAACAGCCTCCTGGTTTTCTTCTTCTGTTACTTCCGCAGGTTCTCCATCCGGGCCGCCGCGCTCAGGCTCATCCGCAACCAAGCGGAGCCTGCTGAAATCACGGAAACCGGTGCCGGCCGGCACCAACCGCCCGACAATGACGTTCTCCTTCAGACCGCGCAGCCGATCCAGCCGCCCGGCAATCGCCGCCTCGGACAACACCCGGGTCGTCTCCTGGAACGATGCCGCGGACAGGAAACTCTCGGTCAGCAGCGCGGCGCGCGTAATCCCCAGCAGTATCGGCTGGAACCCGGCCGGGCGCAAGTTCTCCATCGCCAGATGCTGGTTCTCGTCATACAGCCGGCGGCGCTCCACGATTTCTCCCTCGATGAAGCTCGAATCGCCGGCGTCAATCACCTTGACCTTGCGCAACATCTGGCGGACGATGACCGAGATGTGCTTGTCGTTGATCTTGACCTTCTGCAGGCGGTAGACCGACTGGATCTGGTTGGTAAGGAACTCCTGCACCGACAACCAACCCTTGACCTTGAGCACATCATGAGGGTCAACCGAACCTTCGCACAGTTTGTCGCCGGCCCGGACGGTATCGCCGGTTGCCACCAGCAGGTAGCGGCCGTAGGGAACCTGGTACTCCTTCGCCGAACCGCCATCTGATGTCACCTGGACCAGCCGGATGCCCTCCTTGGGCGGACTGACTTCAACGCTGCCGTCAATTTCGGAGATGATTGCCGGTTCCTTGACCTTCTTGGCCTCGAACAACTCGGCGACCTTGGGAAGACCACCGGTGATATCCCGTGTGCGACCCATCTCGCGCAACAGACGGGCAACACCGTCACCCGGCAGGACCTCCTGCTTGTCATCGGCAATCAGGTATGCGCCGGCCGGCAGGGCATGAACCTCCAGCTCCTTGCCTGTCTTGCTGACCACTGCAATCCGAGGGTGTCGCTTGCGGCTCCGGTCGTTGGTGATGATCCTCTGCATACGCTCGGTTCGCTCGTCAATATCCTCACGCAACGTGATGCCGACTTCAATGTCATGGTAGACAACCTTGCCGGCGGCGCGAGCCATAATCGATATCGAATAGGGTTCCCACTCGAAGAGCACGTCGCCATCGGCAATCTCCTGGCCGTCCTTCACTTTGACCACGGCACCACTGGGCACGCTGAACGGCACCGCCCGGTCGGGCGCCGACAGCACCAGCCGGCCCGGATCCAGGGCAACAGCCTCACCGTCACTCCGGACCGCGGTCTTCAGATTCTCGAACTTGACCGCACCCGCAAACCGCGCCGTAGCCTTGGTCTGTTCGGCCGCGCGCTGAGCTATACCGCCAATGTGAAAGGTCTTGAGGGTGAGCTGCGTGCCCGGTTCGCCGATTGACTGGGCCGCGACGACACCAACCGCCTCACCGATCTCCACCAGCCGACCCGCGGCCAGGTTCCGACCGTAGCACTTCTGGCACAAGCCGTACGGTGCTTCGCAAGTCAACACCGAACGCACACGGACCATTTCAATCCCGTAGTCCTCGATTTCCTGGGCGGCTTCGTCGCTTATCTCCTCGCTCGCGGCAACAATGACCTCGCCCGACACCGGGTTGGTCACATCGTCCACGGCGAAACAGCCGGCGATTCTTTCCCCCAGCGGTTCGACGATATCTCCACCTTCGCGCAGCGCCGTCACTTCCTGGCCAAGAATCGTGCCGCAGTCCTCGATTGTGATAACGACATCCTGCGCCACGTCAACCAGCCGACGGGTCAGATAGCCTGCTTCGGCGGTCTTGAGCGCGGTGTCGGTCAAACCCTTACGCGCACCATGTGTCGAGATGAAGTACTCCCAGACCGAAAGCCCGTCCCGGAATGAGCTCTTAATCGGTGTCTCTATGACCTCTTCGCCGACCGACCGCCGCTGGGGCTTGGCCATCAACCCACGCATGCCGCCGATCTGGGCGGCTTGAGTCCGCGACCCACGTGCCCCCGAGTCAATCAGCATATAGATGGGGTTGAAGCCCTCCTGGTCGTGGGAAAGCCGGTCAAACAGCGCTTCCTCAACCTCGGCCGTCGCCAATGTCCAGATATTCACCACAAGGTTGTATTTCTCGGAATCGGACATCAACCCACGTTCGTAGGCCCGATGGACCTTGCGCAACTGCTTCTCGCTCCGGTCGAGGATTACGTCCTTCTCTGCCGGCACGACAACATCGTCCATGCCGATGCTGAGCCCCGACCTCGTCGCCATCTCAAAACCAAGGTCCTTGATATCATCGAGCAGGCGGGCCGTAACATCCAGCCCGAACTTCCGGGCCGCGCGGTCAATAATCGCCGCCAACTCTCCCTTTGCCACCAGGTGATTCACGAAGCGGAGCCCGGCGGGCAACACCTCGTTGAGCAACACCCGGCCGACCGTGGTTTCGTGTGTCACACCCTCATGATGGAAGAAGACCGGTGCGTGCAGGTCGAGTTCGCCGAGTTCGTAGGCCGAATGCACGGTGCCGAAGTCATCGAAATGGGGCTCCGCCTTGCCCAGGCTCGGCCTGGGCTTGGTCATGTAGTAGATACCGGCAACGATGTCCTGCGAGGGCATCATCAACGGTCGTCCGTGTGCCGGCGAAAGGATGTTGTGCGATGAGAGCATCAGCACCGCCGACTCCAGTATGGCCTCGGGCGTCAGTGGCACATGCACCGACATCGTATCGCCGTCGAAGTCGGCGTTGAACGGCGGGCAGACCAGAGGATGGATGCCTATCGCACGCTGTTCGGCGAGAATCGGGAAGAACGCCTCCACTGAAACGCGGTGCAGCGTGGGCGCGCGGTTCAGCAGCACCGGGTGCTCGCTGGTTACCGCCTCCAGGACCTCCCAGACCTCGGGTGCTTCCTTGCGGTACATCGTCTTCGCCCCGCGCTCGCTGTCCGCCAACCGACGTTCCTCAAGCTGTCGCAGAATCACCGGCTTGAACAGCTCCAGTGCCATCTCCTTGGGCAGACTGCACTGGTGCAGTTTGAGCGCCGGGTTGACGACGATGACCGAACGTCCCGAGTAGTCCACCCGCTTGCCCAGAAGATTGCGACGGAACCTGCCCTGCTTGCCACGCAGGGCCTCGCACAGCGACTTAAGTGGACGGTTGCCACGACCGCGCACCGGCCGAGGGCGGGTCTCGTTGGAGAACAGCGTATCCACCGCGTCCTGGAGCATCCGCTTCTCGTTCTTGAGGATGATCTCCGGGGTCTTGATCGACATCAGGTGCTTGAGCCGATTGTTGCGGACGATCACCCGCTTGTAGAGATCGTTCAAGTCTGACGTCGCATACCGACCGCCCTCCAGCGGCACCAGCGGCCGCAGGTCAGGCGGTATCACCGGCAACACCTCGAGCATCATCCACTCGGGCCGAGCACCAGAGGTCCGAAAAGCCTCCACAACCCGCAGTCGCCGAAGCAGGTCGAAACGCCGTGAGGTTTCATGTTTGATCCTCGCTCGCAGTTCTGCGGCGAGATCATCAAGCTCGATCCGGCTGAGCAGGGTCTTGAGCGCGGGTGCACCAGAAGCGGCCTGGAATCCCCTGTACCGGTCCGCGTTCGCCCGGTACTCCTCCTCGGTCAGTAGTTCGTGTGGCTTGTAGTTGGACTCGCCGGCTTCGATGACAACGTAGGCCTCGTAGTTGAGAATGGTCTCAACCTGGTTGATGGACAGGGCCAGCATGAGCCCGACCTTGGACGGCGGAACCTGATAGAACAGCGTGTGGGCCACCGGCACAACCAGGTCAATGTGCCCCATCCGTTGCCGACGCACGGCCGAGGTTGTAACCTCAACCCCGCACCTGTCGCACTGGATGCCCTTGTAGCGAATCTTCTTGTACTTGCCGCAGTTGCACTCGTAGTCCTTGACCGGCCCGAAGATGCGCTCGCAGAACAACCCGTCCCGCTCCGGCTTCTGGGTTCGGTAGTTGATGGTCTCCGGCTTGACGACCTCCCCGCTCGACCAACCCCGGATCGTCTCCGAAGAGGCGATCCTCAGCCGAAGCGCATCGAAGTCATGGAAATCGCGGTCTGAGATCATTCAACCACCTCCCCTCGCTCGGGCAGAAGCTCCAAGCCCAAGCCCTGCAGTTCCTTGACCAGGACCGAGAAAGACGCCGGCGGCTTGGGTCGCGGCGGGTTCTTACCCCTGATCAGTGCCTCGTAGAGCGCGCTTCGACCCTCGACATCGTCGGACTTGATTGTCAGCATCTCCTGCAGGGCATGGGAAGCGCCATATGCCTCCAGTGCCCAGACTTCCATCTCGCCGAAACGCTGCCCCCCGAACTGGGCCTTGCCTCCGAGCGGTTGCTGGGTAATGAGCGAATACCGACCGGTTGAGCGGGCATGAATCTTGTCGTCAACCATGTGGATGAGCTTGAGCATATACATCATCCCGACCGTCACCCTCTCACGGAACGGCTCACCGGTTCGGCCGTCGTAGAGCACGAGCTTGCCATCCTCGGGCAGGCCCGCCTTGCGCAGTTCCTCCCGTATCTCCTCCGGTGTCGCGCTCTGGAACACCGGGCAAACCGCCTGGTAAC
>OMKS01002060.1_pt1 | contig 17207 bp, 9 predicted proteins | sample 1674721 | NCBI WGS metagenome assembly OMKS01 (sample SAMN06264996, study PRJEB25208) | sediment metagenome | isolation source: hot spring sediment | place: USA: California | collected 2014-09-02
AGCGAAGCGGAGATCCCGGCCTGTCCCGATTTATCGGGAGAATCCGCCAACTGGCGGAGATCGGGAAGTGCTGAGTTCTGAGGGCTGAGTTCTGAGTCGATTATATTCTGCAAGAGAGCAATGAAACATTAAACAAAGCGATGATGTTGTATATTTTGGCGGATGTCGGTGATTTTTAATATATTTATCCTATACACAGGAAAAAGGGAATTGTATGTTACCTGAACTCACAGAAATTGCCAGGCAGAAGCTGAAAGCACGGAAAACACAGTTTTTCAGTGAATATCCCGATGTATTCAATAAGATGTACCATTTTACCCGGGCAAAGACGGCCAGGGCACTCCGGTATTATCCGTATTTTCTGAAAATACAGGAGTCTGATACAACGGAGGTGGTAATAGACGGGAAAAAGGTAATTATGCTGGGTTCCAATAATTATTTGGGACTCACAAAACATCCCGAAATATTGGAAGCGGGCGTGGAAGCGATCCGGCGGTATGGTTCCGGACTGACAGGCAGCCGGTTTTTGAACGGAAACATGGTTCTCCATGATGAATTGGAGGCAAAACTGGCCCGGTTTGTCAACAAGGAAGCCGCCCTGGTTTTTTCCACGGGTTTTGGCGTAAACCTGGGTGTGATCGCCACAACGGCAGGTCCCGGCGACCTATTATTCAGTGACGAACTCAACCATGCCTCCATTGTGGACGGGGCCCGGTTTTCAAGAGCGGAAATCATCCGGTTTAAACACAACGACATGAAAGACCTGGAAAAACAGCTCTTGGCGGCAGATAAAACCAAAGGGCGTTTTATTGTTACGGACGGCGTGTTTTCCATGGAAGGGGATATTATCAACCTGCCCGAACTGGTCAAAATCGCCGATAAATACGGAGCCCGGATTATGGTGGATGATGCCCACTCCCTGGGTGTTTTGGGACCCAAAGGAAACGGTACTGCCGCCCATTTCGGCGTGACGGATCATGTGGACATGATTATGGGGACTTTCAGCAAATCCCTGGCTTGTATAGGTGGTTTTGTTGCTGCCGAAGAGCCGGTAATTGATTATTTAAAACACCATACCCGGACCATGATTTTTACCGCTGCTCTGCCTCCCTCCAATGTTGCCATGGTCTCCAAGGCGGTAGATATTGTTCAAAAAGAACCATGGCGCCGGACAAAAGTCCTGGAAAATTCCGCCTATATCCAAAAAAATCTGAAAGCAATGGGTTTTAATATCGGAATGAGTGCCACACCTGTCGTACCCGTGATTATCGGTCAAGAGATGAAAACATTCCAGGTGTGGAAAGATCTGTACAAAGAAAAAGTCTATACCAACCCGGTTATCGCTCCCGCCGTGCCCGAAAACCGCTGTCTGTTACGAACGAGCTACATGGCAACCCACACAAAAGACCAACTGGATTTTTGTCTGGAAAAATTTTACAAAGTCGGAAAAAAGCACGGGGTTATTACTTGAGAGTGAAGAGTGGAGAGTATTGAGTTTGAGTTGAGAATGGAGAGTTTGGTTTGGGGCGTCAATTGTCCCACCCAACCCCTTCGTCCCTTGTCCCTCGCTACTCGCTACTCGTCCCTCGCTACTCTCAACTCTTCTTTATCCGTTTTCTCCCGTCAACCGTGCAACTGCCAGCAGATGAGCCTGAATCAGGTTCCGGGATGAAGATTTCAGGGCTGTCTCTTCCAGTTTTATGATTTGCTGAACATCCCGGATAACCCGGAGAACATCCACAGGAATTTCCGTATTCCTTCCAGTAACATGCCGGAGCATACGTACCGCTTCGAGAAGGAGCATTTTCAGCCGGTCATCATCCTGGGCCGCAGGCATTTTTATTACTTGTCTGAAAAGCGTACCGACTGAACCGACAGACGGCAGGTCCAGTCCGCCTTCAGGAAAAATTCCGGCTAAAACATTTAAAGCAAAAGCCAGTTCATTAAAACTATGGATTTTTTCCAGAACACTATCCGATACAATATCCCAGATTGCATTTCTGTGTCTGCTGATCTGTTCCGGTTTTTCAAGCTCTGTTAAAGCCTTTACCATCCATGATGATGAGGGAATATATTCAAGATATGACTCGAAATTATCTACGTGGCGATTCAGCAATCCGGGTTGCATCAAAACAGCTAATCCGGGTGTTAAGGTTGACAAAACCCGGGAATCGATATGACCATTTTCCATAACTTCCTGAACCGGGAGCCCAAACCCTCTCAAAACTTCACCCTGAAGGAGTGGAATAAAATCCCGAATCAGTTGATTATCTTCTTCAAGGGCGGCAAAGGCTGAATTTCCGGGAGGAAATGCGGCGGCAGCATCTTTTATAATACGTTGTTTCGGATCATGATATAAACGAAGGGTTTTTAGTATATCCATACAGGGTAACTGGCATAAAACACGATCCTGCAGGATAATAAGCCCTTCGCCCTTCCAGCGGGAATCTTCAGCAAATTGCCTCATTGCCCGGAATAAACCGGTTGATAGCTGATTAACACCGGTCATGACTGTCTGACTTCTCTGATGACCAATTGCACGGAGCATGCTCCCACTGTCAGACATAGGGATAATCCGTGCGAATCGCTGCAGGAGTTCGCCCCCTTCCTGGGGACTTACAGGACGGATGGTAGGTCGGTCCCGAAGTGTGGGAACTATCCTGGAGAGAAAATAACTGACGAGATGAAGTCCGGTCAGATCTTCCTGACGCCCATATAGAATCTGCCTGAAATTTTGAGTATGAATCCGGACAAAATGATCCATGGCTTCATCCGGGGAATAACCATATAAAGATTCTATCATCTGTCTTCGCTGCATGACGGATCGGTTACGGGTTCCCTGGAAGGTATCATTCATACGCCGGACCTGTCCGGCATGAACAGAGGATGATTGAATTAAATGATATAAGAGTGCCGTTCTTTCATTCAAATCCAAAAAGCGGATTTGTTCGCTGACAGTACTCTGAAATGTTCTGAATTCCCATCCCTGCCAGATTCCCCGAAGGTAAAAACGGGCAGTATTGAGTTGCCTTTTTAAAGGTCCTTCAGGAAAATTACTTAATCCTTCATCAGTGCATACCGGTTTTCCTGCCAGCGGATCATAATATCCTCCCTGCCGTTGCATGGGTTCACCGCTTCCCAGTTTGACCCGTACATCGGCCGCCAGCGCCCGTGTAGCCAGCCATTCTTTGATATCAACCCGGGCATGTTGATAAAGAACCTGGCTCCCTGGTTGTCCTACCTGCTGGCTCAGATCCGAACCGGCAATAAAAAACTCACAAATCATCTCTTTGAACCGGTCCTGCTCAGATTGTTCAACCCGGCGCGTTCTTAATGCATAAGACCAGATTTCATCCAAATACTGGTTGATGCTTTTAACCCGTTCCATTTCCTCAAAAAGAGGAATAATCCAGACCGGTGGTATTTGATCTCCCGTATTCCGGTTGAGTGTTTCCCTCTGTTGAAGAAATTTTCTATCCAGATTGACAAATGCCCGGGGAGTATCACTCATACTCACCTGCAGAGCAGGAATCATTCGGGGATGACCCGTCTTCTGAGCCAGTGAGTTTATTTCACAAATATTAAAAACAGTTGTATCTATTGCAAACTGATCTCTGTCCAGAATTTGTTTCTGATGAATTCGCGGTGTCAGGGCAACACGTTTAACCGCACTGCGGTATTTGACAAAAGGCAGGGATACCACCGGATCATCCAGACGGCCGGCTACACGGGGAATAAAATCGTGAAGGGTTTTTCGAAGTAATTTATTCAGTGTAAAATAGTATTCCAGCCAAAACCGGCGTTCTTCACGGAGTTTCTTCATCTGTCGTTCCAGCTTGTCGTTGTGCTGCCAGATTTTTCGGACAGGATCACCTGACAATCCTACCTTACCCAGTATTTTTTTAAATGAGGAAGGATTAAGCAGATCAAAAGGCATCAAAGATTGATACCGTGCTGCCAGTTCAACCGTCAGATCAGTTATTCTGTTGAGAAGTTTCCAGAAATTTTTGTTGGTATCATTCAGGTTGAGTACTTTTTTCCATAAATCTTCATCCGGGATAAAAGACGGATCAATACGCCGGGCATGTTGAAGCAATTCTGCCATTCTCAGTACATCATACAGAAGAACTGAAGCAGCAAGCCGATGTCCCTGACCGCTGGGTCTTGAACTGCCATCCCAATCACTCCAGAATGAGAGTAAAAGCGGCGTATTCACACCGTAATTGATTTGTGCCCATTCTTCTGCATTCTGCCATGCCTGAACATCAAGGATGAGTTCAAAAGCTTCATCTGCCGATGAGATGGCCGTGTTTTCACCTAAAAACTCTTCAGCCAGGGTCTTGCTGATCCGGCCCGGTAGTTCTTTCGGAACGAGTTCTCCGTTGCAAATCAGTTCAATAAGCTGACGGAACGCCCTTTCTATGGGAAGTGCATGAATTTGTGTGGGATGAACTGTCCGATCAAACATTCTGTGTTTGAACCGGTCAATACGATCCAATTCTTCCTCTTTATAAAATTCTTGTAAAAGTTGTTCAGCAATCCTATGTGATTTTTCCGACCGAATCCAAAGTTTTCTTGCCTGATTTAACATGCAGGCATCTTCGAATTGTTGGGTAAAATCCCGAATCCGATCTTCCAAAAAAGCATGGAAACCAGATGTTCCGGATAAAGAGAGCCCCTTTTTACGAATTAAATGCTCACTCTTTTTTAGGGAGCTATCCCGGATATACCGGCAATACTTTTCCCAGACAGGCAGGTAATCGTTGGATAATGTCTTTTTAATTCGCGGTGCAGGCAACGAAACCCTTCGAACCGAGGCCTCTTTGAAGTGGACAATCCGGTTCAGGTCAATCAGCATACGCCGGGTTTTAAACCGGAGATCCTCTGCGGAATCTGCTCCTCCCAATGAGAGACGGAACGATTTGCAGGCAGCTGTAAATCCGAAAGATGTACGGGCAAATGATGTTAAAGGGATTAACCCGATTCCCTGATTCGCCAGTTCAGCCGCTAAAAGATCAATTGAAACGCCCTCCGGTAAATCCCGGATTTCAAGCCGGGGATACATGGCTCCCTCAGGACGATGGATTGTTATATGACCGGGATTTCTGAATACCGGCAATTCTTTTTCAGCCGTTTCCAGTGCTGTCATCCGTTCATTCAGGATCTGGTTTCGTAATACCCTTACTTCTTTAAGCCGGGAAGGCGGATTTCGATAAAAAAGAAGACCAATCAGCAATGCTGTGGGATTGGGTAAAATCTTCTGATTCAATGCCATAAAACGCTGTCTTATCTGTTTGTGAGGAATATGTGCAACAGCCAGTCTGGCACCGGCAAGACAATCTGTTTTAGACAAGGAGTGAACCGTAAAAATCAGATCTGGTCCGTCGGCAGATATTGCTCCCCTGTCTTTAAGAGCAAGAGCACACTGGCGGATTGACGGTTCAGGCTTATAATAATTAATCGGTGCAATACCGTAATATGATAAATCGTCAATGATTCGTACATGACGGTTCGCCAGTTCACGGACCAGGCGTTCAAGATCTTTCTGTTTCCAGACAAGTCCGGTTGCATTATGAGGCGTATTCAGAACAACTGCCCCTTTTTCCTTCCATAAAGGATCTTCATAAATGCATTGGTCAACCTTTCTTAAAATGGCATCCACATCCGGACGGAGATCTGACAAGGGTGGAACAGGCCTGCAAACAGGGAAAGCATGTTCATAATTCCAGCTCATATCCGAAATGATCACATCGGATATACCGCTGTGATATCCTAATATTCCAAGAGCCGTACGGGCTGAACCGCTGACTACACAGCATTCTTTCTGTTTATAAAAAGGATAGGATTTAAGAAAGGCGGCAAGAAAAGAGGTTTCCAGCTCCTGAATCCCCTCAGAATGACAGGTAAAAGATCCGTAAAGATCCAACAACTCTTCCCGGCTGAAAGAAGCCAGAGGATCGGAAGCAGTCTGTTTTAAATGTAAATAGGAATTATTGAGAATTTTATCAGATAATCCGGATACCCTGGAAAAAATATCTGTGGCTGATTTAAGAATAGCATTTCCCTTAGCTGGAATGATTCGTCTTTTTACTTCATCACAGGGATCTGAACCGGAATAAGCGGGATCGACTTTCCCGGAAAGAAATGCTTCCATTGCACAGAGTTCAGATACGGATGGGGTTCCTTTCAACTCAAAATGTATGGTTTCCAGTTGTTGAAGATAGCCTGCATTTCCCAGAACAGTCACAACGGGAAGAAATGACAGTTCCGGTCTGAACACGGATGCACTGAGAAATCGAATCACATGATCCCGGAGACCTGCTTCCCGGGCCATGGACAAATGATTTGGCGCATCATTGAGTTCAATAAACATGACAGGGTTATCAAGAGCAATCTGGCGATAGTTTTTCCGCTCTGCTTCCGTTAAAACACGCCCTAAAATAAAAAACACAGGTGTTTTTTCATGAATAAAAAGATTTTCTGTTTTACCGGGATCGGTTAAAAATCGTAATCTGTTAAAATCTTTAGATATTAGTGACAAATCATAATTAACGGGAATAATGCGCGCACCGTTGATTTCCAGAGAAGTATTCAGCACACGAAGCAGAACCCGAAGTGTTTCAAAGAGTCCGCCAGAGCAGAAAACCAGTTCACGGGGTTCACCGTTTTCACCCAGATTATATTCCAGTCCCTCTCGCTCCGTTTCCAGCAGGTGTTCATGAATAAGACGGGTTAATTCCGGAATATTATGACTTCTGTATCCACCTCTGGGTGCGTATGGGACGCTGCTTGATGCAGCTTTGACTATCGTGGACCAGAGAGGATGTTCAGCAGGATTTTCATCACCGGCAAGCAGTTTTAAAATACCGGCTTCCAGACGTATGTCCTGCACCGGATTGCCGATATGAAAGCTCACACGGCGGGCATCCGGTACGGAAGCACTTGCCGTTGATTCGCTGATCTCGGAAATACGGGCTACCCGTAACGGTTTCAGTACAGGAATATTTTTTTGAGTCAGACTCATTGAAATAACTGTATCCTACTTATCTTTTGTCTGAAGTCTTTTAATGACATCCTGTATCAAATCATTAAGAAAACCTACCGCAGATCCGTCCTTTCCCTGAAGATTTACCACCGTCCGGGCATTGCGAAGCTGTTGTGATGCTTCTGCCAGCTGAGCCAGTTGAGGAGACAAGAGAATCATTTCAGGATTGTTTTTCAGCAGTTCTATCTCTTTTGTTTCCGTATCTATCTGCAAAAGGCGACGTTTTTGTTCCTCTCGTACTCTCACCTCAGCAAGAGTGGCCTCTTTCGCCTGTTCCCTGCCCAGTAACTCAAGTTTTTTCAATCGTAAAATATGTTCGCGGTCGGCAATTTCACTTTCAGCCTCAATCCGGGCTTTTTCAGCTGAAACCCGGGCATGTTGACTCATTTTTTCCGTTTCTTCCAGAATTCTGTCTGCTTCACGCCTCTGCATGGCTTCCGTGATTCGTTTGTCAAGCGGTTCAATACTTTGAATATGAAGGTTATCCAGTTCAAGTCCCAACAGCAAAGCCATATCAGTAACTTGTTTAACCAACTGTTTTTTAAGTACTTCCGGCTGTAAAACATCGATATCCTTTTGTTCAGCAAATTCACGGATTAAAGCATGCGTCCGCCTTTCCAGTTCACGGGTGGCGTGAACCACCACATCTGCAGACCATCCTCCGGCACGGACCAGAGCCTGCAAATGATCTCTGGAAGGTGCCACCGCCAGATCCAGAACAACACGAATACCCAGTTTTCCACGGGCTTCCGTATCAACCTGAGACTGAACAGCATATACACTACCCGGAAATGCCAGAGATGTATGGCGTGGATACCAGCGATTTCTGTTCTCCTCAACGACTCCTTTCCTCTCCCGTAAAACAATCTGATCCGGCCTGCGGAATCGGTATTCAATTAACCAGACCGCTATCAGGACTGCCACTACTAATCCCGTTATAATCCAGACTTCCATGTGAACACCTCTCTATCCAATTTGATTAACATGTAAATATCCCAATTTTATGATTTATAAGCAACCTGCGAATATCACTTTTATTATTTTTTCTTTTTCCTCATTTTGTTTATGATTCTAAGCAATCTCCCGGATTTTGCATATTTATTCGACTGTGAATTTTTTTCGAAGTATTTCACTGACAAACCACAAAATAATATCTGAGATTTCACGGTTTATTTCATCCGTACTTCTTTTCTCTTCATGAACCGGGACCAGACCGTGATTTGCATTGGGAATCATTAAAAGATGTCCCCGGGGATTCAGTTTTCCCATAAGCATCTCTACATTTTGACGTGGTGCCAGCTTATCCTCACCCCCTTGTATAAACATCATAGGCAGAGGTTGTTCAATGAATGGTTTAAGATTCACCGGGATGGTTAATAAATACTTTTTAAACTGCATGGGTGTTCCAAGAAAAATTTTTCCATATTCTTTATTCCCTTTAATCCGTGCCGAGACAAGAGCACTGAAAGATTTTCCTCCTGTGAATAAACAATAATTTTCAGCTATATAAGGCTGTTGACTTACGTAATCAATTACATCCTCGAATAAGGAAACCCACTTATTCACAAATGGCAGTCTTTTCCGTTTCCGGGATGCAAAAGGATAATTAAAGCGGACAATTACAAGTCCTTCCCTTACCAACGATTTGGAAAGATAATCCAGAACACTGTCATTCATATCCGTATGCAGTCCGTGTCCCAGAATAACAATTACATCCGATTCACGGTCCGGACGGTCAATACGAACGGGAATTTCATATCCCTTCCACATAATACTCTTTTCTTCTCGTATGCTTCTATACATGGCAGATCCTGTTTTTGGCTGTAATATAGGGATATTTTGGGATTAGTAGCGAGGAACGAGTAGCGAGTAGCGAGTAGCAAGTAGCGAGGGGCAGGCTACCGGCTACCGGCTACCATTTTCCCTGACAACCTATCCCAAGAAATTCTTATCTTTAGCACCGGTAAAAGGATGCGATATGTGGTGGAATGAATATGACAGTTTTGAGGACGAGAGTTCTCATGCCCCTTCGCCAGGGAGTATTTTTAAAAAAGTATACCCTTTTATCCGTCCATATCGTACTATTTTTATTGGTTCTTTTTTTCTGTCACTAACTGCTGTTTTTCTGGTTCTGCTCCAGCCTCGTATTCTTATGTTCCTGGTTGATATGGCAATTCCTTCCGGTGTTTACAAACAGGTGCGATTCGGTGCATTTCTATATCTGGGAACTATGGTACTATCTGCAATCGTAGGATTTTTTTCGTCCTGGCTTTTACAACTGGCCGGTGTAAGAGCTATCAGTGACATTAAAACTAAGCTTTTTAATCATTTACTAACGCTTGGCCTCCCATACCTGGAAAAATTTCCTGTTGGTAAGCTGGTTAGCCGGATCGAGTCCGATTCCCAACGCCTTATTTCTCTCACATCCACCATGATGCAGAGGGTTCTAATGGCAGGTGGTATGCTGGCAGGTGCTATGGTTATGCTCCTTTTAGTTGATTATCGCCTATTTCTCATTGTAGCAGCCATTCTTCCCGTTGTTATTGTCGGTACCTATTTTTTATTTAAATATCTTCGACCTTACTTCCGGGAAGAAAGAGCCAGATACGCAACGATTAGCGGTATTGTGGCAGAATTCCTCAAATCCGTATCCATACTTCAGATCTTTAACAGGAAAAACTGGGCAATGAAACGGCTGGAAGATGAAAATAATTCTTACCGCTTTTTCGCAGCAAAAATCGCATATGTTGAATATGGTATTTTCCGCGGACTGGCATTCATGGAGGTTCTTGTAACGATTGCCGTTCTTCTGCTGGGTTCCGGCTGGATAAAAGCAGGCACCATGACAATCGGAACCCTGATCCTCTTTTCCCAGTATATTGCCCAGATCTACTGGCCGATAATTATGCTTAGTGAACAGCTTGGTGAAATTCAGCGGGCAGGTGGTGCAGCAGACCGGATTTTTTCCACACTGGCTATGGAACCTGTTTTGAAAGAAACAGATACACCACAACCCTTTCCGGAAAATATTGAAACCATCGAATTCAGAAATGTTTCATATGGCTATATACCTGAAAAACCCGTCCTGAAAAATATATCATTCAAAGTGCGTTCCGGGGAGTCTGTGGCTATTGTGGGACCAACAGGCGGTGGTAAAACAACCATTTTGGGACTCCTTTGCCGATTCAGGGATCCGGATTCAGGCCAAATTCTGATTAATGGAACCGATATTCGTTCTTTCGAACTTCATACACTCCGTAAAAATTTTGGGCTTGTTCTCCAGGATCTCTATCTGTTTCCGGCTACAGTCAAAGAAAATCTTATGGCTTTCCGGGAAGATGTTCCGGACGAACAGATGGAGAATGCAATCAGGATCAGCAGTATTGACACCGTCCTTTTCAACAGAGGGCTCAGCCTGAAAGACAAACTTTCGGAAGGAGGTAAAGACCTCTCTTATGGACAACGCCAGTTACTGGCAGTTGCAAGGGCCTTGACAGTCAATCCGTCAGTTCTTATGCTGGACGAGGCTACATCATCCGTTGATCCCGGCACGGAACAGAAAATTCAACATGCGATTAATACGCTGATCAAAGGGCGAACCAGCTTCATTGTTGCCCATCGTCTGTCTACAATCCGCCATTCAAATATGATTATGTTTATCAGGGATGGTGAAATCCTGGAACAGGGGACCCACGATGCACTCATGATAAGTCAGGGCTTTTATCATGATCTGATTATGAGACAGCGGGAGGGCTCAGAATGAGACATGTTCTGAAATGGTTTATGCCCTTCTGGAAAAAAAGAGCCAGAGGAATGATCATTCTCCTGATTATCACTACACTGGCAATTGCAGCAAAAACCCTTTATCCCTTTATTTTTAAATTTGTAATTGACAGTCTGACCGGAGATATTGATTTTAACAGTATTCTGACATGGATATGGATTATTTTAGGCGTAGGCATAATCCGTGAGATTACTCAATGGATTCTTCCCGCTACCCGATTCCTTATGAATATGACAATCGGCATGGATATACGGCTCAGGTATTTTGATGAAATTCTGAAGAAAGATCACACTTTTTTTTCAAGGCACAGAACAGGAGATTTAACCACACGTCTGACTGATGATATAGATGCTGAGTTGAAAATCTCGTGGTATGCCGCTTCCGGGATTCTCAGACCGGTAGAAGCATTTTTAACCCTTGGATTCAGTATTGCGCTCATGTTGTCTTTAAACTGGAAACTTACCCTTATTGCCATTGCACCTTTCCCTGTTATAATATGGATTATAGCAAAGACGGAACACATCCAGCAAAAAGCTTACAGTCTTCGCCAGCAGAGAACAAGTGAAACAGTGGATGTTCTGGAGTCAGCATTTTCCGGGATCCGCATTGTTATTGGATACGTGGCAGAAAAAGCACAGGGGAGAATTTTTAAAAATGTGATCGGCAGGCGGGTGAAAGCTGAAGAAAAAGTTGTTCTTATCCGATCGGTTTTAGAAAGTCTCGGAGCAGTTATCAACCAGGTTGGACTTGTGATCATTCTATTTGTTGGTGGAAGTTTTGTTCAGCAGGGAAAAATGAGCCTGGGTGAGTTTTATGCCTTTGTTGCTTATCTTTCGGGTATGACTGAAACAATCTGGACCATCAGTTGGTTCTTTGTATCAACAAAAATCGTGGAAGCATCCATATCACGACTTGAAAGGCTGGAAAAATACCCGGATATGGAAACAGGTCATGAAGAGCCCTGGAATAGAAAACCTGAAATACGCATGGAATCAGCTTCATTTATTTTCCCGGACGGGCAGGAACCGGTAATTTCCAACATTGATCTTAATGTTAAAGCAGGTAAAATCACGGCTGTTGCCGGTATGGTCGGTTCGGGAAAAACTACCCTGTTGAATCTGACAACCGGATTTTTTCCTACAGATAGAGGAAAAGTATTGATAAGCAATGTATCCCCTGCTTCAATAAACCGCGAAAAAATGTCAAAAATGATTGGCTATGTTCCACAGGAAGTGGTTTTGTTCACTGGAACGGTAAAAGAAAACATCCTTATGGGGCGTGATCTGAGTGATGAAGCGGTTAATGAAGCTTTATGGCTTGCTGCTGCAGACAATGAATTTAAAACTGATAAAATGCTTCAACAGGGTGGTGTAGGACTTTCAGGGGGGCAGAAAGCCCGTGTTGCCCTGGCAAGAGCCCTGGTACACAAACCTTCAATTCTGATTATGGATGATATTACATCTGCCCTGGATGCCCAAACTGAAGGACTGCTATGGCACAGGCTTCGAAACGAATCAAATAACAGAGTTATCCTTGTATCAACCCACAGAGAAGCAACTGCCATGCAGGCTGATGAAGTAATCTGGCTGGATCAGGGAAAAATCCGGGCAGTCGATACACATACGAATCTTTTATTCACCTATCCGGAATACCGCCATCTCTTTGCTAAAACCTGAAATAATTCTACATTATGCCCGGTGTTTAACTGTTCATAAGGAAATTATACTGTGATCTCATCGTGGTTTTCTTTTGATAAACTTTGCAAAGTCATAAATAACCGGTTGCAGGGGATGGTTTTTTCCGAATGTTATTCTTTTAACAAGAATGAACTGATCATCCATAATGCAGTTGATAACAGCTCTTCAATAATTATCAATCTAACCCAGCCTCTTCCCCATCTTTTCATTCAGACGGTTAATAAGCCGTCACGGAAAGTGCCAATCTTTCCCGGTTTTAAGAACTTAACACTGCATTCATGTGAAATGGCACCGGCAGACCGTGACATGCGCTTTCTTTTTTTAAACGGAGCAGCTTTGATCATCCGTATACGGCCACCGGTTAATAATGTATTTTTTATATCCGGTGATAATATCGGATCCTTTAAAAAAGTGAAATCAAACCTGCCCGATTTTCATTTTGAAAAATCATTTTTCACCTCTCTTGAAGAGGATCCCCGTTTTAATTTATCCTGGAAAAAACGTATAAAAATCCTGTTTCCGGGAAGAACTTATATGGATATAATTTATGAAATTAATAACTCCAACGGATGTATTACAGGTGGTAAGTTTGTATTTCTTCCGGTAAAAGATGAGTTTTTTGATCCGGACATTTTTTACAGCCGTTACCGGGAGTTCATCATATCAAATCTGAAAGAGATGGATTTCAAACCGGAAAAAACAAGGCTTATATCTCTGTTATCAACTCATTCTGACAGGCTTCTTCGATCCATACGTCATCTTTCTTCTACGGAAGAGCAGAAAGAAATGATCGTGAAAAACCGTTATTGCGGAGACATTCTCATGGCCGGACTCCGGTCAATAGAACCGGGACAAACAGAATATGATGTCCCGGATTCCTTACAGAAAGAGAATTTTCCCCGGAAAATTCCCCTGAAACCGGATGTGTCACCGCAGGCCAATGCAAAAAATTACTATGATAAGGCACGCCGTGCAGAACGAGCCCAATCGGATTATGAAGAAAAAAGAATCAACCTTGAGAAAGATTACCTGTTATCATCTGTAAAATTCCATGAATTTGAACAAATTGAAGATATAGGGACATTACTGGAATGGAAAAAAAGTAATAAAGCTTTTATTGAAAATCTTAAGAAGCAGGTTCCTGAAAAACAAAGTGAGCAGGAACGGAAACCATACCGCGAATTCACCTATAAATCCTGGCATATATGGGTGGGAAAATCAGCTAAGGATAATGATGATATGACATTTCATCATGCTCATAAGAATGATCTGTGGCTCCATGTACGTCATTCTACCGGTTCACATGTTATTGTTCGCCGGGAAGGAAAACCAAACATCCCAAATGAAATCATTGAATATGCAGCATCACTGGCTGCACGATATAGCGAAGAAAAACATGCCTCTCTTGTATCGGTTGTTTGTACTGAAAAGAAACATGTCATCAAAAAGAAAGGGCTTCCACCAGGGAAAGTCCTTTTTTCTCTTGAAAAAAGCATTCTGATCAAACCCATGGATATTGAATGAAAAAGTTCACGTTAACACTCCATGTCCGGAATAAAATCCATTTTTTCCAGATCACAAAGGAAGAAAATATCCTTTCAATACTGGAACGGGAAGGAATTAAGATATCCTCTCCCTGTGGTGGCTACGGGAGTTGCGGGAAATGCTGTATTCACTACCTGTCACCACCTCCTGAACCCACACCGGCAGAAATTAAAAATCTCACCGATGATGAATTGGATAAGGGGATTCGACTGGCATGCCAGCATACAATTAGTAAAAACACAGATTTAAAGAGTGTCAACGATAAACAGGCAAATAACCTTCAAATATTATCCAAAGGGCTTGTGCCGGAACACAGGCTGGAACCTGATATAATTACAAAACCTGAATATGGACAACAATCAGGCCTGGCTATTGATATTGGTACAACCACACTGGTCATAAGTCTGTTTGACCTTAAAACCGGCAGGCGACTTGGACTTGCCACTGCCAGAAATCCCCAGGAACGTTTCGGAGCAGATATTATAAGCCGCGCAACGGCAGCCACCGAATCCCCGGAAAATCTGAAAACTCTCCAGGTTTTATTAATTCAGAAATTGAATAAGCTCATAAAAACACTTACCGGTAAACCGGAGACTATTGTTCATACGGTAATCGCAGGAAATACCGTAATGTCCCATCTGTTCCTTGGGATAAGTATAGATACACTTGTCACGGCACCTTATATAGCACCCTTTACAGAAATGAAAAGTTTAGATGGGAATTCATCCGGACTTTGTGTTCATCCACAGGGGAAAGTAACAATTCTGCCAGGTATCGGTAGTTTTATCGGTGGAGATATTTCAGCCGATTTGCTCGTCAGTCAGGTAGTTCTGCCTGAACATTCCCGTTATCTTCTTATGGATCTGGGCACAAATTGTGAAATTGTATTAATGACACCAAATTTTGCAGTAGCAGCATCTGCACCTGCCGGACCAGTCATGGAAGGGTCTGGTATTGCTTTTGGTATGCAAGCGGAACCGGGTGCCCTGAGTGATCTGGTTTACGATAAAAACAACGAATTTCAGCTGGTTACCATAGGAAACAGGAAAGTCCGTGGAATTTGTGGCAGTGGTCTGATCCATACAATTCATACCCTGGGAAAGATGAATGTTATTAGTCCGGATGGACGGTTTAACACAGGTACACCCTATGCAGACCGGAAAAATGGGTTCAGAATAGACAAGAGGATCCGTCTTACACCAAAGGATATCCGCGCTTATCAGATGGCAAAATCCGCAATTACCTCAACCTGGAAACTTCTCCTACAGGATTCTGGAATGACATGTGATGATCTGGATTATCTGGTAATTGCAGGAGGATTTGGTCATTACATTCGTCCGGAAGCCGGGATTGAACTGGGTCTTTTTCCAAAAATGCAGCCCGATGCTTTTCTATATCTTGGTAACGGCAGTCTGACAGGTTGTGAACTGGTTCTCAGAAATAAAAAATTCATACCGGACATTATTTCATTGGCAGAAAAAACCCAACATTCAGAAATGGCCGGGAGAGAAGATTTTCAGGAGACATATGTAGGAAATATGGGAGTTATGAGTGCTGAGTGCTGAGTGCCGAGTTCTGAGTTGCGAGGGCCGGGTAACGAGTCGAAAGTCGAAAGTCGAAAGCCAGAATGACAGAGAGACGCGTTGACAAGCACAATAATCATGATTATAGCTGGTTCTAAGATTTTAAGAATATATTAATAATAATATTAGTTTGACACGTTCGATTGCCGGCCGTATATTTCCCCCGGGGTGGGGGAGTTCACTTGAAAAAAAACCTATATCATATCCGGATTATATACGATTCCATTTGGGCTGATTTAATAAAACCAAGCCTCTACAGATAATTAGTAACAACTTTGGAGGATTGCCGACTGATGCCTGCCGACTGATGACTGCCAACTGATGACTACCGACTGATGACTGCCAACTGATGACTACCAACTGATCAAATTCATTCATTCAAAAATTCAACTCAGCACTCAGAACTCAGCACTCAGAACTCAGCACTCAGAACTCAGAACTCTCAGGCTACCGGCTACCATAAAAGCTGTCACATTTTCTTCTGGGACTTCCAGCGGAAGATCACAACCGGTACTCAGAATATAGTTGGGGATATTTTTCATCGTGCTCAGAAGATTACTCACTTCTTTTTGAACGTCTTCCGGTGAACCAGTCATAATTGTTCCGGTTGGACAAAGATTGCCGATGAGAATCATCTTGTCACTGACAATGTCAGCAGCTTTCACAAAATCAACATCCGAATCCAGACTCAGTGCATCAGCACCCGATTCATCCAAGGATTCAAGGAGGTGTTCGGTGTTGCCGCATATATGATAGACCATGCCTACACCTTCTTTATGACAAAGATTCACAATAGTCCTTACATATTCCATTGAATATTCCCTGAACTGATCCGGTCCAAGCATCATGGCACTGGGTTCAAGGACAGCGATGATCTGGGCACCTGATTCAATCATTAACCGGGTATAATCTAAAATTTTATCTGTGCAGACCTTACATAGTTCATGAAACCCTTCCGGATCCATCATAGTTTCCATGGCTGCATTTTCTGCCCCCATAATAAGTCCGGCCAGCGTATACGGACCTGAAACATAGGCACCTCTGACAATATCACCGGTTAGTTCTTTTTTCATCCGCCTGTGTGTTTCTGCATAGCTTTGCAGACGCCCGTCTTCGAGTATATTTATTTTATTCATTAAGGAAAGACCGTTATCCTTATCATAATCAAAATTCACGATTGTAGCTGCTTCATACGGTGGAAAGACTGTTTCCCTGCCCAGAGCACTAGCTTCAACCGACAGATCCATTAGAGTGAAAAGAACATCCGGATTCCATTTATTAGCAATATAGTGCATGACTTTCATGTGTTCATCGGCATTTTGCTGGGCAAGTTTTATAGTGGTTCCTGCAGGTTTTACCGCAGGAAATCCAAGCAATGGAGCCAGGATACGTTTGTTTTCCTTATACTTTGAAAGAACTATTTCTAACATGTTCATTTTTACAAATCCTTATATATGAGTTCTGAGTGCTGAGTTCTGAGTGCTGAGTTCTGAGTGCTGTCGGAGCGAAGCGGAGATCCCGGCCTGTCCCGATTTATCGGGAGAATCCGCCAA
>OMKS01002061.1_pt1 | contig 17205 bp, 10 predicted proteins | sample 1674721 | NCBI WGS metagenome assembly OMKS01 (sample SAMN06264996, study PRJEB25208) | sediment metagenome | isolation source: hot spring sediment | place: USA: California | collected 2014-09-02
GTCAATGGCAGGATTGCGGTGGGTGTGGCGGTTGAGGTGATTGGGCCTTGCTCCACCTCACCGCGGCAGCCGGTCATCAGGGCGGCAATCAGCAGCAGGGCAAACATTGCCCATCTCACGATGAATCGTGTGCCATGCGGGGTGTTGTTTGATCTTTCAACGCTGCTTTTATTCATCATCTTCAAGCGCATTATAACAAAATCGGGGCTGGCAGACAGCTTTGCGCATGCGCCGCAGGTTTTCGTAGGGCAAAAGTGGCAAAATGACAGGAGATAATGTCATAAATGGCTGGTAAGAGGGGGGGGAATGCGTGACAGCCGGGCTGGAAATCGGTACAATCAGACCAGACATTTTTCGCATGACAGCAAGAGGTTGACGATGGCGCGACAGGATGTGAATGACCACCGCATGGATACCAGCGGGTTAAGCCCTGATTTCCAGGCGTTGCATCCTTTGGTGATGCAGGAGTTGCTGTGGGCGCTCAAGGTGCAGGACAAACCGCTGGCGAATGCGCTGCTGCGGTTGATCCTTGACCTGCCGGCGCGTAAATTCACCCGCTTGCTGCTGGAATTGGAGCAGGCGGTGGCAGAACAGGGCCCTGCCTACGGCGCACGAAAAATCTCGCGTTATTTTTTCGATGATCTGACCGTTATCGGGGCGGAGCACATCCCGCAGGAAGGTGCGTGTATCATCGCCGCCAATCACCCGGGCGGGATGGATTTTCTGGCGCAAATTGAAGCGGCACGGCGCGATGATCTGCTGGCGATCTCCAGTGATGTTAACTTCCTGCGCCCGCTGCCGGGCCTGAACCAATACCTGGTGCCGATTTCCAATGACGCGCGTGGGCGTTACGCGGCGCTGCGTGGGACACTGGCGCACCTGCGCGATGGCGGGATGCTGCTGTTGTATCCGACTGGTTCCATTGATCCCGATCCGCATTATTTTTGCAACGCACCGGATCACCTGGCACGCTGGTCGCGCAGCCTGGCGGTGTATTTGCAGAAAGGCACACCACTGCAGGTCGTGCCTTCAATCACCAGCCAGGCGATCTCGGAGAAGATCCTCTTCAGCCGGTTGGTGATGCGCCAAAAGCGGCGTATTGACCGCCAGCGGGCGGCGGAATTTCTGCAAACAATGAACATGATGTGCCTCAAGGGACATCGGCTCAACCTCAAGGTCTCGTTCGGTGAGGCATTGGTGTTTGACGATCCCCATCCGGATGAGGCAACGTTGGCGGCCTGGCTTGCCCAGATCAAACAAGCAGCACAGAACTTAATGCAGACACATCTGACGCGTTTCCCGCCGGTGCGGGCGGAGCTGTGGGAAGAAAAAGAAAAGGTCTTTCAAACCATTTAAACCTGGGTCAGGAGAGACAGGGTTTGATATACTTGAGCCATAGGCAGTATCTTAAAAATGAATAAACACTGTGTACGGCATATGATGCAAAACACAAGGTGAGTGAATGATGAAATTCGGTGCATGGATTCATAGCAATAGCCAGCCTTCCTGGCAGGATGCGATCCTGATGGCAGGCCAATCAGGGCTGCACAGCATTCGCTCTTATTCGTTCGAATATTCTGCTCAGGTAGCACCACTCCTGCGCCAGACAGACATGAGCCTGCTGGCAGGCATGCACGTGGAGGCAGAAGCGCTGGCAGCAGACTGGCGCAGCCAGGTGCGGTTGGACGAATTGGCGGCACATTTTGAGCTGGGCGTTCCGCTGGAAGCCATCTGCGTGGGCAATGAACTGCGCGAGGGCGGCGATGCCTTTGATAAAAAGCAATTCACGGCAGCGCTGGCGGAAGGCCTGGCAAATGTGCTGGATGTCTACCATGACTGGATGGCGCAGCACGGCGTCCGCGTGCCTTTGACCTATGCCAACGAGATGATATCCTTTGCCCCTGACGGCAGCCTGCGGGCTGATAGCATGCCGTTGATGCAGGCCTGCGATATCCTCTCTGTTAATCATTACCCGATGGCAGCTGCCGGCTGGATGGGCACTCCTGCTTTTCTGTTGAATGAGCAGTTGCTGCATGACACACGCACCCAAAATGACCAGTTTGCCCGCTTTGAATGTGTGCTGCGCACCCTCTTGCAGGAGGCCGAACAATTGGACAAATCGCTGATGTTCTCGGAAACCGGCTTCCCATCAGCGGTCGATTGGCGTCATAGCGGCGTTTTTGAACCCGGCAAATTCCGCTATCACCCAATTCACGACACCGCTGCTTATGAAGCCGCCATGCGGCGATTTATCAGTCTGATCCAATCTGTCAACGCCGATTACCGCGGGCGTATCCACGCGCTGTATTTCTATGAGTGGCAGGACAACCTCAATCATCCCAAGATCTGGAACATCGAGAATAGCCCGATCCACATTGCCTTTGGGCTGTGCGATGAACAGGGCAATCCCAAACTGGACCTCCCTGCCTTGATCGCAACAGCGGGAGCATAATCACCCAATTACTGGACTTAATGTAGAAGGAACCGGCATGAACGACCGAAAAATATACCTGGGGGCTGCGTTTTACCCTGAACAATGGACGCCCGCCCAATGGGCGGAGGATATTCAGTTAATGAAGGAAGCCGGGTTCACCGTGGCCAGGGTGGGTGAATTCGCCTGGTCATCGTTTGAACCACAGGAAGGCGAATACCGCTTTGACTGGATGGATGAGGCCATTGCCATGCTGGCAGAAAGCGGTATCCAGACTGTGATGGGCACACCTACCGCGGCGCCGCCTGCCTGGATGGTACAGAACTATCCCGAAGCACTGCGCACCGGGGAGGATGGGCGCAAAGTGCAATTCGGCAACCGCTGCCACTACTGCGTAGAAAGTCCGCAATACCATGGACTCACCCGCAAGCTGGTGTCAGCCATGGCGGCGCATTTCGGGCCGAATCCGGCGGTGATCGGCTGGCAGATCGACAATGAGTTTGGCGCTGCCTGTCATTGCGATCTGTGCCGAAGTGCCTTCCAGCAGTATCTGCAGGCGCAGTATGGCTCCTTGGAGGAACTTAACCGCCGTTGGACGACCAGTTATTGGAGCCAGACCTACAGCGATTGGTCGCAGATTGAACTGCCGCGCGGCAAGCATAACCCCGGCTTGATGATGGCATACCGCAAGTATTTCACCGATGCTTATCGCCGTTACCAGCAATTGCAGATTGACGCCCTGCGCGCATCTATCCCGGCGACGCAATGGATCACCCATAATTTCCACGGCAGCATGAATGGGTTGGATCATTTCCAGATGTCACAAGACCTGGACCTGGTTTCCTATGATTATTATGTAGGCAGCGGCAACAATGACGCCGCACTCAGCGGGATGAAGTGGGACCTGGCGCGGGGGTTAAAACAGGACAATTTCTGGGTGATGGAAACCCAACCTGCCAGCGTGAACTGGTCAACGATCAACAACAAGCTCAACAAAGGCGAAGCGCGTGCGCTTGCCTGGCAGGCGATCGGCCATGGCGCGGACGCCATCCTCTACTGGCAGTGGCGTTCTGCCCTGAACGGGCAGGAGCAATACCACGGCACGCTGGTCAATCAGGCCGGCAAACCGCGGCCGTTCTATGAAGAAGCCGCCGAACTGGGTGATGACCTCCAACGTATTGGTGACCTGCTGAACAATACACGTGTGGCAAAGAATCAGGTGGCGATCCTGTTCGATTTTGAGAGCCGCTGGTCGTTAGAACACGAACCTCACCACAAAGATTTCGATTATTGGTCGGGTGTCCTGCGCTATTACCGCCCGCTGCAGCAGATGAACATCGGCGTGGACATCATCTCACCTGAGGCTGATATTTCCGATTACAAGCTGGTAATTGCACCGTATATGATCGTGATTGATGAACAGCGCGCCAGCAAACTTGTACAGTTTACCAACCGCGGCGGTCATGTGGTGTTGACCTGCCGCACGGGGGTGAAGGACCACGATGACGCCATGCTGCCCCAGTACCCGCCAGGGTGTGGATTGGAGCGCATCGCCGGAGTGGAGGTGGAAGAGTATTATCCGCTGGAACATGCCCTGCCGCTGAAGGCAGACCTGTTCAACGGCGCCGCGCATATCTGGGCGGAGAAATTGCGCCAGTTGAAGTTAAAATTGGTCGTGCCGATGGCGAGATACCAGCCCGGCAACGGTTGGCTGGATGGCTCGCCCGCTGTCATTTATCTACTTTTCGGGCGCGGGAAGGCTTATTATGTCGGCTGTATCCTGGATGCGGCTTCGCAAGAGAAATTCCTTCAGTATGTTGTCAATGAGTTGCACCTGAAACCACCGCTGGCGGATGTACCTTACGGTATGGAAGTGTGCGCGCGTGAAACAGATGAGGGTGAGCGCTATTACATCCTGATCAACCACCAGAACCAGGCGCTGCAGTTCAATTTCCCGGAAGGTTCCTATGAATTTATCACTCGCTCTGCCTATCGCGGAGTGCTCAAAGTGCCGCCCTATGCGGTGGCAGTGATTGGAAAATATGAGTCAGAAATCGAGGAGAGTTAACATGACGTTTTATTATGGTGCAGATTATTATCCGGAGCATTGGCCGCACGAACGCTGGAATACCGATGCGAAAATGATGCAAGCAGCGGGATTCAACGTGGTGCGCATGGCAGAATTCGCCTGGGTCAAGCTGGAACCCAAACCGGGTGAGTTTGATTTTGCCTGGCTGGATGAAGCCATTGACCTGCTGGCGGCGCATGGCATTAAGACTGTATTGGGCACGCCCACCGCTTCGCCGCCCGCCTGGCTGATGATGGCGGATGAAACCCAGTTTCTGGTCCGTGAAGACGGAGTGCGCAGCACTTATGGCGCGCGGCGGGAATACTGCCCTACCCACGAAGCCTACCGTGCCGCTTCTGACCGTATCGTGGCTGCCATGGCAGAACATTACGCCGATCATCCGCATGTGATCGCGTTTCAGACCGACAACGAGTTCGGTGATAATTGCTTCTGTGACCTGTGCCGGGCTGCCTTCCAACGCTGGTTGCAGGACAAATATGGCTCTTTGGACGCGTTGAATGAGGCCTGGGGCACCATTTTCTGGAGCCACACCTACCAGAAATGGGAAGAGATTCCCGCCATGCGCAACACCGCGATAGCCCACAACCCGGGCTTGCAACTGGATTGGAAGCGCTTTATGTCGGATACCTATGTTGATTTCCAACAGCGGCAGATCGATATCCTGCGCGCCAAAGCGCCCGGCAAACTTATCACCCACAACCTGATGGGCTTTGGGTATGACAAAATCAACTACTTTGACCTGACCGCACCACTTGATTTCACCGCCTGGGACAACTACCTCCGCGTTTTTTGGAGTGATAAAAGCGAGGTGGATGTCAGCCACATGGCCCTGGGTCATGACACCATGCGCAGCACCAAACAGGCACCGTTTTGGGTGATGGAGCAGCAAAGCGGCCCTACCGGCTGGTCAACGATTGCCGAAGCGCCCCGCCCGGGAGAACTGCGCGCGTGGGCTTATCAGGGTATTGCGCACGGCGCAGATGGCATGGTCTTTTTCCGCTGGCGTTCTTGCCGCTTTGGCACCGAGGAATATTGGCATGGCGTACTCGATCATCATGGTGAGGCCACCCGCCGCTATCACGAAGTGGTGCAGATGGGGCAGGAACTGGCGCAATTCGGCGGCCTGGTTGCCGGTTCAATGCCGGTGGCGGAAACCGCCATGCTGTTGAGTTATGATGCGCGCTTTGGCTTCCAGAGCCAGCCCAACAACCCGCAATTCCATTACAACCAGCATTTTTACGATCTCTATCGTGGATTGTGGCAGCGCAATGTCGCTGTGGATATTGTCAGCGAGCAGGAACAGCACCTGTCGCAGTACAAACTGGTGATCGTGCCGGCGTTGTATGTGCTTTCAGAGCAGACCGCCCATACATTGGCCGAATATGTGCGCGCAGGAGGCGCGCTGCTGGTGACCGCACGCAGTGGTGTCAAAGGGTTGGCCAACGAGGTCGTCGACACGCGTCTGCCTGGGCTGCTGCGCGAAGTGTGCGGGGTGCGTGTAGAAGAATATGACTCGATGAAACCTGACCAGCACAACCGCGTGATCTTCGACGTGGATGCGATCAAAGGCAAGGAAGCTGAACTCCGGGTGTGGGCAGAATGGCTCGAGCCGGAAGGCGCGCAGTCGATCGCCCATTACAGCGAAGATTACCTGGCAGGACAATCCGCCATCACCATCAATGAATTTGGCGCGGGCAAAGCGGTGTATGCCGGGGTGTGGGGTGACAGCGAACTGTTCGATACCCTGTACGAATGGCTGCTGCCGCAGATCGGGGTGGAGGGCATCGCCGCGCCGCAGGGTGTTGAGGTAGTGCAGCGCAAGCAAGGCGGCCAGACCTTCTCGTTTGTGATTAACCACAGCCAGGAAGCGCGCCACTTCATCATCGGCGAAGAAATGCAGGAGTTAATCAGCGGCAAGGCCATCAAGGGTGAAATCATCCTGCCACCGCTGGAAGTGCTGGTGCTGCAGCATAACTGAGATTTTGGTCCAAAGATAAAACAGCAGGCTGAAATCATCCTTCAGCCTGCTGTTATTTTAATGGCCGTTTTAGCTCACAGTTTGGGGATCAGCACCGGGGTATTCTTTTTATGATCCTCATAATCTTCCTGTCCGCCCCAGCGTTCATCGGCGCTCTTTTCCAACAGCGGTACGCCGCTGATTTTGGTGAGCAGGATGGTGACGAAGACTGGTGAGATGAGCGCCACCCACTGCCAGCCGCGCAGTACCGGCAGGGCAATGATGGCAACCCCGATCCACAACACGATCTCGCCAAAGTAATTGGGGTGGCGTGATTTTGACCACAAACCCGTGCGGATGAATTTGCCTTTGTTGGCAGGATCAGCGCGGAAGCGGCTCTTCTGCGCGTCTGCCACCACCTCGAAGGCAAAACCAAACAGCCACACCAGCAACCCGACGATGGCAAAAACATCAAAGTCAACGCGGGTGCTGCTGGTGATCACCACCAGGGCGGCAGCCATGGTGAACACCACCCACAGGCCCTGCAGGGTCCACACGGTGAGGAAGCGGAAGAAGGACGGCTTGAGATCATCGAAGCGCCCGTCTTTGCCGGCTTTGTGAATGCGGCGGAACAGGAAGGTGCCCAGCCGCAGGGTCCACGCGATGACCAGCGCTGCTACCAAATAGGTGCGCAGATCAGGCTGGGGAGCCAGCAGCAGGCTTGTCACCGTGAGGGTGATATAGGTGAGAGTGCCGGTGATATCAAAGAACTTTTCGGTTTGATACAGATAGGAGGGAATGAAGACCAGCCAGTTAATAAGGAAGGAAAGCACCACCGCCAGCGCAAACAGCGGCAATCCGCCCTCCAGAACAGATCCACCCTGGCTGCCCGCCCAGGCAATGCCAGCGGCGATCAACAGAATCAGGGGAATGGCAAATGCAGCTTTAAAATTTTCTTTGGACATGGTTATATACCCTTTCTCTCTACCCAATGTATGAAAGTTTGTTTTGTTTATTCCTATCTTAGCTCTTGCTTATTAGAATTTGCTTTAAATTCCCATCAGAAAAGTGTTAGCGCCTTGGGTAGCCTGTGAGGATTGCCAGCTTTGGTTCGCCTGGTTTCGTTGTATAATATAGGCAGAAAGTGAAAATGGCGCAAAAAGGCCTTGCGAAAGGTGAGAATTCGTTTAAAATCGCTGTTTTTGCTATTAAAAGACTTTGCAATTTCGTTATAGGTAATTGTCAAGAGTGGGTTTCTCATGTTATAGTAACGATATATAAGAATCCCACGGGGATCAGGGAACATTCCATTTAATCTATTTGATGAAAGAAATCTCTTATGACGCCTATCCATCAATCTCCTTCTGAAGAGAAGGCAACTGAACAACAAGATCATTGTCAACAACCGCACAATCGATCGCGGCGGGGTCAGTCATTGATTGAGATGGCGTTGATCGTCCCGATTTTGTTGATTATGGTGGTGGGGTTGGTGGAAGTGGCGGCATTCATGGGCGCTTACCTGGATGCACTTGATCTGGTGCGTGAAGCAGCGCGCTTTGCGTCTTTGCGTGATCCGTTCTATATCGGCCCGACCGATATGCATTGCAGTACCGATGCCTTCAACTTTTACTATGACACGGTGTGCATCTTTTCTCCACCGGCAGGCAACCCGCGCTGCACCGGTCCGACTGATCCCTTCTGCAATGGCGTAAACAACGCCACGGAACTTGATATGACCATTGACGACATTGTCATCACCGTCTTCACCGTGGTGGATGATCATGTGACTGCCATTGCCCCTTCGCCGCCAGGATACTATGCCTATTCTGACTATGACAGCGACACTGACAACAACGGCAACTGGCAGAAGAACTGTGACGGCGATATCGTGCGCTTCACACCGTATTTCACCGCCGATAAGATGAACAGTTATTTGAGCAGCACCGCCCCACCCAGGCGTGGTTTTGTGGCGGTGGAATATTATTATTGTTATGAACAGATGTTAAAAGCCCCCCTTATCTCAAACTTTGTTCCAGAGAAACTGAGGATCCATGTTTACACAGTTATGTCACTTCCTGCGGCGATTCCCACTGCGACGCCCTTCTTCACCCCGGCGCCCTGAACAAAAACCGCAAAAAAATTCACACCGCGGCCAGGCTCTGGTCATTTTTGCGTTTGCGATGGTTGGCCTGGTGGCGGCGGTTGGACTGGCAGTTGATACAGCTTCGTTATATGTGCGTTACGGCCAACTGAAGCGCGCGGTAGATGCGGCTGCCATTACGGCTGCCAATGAGTTTAAGACCGGGCAATCACTGGACAAGATGTATGATGCTGCTGAAGAAGTGTTGCGCATGCACGAGATCGATATGACCTTAATCGATCTGGAGGTGTATATCTGTGATGCCTACACTCAGGACCTGGTGGAACCCTACGAGGGGGACGCTGATGGCGTCCGTGACCTTTATTTACTAACTGTTAAACCTCGTTTTTACCACCGCTGCCCCAATACAGAAAGCGGGTTGGTAGCACCGCGCAAGCTGGTGTGGGTGGAAGCCACCCAGATTGCACCCCTGTACTTCCTTACTATCATGGGATTCACAGATGTGCCGCTGCGCACTCATACCATCACCGAAGCAGCCCCGGTGGACCTGGTGATCGTGATCGATATTTCTGAATCCATGGGTGAACATACGCCTGGTTTTTCCCCTGGCAACTTTGACGCCAATAGTTGTAATCCGACCAACACTTGCGAGCCGCTGCGCCAGGCAAAGGAAGCCGCCACGATCCTGGTGGACAAACTGCACCAGGGCTATGATCGTGTGGCGGTGGTTACCTTTGATGTGAATGCAACCACCCATCCGATCCCTAACAGTCAGGGCATTCCCACCAGCCTGAGCGACGATATGGATCAGGTTAAATCTGCTTTATTGAATATCCAATTACACAATGACGCTCCGTTTTTCAAACTCTGGCCCAAATGGCGCAACCCGGGTTTGGAAAACCCGAGCGGACCGAAGAATTACTATGCGTTCAACCCGGTTAATCCAGAAGACCGCGACGGCGATGGGAGGGATGCAGACCCCATGTTCCCGCCGTGCATCGATGTGGACGGGACCGTCAATAACCACCCGATGTGCTGCAACCTGACCCCCGATCGCTGGGATTCTGACCCCAAGTTCTCCGGTTTCAACTTTGCCGGCAGTGGTTTCCCCTGTGATTCGGATCTTTTATTAGACGCTTACGACTGGGATGGTGATGGTGTCTTCACCATGGCAGATCACAATGCATCGGTCGCCTTTTTGGGTGGTTCCGTTTCTGATGACGCGCTCTATAATCTGTCGATTTTATCCACCTGCAGTGGCTGTGGGATGCGCGAAGCCAGCAGCATCCTCAACCAGCATGGCCGCGCTGGCGCGGTGTGGATTGTAGTCTTCCTGTCAGATGGTGGTGTCAACCTTTCTGATCGTGCCCCGATCATACCGGCGCAATATACCAATGGCTTTTGCTTTGGCCCGCCATTGAACCACACCCTTGGCACTTATCCGGTGCCGATGACCTCGCCGGCTTTATTCAGCCACTCTTGGAACGCGATGTGCCGCGGTGACAGCAGCGCGCCGCGTATCTGCATCAACGATGATGTCGACACCTGCCCGCCAGGAACGATCTGGGAGGATCCCTCAACATTGCTATACGGGCAGGTTTCTTATAACGCTTATCACTATGCGCTGGACGTGACTGACCGTATGGCGTTGACAACCAGCACCACCAACGAGCCACTGGGCAATGATATCGGTATCTTTACCATCGGCCTGGGAGATGTTATCAGAGAAGTTGACGGTGTAGTCATTGAAACATATGGGGAAGACTTGCTGCGTTACATGGCGGCAGTGGGCATTGACGGCGACCGTACCACCGACCCCTGCGCGGGCATTCCAGCCAAACAAACCTGCGGACAGTACTACTACGCGCCCAGTGCGGGTGAATTATTTGCGATATTCGAAGATATTGCTAACCGTATCTATACGCGAATTTCTCAATAGGATGGATACAGAGAGATTCGAGGAGATGAGCCTATGATCAAGCATTTCAAAAAACGAGTGAGACAGATGAAACACGGCGGTGTTCGGCAAAAAGCGCAAAGCCTGTTAGAATTTGCGCTGGTTTTGCCATTTCTGCTGCTGTTAATATTTGGGGTGATTGAGTTTGCCCGTTTGCTGCAAGCCTATCTGGCTATTGAAAATGGGGCTCGCTTTGGGGTACGTTACGCTATCACCGGTGATTATGACCCGGCTTTTTGTGCTTCTGCCGCTGCTGCGCTCGATCTGGAGGAGGAAGACCTGGCAGATGGGGTGATTGACTGCCGCGTCCCGGAGACCTATGATGATCACGAAGAAATGACCAATGCGCTGATCGACTGGGCGCGCCTTCCTTCCATTCGGCAGGCATCCTTGCAAGGCGCGATCGGTATTTCTTTCGACCCTGATCCCACTGTCACTGGCGATTATGAAACTTTCCTTGCCAATCCGCAAGACCCGCTGTCGCACGAAAACCGCGGCAACCCGGGCGCCAAACGCTATCTGGGCATGAACATCTGCTCGAACCGCTATAACCCTGAAACTGACACGGCCTACCGCCTTGATCCCAACCCCTTCTACTATCCTGGCCATGAGGGAGAGCAAAATTACCTTTATCCCATTTACTGCCAGGCCTACAGCCCCACCTTCGGGACTGTGTCCTATTTCACCGATGATGCCGGCGCACCTGGCAATCGTGTGCAGATCCGGTTGACGCTACGACACGAATTGATCACTCCCATCATCAATACCTGGTGGCCGACGATCAAGATCGAAGCCGCTCGAGAAGGTATTGTGGAGCGTTTCCGCACTTCACGTGTGTCTGGCCTTACCAACCCGCTGACTCTGGCGCCCACCTGGACGCCCATCCCGCCAACGGGCACTGTCACGCCCACCATCACGTTGACCCCCACTGCAGATCCCTGTACCGGTGGCAGCCAGATCCTGCGTGAGGTGTGGACGGACATCAGCGGCGGCAGTGTGAATGATTTGCGCAATGCCGACCGCTTCCCGGATGAACCCGACCAGGTTGGCTATCTGGGTAGTTATGAAGCGCCAACCAATGTGGGTGACTATTATGGGCAGCGCGTCCATGGTTATGTGTGCGCACCTTACACCGGCCAATATACCTTCCACCTTGCTTCTGATGACGGTGGAGAGCTGTGGCTCAGTGTGGATGAAAACCCGAACAACGCGGTACAGATCGCCTCTGTGCCGGGCTGGACCACCTCGCGCCAGTGGGACAAATATTCTGAGCAGCAGTCAATCCCGCTTAACTTGATCGGTGGACGCTGGTACTACATCAGTGCACTGATGAAAGAACATGCCGGCGGTGATAACCTGGCAGTGGGCTGGACGGGACCTGAAGCGATGGGACTGGGCGGCATCACTGTCATTCAGGGTCAATACCTGCGCCCGGCGGCACAATCAACCGTGCCAACCCGCACGCTGACCCCCAGCACAACCCCCACCCCCACGCCGACGCTGACACCCACGCCTGAATTCTTTGATTGCAACGGCACTGGAGCATTGAACGAAATCTGGTGGAACATCAATGGCAGTTATGTTTCTAGCCTGACCTCCAATGCGCGCTACCCGCTCTATCCAGATGTGCAGCAGATCATCACAGACCTTGACCATGGCCGCAATATTGCCAACAACTACGGTCAACGCACACGCGCCTACTACTGCGCGCCCTATACCGGAGAATACCACTTCTGGATTTCCAGTGATGACCGCAGTGAGTTGTGGATGAACACCAGCGGCACTGACCCGCTGATGCGCACGCGCATTGCCTACTTCAATAGCTGGACCTACCCGGACACCTGGAATGCGAGGGCTGAACAACGCTCAGCGGTTATTAATTTGCAAGCCGGGCAGCTGTATTATCTGGAAGCGCTGCACAAAGAGGGCAGCGGCAGTGACCATTTGCAGGTGGGGGTTTCCTACTTCGGGTCCGATGACCCCAATGACGTGGTCATCATCGACCAGGAGTGGCTGTTCCCGGTTGATCCAGGCCCGCCACCGGTAGATCCCCAAACCTGTCCCAACACCAGTTCGCTGCTGCGTGAATACTGGTTGAACATCGGTAGCGGCAGGAATGTATCAGACCTGACTTCCAATCCATTGTATCCAAACAGCCCCAGTGGTTTTGACTACGTCTATTCGGCGGCTGTGCCCATCAACTGGGCCAACAATTATGGCAACCGTGTGCGCGGCTGGCTATGTCCGCCCTATGATGGCGAATATACCTTCTTTATCGCCTCCAATGACCAGGGTATGCTGTATCTGAGCACAGATGACACACCGGGCAATGCCAATTTGATCGCCTGGACACCCAACAACTCGACCACCGGCCTTACTGAGTGGTTCCGGTATGCCTCTCAGCGGTCTGTCACCATCACCTTGCAAGGCGGTGAAGAATATTATATTGAATTCCTGCACAAGGAACGGTCTGGCAGCGATCACTGTAATATCGGTTGGTCGGGTCCTTACATGGATACTATCTCGATTATTAACGGCCAGTATCTGATCCCGATGACGCCGCAGCCTACCCCCACGCCGACCGTCACACCAACACCGACCGTCACGCGCACGGCGACCAGAACCTTGCCACCGACTCAGACACTGACGCCATCACGCACTCCGACGCCTTCGCGCACGCCGACGCGCACATTGACACCCACGCGCACGCTGACACCCACGCGAACCTTGACGCCGACGCGCACGTTGACGCCATCGCGCACACCGACACGCACCAGCACACTGACACCGTCACGCACGCCGACGCGCACCAACACGCCGCCAAGAACGCCAACCTTCACACCGACGATGACGCGCACGCCGTCACGTACACCGACGCCCAGCATCACACCGACGCCGACTGAGTCGCCGACACCGCCAATTATTGGGTGATGGCACGGACAAAAAACAGGAGGAACAACAAGGGTTCTCTTCACCAGAATGATGGAGAGAACCCTTCTCCATCCTGCCACCAACAAACCCGCTGGTGGGAGTGGGTTATTACTGGTTTGATCGGGTTGATAGTCTTCTGGTTGGTATTGTTGCTCTTGTTTTACGGTGGTGGCGGGCTGGTGATGGGCCGCATCTGTTTGCTACTGGGGCTGGCTCTGTTCCTGTTCGCCGCCAGCGTAGCGGGGATAGTTGTCGCGCTGCGCAAGATGCGCCGACGTCGCTGAACGGTTGAGGGGGATCACCACCCTCACAATGGTGCCTTTGCCCTGTTTGGAAAGCACCTCGAATTCACCACCCAATTGATGGGTTTGTTCGCGCATGCTGCGCATGCCAAAACCTTCGCTGTGGCTGCCAGCTGTAAAATCGATGCCCTGGCCGTTGTCTTCAATATCGAGGTGCACGTGGGTGCCGCTGGTGTCAATGCGCACTTCGACCTCGTCTGCATTGGCGTGTTTGATGACGTTGTTCAATGCCTCGATGGAGATACGGAAGAGGGCGTCTGCGATGGGGGCTGGCAGCTGGATGTTGGGATCACAGCGCAGGCCGGTTTTCATTTCAGCACGCTGCTCGACGGTTTCCAACCGGGAGGTCAGGGCGTAGAACAATCCCTCTTCTTCCACGGCGGAAGGCCTCAGCTCAAAGATTAAGTTGCGGGTTTCTTTGATAGCCTGGTTTAGAATGACAGGCATCTCATCCAGGCTTTTCTGCAAATTGGTGGGAATTTCAACTTCAGGGAATAACTTCAGCACCACATGCAGGTGTAAATTTAGACTGTACAGAAGCTGCGTGACAGAATCATGCAGTTCGCGCGCCAGGCGGGTGCGTTCCTGTGCCACAGCGCCCGCCTCCGCTTGCTGACGCAGGCGGATGATTTCAATAGCGTCTCTGATCAATTCGGCGACGGTGGTCAGCAGGTCTTTTTCTTCTGAAGAGTAGGCAAAGGGCTGGTCACTGATGATGACCAATACCCCCAACAGTTCTTCTCCTCGCTGCATGGGCATGGCAACAAAGTGGCGCAAATTGGCCTGGCGGATGCACTCAGGTGCGTGCTGCCGCGAAAGCAGGTCTTTCACTTCCACCACCTGCGGGTTGCGGAATATCCAATCGCGCCATGGAATCTGGCTGTTAAATTCCAGGTTATTGAGGGCTGCCTGCACCTGGGGGTCAATACCTTGCATGGCGGTTGGCGTCAATGCTTTGGGTTGGTCTTTGCTCTCTGTGACCATGTAGATGGCGCCAGCCTTGGCCTCCATCCCTTTAACAATCACTTGCAGTGACTGGGTCAGCATTGCTTCGGTTTCAAGATATTGCGCAGCGATGCGGCGGATATTGTACATCAATTCCAGCGAACTGGTGCGTTGAGCAACGCGCTGTTCCAATGTTTCCGTAATTTGTGCGCGCTGGAGGGAGATTCCCGCGATTTCAGCGATGGTGGACAGCAATTCTTTTTCTGGGTCAAGCAGCTGCTCGCGGTTGTCATTAAAGGCAATGTGCATCAAGCCAAGTATCTGGTCACTGGCTTTGATCGGGATAGCGACACTCCAGCGTGAATGTTGCAGCACCTCACGTAGCACAGGGTTCGGGGACTGTATAGCGGACAGCTCGCGGTAGGTCATGAGCGTCATCTGGCGGTTTTGCATGATGTCCCAATAGACATCGTCTGCGTTTTCCGGGATCTCTTCTGCGTGCAGGCGGAAATCGAAAGCATGATTCCAGACCACTTTCAGGTGTTCCTGTTTGACCAGCAGCAGAAAGATGCCGGAAGCACCCATCACATCCACGATATGGTTGATGAGGATTTCCAATATGTCAAAGGTGGTTGCAGCACGGCGCATAGCGCGTGAAATACTAACCAGGGTTTCTAATTGCTGCATGCGGTTGCGTTCTTCTTCACGCGATCTGATTTTCAACAGGGCGGCCGCTATCTGGTGGGAGAGAATATCGAGCATACGTTCATCATTGTCGCTGATGCCCTCATCCGCAGCGCTTTCTACGTTCAGCACCCCCAGCAACCGCCCGTCGGTTTTCAACGGGATTGCCAGTTGCACCTTGGTGTCATCATAGAAGGGCTGCAGGGAGGTTTCCTGCCCTGCCGTATAGATTTGTTTGCGTTCAAATCCGTCTTGCGTCACCTTGCTGACCAGGTTTTCGGGCGCGGGTGGTGGCAGCTGCTGGTTGGTGTCATATAAGTTCGTGTCCTGGCCCTGTATGAAGAGGTCGATGTGGGAAAAAGGGAACAGGTCTGACAGCCAGATACGCACCTGGTGCAGGAAAGCGGCTTCATTTTCGCTTTCGGCGCTGGCGGCCGCCATAGTGTTGATGGTTTGCAGCACCTGCATCTGATGATAGATCTGCTGCTGGTTGATCATGCGTTCGGTGATCTCGTGAAATGAGGTGACCACGCCATGCGGCTGTTTTTCACCAGGATAGAACAGGGGTTGTGAATTGACTGAGAGCCAGATGCGTTTGCCGTCACGGTGCTGGACTTGCAAGATAAAATTGTATAGTGGCTGTCCATGCGTGAGGGCAATGCACGAAGGGAATTCTTCATACGGCATCAGGCTGCCGTCTTCGCGGTAAATGGCAAGGTTGTCCATCGGGCGCTTGCCACGCATTTCATCAAAGCGCAGGCCGAGAATTTCCTGTGCGCGCGGGTTGCCGGTTTGAATGCGGTCGTCTGCGTCAGCCACCATCACACCCTCTGCCAGTGCCATCACCACGGATTGATAGCGCTCTTCACTCTCCTGCAGGGCGCGTTCAGACTTTTTACGGTGACTGACGTCCATGACCATACCCTGCACAATGAATTTCTGGTGTTCATCCTTGAGCAGGATCAGGTTCATGGAAACCCATAACAGCGACCTGTCATAGCGGTGGAGGCGCACATCGACATTTTCCAGCCGGTCTGATTGCTGCAAGGTCAGCATGATCTGGGGCAGGATGTCTGCATGGTGATAATAGAGCTGGTTGATGTTGGCAGCCAGCAGGCTGTCTTCATCAGGATATCCCAATAGATCAACCAGGTACTGGTTGGCACGCAGCAGATTTCCGTCGAGGGTGCATTCAAAAACGCCGATGGGCAGGCGGTCGATCAATTCGCGGGTGCGTTTTTCGCTTGCCTGCACGGACTGCAGGTGCTGTTGCAATTTGGCGATCTGATCGTGTGATTGTTTGAGGGCGGGCATCGGGTATCTTCCTTCGCTCATGATTGTACCTGATAGCGGGCAGTTTTACGATAGCGGCGTTCAGGCCGTCGCTTCATCCAGCGAAGACAGGTTGTGCTGTGCCTGCTCGCGCTGGGGTCGGTATTCATCAGAACAATGCGACAGGATGGCGCAGGCTTCCTGCAGGCATTGGCGCGCCTGTGCCAGTTCACCCATCTCCGCGTAAATGACCCCCAAATTATTGAGCGCCAGGGCAACTTCGGGATGGCGGCTGCCAAAGACCTTGCGGTCAATGCGCAAAGCGCGCTGGCTTTGCTGCAGCGCTTCGGGCAGTTTGCCCTGCGCCTGTAAGATTTGCGCGTACAGGTTGGCGTCACGCCCAATATCGCTGTGGTCGCTGCCGTAGGTTTGTTCGCTGAGACCGATGGCCTGCTCGATGGCGGCCTGGGCGTGGGCAAGGTCGCCAGATTGCTGGTAAGCCAGAGCGAGGTTTTTCAACGCCAATGCCTGGTTGA
>OMKS01002063.1_pt1 | contig 17204 bp, 18 predicted proteins | sample 1674721 | NCBI WGS metagenome assembly OMKS01 (sample SAMN06264996, study PRJEB25208) | sediment metagenome | isolation source: hot spring sediment | place: USA: California | collected 2014-09-02
TGGGAACCTCCTTTAATCGTCCGTTCGCGGTGGGCTGAACCCGAAGTATAGTCCACGCCCGCCGGCTCCGTGGCCCGCCGGGATCCGATGCCGTCAGTCGCCGACGCTGTGGATGGAGCGCACCCGCGGGATGCGGGCCGGGTCCCAGTGGGTCAGCGCCCAGCCCCAGAGATCGGACAGACAGCCGTCGAGCAGGTGCGCCGGCGGGTGCTGGTCGAGGAACGTCAGCGCGCGGTAGAGGGGCGCCACGGGGGCGCGGCGGTCCAGCGGGCGGGCGTAGGTCTGCTTGCTGAGCTTCTGGCCCTCGCGGTTGACCGCGACCGGCAGATGCATGTAGCGGGGCGTGGGATAGCCGAGCACGTGCTGCAGGTGGATCTGGCGCGGCGTGGAGTCGAGCAGATCGGCTCCGCGCACCACCTCGGTGACACCCTGCTCGGCGTCGTCCACCACCACGGCGAGCTGGTAGGCGAACAGGCCGTCGGCCCGCAGCACCACGAAGTCCCCGATCTCCGATTCCAGACGCTGCTCGACGGTACCCTGTACCGCGTCCTCGAAGCGGATCAGCTCGTCGTGGGTGCGCAGGCGGATGGCGCGGGCCACCCGGCCGGGCGGCAGGCCCTCGCGACAGGTGCCGGGGTATACCGGCCCCTCCGGGCCCTCGCGGCCCGCATCTGCGATCTCGCGGCGGGTGCAGCCGCACTCGAAGGCCTCGCCGCGCGCGAGCAGGGTGTTCAGTATCTCGCGGTAATGCGCGCTGCGCCGGCTCTGGTACATCACCTCGCCATCCCAGTACAGTCCGTAGGCCTCCAGGGTGCGCAGGATGTCGTCGGCCGCCCCGGGCACCTCGCGCGGCGGGTCCAGGTCCTCCATGCGCACCAGCCAGCGTCCCCCCTGGCGACGTGCCTCGAGGTAGCTGCCGATGGCGGCGATGAGCGAACCGAAGTGCAGGGGGCCCGTCGGCGAGGGGGCGAAGCGGCCGATGACGGCGGGAGGGTGCGCGACGTGTCGGGTCATGGACGTTAGGTGGTGGCGAGGTGGCTTCGACCCGCCATTCTACGGGGCGGATGCGCCAACGAAAAAGGGGAAGCGCAGGCTTCCCCTTGTTCGGCGGTGGGCGCGGGCGCGCTCAGGCCATCTGCTTTTCCTTGATCTCCTGCAGGGTCTTGCAGTCGAAACACAGGGTCGCGGTCGGGCGCGCTTCCAGGCGGCTCAGGCCGATTTCCACGCCGCACTGCTCGCAGTAGCCGTAGTCGCCGGTCTTGATGTCTTCCAGCGACTCGTCGATCTTCTTGATCAGCTTGCGTTCACGGTCGCGGGTGCGCAGCTCCAGGGCGAACTCCTCTTCCTGCGAGGCGCGGTCGGCCGGATCGGCGAAGTTGGCAGCCTCTTCCTTCATGTGGCCCACGGTGCGGTCCACTTCCTCCATCAGCTCGCGCTTCCACGCCAGCAGGATGTTGCGGAAGTGCTCGACCTGCGCATCGTTCATGTATTCCTCGCCCTTCTTGGGCTGATAGGGCTTGATGCCCTCGACCGGCAGCGCGGGGCTCGCGTTGGAGGCCGGCGTCTTTGCCGCGGCCTTCTTCTTGGTCGTGGACCGTGCTTTCTTGGTGGCGGCCATCAGGCGCATCTCCTTAAACCAAATCTAGCGAAGCGGGCTTTAATACCAGATAACGCCCGGCGAGGGCAACCCGGCGCCCTTGCGGGGGTGCGCGCCCAAACCTGAGGGCTTGGCTGAGGTTTTTGATGAAAATTCAATATAAACATAAACTAACAATCTTTTTCTCGGGTAAATAATAGGTTTTTAGCTGTTCGACCCTGTGATAACCTTCGCGGCATTTTTTGGCATTCGAGGCCCACAGGGCAGGACGAACATGGCTGAACTCAAGGCACTGATCTTCGATGTGGACGGCACCCTGGCCGACACCGAACGCGACGGGCATCGCGTGGCCTTCAACAAGGCCTTCGCCGATGCGGGGCTGGACTGGGACTGGTCGGTGGAGACCTACGGCCGCCTGCTGGCGGTCACCGGTGGCAAGGAGCGCATCCGCTTCTTCATCGACGACTTCCTCGAACATTTCGACGCCCCGGCCGATCTCGACGGCTTCATCGCCGACCTGCACAAGCGCAAGACCGCGCGCTACCTCGATATGCTCAAGGCCGGGCAGATCCCGCTGCGTCCTGGCGTGAAGCACCTGCTGGACGAGGCCCGTGCGGCGGGCGTGACACTGGCCATCGCCACCACCACCACGCCGGAGAACGTGACCTGCCTGCTGGAATCCACCCTGGGCCCGGGATCAGTAGACTGGTTCGCCGTGATCGGCGCGGGCGACGTGGTGCCGGCCAAGAAGCCGGCGGCCGATATCTATTTCTATGTCATGGAACACCTGGGCCTGGGTCCGGAGGCCTGCGTGGCCTTCGAGGATTCGCACAACGGCATTCGCGCCACCAACGACGCGGCCCTGCGCACCATCGTGGCGGTCAACGGCTACACGCGGGACGAGGACTTCGATGGGGCGGCGCTGGTCCTGTCCGACTTCGGTGAGCCCGATCGGCCCTTCGAGGTACTGGCGGGTGACGCCCACGGCAGGCGTTGCGTGGATCTGGAACTCGCCCGGGCTGTCCTCGGTTAGCCCGTCTTTGGCTCGATGGCCCGGATCTCGCTGACGAACGTCCCGTCCGCGAGCCGGGTGCGCACCCGCTGGCCGGGGGCGAGCTCGCCCACGTGCCGGATCACCCCCTTGCCGTCCTCTGGCTGCACGATGGCGTAGCCACGCTCCAGCGTGGCCAGCGGGCTCACCGTGTTCAGCGCCCGCGCCGTGGCGGCCAGGCGGGTTGCGCGCCGTTCCAGGCCCACGTCCATGTCGGCGTGCAGGCGCCGGGTGAGGGTGGCGAGCCGATCGCCGTGACGCTCCACCCGGCGAGCCGGCGAGAGGCGGCGCAGGTGCAATTCGGCGCGAGCCAGCCGTTCGCCGGCGCGCTCGCGAATGCGCTGCTGGGCGCGCCGCAGCCGCTGCTCCAGTTCGTCCAGCCGCTGGGCCTGCTGACGCAGCTGCTGCGCGGGATGGCGCTGTTCCAGCCGGCGCGCCAGGTGAATGAGCCGCACATCGGCTTGCTGCAGCCGCTGGCTCATCAGCCCGCGCAGGCGTTCGCCGTAGCGGGCAAAGCCCTGGGCCAGGTCCTCGGCGCTGCGGCTCACCAGTTCGGCGGCCGCCGAGGGCGTGGGGGCGCGCACATCGGCCACGAAATCCGCGATGGTCACGTCCACCTCGTGCCCCACGCCGCTGATCACCGGGATCTCGCAGGCGTGGATGGCGCGCGCCACCATCTCTTCGTTGAACGCCCACAGGTCCTCCAGTGAGCCGCCCCCGCGTGCGAGGATCAGCACGTCGCAGTCCTTGCGCGCGGAGGCCCGGGCCAGCGTCTCGGCAATGCGCGGCGCGGCTGCCTCTCCCTGCACCGGCACGGGGTAGACCAGTACCGGCAGGGAAGGGAAGCGTCGCCGCAGCACGCTCAGGATGTCGCGGATTGCCGCGCCCGTGGGCGAGGTGATGACGCCCACGCGGTGGGGGAACCGGGGCAGGGGGCGCTTGTGTGCCTCGTCGAACAGCCCCTCGGCGGCGAGTTTGCGCTTGAGCTCGTCGAAGGCCCGTTGCAGGGCGCCGTGGCCGGCCTCCTCCATGTGTTCGGCGATGAGCTGGTAGTCCCCGCGCGGCTCGTACAGGCTCACCCGCGCCCGCACCAGCATCTGCTGGCCGTCGGCCGGCTTGAAGCGCAGCAGCTGGTTGCGGTTGCGGAACATCGCGCAGCGTACCTGCGCGTTGCGGTCCTTGAGGGTGAAGTAGAGGTGCCCGGAGGAGGGGCGGGCGACATTGGAGAGCTCACCCTCGACCCAGATCAGGGGGAAGCCCCGCTCGATGAGCAGGCGCACCTCGCGGTTGAGCTCGGAGACGGTGAGGACGGGCTGGTTGGACATGGGGTGAAGCGTGAGGCGTAAGGGATGAGACGTGAGAGAAGAAGGGGGTAGGGTAAAGCGAAAGACGCCTCACGCCTACCCCCTCACGCCTCACCAAAAATTAACGGGCCCGAAGGCCCGTTAGTTTTGGCTCAGAACAGCGGGCCGGCGGCCTGCTGGCCCATGGCCTGCTCGTAGCCCATCATGCCTTCCAGGCGGGCCTGCTCGGCCAGCGACAGGGCCTCGTCGTACTTGCCCTCGGAGGCGGCCTTGCGCGCGGCCTCGATGAGCTTGCCGGTGTCGCGCCACTCGCCGCCCACCGATGCCGCCTGCTGGCGCGAGGTCTCGGCCGCGGCGATCGCCTGGGTGAACTCGGCTTCGGAGGCGCTGCTCTGGGTGTTGGACGTGCTGGCGCAACCAGCCGCCAGGACTGCGGACAGGACCACCGTGGCCATCATGGAATGGATTTTCATTAACTCCTCCTCACTGATTTTCTCGTTATTTGTTTGCCGGGCGAAAACCCTGCGGGGCAAAGTGTTACCAGTTTACCCCGTCGGGGTCAAACCCTTATAATGACCGGCTAAATTTCGTAACCCGCCGAGAACCGCCATGAGAATCGTTCAGGAAGCTCTCACCTTTGATGATGTCTTACTCCTGCCTGCGCATTCCACGGTCCTGCCCAAGGATGTGGACCTGAAGACGCGGCTGACGCGCGACATCGAGCTGAACATTCCGCTGCTGTCCTCGGCCATGGATACCGTTACCGAGGCTCGCCTGGCCATCGCCATGGCCCAGGAAGGTGGCATCGGCATCATCCACAAGAACCTCTCCATCGCCCAGCAGGCCGACCAGGTGCGGCTGGTGAAGAAATACGAGAGCGGTGTCATCAAGGACCCCATCACGGTGGCCCCGACCACCACGGTGCGTGAGGTGATGGAAATCACCCGCGCCGCCAACATCTCGGGCGTGCCGGTGGTGGATGGCAAGGACCTGGTCGGCATCGTCACCAGCCGCGACCTGCGCTTCGAGACTGGCTACGACAAGCCGGTGTCCTCGATCATGACGCCGAAGGATCGGCTGGTCACCGTGCAGGAAGGCGCCAGCAAGGAAGAGGTGCAGGAACTGCTGCACAAGTACCGTATCGAGAAGGTGCTGGTGGTCAACGGCAACTTCGAGCTGCGCGGCATGATCACGGTGAAGGACATCCAGAAGTCCACCGACTTCCCCCGCGCCTGCAAGGACGACCAGGGCCGTCTGCGGGTCGGCGCCGCGGTCGGCACCGGCTACGGTACCGAGGACCGCGTCAACGCGCTGGTCGACGCCGGCGTGGACGCCATCGTGGTCGACACCGCCCATGGCCACTCCCAGGGCGTGCTGGACCGCGTGGCCTGGGTGAAGAAGCACTTCCCGGATGTGCAGGTGATCGGCGGCAACATCGCCACGGCCGCTGCCGCGCGCGCGCTGGTCGAGGCCGGCGCCGACGGGGTGAAGGTCGGTATCGGCCCGGGCTCCATCTGTACCACGCGTGTGGTCGCCGGCGTCGGCGTCCCGCAGGTGACCGCCATCGCCAACGTCTGCGCCGAACTCGCGGGCACGGGCGTGCCGCTGATCTCCGATGGCGGCATCCGCTTCTCCGGCGACCTCTCCAAGGCCATGGCCGCCGGCGCCAACGCGGTCATGATCGGCGGCCTGTTCGCCGGCACCGAGGAGGCCCCGGGCGAGGTCGAGCTCTACCAGGGCCGTTCCTACAAGTCCTACCGTGGCATGGGTTCGCTGGGTGCGATGGCGCAGGGTTCGAGCGACCGCTACTTCCAGGAGAGCGAGAACGCAGTGGACAAGCTGGTGCCCGAAGGCATCGAGGGCCGCGTGCCCTACAAGGGCACCATCGTGGCCATCATCCACCAGCTGCTCGGTGGCCTGCGCTCCTCCATGGGCTATGTGGGTTGCGCCAATATCGAGGAGATGCGCACCAAGCCCGAGTTCGTGCGCATCACCGGCGCAGGCATGCGCGAGAGTCACGTGCACGATGTGACGATCACCAAGGAAGCGCCCAACTACCGCATCGACTGATACGCACGAGAGGGCCGGTCACGCACCGGCCCTCTTGCTTGTGGCGCCGCCGGCGCGTGATCTCTCCCTTAAGGCCCAGCACCAGGTTTAGACGATGATCCAGAACATCCATGCCGACCGCATCCTGATCCTCGACTTCGGCTCCCAGTACACCCAGCTCATCGCGCGGCGCGTGCGCGAGGCCGGCGTGTACTGCGAGATCCACCCCTGGGACGTGGACGAGGCCGCGGTACGCAACTTCGGGCCCAAGGGCATCATCCTTTCCGGCGGCCCCGAGTCGGTGATCGAGGAAACCCCGCCGCGCGCCCCGCAGCTCGTGTTCGAGCTGGGCGTGCCGGTGTTTGGTATCTGCTACGGCATGCAGACCATGGCCGCCCAGCTCGGCGGCCAGGTCGAGAACGCCGACCACCGCGAATTCGGCTACGCCCAGGTGCGCGCCCACAATCACACCAGCCTCCTGGATGATATCGAGGACCATACCTCGCCCGAGGGCTATGGCCTGCTGGACGTGTGGATGTCGCACGGTGACCGCGTCTGCACGCTCCCGGAGGGCTTCGTGCTGATGGCCAGCACCGACAGCGCGCCCATCGCCGGCATGGCCGACGAGACGCGCGGCTTCTACGGCGTGCAGTTTCACCCGGAGGTCACCCACACCCGCCAGGGCCAGCGCATCCTCAGCCGCTTCGTGCACGAGATCTGCGGCTGCGAGGCCCTGTGGAGCCCGGGCAATATCGTCAGCGACAGCATCGCGCGGGTGCGCGAGCAGGTGGGCAGTGACGAGGTCATCCTTGGCCTCTCCGGTGGCGTGGACTCCTCCGTCGTCGGCGCGCTGCTGCACAAGGCCATCGGCGACCAGCTCACCTGCGTGTTCGTCGACACCGGCCTGTTGCGCCTGCACGAAGGTGACCAGGTGATGGCTACCTTCGCCGAGCACATGGGCGTGCGCGTCATCCGCGTGGATGCCGAGGCCCGCTTCCTCAAGGCCCTCGAGGGCGAGGCCGATCCCGAGGCCAAGCGCAAGATCATCGGCCGCCTGTTCGTCGAGATCTTCGACGAGGAGGCCGGCAAGCTGAAGAATGCCCGGTGGCTGGCCCAGGGCACCATCTATCCCGACGTGATCGAGTCGGCCGGCTCCAGCACCGGCAAGGCCCATGTCATCAAGTCGCACCACAACGTCGGCGGCCTGCCCGAGAACATGAAGCTCGGCCTGGTGGAACCGCTGCGCGAGTTGTTCAAGGACGAGGTGCGCAAGGTCGGGGTCGAGCTCGGCCTGCCCTTCGAGATGGTCTATCGTCATCCCTTCCCGGGCCCGGGTCTGGGCGTGCGCATCCTCGGCGAGGTGAAGAAGGAATACGCCGACCTGCTACGCCTGGCCGATGACATCTTCATCAGCGAGCTGCGCCGCCATGATCTCTACGATCAGGTCTCCCAGGCCTTTGCCGTGTTCCTGCCCGTGAAGTCCGTGGGCGTGATGGGGGACGGCCGCCGCTACGACTACGTCGTCGCCTTGCGCGCCGTGGAGACCATCGACTTCATGACCGCCCGCTGGGCACACCTGCCGTACGATTTCCTGGACCTCGTGTCAAGGCGGATCATCAACGAGGTGAAGGGGATCTCCCGGGTGGTTTACGATGTCTCAGGTAAGCCCCCCGCCACCATCGAGTGGGAGTGAGCGGGGGCATCCATCGCAAGAGAGGATGCCATGCCCGATTCCGAACACCGCCGGTCCGCCATTCTCCGACCGGGTTTCAGCTCGCTGCTGAGTGTCGCGCTGTTCGGCGGACTGTGGTGGGTCCTCGCCGAAGGTGCGTGGCGTGCCTGGGGCGTGGGTGCGGTTACGGTCATCGCAGCCGTGGCCGCTAGCCATCTCCTCTGGCCGCCGCGCGTGGCCCGTGTCTCACCGGTTGGCCTGGCCGCCTTTCTCTTTTTCTTTCTCTGGCAGTCGCTGCGCGGTGGGCTGGTCGTCGCTGCCCTGGCACTGCGGCCGCGCCTGCGCCTGCGACCTGATCTCCACGAACTCGACCTGCGTCTGCCGCCGGGTCCGGCCCGCGTGCTGCTGGCCGATGCCCTGAGCCTGATGCCGGGTACGGTCAGCGCCGGCCTGGCTGGCGATACCCTCACCGTACACCTGCTGGACCGCGGGCTGGTCACCGAGGCCGACCTGCGCCAGGCCGAGGGGAAGGTCGCCGCCCTGTTCGGTTTGAAGCTGTCCGCCGGCGAAGGCGGGGAGGGTGCCGGTGACTGATCTGCCGCTCGCGCTGGCCCTGTTTCTGCTCGCCAACCTGGCCGTGGCCCTGTGGCGGGTGCTACGCGGCCCCACCCAGGCCGACCGTATGCTGGTCGCCGTGCTGTTCGGTACCACGGGGGTGGCCATCCTGCTGCTGCTGGCCGAGGCCCAGGGCGTGCCCGCGCTGGTGGACGCGGCGCTGGTATTTGCCCTGCTGGCAGCCATCGCCGGCGCGGCCTTCTCGGTGCGGGCCTGGCGGCAGAGCACGCGGCCGGATGGCGCAAAAGAGAGGGCGCATGATCCTGACTGAGCTGGCCAGCACCGTCCTGCTGCTGGCCGGTGGCGCGTTCTTCCTCGCCGGCACCGTGGGGTTGATGCGCTTTCCCGACGTCTATTGCCGCCTGCATGCCCTGGCCAAGGTCGACAACCTGGGCCTTGGCCTCGTCGTGCTCGGCCTCATGCTGCGCGCCGACGGCCTGGCCCAGGCCCTGAAGCTCGGGCTGGTGTGGCTGCTGGCCCTGGCCGCCAGCGCCACTGTCGCCTACCTGGTCGCCCGGCGCGCCCTGCGCCGCGGGATCGCGCCCTGGCGGGGGGAGGGGCCATGAGTCTCTCGCCGTTCGATCTGCTGCTCGCCGTGATGTTGCTGCTCACGGCCTGGCGCGCCCTGGTCGCCCCCGATCCCTTCCGCGCGACGGTGCTGTTCATCGTCTTCGGCCTGCTCATGGCCCTGGCCTGGGCACGGCTCTCCGCACCCGACATCGCCCTGGCCGAGGCGGCCATCGGCGCGGGGCTCACCGGGGCCCTGCTGCTGGATGCGGTCGGTCACCTGCGGGCGGTGCGTCGCCAGTCGAGCCCGCCAGGCGGGGACAAGGCGCGGGAGGCGGCGAAATGAACCGCTGGGCGTCGGTTGCAGTGGCGTTGCTGTGCGCGGTGCTGGCACTCGCACTCGCCTGGGCTATGTGGGACCTGCCACCGGCCCCGGTGGCGCTGCCGGCGCAGGTGGCCGGCTCCCTGGCGATCAGCGGCGTGGAACACCCGGTCACCGCGGTGCTACTCAACTTTCGCGGTTACGACACGCTGCTCGAGGTTGGGGTGCTGCTGATCGCCCTGCTGGGCATGCTGGCGGCCGGCGCTACCCCCGAGCGTATGACCGCGCTGCCCCCTGACCCGGTGCTGGAGGGACTGGCCCGCCTGCTGGCGCCCCTCATGGTGCTCGTGGCCGGTTATCTTCTCTGGGCGGGCGCCTTTCGTCCGGGCGGCGCCTTTCAGGCAGCCGCGGTGCTGGCGGCCGCCGGCGTGCTGCTGCGCCTGGCCGGTCCGGTGACGGCCTGGACCCGGCCGGGTCGCGTCCTGCGCCTCGCACTGGCCGCGGGCTTCGTCGTGTTCCTCGCGGTGGCGGTGCTGGGGCTCGCGCAGGGCGCGATGCTCGAGTACCCGCGGGCCTGGGCGGGCAGCCTGATCCTTGCCGTGGAGGCTGGTCTCACCGTGTCGCTCGGCCTCACGCTGGCCGGCCTGTTCCTCGCCGGCCCCGAGATCCCTCGCGGGGGGCCGCGCACATGAGTCTGGGTCTCTTCTACGCCCTGGTCGGTGGCGGCCTGTTCGCGCTCGGCCTGGCCGGTCTGATCCTGCAGCCCCGGCTGCTCGGCAAGATCCTGGCCTTCAACATCCTCGGCAGTGGCGCCTTCCTCGTCCTGGTGGGGCTCGCCCAGCGCGGCGGCACGCCGGACCCGGTGCCCCAGGCCATGGTGCTCACTGGCATCGTCGTGGCCGTGGCCGCCACCGCCCTGGCGCTGGCCCTGACACGCCGGCTGGCGGACCTCTCGGGTGCGGCGGTGCTGCCGGAGGACGATGCCAGGGCACCGGCGAACCCAAGGGGGCCGGATGGCGATTGAGTCGGTCGCGCCGCTCCCCTGGCTCGTCCTGCTGCCACTCGCCTGGGCGACCCTGAGCTTCCTGCTGGGGCCGTCGCGCGGGGCGGGAATCGCCATCGTCGGCCTCCTGCTCCAGGCCGGGCTCGTGCTGCTGCTCGCCTGGCAGCTCACGACGATGGGTACGCAGCACCATGCGGTCGGCGGCTGGGGCGCGCCGCTGGGCATCGACCTGGTGGCCGACGGGCTGTCAGTGGTCATGCTGCTGATGACCGCGGCCGTGGCCCTGCCGGTGGCGATCTATGCCCGCGCCTGGTTCGTCGCCAAACCGGCCGGCGCCGCCTGGTTCTGGCCGCTCTCGGGGTTTCTCGTCGCGGCCCTCAATGGTCTGTTTCTCTCCGCCGACCTGTTCAACATCTACGTGACTCTTGAACTGCTGGGTCTGGCGGCCGTCGGCCTAACCGCGGCCACCGGCGAGCGTCGGGCCGTGGCCGCGGCCATGCGCTACCTGCTGGCCACGCTGCTCGGTTCCGGGGCGTATCTCATGGGCGTGGCGCTTGTCTATGGCACCTACGGCAGCGTCTCGCTGGCGGTGCTCGGCGGGCTCGTCGAGTCCCTGCCGGTCGTGATGCTGGCCGCCGGCCTCATGGTGGCCGGCATGCTGCTCAAGACCGCACTGTTTCCCCTGCATTTCTGGCTGCCGCCGGCGCACGGGGGCGCGGCCACGCCGGTCTCGGCGCTGCTCTCGGCACTGGTGATCAAGGCCTCCTTCTACCTGGCGCTCCGGCTGTGGTTCGGCGTATTCGAGCCACTCGCCGCGGTGTCGGCCGCCCAGGTCCTCGGCGCGCTGGGCGCGGCGGCCGTGTTCTGGGGGTCGGTGCAGGCGCTGCTGCAGGCGCGCCTGAAGATGCTGGTGGCCTATTCCACGGTGGCGCAGGTCGGCTACCTGTTCCTCGTCTTCCCGCTGGCCACGGGCACTCCCGCCGAGGCGGCGGCCGGCGCCTGGCAGGGCGGGGTGCTGCAGGCCGTGGCCCATGCGCTGGCCAAGGCCGCGATGTTCGCTGCGGCCGGCGCCATGATCCTGGGTGCCGGCAGTGATCGCATCGACCGGCTGGGCGGCGTGGGGGCGCGCCTGCCGCTCGCCCTGTTCGCCTTCGGTCTGGCCGGGATCGTGCTCATGGGTCTGCCACCCACCGGCGGCTTTGCCACCAAGTGGCTGTTGCTCATGGCGGCACTCGAGACTGGCCAGTGGTGGTGGGCCGCGGTGCTGGTCGGCGGCGGCCTGCTGGCGGCGGCCTACGTCTTCCGTGTCCTGCTCGCCGCCTTCGCCCCGGTGCCGGAGCAGGGTCGGGTGACCGGGGTGGCCCGCAGCCTGGAGTGGACGGCCTTCGCGCTGGCCACGGCCGGCGTACTGCTGGGTCTGTTCGCCGCCCATGTGGTGACGCTGCTGGATGTGGGGGCATGACATGATCCTGGACAGCCTGCTGCCGCCGCTGGTGGTGCTGAGTTCTTTCCTGCCGGGGCTGGTCATCTTCTTCCTCGACGAGTCCCGGGTGCGCCTGCGCACGACCCTCAACCTCGTGGGCGCGGTGACCAAGCTCCTGCTGATTGCCTACATGCTCTGGGGGGTGTTCCACCAGCAGGACTTCGTGTTCCGGCACACGGTGCTGCCCGGCTTCGACCTGGTGCTCAACGCCGATGCCCTGGCCATGCTGTTCGTCACCCTCTCGGCGGTGCTGTGGTTCTTCACCACGCTCTACGCCATCGGCTACCTGGAGGGGGCACCACACCGCAGCCGCTTCTTTGGTTTCTTCAGCCTCTGCGTCACCGCCACCGTGGGCGTGGCCATGGCCGGCAATCTCTTCACCTTCTTCATCTTCTACGAACTGCTGACGCTGGCCACCTATCCGCTGGTGGTGCACCGCGGCACCCCCGAGGCCCTGCGCGCCGGGCAGCGCTACCTCGCCTACACGCTGGGTGGCGGGGCCATCCTGCTCGTCGGCATCATCTGGCTCTACACGCTCGCCGGTAGCGTGGACTTCGTGCACGGGGGCAGCCTGGCCGCACTCGGTTCCGCGCACGCGGCCGAGCTGCGCTGGATCTTCCTGCTGCTCATTGCGGGGGTGGGTGTGAAGGCCGCACTGGTGCCCCTGCACGGCTGGCTGCCGCAGGCCATGGTGGCGCCCGCGCCGGTCTCGGCACTGCTGCACGCCGTGGCCGTGGTCAAGGCCGGCGCCTTCGGCATTGTGCGCGTGGTGTACGAGGTCTACGGCGTCACCTTCGCGCAGGTACTCGGCGTGCTCACGCCGCTGTCCTGGGTGGCCAGCGCGACCATCCTCTGGGGCTCGCTGCGCGCCCTGGCGCAGGACGACCTCAAGCGGCGGCTGGCGTATTCCACGGTGAGCCAGGTCTCCTACATCGTGCTCGGGGTGACCCTGTTCGGGCCGGTGGGCACCGTCGGCGGGGTGGTGCACCTGGTGCACCAGGGCATCATGAAGATCACGCTGTTCTTCTGCGCCGGCAACTATGCCGAGACCCTGGGCATCCACCGGGTCAGCCAGATGGACGGGGTGGGGCGGCGCATGCCCTGGACCACGGCCGCCTTCACCCTGGCGGCCTTCGGCATGATCGGGTTGCCGCCGCTGGCCGGCTTTGTCAGCAAGTGGTACCTGGGCCTCGGTGCACTGGAAGCCGGCATGGATTGGGTGATCGGTGTGCTGATGCTCTCGAGCCTGCTCAATGCGGCCTATTTCCTGCCCATCGTCTACCGCGCCTGGTTCAAGCCGCAGGCGGGTGAGTGGCCACACGAGCACATCCTGGCGCGGGGGCGGCGCGAGACCGGCTGGCTGCTGCTCCTGCCGCCCGTGTTCACGGCCGCCGCCGCGCTGGCCGTGGGGCTCTTCGCGGCCATGCCCTTCAGCCCGCTGGACTGGGTGCAGCTCATCGCCGAGCGGGAGTACGCGCCATGAGCGGCCTGCTGATCGTCGCGTTGCTGGCGCCGCTGCTGCTCGCCGTGGTTGGCGGGTGGCGGCCGGCGGCACGGCTCGCCCCCTGGGCTCCGCTGCCGGCCCTGCTGCTGGCCGTGGCCGCACCTGACGACACGGTGCTGGAGCTGCCCTGGCTGCTGCTGGGTACCCAGTTGGGGCTGGACGAGACCGGCCGGGTGTTCCTGTTGCTCACCGCGCTGGTGTGGCTGCTGGCCGGCTGGTTTGCGCGCGGCTACCTCGCGGGTGATCCCCGACAGGTACGCTTTCGCGGGTATTTCCTGGTTACCCAGGCCGGCAACCTCGCACTGTGCCTGGCGCTGGATGCCGGGAGCTTCTACCTCGGCTTCTCGCTCATGACCTTTGCCGCCTACGGGCTGGTGGTGCACAGCGGCAGCACCGAGGCCCGCCGGGCGGGCACGATCTACCTGGTCATGGCGGTGCTCGGCGAGGCGGCGCTGCTGGCCGGCATCCTGCTGGCGGTACAGGCCGGGGGCGGTGGCGATCTGAATTTCGAGGCGCTGACCCGTCTCCCCCTGGGCCTGCCCGCGGTGACATTGCTGGTGCTGGGCTTTGGTGTGAAAGTGGGTCTGCCGCTGCTGCACATGTGGCTGCCGCTGGCCCATCCCGTGGCGCCCGTGCCGGCCAGCGCGGTGCTCTCGGGCGTGATGCTCAAGGCGGGTGTTCTGGGCTGGCTGCGCTTTCTCCCCTTGGGGACACAGGCGTTGCCGGAGGCAGGCACGGCACTGATGACCGCCGGACTGGTGGGCATGTTCTTCGGCGTGGTCGCGGGGCTGGCCCAGCGCGACCCCAAGGTGCTGCTGGCCTATTCGAGTATCAGCCAGATGGGCTTTCTCGCCCTTGCCGTGGGTGCGGGGATGGCCGCACCCACGGCCTGGCCCCAGCTATGGCCTGCCGTGGCGCTCTATGCCCTCCATCACGCCCTGGCCAAGAGCGCGCTCTTCCTGGGGGTGGGGGTGGTGGACCGGCGCGGTGCCCGCCCTCTGGTGCTGGTGGCCCTGGCCCTGCCGGCCCTGGCGCTGGCCGGGGCCCCGCTCACGGGCGGTGCGCTGGCCAAACTCGAACTGAAGACCGGACTGGCCAGTCTGTCCCCGCCCTGGCTCGACGTGATCGCGCTGTTGCTGCCACTGGCGGCCGTCGGTACGGCCCTGCTCATGCTGCGCCTGCTCGTCCTGGTGACCGGCCGGCCCGCCAGCGACGGCGAGCGGCGCGGGTTGTTGGTACCCTGGGCGGCGCTGCTGCTGGCGGGGCTTATCCTGCCGTGGTGGCTGGCGGGTGCGCCGGGCAAGGCCCTGGGACTCGGCGCCCTGGTCGACAGCAGCTGGCCGCTGGCCGCCGCCTTCGCGCTCTGGCTGTTGGCCCGCGCTTGGCGGGGGGGCTGGCCGGTGATCCCGCCGGGAGATGTCGTGGCGGTGCCCGAGCGCCTGCTGGTTCGACTGCTCGAGTCATGGCGCAGGTGGCAGCCGCCGGTGATTGCCGCGCGCTGGCGCGGTGTGGATGGCCAGCGCCTGCGCCAGTGGGAGCGGGTGCTGGGTGCCTGGCCACTGGCCGCCGCCCTTTGGCTCGTCCTGCTGATGGGCGGGATCCTGGCGATGCTGCGGGCCTGAGCGACGCCGTCTGCCTCCACCCGGTGGCGAACCGCGCCGTCGCTGGCATAATGCCCCGATGCCGAACAAGACTGAGCAGGACGGTGCCGCGATGAGGGCGGCGGACGAACACTGGATGCGCCACGCGCTGGTGCTGGCGGAGCGCGCCGAGGCGGCCGGGGAGGTGCCGGTGGGGGCGGTGCTGGTGAAGGACGGCGCGCTGCTGGCCGAGGGCTGGAACCAGCCCATCGGCCGGCACGACCCCACCGCGCATGCCGAGATCATGGCCCTGCGCGCGGGCGGGGAGGCCCTGGGTAACTACCGGCTGGTGGGTACGACCCTGTACGTGACGCTGGAGCCCTGTTCGATGTGCGTGGGGGCGATGGTCCATGCGCGGGTTGGACGGCTGGTGTTCGGCGCCCCCGACCCGAAGACCGGGGCGACCGGCGGCGCCATCGCGCTGCTGCAGTCACCCATCCACAATCACCGCATCGGGGTCACGGGCGGCGTGCTCGAGGCCGAATGTGCCGAAAGGCTCAGGGCATTCTTTCGTAATCGCCGGCAGGCGGGGCAGGGCGAGCAGGCAGGTTGAGGCGGGCGCCGCTAGAGGCTCAACGGCGCGATGCCGTAGACCGGGTCCATGGAGGCGGGTCGGCGCGTCGCATCCCCGTCGCTGGTCACCCAGACGAGGATGTCGTAGTAGCTGCGGATGTTCTGTACGTACTGCACCGGCTCGCGGCCACGGGCGTAGCCGAAGCGCGTGTACTGGTAGTAGGCCTTCTGGCTCAGGAGCGGCAGCCGCTCCATCACGTCGACCCACTTGTCCGGGTCACCGCCCTGGTGTTCGGTGATCTTGCGCGCATCTTCCAGATGCCCGAAGCCCACGTTGTAGGCGGCCAGGGCCAGCCAGGTGCGGTCCGGCTCCTGGATTCGGTCCGGCAGCTTGGCCTTCACGTGCATGAAGTAGTTCGCGCCACCCATGATGCTTTCTTCCGGGTCGAGGCGGTTCTTCACGTCCATTTGCCGCGCCGTGCGCTGGGTGAGCATCATCAGGCCGCGCACCCCGGTGGGTGAACGGGCCAGCGGGTTCCAGTGGGACTCCTGGTAGCCGATGGCGGCCAGCAGGCGCCAGTCGATGCCGTGCTCGTTCGCGGCCCTTTCGAACCAGTCACGGTACTCCGGCAGCCGCGTTTCGATGTGGCGCAGGTACACCCGCGTGCCTACGTAGTCCAGCCGCTCGGCATGGCCGTAGTGCCGCTCCAGGATCTGCTGGAGCCGGCCGTCGGCGCGGATCTGCTCGAAGAAGGCCACCGCCGCGTCATAAAGCGAGGTGTCCTCGTCCGGCGGGAAGGCCCAGGCCAGTTCCTCCGGTTCCGACACGTCGAAGGCCACTGTCAGCTCGGGATAGAAGCGCTGGTTCAGCATCACCTCGTTCGAGTCAGCCACCGTGTAGTCCATGAGACCCTGCCAGACCAGGTACAGCAGTTCCTCGCTTTCGGTGGTGCGGTGGGGGCGAATCTCGAAGCGCCCCGCCCCGGTCGCCAGCAGTTCCTCGTGGCTGCTGCCCGCCACCACGTCGATCACGGCATCGTCCAGGCTGTCGAAGGAGGCCGGCCGGACCCGGCCGGAGCCGCTGCGGTAAACCAGTTGCTGAGTGATGGTCTGGTACGGGGGAGTAAACCGTACCCGCGCCGCGCGGGACTCGGTCACCGTCAGACCGGCCGCGGCAAAGTCCGCGTCCCCATGCTCGATGGCCGGGATGATGTCCGAAAAGCGCTGCGGCGTGATGAGCTTGAGCTCCACCCCCAGGTGCTCGGCAAAGGCCTTCGCCAGGTCGTACTCCGGCCCCGTCGGGCCCTCGGGGCCAACATAATAGGTGGTGGGCGAGTTGCGGGTCACGACGGTCAGGGTCCCCTTCTTCATCACCCTTTCCAGGTGCGAATGGGGGCTGGGGCCGAAAACCAGCAGGGTGCCGATCAGCAACAGGAAGAACAGCAAGAGCTCGAACCGTCGCCTGCGCCCGAATCGTGTCTGGGTTGGATACAAGGGCTTATGTCACGCAGCAGTTTTCGGTAGAATCCATTTTATCGCATAACGACCGGTTTGGCCGTCCGGCCAGACAAAACCTCTCGGAGAGGTGCCGGAGTGGTCGAACGGGCTCGACTCGAAATCGAGTGTCCCCTCGCGGGGACCGTGGGTTCGAATCCCACCCTCTCCGCCATATTTAACAAATAAGGGTCCCGTTTTTCGGGGCCCTTATTTGTTTTAATCCAAGGGTGGGGTTCGAACCCACGGAAATCGACAATCGGGATCGACCGCGAGGGCGTCAGCCCGAGTGACGGGGAGCGATAGCGACCCAATCCCACCCTCTCCGCCATATTTAACAAATAAGGGTCCCGTTTTTCGGGGCCCTTATTTGTTTGGTTCCTCTCGGGAATCGGTGCGAGGAGAAACGGCTGAATAGTTGAGAAGCATGAGTCCCATCAGGTACTTAGG
>OMKS01002064.1_pt1 | contig 17199 bp, 16 predicted proteins | sample 1674721 | NCBI WGS metagenome assembly OMKS01 (sample SAMN06264996, study PRJEB25208) | sediment metagenome | isolation source: hot spring sediment | place: USA: California | collected 2014-09-02
CGCTGTATCCGGTGGCATCTGTAGCTATGATCGCCTTTCTCTTTGGAAGCAGCTCACGAACGAACTCATGAAATCTCTTCCAGATGATGGACCAGCGTCTGCTTCTGTTCTTCCTGCTCAGGACGGTGTGATGCGGCACTCTATTGAGTCTGAAGTAATCCCTAAAGCATTCCATTATTGCCTGAGTCCGACGGAATGTCGAGTCGAACAGCTGACGGAGGAGAAAGCCTATCATGAGGTCTCTCTCCTTGGCCGGAGGTCTGCCTGTCCTACGCCTATGTTGCCAAAAGGGGAAGGAATCCACGAGGTCTCTGATGCGCTGCATGCAGAGATGCAGCTCCTCTACGAGCCAGTTGCTGTATCGAGCGATGGCGGAGAGGGCGATCTCGTCCTTTAACGACCAAGTATCGACCGTTGTCTGTCCAGAAAAGCTGAATACTTGCTCGGGAATACATACCTCGATGGAGTTCATTTCAGACACCTTTTGGTACTAACTGGGTGAATGGAATGACCCATCAAATGATTTGCTGAGATACTAGAAAAATAGCCATCAAAAAACGAATGAATCTCTATGAATCGAGTTTAGCGTCAGAGCCATTTTATTTAAATTTTTAATAATGGGACCTGGCAATGTCGATAATTGCATTCCAGTAAATAGATAAAGTTCATATCTAACCTCGGTTGATATTAACAATGTTAATCTCCGTCAAGAATCGGAGGGAAATTATGAAAATAAAGAATTTGATTGAAAATTTGGATCGTGAGAAGGCGATCTGGGCTTCGCTTAGGATTGGGTTGGGATGGATTATGCTGTGGGCATTCTTGGATAAGGCTTTCGGACTGGGGTACGCGACCGCCTCAGAAAATGCCTGGATAAACGGAGGATCCCCGACTTCGGGATTCTTGGCGTTTGCGACGGATGGCCCTTTCAGCGGGTTCTTTGAGATGCTCTCAGGCGTAGCTGCCGTCGATTGGCTGTTCATGATCGGCGTTCTGTTTATTGGCGGTGCACTGATACTCGGGATCGGCGACAAGATAGCGGGAATTACAGGCGCATTTCTTATGCTCCTGATGTACTTGTCACGAATCCCGCCTGAGAACAACCCTGTGTTGGACGACCACATCATCTATCTGATAGTGTTTGTGGGCATTGCAACAGTCAAACCAGGTAAGTGGCTTGGACTGGGAGAATGGTGGGCGAACACCAAGCTCGTGAAGAGATATCCGTTTCTCGAATGAGCGAGGAAAAAACCCCGTCTCTTTTTTCTTAACTTTTTCAATCATTCTAATATTTCCTATTCGGAGAGTTCATACATCCATTTTGTGATATATCGTGCGATAATGCACAGCTTTTATAACGCCATTAATTGTTCAAGATATAAAGCAGGAAAGGTGTTGATAATAACCGGAACCAAGAGATTGATATATGGTTGAATCTGTTCCGATAGTTGAGCAAAGAAAAGACGCGGTCAATAGGAGGGGTAGCCATGAAAGGTGTAGTGGTTTACGACAGCTATTACGGGAATACCAAGAAGGTTGCGGAAGCGATTGCGGAGCAGATAAGATCCGAGGGGCATGAGGTAGATCTAAGAACCCTCAGGGAGAGATACGACAAACAGGTCCAGGGAGATTTTATCTTCGTAGGATCCCCCACAAGGATGGGGAAGATGACCCGCAGGGCAAAGGTGTTCGTCAAGAAGATGGATAAGGGCTCTTGGAAGGAAAAGCCAGTTGTAACCTTCGATACAATCATGCCGATGCCCGAAGATGAGAAAGAGCGGGAAAAGGCGAGGAAATGGATAGAGAACGGCGCAGCGCCCAAATTATCAGCACTCGCTAAGAACATGGGGCTGGCCACATATTCCCCGCCACTCAGAATCGAGGTCACCGGAATGAAGGGACCGTTGTCGGAAGGCGCACTCGAAAAGGCCAAGGACTACACAAAGGAGTTCCTGAGATCGCTCGGGCGATGACCTTGTTTTTATGATAAACAACAAATAAAGGTTACTGTGTATTATGCCTGGTACAATTGAAAACCGGCGGGAATAAAGATTCAAGGTTGGACCGCAATTTCTCTTCATTCCTAAGAGCCAAGTACTCCCCCATACCCAAGGACGACACAGAGAAGGTCATCGACGGTATTGCATCGACCATGGCATTAGCTAATGACAGAAATCAGACCTTAAGGAGCGTCCTTGACGGGGTTGCAAGGATGATCTATAGGCTTTTCGAGTTCAAGGAGATCGCCATCGGTTTAAAGAGCGAAAAAGACGGGCTGTTCAGATACGAAATCCTTCTCGGCTTCAAGAGGGAGTCGGAACTCGCTCACCGGCGCATTGCATATGACGAAAAGGACATGATGGATACTACGGAATATCCGGGCGTGAAGCTTGGAAAATACAGCGAGTATTGCACTTCTGAAGCCCTCGAATATGAAAGGGACGACATGGAGACGTTCAACCGGCCGATCATTGTGACGCAGGTCAGGAAATCCCACGAGGAGTTCCTGGAAGGTGACTACATCGACTTCTACATATACGGATACGATAAGGAGCTGATCGGTTGGATCGAGGTCGGAAGAACCGGGGACGGGAAACTCCCGGCCAGAAGCACGGTGTGGTATATCGAGCTGATCGCCTCGATCCTCGCCATTTTGATTCAAAAGGACAGGGCAAAGAGCAAGAAGTAGGCTTTTCCGTTGAGGTAAAATGATCATCTGGCCTATATCTACTGGTTTGAAGACGAATGAATGGCGGTGCAATAATAATTTGTACTATTTGATTCATTCAATTCGATAGGATTGAAGGAGATTGCGGAAGCTGGTTATTGATTAGAGGAATTGAATGGTTCCGGATCTGATATACCGTTTCAGTTGCTCGATGGAATCTGGAAAGTGGAAGCATGAAGGTCGTTCTCTCAACTCCGCCTGGGAAGACAACTGAGCTCTGGCCGCCTCTCGGGCTGTTGTATATTGCATCGAGTATGAGGCAGAGAAGGGGAGACGATGTCCAGGTGATAGATGCCTTCTGCGAGAACCTGACCGGTCAGGAGCTGATTGAAAGGGTTGTCGAGGCGGATCCCAACGTGTTCGGAATGAACTGTTCGACGCATACTTTCCTATCGACGATTGAAACGATGAAGGGGCTGAAGGAGCGCATGCCGGATGCCAAGCTAGTACTGGGAGGATATCACGCCACCTTTGCCTACGAGAAGATACTGAGGGAATATCCGTTCATCGACTTCATCTTGTGCGGCGAGGGGGAGCACTCATTTCCTCAGCTGCTGGAACGAATTGAGGACGACACCAGGCCCTCGGATGTGGATGGGATCGCATTCGAGGAAGACGGGGAGATTATCAGCAGGCCGTTCAAGCTGATCGAAGACCTCGACTCGCTTCCGTTCCCCGCGAGAGAACTGACCGACAGGGTGGAATACGGATATTCCCACCAGAACATCAAGCTGACATTCGGAAAATTCACCACGATCTGCACCTCGAGGGGGTGCCCGTACCGCTGCACCTACTGCTCCTGTGCCGAACTGTCTCTCAGGAGGTGGAGGGCGAGAAGCGCCGAGAACATCGTGGAAGAGATGGAATCTCTCTACAACCAGGGATACGAGTGCTGCGTGGTGGTAGATGACAACTTCACGCAGAACCGAAGGAGGGTCGAGGAAATCTGCGGGCAAATCAGAAAGAGAAAAATCGATATGCAGTTCTATTGCGAGGGCAGGGTGGATGTATCCTCATACGAGATGTTGAGACAGATGAAGGATGCCGGATTCAATGTCATATACTACGGTGTCGAAAGCGCTTCCCAGAATGTGCTCGACTACTACAAGAAGAACATCACCCCGGAGAAATCCAGGACGGCGATCGACAACGCAAGAAAGGCGGGGATGCTCGTGGTGACATCGTACATCGTTGGCGCCCCGATCGAGTCGAGGGAGGATATTAAACGGACGATCGACTTCATCAGGGATTCGAGGCCCCATGCGATCCAGGTGAATATTTTGGACTGCCTGATAGGCACTCCAATTTGGGATCAGTTGGAGCATGATGGGCTGGTAGGTCCGGAAGATTGGAAGATCAACCACCGGATTTTCGAATACATGGGAAAGCATTTCTCGGAGGATGAGCTAACCAAGTTCAAGAAGCTGGCCTATGGAGCACATATCGACGGATGGAAGAATATCAATCTTTTGACCGAGCTGCTACGCCTTTTCATGTCCAATGAGAGCGCCCGAAAGATCATATTCGGGAACATATTGAATCCCAACATCAGGAGCAAGATCTCTGAGGAGCAGCCAGTCCCGGATGGCCGGGAATTCTTAAGGGACGCGGGCGTCGGCCAGAAAGAATATGAATGAAACATGATATTCAGGCCCTGTTGGTATTGGATTTGAAGACTCCCTGGCATCTCAGGATATTGTACATTTCCACCTTTCTGCTCCGACTCGCGTTCGGGGCGCTGCTAATCGTCATCGCAAATTACATACCCGGAGGGAGCGACTACGATAAACTTCTCAACGTGGCGATAATCGCTGTCCCTTATCCACTGGCTGAGATGCTAACGGCGAATTACTTCGGGATCAAAAGCGACAGGATGGGCAGAAAGAACATTATCGTGGCGGGAACCACACTGGCAGGAATAGTCACGGTGCTATATACGCTCTCGAACAATGTCGCATACCTCTCCGTCATGCACGGAATCCACGGCATAGGAGCCGCGGCAACGGTTGCGCCCGCGATAGCCATGATCGCCGACCACGCACATGTGAACGACCGTGGAAGGCAGATGGGGTGGTTCGACTACTCCACATTCCTCGGATACATATTCGGAGCCGTCATCGGAGGTTTCTCGATAGAATACCTCGGCAACGTTCCCGCTTTTCTTTTAATCGCCGGGGCATTATTTGGCTCAGCCCTCCTGCTGTTCAAGTTGGTGCATTCGGAAGCGCCCAGGACGAAGGCTGTTCACTACGGTAACTGGGATGAGCTGAGGAAGGTTTTCAGGGTCAGGGAAATTAGGGAGATTTTTCCGATCTGGCTCATTATTGCAATCCTGCTCGGATTGGCGATAACATATCTTCCCAGAATCATGCTCAGCGAAGGAGTCAGCGGGTCGCAGATCGGCATCATGTTCGCTCTTGCCGGGGCTGCTCTGGGATTGCTTCAGCCGTTCTGGGGTAAGCTCTCCGACAGGTTCGGAAGAGTCCCGATCATGACCTATGGAATCTTGAGCATAACTGGCATAATAATGATGGTGCTGATTTTTCGAGAGGAGACCTTTACCCGCACTGAGGATGGTCTCAGCTTCGGCATTGGCATAATACCGCTCGGCATCTTCGGCCTCGGCGCAGGCGCATTCGTCCCATCCGCCCTGGCAATGATCACCGATTGCTCTGATGATAGCTGCTATGGTGCGACAATGGGCCTGTATTCCTTCGCTCTCGGATTCGGAGCCTTCGTGGCAGAAGGTATGGGACTGGCTCTGATTTGGGCATCTGGAGACGACAGCGCACCCCTTTGGCTGCTCTACTTCGCAGCGGTGCTCGTATTCCTTGCCGTATGCCTGATTGTGATCTTCTTTATCGGGAAACCGGTCTTCAAAGCGATGTTTAAAAAAAACAGTAACGAATAAAAATAGCCAAATGGATGTATTATATTGCGAGGATTATCTGGATTTAATGATTGCTGACAAAATCTTTTAAATTATCTATTAAAATATTTTCAAAGAAATTCATGAGATTAAAGCAGATATAATATACCTCATTCAGTATCGTCAATTCACCAAAGGCGAGATAAGGATTTGATGCCTGGAGAATTGGGAGGCAAAACCTATGAAAGTTCTTGTATTAGGAGCATCGGGACAGATGGGAGGATTGACCATAAGAGATCTTGCAGAGCACTACGATGCAGAAGTCATTGCCGCAGATCTCAAGCTGGACAGGATAAAGAATGTTGTTGCCAAAATCAAGAGCGACAAAATCACACCAATGAGCCTTGACGCGAATGACGCGAGCGCCCTGAAGAAGGTCGCAAAAGACGTGGATGTGGTACATAACTCCGCCTGGTACGAACTCAATATCAAAGTCATGCCAGTTGCGATCGAGGCCGGCGTTCACTATTCAGACCTCGGGGGCTTTTACGACTTCACTGCCAAGCAACTGGAATACGACAAGAAGGCGAAAGACGCCGGAGTCACTTGCGTACTGGGAATAGGGAGCTCGCCAGGCCTGACGAACATATGCGGCGCAGCAGGTGCGAAAAAATTGGATTCCGTCGACACGATCAATATCTATTGCAGCTGGGGAACGAAGGAGAAATCGGAAGACGCTGCCTTTCCGGCATATTCGATTAGGACAGTGCTGGACGAGCTGACTCAGGAACCTGGGATCGTGGAGAACGGCGTGAAGAAGAAGGTGCCGGTCCTGTCCGGGATGACGGAAGTCCTCATGCCTGAGCCATCGGGGAAGGTCGTCGCCTACTACATCAAGCACTCAGAACCCCAGACAATGGCGGATTTCATAGGAAAGGGCACCAGGAATGTCAGCTTCAGAATAGGATTCCCGCCGAACGATTTCACCACCTTTAAGACCCTGGCTCAGCTGGGATTTGGGGATAAGGAGAAAATCGATGTTGGAGGCAACTCGGTATCACCGAAAGAGGTCATAACTGCGATGTACCTGAAGGCCCTGGCCGAATCGAGAGCTTCAAACGATGCGATGGTCGACGAATACGATTTCTTCAGGGTCGATGTGACCGGCATGAAGGACGGACGGGACGCGAGGGCGACCTATTACATCAGAACCTGGAACGACCCTGAAAGTGGCATTTCTTCCGCCAGGGATACCGCAGTGCCGCCATCGATAACCGCGAACTGGTTGGCAACGGGCAAAATAACCAAACGAGGCACTATACCGCCTGAAGGATGCATCGATCCGGTACCGTTTTTCAAGGAACTCGCCAAGAGAAAAATCCTGGTCGATGAGGAACTGCAGTTCACCAACAGCTTCTATGAAAAATGAAGCTGCCTTTTTTATTTTTTTAACAATATTTTTTTATTTTGCTCATGGTACTTATAGGATCTTCTTGCACAAATCAAGTGTATTTTTATTTCGGATCTAATAAAGATTTTGAGCGGGATAAACTAATTATATATAAACACAATGAAGGAGCCCCAGATACCGGAATTAGGTTTTCCACATCTGTTTGGGAACGGAGGTAGAATGATGAAAGCGTTAGTACTTGGAGCATCCGGACAAATTGGCGCACTCACGGTACAAGATTTGGTCGAGATGTGCAAAGTAGATGTTATTGCATCGAGCAGAAGCCTTGAAAGGACAAAGAAAGCCGTAAAGGATCTGAAAATCAATCCTAACAAAGTCACTACCATGGAGCTAGACGCCAACGATCTCACGAAGCTCGATAAGGTAATGAAGAAGGAGAAGCCCGACACCGTCGTTAACTGTGCATGGTACCAGACCAACCTGGGCGTGATGAGCGTGGCGGTCAAGAATGGCGTTCATTATACCGACCTTGGTGGATTCTTTGACACCACCCTGAAACAGATCGCTCAATCCAAGAAATGGAAGGACGCGGGCGTCAACGCCACTGTTGGACTCGGCAGCACCCCCGGAATGACAAATGTTGCGGGAGCCGCTGGCGCCGCGAGGCTGGACAAGGTCGATACAATCGATATCTACTGCTCCTGGGGCAACACGCTTCCGATCAAGGAGGCCGGATGGCCCGGATATTCCATCCGGACCGTTATCGACGAGTTCACGCAGCAGCCGGTAGCCTGGTTGAACGGGAAGCACAAGAAGATGCCGATTCTCTCCGGCGAGAAGGAGGTACTGATGCAAGAACCGATCGGGAAGGTCAAGTCATACTACATCAAGCACTCCGAACCTGCAACGATGGGTAAGAACCTGAAGGCGAAGAACGTGACCTTCAGAATCGGTTTCCCGGCGCAGGACCTCAACACGTTCAAGACGCTGGTCCAGCTGGGATTCGCGAGCACGAAGCCATTGAAGGCAAACGACGGGAAGGTATCGCCGATAGACTATCTGACCATCATGTATCAGAACGCGATATCCGAAGGCCGCGGAGAAAAACCGCCGAAGGAGAAGTTCGAGTTCGACGATTTCAGAATCGACGTTTTCGGCCAGAAGAATGGTCTTCCGGCAGTCGCGACCTACTTCATCGAAACCTGGAACGACCCTGTGAGGGGCATTTCCTCGGCAAGGGACACGGCTGTTCCGCCCGCGATCGTCTCATATTGGCAGGGCACGAAGAAGATCAAGGCACCAGGTGCGTATACGGCAGAAGTAACGGTCGATCCGATACCGTTCTTCAAGGAGCTCGGAAGGAGAAAGATCAACGTGACCGAGCACTTTGAAAGAGTCACAAAATATTATTAAAAAATTTATGGTGAGATCCGCCAGGTTTTTCTGGCGATCTCAATAGATTTTTTTTCCTCAGTCGCCTTTCTTGATATCGTCGAAGAGCTCGTCAGTTATTTTGAGCACGTTCTCGATGTCCTCCTCGGTGAACGGGGTCGAGAGGAAGAATCTCTCGTCAGGGTGAGGAATGCCGAAGTATACTCCCTTCGTGAGTCCGCCATAGAACAACTTCATCCATTTCTCCTCATTAAGGGCCAGAGTTGCACGCCAGTTATCGGCCTTCTCGATATCGAAGTATATGCATCCGAGTGGGCCTACGTTGTTGACGGCGCCGACTATTTTCTTATCGGCTAGCTGGCCTCTGATCCCGTTAAACAGCTGATCCGATATATTCTCAAGATGCTCGTAGGTTCCAGGTCTGGATAGAATCTCGATGGATTTGATGCCCGCTGCGAGGCTCGTCGGGTGGCCGTTGTACGTCCCGACCTGTACGGCGGATGTCATTCCGGCCTCAACCTCTGCAGCCGTGCCCTGGGTTCTCGGGAGGATCGCTTCCATGATCTCCTTCTTGCCTCCGAGGCACGCCACCTGGAATCCTCCGCCGGCTATCTTCGAGAGCGCAGTCAAGTCCGCCTTCACGTCGTATCTCTCCTGTCCCCCGCCGAAGGCTATCCTGAACCCTACCAGGACCTCGTCAAAAATAAGGACCATGCCCAGCTTCTCGGTGAGTTTTCTGACCTTCTTGAGATAGTCGTCTTTCGGAGGGATAACACCGCCCCCTCCCATTACGGGCTCCATTATGACCGTTCCGACTTCGTCCGCGTTCTTCTCGAGTATCTCGGCCGTTGCCTCGTAGTTGTTGAACGGTATGATTTTTATCAAATTCTCTGTTATATATTTAGGGATCCCCGAACCGTAGGGAAGGCATGGTGGGTTGTTGGGATCACTGTCCAAATATTTCTCTGTCAGATGCAGTGCGTGAAGCACATAGTCGTGGCCTCCGTGATACGAGCCCTCTACCTTTGCGATCTTTTCCTTCCCAGTGTATGATCTGGCGATGCGGATCAGGTTCATCGTCGCCTCGGTCCCCGAGCTGCAGAACCTCACTAGTTCCATGCTCGGAAACGCCTTTTTGACATTCTTGGCGTAGGTCTCGATCATCTCGGTAGGAGCTCCGAGCACGTCTCCCCCTTTCGTGACTCGGTCTATGACCGCCTGGCGTATTTCCGGCGGGTTGTGTCCATGTATGATCGACCCCATTCCGCAAAGAAGGTCGTAATACTTGTTGCCGTCGATATCAAAAATGAACTGCCCCTCTCCATGCGTCAGATAGACGGGATGCGGGTCGATCATCCTTACGTTGCTCTCGACTCCTCCTGCAACATGTTTCTTAATTCGGTCATAGGCTTCCTTTGACTTTCGGGTTTTCTTATTGAATTCCTCGATGTATTTTTCGACCTGCATAACATTGCACCTTCTCATCATGGACAATAAAATTCGATTGGATGAAAGAGATACCAATCGTATTTTTCACATATCCCCTTGAGTCTGGAGCTGACCCCAGACCGGGCAATGAACCCAAACCCGTAATTCCATAATAAACCTTTGTTTCAATCGTATCAACGGTGATGGTGAGGAAGCATAATATATAACAATGCAAAGAGCGTTTTTCTAAAAAATCTTCATATTTATCAAGAATTATTTGAATGTCGAAAAAACATAGGACAAAGCCAGTTCTCGTTTTCTTACATTTATAATCAACAAATATAATTCAATTGAATAATAATGGAGATATCCCGTTATGAGCCAATATAAATTGTTTTGGACGGCGAATGCCGTCCCTTTCTGAAATCGCAAAACGCGTTTTCAGTAGTTTTCGGGTTTGATCTCGAAGTACGCCCTCGGGTGTAGACAGGAAGGACACATCTCAGGAGCCTCAGGACCCTCGTGAACATATCCACAGTTTCTGCAGCGCCATTTCGTTTTGCCCTCTCGCTTGAAGATCTGGTTCTTCTCTATGTTCTGGAGCAATTTCAAATAGCGGGCTTCGTGGCCCTGTTCCACCGACGCGATCGCCCTGAAGGTCGCCGCGACCTCAGGGAATCCCTCTTCGTCCGCGGTCTTTGCCGCATCTGGATACAGCTTGGTATGCTCTAGGTTCTCTCCCGTTGCGGCCTCCTTGAGGTTCTCGATTGTTGTACCTATGATACCGGCGGGATAGGATGCGACTATCTCGACGTCTCCTCCCTCCAGGAATTTGAAGAAGCGCTTAGCATGCTCCTTTTCGTTATCCGCAGTGTCCAGGAAGATCCATGAGATCTGTTCGTACCCTTCCTTCTTGGCTACCGAGGAGAAATATGTGTATCTGTTTCTGGCCTGGGATTCTCCCGCAAATGCTGCAAGCACATTTTTCTCCGTTTTCGTTCCTTTCAGACTCTTCATCATATCACACATCTTTAGTTGCTTAAAATATTTGCATCTCAATGTTTTTCACGACGTTATCTCATAGCTTATTTGGATGACCAGTGTCCATGAACATTGCAGTATTCTCTTGCCCGATAGACCTCCTTGACGCCGAACTCCGCCTCAGGAGCCTCCCCGGGCTTCAGGAACTTCCGCATGACGGCTCCTCCCGCCTCGACCGCGATCCACTCAATGTAGTGCTTATCCTCCATCGGATGAGGTACAGAGCCGACCTTGACCTTCACTCCTTTTTCGGTCTTCTCAATTACTGGCACGTGCTTCTCCTTTCCCTCTTCCGCAGCGGTCTTCGCCTCCATTAGAATCATCGGCTTGCCACAGCAAACAAGCTTGCCGACTCCCTCGTGGAGTACCTCAACAATGTTCCCGCATACTTCGCATTTATAGACTTCCAATCTCTTTGTCATTCATCCCCCTCCTTACAGTTTCTTGTGGCAGAACCACCAATCGTAACTGTCGCCGCTCTTCATGCGCTCCTTTGCGGTCTTCTCATCCGACGCAGGCGGGATTATCACCCTATCCCCTATCAGTTCGTTGTTTGGCCAGTTGGCAGGAATCGCCACTTTGTTATCATCAGCGGTCTGGAACCCCCTGATCATCCTGACGATCTCGTCCATGTTGCGCCCCAGCTCCTGCGGATAGTACAATATCGCTCTGATAACGGCTTTCGGGTCGACGAAAAATACGGCTCTCACCGTATTCGTTCCCTTACCTGGGTGGATAAGCCCCAGCGTATTCGCGACCATGCCGGTATCAGCGATGATCGGGAACTTAATCTCTGTCTTCAGGTTCTCGTTTATCCATTGGGTCCATTTTATATGGGAATAAACCTGATCCACACTTAGCCCTATCAGGCCGGTATTCAGCTTCTCAAACTCATCATACCTCTTCTGGAACGCGTAGAATTCTGTCGTACAAACAGGGGTGAAATCGGCCGGATGGCTGAAAAGAATAAACCATTTACCAACGAATGCGTCTGGCAACTTCATCTTGCCGTGTGTAGTCGGTACCTCTATCTCCGGGAACTTGTCCCCTATCAGCGGTATTTTTTGCTCCATTCTATTAACTCCCATATTATCGATATCAAATTGAAACCGATGGCTCCTCCCAGACAGCTCTTTTTACGACTGATTCCCTTCCGATCCTCGTATCCGGCAGAATATTTAGATAATAGGGATACTCTGCGCGACGAGATTCGGCCGAGCGGCTTTTATCGGGATTCAATCCTTAATTAAGTTTCCTAACCTCTTTCCTGTCTCCTTCATCATATCAAGTTCTTTTGCATCTGGGATGTAGTTTATCTTCACTCCCTCCACCGGGAGATCCCACTTGAGATCGTTGATCACTTTCTCAATATCGCCGACGGATTGTCCGCCCCAGCCATAGGACCCGAACGCGAAGCCAATACGGTTGCGCGGTCGGAGGCCCTTCATGTAGGTAAGGAACGCCCCGATGGTAGGCAGATACCCGTTGTTCAATGTGGGTGAGCCGATGAATACACCTTTGGCATATAGTACATCGGCAATCGCGTCGGAGATATGGGTGACCTTCAGGTTCCTCATGTTCACCCTGACGCCAGACTCCTCGAGCCCCTCGCTCAAGCTAAAGGCCATCTTCTCGGTGGAGCCCCACATCGAATCGTAGATTATGACTGCCCTTTTCTCGGTCTCGTGAGTCGCCCACTTAGAGTACTCCGCCAGTATCTGGGGGATGAACTTCCTCCAGACGACCCCGTGGTCGGGGCATATCATTTCGATATCTAGGCCGGACAGCGCGTCCAGAGCTTTCTTGGTCTGATCCCCGTAAGGCAGCACTATGTTGGCGTAATAGCTGCCAGCCTGCTCTTTCAGGATGTCCCAGCCGACCTCGTCGTCGAACCGCTCGGATGTGGCGATGTGCTGCCCGAAGGCGTCGCTCGATAGGAGCAGCTTCTCCTCCGGCACATATGTTACCATGGAGTCTGGCCAGTGCACCATCGGCGTGTGTATGAAATGCAGCGTCCTGCGTCCTATCTTCAGCTCTTCTCCTGATTTGACAACGTGGAAGTCCCAGTCGCATTTGAAGTGCCTCTTCAGCCCCTTCTCTCCCTGGGTCGATGTAATGACCTTGGCATTTGGAGCGTGCTCTAGCATCCTTGGAAGACATCCCGAATGATCCATCTCGACATGGTTTGACAGGATGTAGTCTATCTTGGCGGGATCGATGACCGCCTTTATTCTGGCAAGCATCTGATCGAATGTGTAGTGCTTCACCGTGTCCACGAGGACTATCTTCTCATCCAGAATGAGAAAGGCGTTGTAAGTGGTGCCCCTTGGCGTGAGGTATCCGTGAAAATTCCTGATGTCCCAGTCAATCGCGCCTACCCAGTAAATCCCCTTCTTGATCTCGGTTTTATCCAAGCGCTCACACCTTTTCGAACTGGTCTTTTCCGGCTCCGCATACGGGGCAGAGCCAGTCATCCGGCAGATCTTCGAACTTAGTCCCCGCCGGAATGTCGTTATCCTGATCGCCTACTTCTGGGTCATAGATATACCCACAGACCATGCATCTGTATTTGTCCATAGCTACCCCTCGGTTCTTATCACTCCCCGGCTTGAGACCAAAGGAGGGATTTCCGATAATGTCCTATTCATTTAAGATACTATCCGTAAGATACTATCCGTCAATAATTAGCAGCTTCGATATAATTAACTTAACGGTGTAATGTCATTAAATATTTCCATCAGCTTGTACCCGCATTCATTACAATATGAAGATTATTTTTCTACCTCCTCCAGCGATATTTCGATAACCTTTGAATTCCCGAGAACTACAATAGAAAAATTTCAATCTCAATGCCGGAAATAAGAATGGTTTACGGAAGGAATACAAAACTACAGAAATTCGAATGAGATGAAGATCGCTTCTGCGCAGACAATGTATGGATTCTATTTCAATCAAGATATAGAGCCACTGGAGGGATTCGAACCCTCGATCTACGCCTTACCAAGGCGTCGCTATCTGGCGGATCCGGGACCGGGTTGCCCAAGATCTACCGCTAAGCCACAGTGGCATGGCCAGTTCGCATTACCAAGTATATATTAAAGAGTTTTCATCACGAAACCGCGCAATCTGCTCATCAACGAAGGTGCGGGATCGCGACCTTATGTTTATAACTGGCATCTGCAATTCGTTTTCGCCATGAAGAGGTCGCTTAGCGGGCTAGATATTATCACTGTATCAGGGGAGCTGCAGGTGCTGGTCGGCTCAAGGGTCGATAAGATATACCAGCCGGAGAGAGACGAGATCGCAATATCCACCTCTTCCAAGGGTAGCGGTAAAATGCGACTACACGTGGCCCTGTCCGGCTGGATCTGGATATCAGCAGCACAGTCGGATATGCCAACCACACCGTCCAATTTCGCGATGCAGCTCAGAAAGCACCTGTCCAACGGGATCATTTCCGCGGTCAACCAGCATGGCCTTGACAGGATCATCGAGATATCGGTCCAGAAGCAGGAGGAATACAGGCTGATCTTCGAGATTTTCGGAGACGGGAATGTGGTGCTCGTTTCCGGTGATAAGATCATCGCGGCCCTCAGGATCAGGAAATGGAAGCACCGGGAGATCAGGCCCAATTCGTCGTATGCATACCCTCCTGAGGCTTTCGATCCGAGGAATGCGTCAGACGAGAAGCTGAACGACCTGATCCTGACCTCGAAGGCGGACATGGTGAGGACTTTGGCAACCAGGCTCAATTTGGGCGGAGGATATGCAGAGGAGATATGTCTCAGGGCAAAGATCGATAAGGGGATAAACGCCAATGAGTTGGGGGAGGAAGAGCTCGACAGAATCAAAGAGGAGATACACAGGCTGATTGGCGATTTTGAGACCGGTAACTTCTTTCACATCTCGACCGAGAATGACAAGCCAGTCGACATTTCTCCCATAGAGCTCCGACTTGACGACAGAAGACAGACCAATAAGTTTTCCAGCTTTTCGGAGGCAATCGAGAATTACTATCATAGCACACCCAAGATGGAACCGGGAGAGGCGAAGCTTAACGACGAGAAGGAGCGGCTGGAGCGGACGCTCTCATCGCAGGAGGAGGCAGTCCAGAGATTTCGAGAGGAGATCGACAGGGCCCAGAAGCTCGCCGAACACATATTCTCCAATTTTGGATTGACGAGCGCGTTGCTCGATAAGGTCAAGGCCTCCGTCGAGGAGGGGACACCTTTCAAGGAGTTCGAGATGATAGACCCCGCCGAAGGGGTTTTTTCCGCCGAGATCTCCGGTGAGGTGATGAACCTGAGCTGGAGAAAGGACGTAACGCAGAATGCCCAATTCTATTACGAGGAGGCGAAGAAGCTCAGGGATAAGCTGGAGGGGGCGCTCGAAGCGATAGTCGAGACCAAGAAGAAGCTCGAGAACCTGGAGGACAGGGAGCTGGTCCTCAGAACCGAGGAAAAGGAGAAGGACCGCAGGACAAAGCCCGACTGGTTCGAGAAATACAGGTGGTTCAGATCATCGGAGGACGTTCTGATCCTCGCTGGTAGGGACGCCAAGAGCAACGAGCTCTTGGTCAAGAAACATCTCAAACCGGGCGACCGATATGTACACGCGGACATTCACGGAGCGCCAAGCGTCGTCGTCAAATCGAAGGAAGGGCAGACGGAAGCAACGCTCAGGGAGGCGGGGGAGTTCTCCCTGGCCATGTCCAAGGCGTGGAACGCCGGATTGGCCGGTGGTTCGGCCTATTGGGTCACCCCGGAACAGGTCAGCAAGACCCCGGAGAGCGGGGAGTTCGTGCCGCGGGGGGGGTTCATCATCCGCGGTAAGCGGAACTATATGGAGAAGTTAGAGCTGAGGCTCGGGATAGGCATATGCAGCGTCGAATCGAAGCGGAAGGTGATGTGCGGGCCGCTCCCGGCGGTGGCCAAGCATTGCAGCAGCTATGTGGAGATTCGTCCGGGAGATGTGTCGAAAGAAAAGGCCGCGAAGCTTCTGGCTGCTCGATTCTCCGCCGCGATATCGGACATACAGGCCGTCCTTCCGCCTGGCAGCGTCGATATTAGGGAGAAAGATTAGTCAGCGCCCGAGCTGGGATTTGAACCCAGGTCCGGGGCTCCGCAGGCCCCTAGGATATCCAAGCTACCCCACTCGGGCTATGATCGGTCAGATGATGCGGAGCATGTTCAAAAATGTTTGTCGTTAGGCACGATATTGGCAAAATTTCGCAAAACAACGGTAATTACGATGGGCTGTCTCTCAGGTCGATCTACGCCTCGATGTTCTTGCGGCATCTGGTCGCATACCCCGCGATGCGGTTCCTTACGCGGACCGTCGTGACATCGGCGACCTCGTCGACCACCTTCTTGTTTTGCTCGAAGTCGTCCGTGAACTTATCCGGGAACTTCTTGACCAGCTCCTCCGCGATTCTCTTGATATAAGTCGGCCTGATCTTTCCCAATCAATCACCGTGCAACTGTCCAACATCCATGCTGTATTTATGTGTTTTGGAGTAGGTCACCGTTGATGGCCCCTCATTCCTGCGATGGTTTGCCGACAAGCACTTCCTCATCCAGGTCCGACGGGGTCTCCCCCTTTCGGACCGGTTTTCCGCAGCTGTACTCCCCCTCGGGACATGGGCCCCTCACGCAGGCCGGGCCGGCGTTCTCGAAAAGTATGGGAGAGGTCTTTCTGGCGGCTTCGAGCATATACCAGGCCATCTTCCGGATCTCCCACTGCGCCCGGCGACAGCACCTGAGCGTGAAGAAATGCCAGAGCTCGCGGGCGTTCATCGTCACGGTTATATTCGTGTTGCACGCGTTCGGCAGTACATATCTGGCATCCTCCTTGGGCGCGTTCTCGCACAGCTTGGCGTACTCCTTCCAGATAACGTCCATGAGCGCCTCGTACCTTCTCAGTGATTCAGGATCGGCCGCGATGGAGGGCGGCACTATGTACTCGGCCCGATCCATGGATACGTACCGCTGGCTCTGCTGGGAATATGAGGCGATCCGGTGGCGGACGAGCTGATGCGTCAGTGCCCTCGAGACCCCCTCGATGCTGAAGGTGAAGTTGGCATGCTCGATCACGGAAAGATGGCCCATCCCCACGATCTTCGCGATTGCCTTTCTTGCATTTTCGTCAGTGATGTTCTCGAAAATTGCCGCGCTCGGTTCGCGGGAATAGCATGACAGGGCAGCGGCGGCGCATATCCTGTCGGGATCTCTTGGATGGTTGATAAGACGAATCTTCATGTCAGGCCCTTGCGGTATCTCGCTGGCGGAATTAAAGCTGTCTCTTATACACATCTACGAGCCCACGAGACCG
>OMKS01002065.1_pt1 | contig 17194 bp, 14 predicted proteins | sample 1674721 | NCBI WGS metagenome assembly OMKS01 (sample SAMN06264996, study PRJEB25208) | sediment metagenome | isolation source: hot spring sediment | place: USA: California | collected 2014-09-02
CAAACAAGGATACAGCGACCGGGTGGCAACCATCCTCTACACAGCGACCGAAGCACTGCGGTTGGCCTCACTATTGTTACAGCCTGTGTTGCCTGAACGTATGGCTGAAATATGGCGCCGTTTGGGATGGCAGCCGGCGGAACCCTTACGGGCAGGGTTGTCCTGGGGGATTTTGCAGCCGGGGGGTGCAGTCACCGCCGGTCCGCCACTCTTCCCCAGGGATATCGGGTGAAAGGATATGTTTTGAAATTGCCTGCATTGTTATTTGTGAAGAATTGTGTTATACTATCATTAGTTAAGACTCGCTAGGCCGTTACTGCGTTCAGTTCCGGGCTGAAGAGCCATATCATTAAGTTCACGAGGAGTTAGGAGAGTATGTCAAAGTCACTGTATGTTGGTAATTTGTCGTGGGGCGTCACCGAAGATCAAGTCCGCGAACTGTTTGAGCAGCACGGTCCTGTTGCATCGATTCGGTGGATCACCGATCGCGATACCGGGCGTTTTCGAGGCTTTTGTTTCATCGAGATGGAGGATGAAGCTGCCGATAAAGCTGTTTCCGCGCTCAACAATTTCGAGCTTGACGGTCGTGCGTTGCGGGTGAATGAAGCCCAGGAGCGCGAGGACCGGCGCGGTGGCGGTTCTGGTGGTGGTGGTCGGCGTCGCAGTAGCGGCGGATACCGCGACCGCGACGACCGCCGTTCTTCTTCCTGGTAAGTTGTCACTTTAGTCGCCGAACCGCTGAGATGGCATCTGCCATTTCAGCGGTTTTTTTGACGTATGACTGACCTGGACATAAGAACTACTGACAGTATCTCACAGGCGTACAAGCGTTTAGCAAATTACGTCTGGATCAGTAAAGTAACGTTATTCCGGCGCTTTGTGCGCGTAAAAAGGCTAGCAAAATGCGACCGGCTTAATGGGTTGTTGTGGAGACCGTTATGCCTCCTCTGAACCTGATCTGGCAACAGGCGCAAACCGGCGACCGTCTCGGCGCTAGAAGGGAGCTTGCGCGTCGCTTGCGGGAGCAGCCCGATGATGTCCAGACGTGGCTGCTGATGGCGGCGCTGCTCGACGAACCGGAGCAGCAGGCTGAATGTTGCCGCAAGGTCTTGTACCTCGATCCACAGAACCGTCACGCAGCAACGATGCTGCAACGGACAATATCTCAGGAGAATGCACCTGAGACATCATTGCCGTCTAGTTCATCCGTGCAGATACCCGAGTTATTTGACTATACTACCGGAGGCGGCGTGGATGAAGAGCGCCTCGCTGCCCTGACTCGTGAAGACCAGGAAAAGTACGTGGCGCGCGAATTGGGCAGTGGTGCAGATCGCAATACGCTGATCCGCTATGTTTGTGAGACCGGCGAGATGTCTTGGCCGGAGGCGGAAGCCTTTGTGGCACGGGTCGCGCTCGAGCACGAGCACGAGATTGCCAAACGGCAGAGTCCGTTGATGTTGGTGATCAGCATAGGGACCATAATCGGTGGTGCGTTTTTAACGCTTGCTGGCGTTTACGTACTCATCACCTTTTTCTCCGGAGAGCTGCGGGCACGATTGGATTTTGTCTACTACGCTCTGGTGACTGGTTTGGCGATGATAGGCGGCGGCCTGATCGGCCTCACGCGTACCCTTAAATCGCTGCGCGATACAGAAGATTGACAGGGTAAGGTAGCGATAGATGCCGAAAATATTCTACGTGCTGCGAATGTTCGTCTACGTCGGTGTGCTGTCCGGTGCGATGCTCGGAGCGCTGTATGGGTTGCCGGCTACGGTACGCTATCGTGTGACCGAGCAGTACCATTTTACAGCGGCGGCGGAATCTGGTGACGTCGCTTTAGGGCTGCTTGTGCCCCAAAGTGGGCCATATCAGCAAGTCGGTACCATCGACATCAATTGGAATAGCGGTATCGTGCGCGAAAGCACACCTAACGTCGATATCCTTATGCTTTCGGGGCCACTCCCTGCCGGGGCGACCACAACAGCGACGGTCGCTTACGAAGTTGTCCTGCCTCAGGGCAAAACGCTCTGGGATGCACCTGTGGAGGCTTTTCACCTATCGCCGCAAGAGAAAATCGAGAGCGACGCCACGCCAATTGTTCAGTTGGCAGCGCGCTTGAGCGAGCACAACGCGGCGACACGCCAGGACGTGTTTGCCATCTACAGTTTCGTCGCGGGCTACCTCGCCTGGCCCACAGAAGACAGAATCAACGTCACACCGACCGCTCTGGATGCACTGGCAAGCGGTGTCGGCGGCTGCGAGGATTTCGCCAACCTGATGGTCGCGCTGTGCCGCGCGTCCGGTGCGCCCGCGCAGGTCATCAGCGGTTTGTATTTTCCGGAGACACTGTTGCCGTTTGTGGTGTATGCTACGACATGGAATCATCCCGCAGGCGCGCATGCCTGGGTAGAGTTTCATGCTGAGGCGGGTTGGGAGATGGCCGATCCAAGTCACGGTTCGGCGCTACTGCCGCTGCGCGCGCGGGTGTTTGGTCGCAACGATGGACGGCACCTTTCTTACGGTGAAGCTGACGCCGAACTCGACGTCTACGCCGAGATGCAGGCCTGGGCGATGCAGCAGGGCAAGATGGTAGCGGCGATGTCGGCCCCGCTCAAATTTGTGGCGACGGCCAGCGCCGCGGACGTGAGTGTCACGCCCACCGTCACCGTCCAAAAGCTCTGGGATGGCGTGTGGTTCAATTTCATCCTTGTCTTTGTCATCAGCACCGTGCTTATCCGGCTGGTCGAAAACCGCATCGCCAGACGGAGTGTATCGTCAATGGATTGAACGGATTTTAACAGATTAGGATTTGGCTGACGACTAACTGACTAATGACTGTGGACTATCAAGGGGGTCAAGTGGCAGATAACGGACGTTTGGTTTTCCCATTTACTGCGATTGTGGACCAGGAACGGATGAAACGGGCGTTGGTCCTGAACGCGATCAACTTCCGCATTGGTGGTGTGCTCATCCGTGGCGAGCGCGGTACGGCGAAATCGACCGCTGCTCGCGCGTTGGCGGCGTTGCTGCCCGACATCGAGGTGGTAGCCGATGGCGCGTTTGGCTGCGATCCCGATCAGCCCGCGACGTGGTGCACGGTTTGTCGTGAACGCGCGGCGCAGGGTGAAACCCTTCCACACTACACCAAGAAAGTGCCGTTCGTCGAGTTGCCCATCGGGGCGACGGAGGATCGCGTGGTCGGTACCCTCGACATCGAGCGCGCTATCCAGAAAGGCGAGCGCCACTTCGAGCCGGGTGTGCTCGCCGCAGCGAATCGGGGCATCCTCTATGTGGACGAGGTCAACCTGCTCGACGACCACATCGTGGATGTGCTGTTGGACGCCGCCGCAATGGGTGTGAACACGGTCGAACGTGAGGGTATTTCCTTCCAGCACCCGGCACGTTTCATCCTGGTAGGGACGATGAACCCGGAGGAAGGCGACCTGCGCCCGCAGTTGTTGGACCGCTTCGCGCTGTGCGTCGACGTGCAGGGTGTGCGGGATGCGCGAGCACGGATGGCGATCATGGAGCGCAATCTGGCCTTCGAGCAGGACCCGGCCGGTTTCTACGAGGAGTGGAAGCCGCAGGAAATGATGCTGGCGCAACGCATTGAGGACGCGCGCTGTCTGCTGCCGGAAGTGCATTACACGCGCAATGATATGTCCACCATTGCCGAGATGATGGCCGGTTTGGGTGTGGATGGTCATCGTGGGGATTTGGTGATTCTCAAGACCGCCGTCGCGCACGCCGCGTGGGAAGCGCGCACGCATCTCACCGACCGCGACATTATGTTGGCCGCCGAATTGACGCTGCCGCATCGTCTCAAACGCAAGCCTTTCGACGAGGTGCAGACCTCCATCGCCGAACTGGACAAAATGGTGGCAGCGGCACGTGATAAGGCCAATGATGTGGAGATGGAGCAGGAAGAGCTGTCCATGGACGGCGATGTCGCCGGGGAGGATCGTCAAAAAAAAGTGTAGAGGTTGAGGCGCAGGAGACGGATTCCCAGGAAGCCTCCGCGCCTCAACTGCAAGCCTACGCCCAAGACGTTCCCCAATGGCCCACCGATGGGACGTGGTGGGATGGGGGCAAGTTCATCCCGCCGGGGGAAATCTTTAAGACGCGCCGGCTGGAGACGCCGTCGGATCGCCGCGTGCGTTCGACTGGCGGCAAGCGCAGCCGCAGCCGCACGGATCGCAAGCGCGGGCGCTACGTGAGCGCGAAACCCTCGCCGCGCGACGCCTCCGATCTGGCGTTCGATGCGACGTTCCGCGCGGCAGCGCCCTTCCAGCGAGGGCGCGCGGTGGAGAGCGCCGCTGATTCTCCGGCATTGCACCTGCGCCCGGAAGATTACCAGCGGAAAGTGCGCGTGCGCCGCGCTGCCAACCTCATCATTTTCGTCGTGGATGCCTCGTGGTCGATGGCGGTCTCGGAGCGCATGGAGGCCACGAAGGGCGCGATTCTCTCGCTGCTCACCGACGCCTACCAACGGCGCGACCGTGTGGGGATGATCGTCTTCCAGAAGGACCGCGCCACGCTGGTACTGCCGCCGACCAACAGCGTCGATCTGGCGAAGCAGATGTTGGTCAACATGCCCGTCGGCGGGAAAACGCCACTCGCGGCGGGCTTGTGGTTGGCGCAGCACACGGTGGCGCAGGAATTGCGCCGTTACCCCGAATTGCTTCCCCTCCTGGTCATCCTCACCGACGGCGCGGGCAACGTCTCGATGGGCGACATGCCGCCGCAACTCGAAGCCTACCACATCGCCGAGCAAATTGCCGAGAGTGCTGTTAAGTCTATCGTGGTGAATATGGAAAGCCCCGACTACGACAAGGGCCTGGCGCAGGCGTTAGCCGATCACCTGGGCGGTGTCTGCTACAACCTGGCCGCTCTGCACGCCGATTCCCTACTCGCCATGGTGCGCAATGAGTTGGCCATATGATTTGTGCCTGCTTTGTTCGTTCTCTGTCATTGCCCTGTCACACAACTGCGCTATAAAGGGACTAATGACCGCTGACCAATGACTGATGACTGCTGACTATACGACTAAGGACTGAGGACTAATTGACGAAAATTCTCATCGTAGACGACGAAGCGCCGATTATCGACGTGCTCTCGTACAACCTGAAGCAAGCGCTCTATCAGGTGCTCGTGGCTTGGGATGGCGAGCAGGCGTTGGCGCTGGCCCGGCGCGAGCAGCCGGACTTGATCATCCTCGATCTGATGCTGCCAAAGCTCGACGGGATTGAGGTATGCCGCGCGTTGCGCCGTGAGTGCGACGTGCCGATCATCATGCTCACCGCGCGGGATGAGGAAATCGACCGCGTGCTCGGCCTGGAAATGGGCGCCGATGATTACGTGGTCAAGCCTTTCAGCGTGCGGGAGCTGCTGGCGCGGGTGAAGAACGTCCTGCGACGGACTGCGCCGCAAGCGCGTGCCGGCCCGGCAGACCTGGTGCGCGTCGGCGCGCTCACGGTGGACGCAGCTCGCCACGAAGCGCACTTGGGAACGGCTCCGCTCGACCTGACCGCGCTGGAATTCGAGCTGCTGCACGTCCTGGCGCGGCACGCCGGGCTGGTCTTGAGCCGCGAGCAACTACTCGATTTGGTCTGGAGCTACGACTACCACGACGATCTGCGTGTCGTCGATGCCGTCGTCAAACGTCTGCGCGCTAAACTCCGCGACGCCGTTCCCGAAGAAGACCTCATCGTCACCGTGCGCGGGGTGGGGTATAAGCTGGATGCTTGATGCTGGTTGCTGGATACTGGTTTCTAGTTGCTCGATACATAGGCGCTCATTCGCTGATTCTTTCATTCGCTGATTCGCTATGTTCTCAAGTTTACGCATAAAATTGCTGCTTTCGCATCTCGCCGTGATTGTTCTGGCGATGTTGCTCTCCGGGGCGCTGCTGCTTTCGTTCCTCGAACGCTACTTCCTGGAAGCCATCGAGGACAGCCTCGGCGCGCAGGCGCAGATCACGGCGCAGACGTTGATCCCCGATGCGACGGTGGTGGGCGCGGACGCGGAACCGCCGGTCAGGCGGGATGTCGCCACGGTCAATGTGCTGGAACAGCGGCGGGTGGGCAATATCTCTGTGCAGACGCAAAACCTCGCGGTGCCGGAAACCGGTGTGACGGTCGGCGATGTGGATTTGTCCTATCTGGCGGAGACCTCGTTGGAACTTGGCACGCAATTGGAGACGCGCATCCGCGTGGTGGATACCGGCGGTGTGGTGGTGCTCGATTCCTGGAACACCGATCTCGGCGCGAACCTGGGCGACGACGTGCTCGTGGCGCGGGCGTTGACCGGGAAATACGCCAGCCGCGTGGAGCGCGATTATGTCGATACGTTGCACGTGGCGCTGCCCGCGCTGGTCGATGGGGCGCTTGCCGGTGTGGTGTACCTCGGCCAGCCATTGACCGACGTGGCGACGGTCGTGCGCGACCTGCGCGGGCGTTTGCTACTCTCTACAGTGATCGCGTTATTGCTCTCCGGCATCGTCGGCCTCGTGTTTTCGCGGGCCATCACCCGCCCGGTGCGCCGCCTGACGGACGCGGCGGGCGCGGTGGCGCGGGGCCAGCTCGATACGCAGGTTCCGGCGCGCTCGCGGGATGAGCTGGGCCAGTTGAGCCGCGCCTTCAACGCGATGACGGCGCGGCTGCGCTTTGCTCGCCAGATGCAGGTAGACTTCGTCGCCAACGTCTCGCACGAGTTGCGCACGCCGCTTACCTCGATCAAGGGCATGGTGGAGACGCTGCGCGCAGGCGCGGTGGAGGACCTGGACGTGCGCGACCGCTTCTTGGGGACGGTGGAAAGCGAGACCGACCGGCTGATCCGCATGGTCCACAACCTGCTCTTGCTCTCGCGGGCCGATTCGGAGGCGCTGAACCTGCGCCGCGAGCCGGTGGACGTCGTGAAGCTTGCGCGGCTTACCGTAGAGCGCTTGACGCCGCAGGCCGATACGCGCGGCGTAACCTTGCGTGTGGAAAGCGCCCCCAACCCCCCGCCCGCGTTGGCCGATCCCGACCGGGTGGCGCAAGTGCTGGTCAACCTGCTCGACAACGCGATCAAGTATTCTCCGCCAGAAGCAACCGTGGACGTCGCCGTGGTTGCCGGGCCGGAGCAGACCGTGCTAGTGCAGGTGCAAGATCGCGGCATCGGCATTCCGCCGGAGGCGCTGCCTCGCATCGGCGAGCGTTTTTACCGCGCGGACAAAGCGCGCTCGCGGACGCATGGCGGTAGCGGTCTTGGATTAGCGATTGCGCAGGCGCTCGTCGAAGCGCATGGCGGCAAACTGTGGCTGGAAAGCCGCGAAGGCGAGGGGACGACGGCGCGGTTCACGCTGCCGGGAGTGTGAATTCCGCTTAACTTCTGATGCGGATGTGTTGTTCCTCGATAATCCATAAATTACCTTCGAGTTGCTCGTGGGCGAAGAGCAGTGCAATGTACTCGAAAGTATTCAGCACGTGGTTTTTGTCTTGTTGCCTTAACCGTAGGACGATAATCCCGGGGTAATCGCTCGGCGGATAATTCCGAATATCGGCAAAATCTGTCAAGTATCTAAGCTGGAATGGGAATCAGGCGCTCTTTTGCCAACTCCGCAGCATAGGCAATCGTGGCTTGTATTGCTTGCTGGTCGAGTGATGGGTAACTGCGTGTGATTTCTTCTGGCGTTAACCCAGCGGCGAGATTATCCAACACCACTGAAACCATGATGCGGGTCCCCTTGATACAAGCCTTGCCGTGACATACGTTTGGATCTACCGTGATGTAGTCCTGCCAACTATACATAGTAGCACCTCCTGACTTGTGCAACTCTATTTTACCATAACATTGCCCCCTACGCGACGTAAATTGCCGCAAAACTATCCCCCGACTATCCCCTCCTTATCACCGATTTGTCATACTTCCCCACTACACTGTAGCTAAATCGTCCGGCGACTATCCGACGACCGGACTAACGACTACAAGACTCATCAGGAGGTATGACATGCGTAAGATTTTTCTGGCTCTGTTGTTGACTGTGCTGTTGTTGAACGCTGCAAGCGTTGCTGTTCTGGCGGACGGGATGATCTTTCCCGACCTCGTCAGCCCCGATTATCTGGAAGTGCGCTACCACCACGTCACCGTGACCATCGAGGACAACCACGCGGTGACGCGAGTGGAGCAGGAGTTCGTCAATCCGCATGATTTCGCGGTGGACGGGCGCTACTTCTTCCCCGTGCCGCCGGATGCAATCCTCGCCCGCTTCGAGGCGCGCGTGGGCGGGCAGGCGCAGACGGTGACGCATCAGGACGTGGCGACGACGAACGCCGCGCTCTACGATATGGTCGCGCAGCGCCGCGATCCCTCGCTGTTGCAGTACGCCGATTGGGAGAGCATCGCCTTTGACGTCAGCCTGCCCGCCCGCGCGTCGCGGAAGATGACGCTCGAATACGAGCAGGTGCTCGCGCCCACGGGTGGGCTACTCCACTACCGCTACATCCTGAGCACCGAGCAATATGCCTCCGTGCCGGTGGATGAGGTGACGCTCATGGTGGATGTGACGTCGTCCGGCGGTCTGGGCACGCTGTACAGTTCATCGCACGATGTGACGACGGAGCGCCTGGACGCGAACCGCGCACGGGTGACGTGGGAGGCGGCGAACGTCAATCCCACCGAGGACTTCGACCTCTTCTTCGGCCCGGCGGAAGGCGGCTTTGGTAGCGGTTTGTTGACCGGCGAACGTGCGGAGCGTGATCATTTCCTCTTCCTGTTTGCTCCAGATGATGCTGGCGTTACGCAGGATGACGCGCTGCCCAAAGACATCGTCTTCGTCATCGACCGCTCCGGCAGCATGAGCGGCGATAAGATCGAGCAGGCGCGCAATGCCCTGCACTTTATCCTGGATCAGTTGAATTCCAATGACCGCTTCTCAATTGTCAGCTTCGACGACCGGATCGATCTTCTGGCGCGCCGCTTGCAGCCGGTAGATCAGCGAACGCTCTCCGATGCCCGGCGCTTCGTCCGCCAACTTGGTGCACGTGGCAGCACCGACATCGAAGGGGCGTTGCAAACAGGTCTGGCGCTTTTCACCGATACGGAGGCCCGCGTGGGCGCATCCCGGCTGCTCGTCTTCCTCACCGACGGCCTGCCCACGGCAGGCGTCACCGACGACGTGAAGATTGCCGAGTTAGTGCAGCGGGCTAACGCGCGGGTCGAAGCGCGGATGCACGTCTTCGGCGTGGGCTACGACGTGAACACACGCCTTCTGGACCGGCTGGCACTCGATAACGGTGGCAGCGTCACCTACGTCCAGCCCGGCGAAAACCTCGAATCGGCGCTCTCTGAGTTCTACGGACGCGTCGCCAATCCCGTGCTCACGGACGTGGAGGTGGAATTCGAGGGGATGCGCGTCACTGACCTGTACCCGCCAGCGATGCCCGATCTGTTCCGTGGATCGAGCGTGCTGCTCGCCGGGCGCTACGAGGCGACGAACGAACAGGTGACGGTGCGCGTGCGTGGTCGCGCCGGAGAGGAACCGCGCGAGTACGTCTATCGCTTCGATTTGACGGCGACCGGCGATCACGACTTCGTGCCGCGCCTGTGGGCCACGCGCCGCGTGGGGGCGCTGCTGGACGAGGTGCGCGTCGAAGGCGAGCGTGCGGCGCTGGTCGAGGAAATCCGCACGCTGGGCCTGGGCTACGGCATTGTCACGCCATACACGACCTTTGTCATTTCGGCGCAGGCAGACGGTGCTGCGTCGATGGAGAACATGGCGCTGTACGACAACCAGACGGAGTTGAACCAGGTCTCCGGGCGGACGACGATCCAGGCGCGGGTGCAGAATCAGAGTTATCAGCAGAGTGACCGGGCGGGCCTGGCGACCGGTGCGAACGTCGTCAACCGCGAGCAGCGCAGCATGGCGCAGGTGGCGCGCCAGTACGTCGATCTGTCGCTGGTACAGACGCAGGGCAACGTGGATGAGCCGCTCACCGAGGCGTGGATCGCTGCGAACATCAAGGTGGATCGCGAGATCGAGTTCGGTTCGGAGGCGTACTTCGCCCTGGCGAATGATCCCGCCGCGCGCACCTTCCTGCAGAGCGGAACGAGCGTGCTCTTTGACTACAATGGTGAGGTCGTGGCTGTGCGCGATCCTCAGGCACCTGTCGAGGTATCGCCGGAGACGCAGCCCGCGAATCAGCCGGTTCCGGCGATCAGCTCCAGCCGTGGCGATGGCTTCGCCTGGTTACGTGATCTCATCGCACTATTGCGGTGGGTGGTAGGGCGGTAGGGCATTGGGCGATACGCCTATCATCATCACGTCGGCGCCTGTTGGATGCAGGCGCCGACGCAAGCATAAACTGGGGAGCTACTTACGCCGCGCGGTACCAAAGGTTTGTAAAGAAACAATTTCCCGCTCGGGCCGGTCTCTGGCCGTGTTCGCAAACGCTTGAGCTTACGGTGGCGCAGTCGGAGACAGGCCACAGCTTTTCGGGAAGTGATACTTTTACGGACGCTAGGCGTTTGGCCGGTCTTTCTGTTCGAGCGTATATTGAAACAAACGTGGCAGCATGAAGTCGTAGTCTTGCCGGTCCCATCCCACGCCCTTGCCCCCAAAGGTGAACGGTGTGACACCAATGATCTCAGGGTCTTGGCGCACTTGTTCGTCGTACCATGCCATTCTCCGGATGACCTCCTCTGGGTCCGCCTGGTCATAGCCTCCGCCTGCGTAAAACTCGCTGATTAAAATCGGGACGTACAGCCCGCGCTGCCGGATCAGGTGTAGCAGATAGCGGTAACGGCAGCACAAAGCGCCGCTTCCCGGCACCACCGGCGCGCCGGGGATGGTGTGTTCCGGTCCCCACCACAAGTCGATGGGCATCGTATGCATCGAATACCCCGCGACCGGCAACGCGCCCTCGTGCAGGCTGAGGATATGGCCTCCCGCTTGCATCCGCTCGAACACGCCCGTCTCCACCATCGCTACCATCTCATTCCACTCCGGCGTGCCGGCGTTCAATGAGAACAGCGCCAATTTCTTGACCGGCAAATCCCAGTGTTCGGCCACATCCATCATATAGATCATCAACTTGGCCAGCCTGGCGTATCCTTCTGCACCGGGCGGATCAGCTTCATTGACCGGCGATTCCAGGTAGTCGATATACCGTAACCGGTCACCGTCAAACTGTCGCTCTGCCACGCACTTGGCATGCAAGGCCGCCATCAAGCGCTTGGCTTCTCGCGCAATCTCCGTCTCGTTCATCCGTGACAAGCCCTGCACACCTTCATCACCGCCGAAGGTCTTGCGGCCGACAATCAGCGTCTGCGGGGAACCGGTTTTGACGATGTCCATCCCCGACCAGTCATCGACAAACTTGCACACCGGTACCACCGCGCCTTGCTGCGCCAAAGCGACCACGTGCGCGGGCACCCCACGCGGCGCGATCGTGTGATAGCCAATCCGTGTCCCCTTGTCGAAGTGTGGAACATTGTCCGGTATGGTTGGTTTTTCTTCGGGTTCCGGTTCAGGTCCCAGTTCGTAATGTGCCCGCACGCCTTCAGCCCACGCCGCCGGGGTGTTTGCCTCAATCGGGACGTAGTGAACGCTGCTGTCTGCCGTTGATGGATAATGTTGTTGGTAGAGTATCTCTAAATCGATGTCCCAGGCGCTCGGGTTCAGGGCTAACACGGTACACTTGGTCACGCCGTTGACCCGTGCAAACGCATCGTCGGCATTGGAACCGATTGTGAAACGCTGTCGCTCCCACATATCCCTCAGAGCACTGATCCATTCGAAGCCGTGGTCTGGGGGAAGCAACACATACGTGCGCTCATAAGGTTCACGGGCTGCGGGACATTCGCCGGGTTGGGGCTGGGGCTGCGGTCCCGTTACAACCTCCAAACGCGCGTTATCGAAATACGCGTCATTGTGCTTGAATCGCCATAGAACCTGATCCATCACAAACACGGTGACGTGCGTGCCTTGCGCCACGGCCTCGACTGCCGGCAGCGTGTGATAGGCGTTGTAGACGTGTGCGCCTTGCCCCCAGATCACCGTATCGGCAAATGGATCGGTCCCTCCGGCCGGGTCAATCCCGACTTTGAACGTGAAGTTCCGCCGTGCGTCACTAGACTCTTTCCCTTCCAGGGCGAAGAACGCGTTAGCTCCAATACCATCACTGGTTTGTGGATTATCATCGTTGCTGCTCCACGCGTGGGCGTCCATCGTGAACCGTAGATGGTCACCCGGATTGACCTGGACGGTCTGGTACAGGCCGGCCTGGTGAATCCGCCACATCGTGAAGAATTTGACGGCGTGGCTGCCCTCGCTGATGCGCAGTGGATCCAAGAAGGGGGACTGCTTGGGGATAATCTTGACCTCCGGCTCACACCAACCATCTCGATTGTCGGCATCCCACGGCGGCCTGAATCCCTTGTCGTGCACGTAAAACACGGTCCACTCGCGTGGCTTATCGACTTCACCCCGCGCCACTTGATGCACGCCATCAGGCCGGTGAACCTGACACGCATGCCCATCCGCTCCTTGGTCAAAGCTGGCATTTTTAAGCACAATACCCTCCCTTTCGCTAACTCTGCGTGCTGAACCATACTCTTATTATAGCATCGTATAGGCCAATTTTTGCATGATTTTATGTCAATGTTGCAATGCCGTCAACGCCTCGCGGTTATCGTAGATTTTCTGCAGCGCGGTGATGACATCATCCACGCCCTGTGGTCCGGCCCGGAAGACGTTCTCGTTCAGCCAGACGGCCTCGCGGGTGGCGGCGCGCTCGCTTTCGGGGAACTGGCCCGGATGGAAGCGCAGGCGCTCCGGGAAGGCGCTCGGCACGGGCAAGCGCGAGAGATGCGGCTGGAAGAGTTCGTACAAGTGCATCGGCGGGTAGCCGTCATCGGCGGGGATGCCTTCCGCGTTTAGGGCACGGCAGACCGTTTCGTGGGTCACACCGAAGACCTCCGGGTCGATGGCGAAGATGTAGCGGTAGAACGAGCGCGCCGTGTGGCGCAAGTCGCGCTTGAGCACGCGCACGCCGGGAATCTCGCTGAGGCTCTCGTCCATGTAGGCCGCCATCTCCTCGCGCTCCTGCGCCTGCTGTGGGAAGCGCTTGATGGCGACGTTTCCCAGCGCCGCGTGGAGTTCGCCCATGCGATAGTTCGCGCCCATCGTGTACGTCTGCCTCTCGGCGTCGTGCGGGCGACCACAATCGATGATGCTGGCGGCGCGGTCGGCAAGCTCCTGCGTCTTGCAGATGAGGATGCCCCCTTCGCCGGATGTAAGGATTTTGGACGATTGCAGGCTGAACGAGCCGAAGTGCCCGATGGTGCCCGCGCCTTGCCCGCGCCACTTTGCACCGTGAGCGTGCGCACTGTCCTCGATGACGATGAGGTTGTGCCGGGCGGCGATGTCCATCAGCGCATCCATATCCGCCATCTGCGCGCCGAGATGCACGGGGATGATCGCCCGTGTCTTGCCGGTGATCGCAGCCTCTACGGCTTTGGGATCGATGCAGTACGTTTCAGGGTCGATGTCCACCACCACGGGCAGCGCGCCGGCCGCCATCGGCGCGGCGGCGGTGGCCTGGAAGGTGTAGGCGGGCACGATGACTTCATCGCCCCAACCTATACCCGCCGCGCGACACGCGACTTCCATTGTGACCGTGCCGTTCATCATTGCCACGGCGTGCTCGCCACCCTGGAGTGCCAGGAAGCGGCGGATGAATTCGGCGGTTTGCGGGCCGGGGTAGGGGAAGCCGCCCCAGTTGCCGGATTGGACGACGGTGGTGACGGTCTCGACGTCCCGTTCATCGAAAACGGGCCACAGCGGGTAGCCCGTGTCGCGCACGGGGGTTCCGCCCAAAAGTGCTAGTTTTTCCATGGAGTCTCTCCTCATGTAAGATAAACCACGAATCTCAGTATCTTCTCAAAATCTTGGAGTGGGGGTTTGGGGGCGGGCGCAGCCCGCCCCCAAACCCCCACTTCTCATCGTCTCGATGAGCGTCTGGCGCAGTGGAGGATAGTCCACGCCGCCCTGCTCCATCCCTAGCAACACTCCGCCGACGACGGGCGGCGCGGCAAGACGTACAAGACGCGCGCCGGGCGCCACCGCGTGGATGGTCGCCAGCATCGTCTCACTCATCGCCGGACTGCCCTTGTACAGGCTGCCGATTTGGACGACCTCGACGTCCAGCGCCTCGAAGCCCAGTTGGCGGATCACGCCGGTGGCGAGGCTACCCAGTTCGCGCCCGGCCCAACGAATGACCTCCTGCGCGACGGCATCGCCTTCTGCCGCGACCTGGAAGACGAGGGGCGCGTTGGCGGAACTGAGCCTGTAATGCCCCCGGTACAGCCCTTCGAGCAAGTCCAGCGCGTCCGACGCGCCCGTTAAGGCCAGAAATGCCTGCGTGAGGTGTGTTTCCGGTCCGCGCCGGCCCCACGCCAGCGCCACGGCCTGGAGTGCTTTGGCGACCAAATCGCCGCCACCCGCGTATTCGGCGAACATCTCGCCGCCGCCGGTCATGCGGCCTTCGCGCCCCTGGCGGTCGCGCCCCCAGCAGTTGCTTCCCGTGCCGGAGACTACACCCACGCCCCAGCCCTCCGTCGCCCCGGCGACCAGGCCGATGATGGTGTCGTTGACCAGCGCGTAGGGCGCGGATAGCTCCAGCGAGGCGATGACTTCGTGGTGCGGCGCAGCGTCGCCGGGCCAGTCGTAGCCCGCGATGCCGAAGCCCGCGCCCGCGATGTCCGCTTTGGCGAGGCCCGCCGCAGCGAGCGCCGCGTCGGTGATGGCGTGCAGAGCGGCGCGCAATCCGTCGTAGCCCACGACTTCGTGGCTGCCGGGGCCATAGCTACCAAAGCCCACCGCGTGCCCCTGTGCATCCGCAATCAGCGCGTGACTCTTCGTCGCGCCAACGTCGATGCCGAGAAAGTGTTGGTTCATTGTTATGCTCCTACTAAAATGGTCAGCAGATTTAGCGGATTAAGCAGATGTTTATTCCCCAATCTGCTAAATCTGCTTACTGATCCGGACGTAATTGGCTAAACACTTGTACGCCTGTGCGTTACTGAATGACTTTAGTTTTTTATGACCGGATCAGTAATCTGCTGATAAAACTGCGGCAGATAGGCTCTGTTCGTTTCCAACAAATCATCCAGTACAGCCTGGATTTTATCCGCTGCAGGGCCAAGTGGGTGAGTGAGGAGCGCTTGGTAGGCGGTGTCGCGGTCGCCGTGGACGGCGGCTTCGACGGTGAGCAGCTCGAAGGCTTTGACGTTCGCCAGCAGGCCGAAGCATGCCAGGGGCAGCGGCTCCGCCGGGAGCGGGGTGATGCCGGTGCGACTGACCGTGCAAGGCATTTCCAGCACCCAATCCTCCGGCCAACCGGACACCGCCCCACGATGCGGCACGTTGACCACGTGAACCTCGCCCAGATCGTTGTGATGGGCGTTGAGCAGTTGCGTCGCGACGGTGGAGTAGTACGCGCCGCCACGCTGCATCAAACCCTCGGGCGGCTCGGTGCGGTCGGGTTCGGCGTATTGCGCGAGCAGACCTTTCTCGATCTCCATCACCCCTTCGGCGCGCGACGGCGGCCATTTGGCTTGTGCCGCCAGTTTGTGTGCGGTATAGTAGTAGTATTGCAGGTAATAGTTGGGGATCATGTTGAGTGTCTCAATGAGGCGTACATCCCATTCCGGCTCCGCTTCGGCCTTGAGATGGGCGATGAAACGCTCCATTATGTGGGGCCACATCTCCTCGCCGGCAACGGTAAAGCCACGATGCCACGAAAGGTGATTCAGCCCCAGAGTGTTCAGGTGCGCGCGCTCCGGCGGGACGTTTGTGCCCAGACGCTCCTTCAGCCCGGCGAGCATCTCCATCTTGGTGTTGATGGCGACGTTGCAGACGCCCACCGACGGGACCTCGGGCGCGTAGCGCGCCAGCGCCTCGGTGATGAGGCCCGCCGGGTTGGTGAAGTTGACCAGTAGCGCGCCGGGCGCGACCGCCTGCATCGTCCGGGCAATGTCGAGCACTACGGGGATCGTGCGCAGCGCCTTCGCCATCCCGCCGACGCCGGTGGTTTCCTGCCCGATGAGGCCGTGCCGGTGTCCGAGGTATTCGTCTTCGCGGCGGGCCTGCATCCAGCCGACGCGCAGTTGGGTGATGACGTAACTCGCCCCACGCACCGCCTCGCGCAGGTCAGTGGTCAGGTGGACGGCGAACGGCGATCCCTTGGCTGCCACCATCCGCTGTGCGAACCCGCCGACCACGTCGAGCCGTTCGGGCAGCACGTCCATCAGCCAAAGTTCGGTGAGCGGGAGACTTTCGACCCGCGCCAAAAAGCCGTTGATCAATTCCGGCGTGTAGCTGGAACCTCCGCCGATAACGGTGATTTTCATGAGAAACCTCCTCTTACTTGCTCACCGCCCCCGTCTCGGGAGCGGGTTATTCCGGTTCAGCCCACACATTGTCTATCTCTATCTCCGGTATTATGCCACGATCGTAAAAACAAGCACTGGAATAACCATAATCCGCTCGTGTTTCCGCCAGTGCCCAATGCTTTGCAACCGGATTGTTGTGAATATACTCCAACTTCTCACGCAAAAACGGTTCACTGAATACGTTCTTGGCTTGAAGTGGTTGCCAAATTTGATGTGCTTTGCTACGATCGCCATCTTGGCGTTGGTTGAACATTTCTAGCAGGTCGCTGCGGTGTTCTGTCCGCAGTTGTTTCAAAATAGCATGCGCCGTGAAAGATCCAAAGGACTCCAGTACATTGGAAATGGTGTAAATCCTGAGTGGTTTGATCAAGATATGTAGATGCGTGGGCATCACAACGTAAGCGAACAACAGCCAACGATTGTTCCGCCGATGCCAATCCAGGGAATTGAGGATGATGCCGGCGTAGGTGGGTTGGGTAAAGAGTGGTTGCCATTTTAACAGTGTAGCCGTGACGAAGTATAGGTGGGTGGGGTCATGGCGTGGTTTGAAAGTCATTTGTGTGTCCTTTCTGGGTTTTAGTTTCTGCTACTTCAAGTCTATACCCGCCCCCGAGACGGGGGCGGCGAGCGCCGTAGTCCTGCTCTGCGCCCCCGTCTCGGGGGCGCGCTCCGTGCAAACGCGCTGCCGCCCGCGAGTGGCGGCTATCCCGCCCCCGAGACGGGGGCGGCGAGCGCCGTAGTCCTGCTCTGCGCCCCCGTC
>OMKS01002066.1_pt1 | contig 17193 bp, 12 predicted proteins | sample 1674721 | NCBI WGS metagenome assembly OMKS01 (sample SAMN06264996, study PRJEB25208) | sediment metagenome | isolation source: hot spring sediment | place: USA: California | collected 2014-09-02
CGAAAAATGCAATACCATAATGTGAGTCTGACTTTCAATCCAATTTTGGGAAATACAGCGACCGGATTCGTAAATCCCCTTGACTTAAGGGACGAAAATCTGTAAAATTTCCTGCTTTTTTAATTGTTACGTCCTAATACAATTTGCAATGAAAAATCTGACTGAATATATCTTTCATCATGCTGCCGAAAAACCGGATTCACCCTTTATCCTGCATGGTGATTACGAAATTACCTTTCGGAAAACAGCCGAACAGATTTTAGCAATTTCCAGGGAACTGATTGATATCGGTTTGAAACCGGGTCAGACTGTGGGCATTCTGATGCAGAACTGCCCGGAGTTCATTTTATGCTACCTGGCAGTCCTGAACGTCGGAGGACTTGCTTCATTGCTGCCTTGGTCCATGCCCGAAGGTGAAGTTGCGACGCTGGCGACTACTACCCGTATTGATACTCTTTTTTATTCGATGGAATTTCAGGAACATACCAACCAAATCCTGAACCTCTCCAATCACCCGATCAAATGCTACGTCCATGGGCGCAAGACCGATGCTGATGCGATCAATATTTACGATCTCATCAACCACAGAAAAAGCGATGAATCAGCCGGTGTCCTGACATCCCGCGTCAATGCCGTTATTCTGTTCAGTGCCGGTGATTATTCCCATCCAAAATCACTGGTATTTACCCACGAAAACCTGATTGAAACGGCGTTGAGTATTTCTGAAAAGTTTCCGAAAAATTATCAGGCAAGAATTTACACCAGTCTGCCTTTCTTTCACTATTATCCCTTTACTTTGGTCCTCAATCTGGCTATCGTCAGGGGTAATACAATTATTATACCCATTGACAGCAGTCGCGCAAAGCTATTTGAATCCATCGAGAAGCAGCGGGTCAATATTTTTATTGGCAATAGTGGCTTCATCGAGGAATTGGTCAGCGAACCGGACTTCGATTCCGAACAGGTGCATTCGATTGATTACTTTATCCCACTGGGTAACAGCATTACGATGGAGACAAAAAACATAATTTTCGACCGCTACCATACCCAAATTATTGAAGCGTATGGTGTCGCCGAAGCACCGGTGATTTCCATGAACTATAATAGCTATTCAAATCATGACGCCTCCGTCGGGAAACCTCTCTCCTGCTGCGAGATAAAGATCGTCGCCGAAAACGGTAACCGTGTCCGTAAAAATGAACCGGGCTTTTTACGGGTCAGGGGCAAGAATGTATTTCATCACTATTTTGATAAATATCCGATTATTGAGAGAACCCCGGAAGAATGGGTTGATACAGGTGATGTTGCACTATTGAATGAGGAAGGCTACCTGTTCTGGCTGTGCAAACAAAGCGACTGGATTTTGCGGAGCGGATTCCGCGTAAATCCGGCGGAGATTTTGACCGTCGTCAAAAAATATCCCGCTGTCAAAGAGGCAACGATTTTAATTAAAAAGCAGAATTTCGACAATGACCATGTTAAACTTGTGGTGACGGTCAACGATCCGGAAAAATTTAATCCCCAGGAATTAATGGGTCACTGTACAAAATATTTACCGAAATATATGGTTCCCGACTCGGTCGGAGTCGTTGATCATTTTGACCGTAACTGCATCGGAATTATAAAAAAATCAAATATAACCTTTGAGGAATAATAAGGAGGACAATTTTGAAAGAATTCCAAACGAATGAAATCCGTAATGTTGTTGTTATGGGACATGCATCTTCAGGAAAAACATCTTTGGTGGAAGCCATGCTCTTTTCCGCGGGCACAACCAATCGCCTCGGACGGATTGATGACGGTACCACCGTTTCCGATTTTAACGATGATGAAATTGAGCGAAAATTTTCCATCTCCGGTTCGATTCTGCACTGTGAATGGAATAAAACCAAAATCAATCTGATTGACACGCCCGGATATCTGGACTTTATCGGCGAAGCCAAAGCTGTTACTCCTATCGCAGACCTGGGCTTAATCGTCATTCACGCACAAGCCGGAGTGGAACTCGGCAGTGAACTGGTATTTAATTATACCAAAGGCGATCAGTTGCCGGTGTTCTTTGTCATGAACATGCTCGATAAGGAACATGCCAATTTTGATAAGACGCTGGAAAAAATGCGTGAATCTTTCGGAAAACAGGTTATTCCTTTCCAGATTCCTATTAATCAGGGAGTGGATTTTGATACGATTATAGATGTTTTAAACAACAAACTCTATACATTTTCAAAAGATGGAAAAGGTACGGCAAAAGAGAGTCCTGTTCCGGCTGATCAACAGGATACCGTCAATACGCTGCGAGAGCAGATTATGGAATATGTTGCGGAATCCGATGACGCCTTATTGGAGAAATTCTTCGAACAGGGTACTCTGACCGACGAGGAAATGATGAACGGATTGAAAAAAGCAATCATCCAGCGTAACTTATTTCCAGTTTTTACAAGCTCTGCCTACAGCAACATCTGTACTTCGACCCTGCTGGACAGTATTGTCAATTATGCCCCCGCTCCCGATTTCAGAAAAAAAGTCAGTGGCTTTGCCGGAAATCAGACGATAGAGCGTAAAATTGACGATAAAGAGCCACCCTCATTGTTGGTTTTTAAAACCAGTAGTGAACGACATATCGGCGAATTATACTTTTTCAGAGTAATGTCGGGCTCAGTCCGAGCCGGTATTGACTTATTGAATTCCAAAACCAACAGCACCGAGCGAATCAGTCAGCTATTCGTGATCAATGGTCGTGAAAAGCACGAAGTCGCACATCTCCATGCAGGTGATCTTGGCGCCGTCGTAAAATTAAGAAATACACACACTAATGACACCTTAGCCGAACCTAAATCACCGATCAAATACCCGGAAATCACACTGCCCGATCCGGTTCTTCAGGTGGCGATTGAACCAAAATCCCGGGATGATGAGGAAAAAATTAATGCCGGTTTGCAAACTTTAACCGATGAAGACCCGACCGCCAGCTTCCACTATGATCCGGAGCTGAAACAGACAATTCTTTCCGGACAGGGCGAACTGCATCTGACGATTCTGCTGGAGCGTCTGAGACAAAAATTCAATGTTGAAGTCAATCAGCTGCCGCCACGGATTCCCTATCGGGAAACTATCCGGAAAAAAGCGGAATCGAAATACCGCCATAAAAAACAGTCCGGAGGTGCCGGTCAGTTTGCCGAGGTCTGGATGACGGTTGAGCCCAACGAACGCGGCGCCGGCGTTGAATTTACCAATTCACTTGTCGGACAGAATGTTGATCGCGTTTTCGTTCCGTCGGTTGAGAAAGGTGTCAAAGCCGCTGCCGAAGAAGGTATTTTAGCCGGGTATCAGGTCACCGACGTCAAAGCCAATTTTTATGATGGAAAAATGCACCCGGTTGACTCCAAGGATATCGCCTTTCAAATCGCCGGTAAAGGAGCCTTTAAAGAAGCCTTTATGGCTGCCGATCCGATTTTGTTGGAACCGATTTATGATCTTACGGTTATTGTTCCCGAAGAGTATATGGGCGATATTATGGGTGATATCTCCGTCCGGCGGGGCAAAATTCAGGGCATGGAATCCGAAGGTACTTTTCAGATAATTAACGCCAAAGTCCCGCTGGCGGAATTGTATCGCTACAGCACTTCCCTGCGTTCGATGACCCAGGGGAAAGGAATGCATAAACAGAAATTTTCGCATTATGAGCCGATGCCCCGGGAAGTTCAGGAGAAAGTCGTAGCGGAATACAAACGCGGACGCGAAGAGGAACATTAGAAATCATGCAGCGATTATGGGCACCCTGGCGAATTGAATATATCAAGGGACCAAAAGAACAAAGTTGTTTTTTTTGTAAATACAGCCAGGAAGACAATGATCGGAAAAATCTGATTCTGCATCGCGGGCAAAATGCCTTCGTTCTCATGAATTATTACCCCTATAATAACGGTCATCTGATGATTGCACCTTATCGGCATACTGCGGAGTTGGACGATCTGGACAATGCAACGAAACTTGAGATGATAAACCTTGTCAGTCATTGTCAACACGCTCTAACTGACTATTTACATGCTCACGGTTTTAATATCGGGATAAATTCCGGAAGAGTTGCTGGTGCTGGCATCAAAGACCATCTGCATATCCATGTAGTTCCCCGCTGGGATGGCGATACGAACTTTATGCCGGTATCCGGTCATACCAAGGTCATCAGTCAGGGGCTCGAAGACACCTGGGCGACATTGCGCCAATATTTTATAAAAATCGCCTCTTGACCGATTAAATCTGGTGGTCTTTTCCTTTAAGTTAGTACGCTTTTAGTACCTGATTCCAGCGTAGCTCAAGCGGCAGTGTACCACCTGGTCGGGATTAACCGACTAAGTATAATCCAAGACTTTTTTTAATTCTTATTGGAAATATGACCACAAATATAATCGGTAACTTCGTCGGTTCCCATGATTCCACCGAGATCAATCGTCACCCAGTGATTTGAAAAATTCGTCATCAGGGCAGCCATCAACGTATCGCTTTCCTGAATATTTCCATTATCGGATAATATTTGCCAGAGTGTTAAAAAGGTACCAAAAGGATTAATGGTATTGCTGCCGGATAATTTTATCGAAGAAGCCTGCATAATGCGATAGACACTGATCAGATCGGGATTCAGTTCAATCGAATATGACAGACCATACCCTCCCATGATAATACTGGAAATTGCCGATAAAACATCGCCATTATCAGATGTGGCGATATAGGCATCCGAATCATCGGGATTTAGCAGGATGTCTTTGATTGCACTGTTAATGAGTTTACTTGTTACTTTGATTTCAGGATATTTATCCTGGATTTCGGCAACTATACTATTCCACAGCATTTGACTCTGTTTGAATTTTAAGCCCTGGTCTACAAAACAGACTACCTCGCGATTGTGCTTTTTCAAATACTCAAATGCGTTTTGAATAAAAACACGAATATTTTTTGCAGTAAAAAGACTTGACTGCATCAATACGGCTGATTCTCTGCCTTTAAGATAAATCTGATCCGCGGAGTTAATCGTACTTTCAAAGATTTCCTTGATTATCAGGTAATCCACAGTCTTGGTTTCTATATCCTTTTGAGTCCCTAACCAGCTTTGAAACAGTCTGACCGGGTGGATACTCATTGTAAGGTTCAGGCGTTCCCTTAACTTAAAAACGATCTCCAAAGCATGTCTCATATCTGGAATTCGGTTATCACCCAAAGTACCGAGCAAAATAGCGTCATAGTTGTGCGCCACTTCATCAATGAATTCATCGGGAATTGAAATGCCGGATTTAAGATAGTAGTTGGCGCCATAGGGAAATTGTTTCAGACTTATTCCAGTCTGGAATCTTGTATTCAGGGCATTGATCACCTTTTCCAACTGGGTTACCAAATCGGGACCAATACCGTCACCTGGGATTACTGCGATTCGGATTGATGCCATTGATTTGCCTTAATAGCGAAAAATACTCTCGTAGTATGGTTCGGTCAGACGATAGTCGCCAAAACCGGTTTCATCCACAAATATAAAAGTTTTATTGATCTCATAATAATACCAGATTTCATAGGGTTTTGATTGCAGTTCAAAGGGGTGTCGCTCGATATCGCTGGGCGGTCCAAATAGGATAAAAATCATTCCCATATCGGTTTTCCAGCCTTCCGTAAAACCAGAAAAGTGGGCATTGGCGTACTGAACCCGGCGATAATATTCATTCATCAACTCGTTCTCTTCGGTTCCCGGTGTCGGATCCAGATCTTCCCAGAATTGAATAAACTTCTCCTTTTTTTCATTATCGCTGGCTTTTCTTAATTTCTTCAAATCTTTTGAATGAACGATATATTTCAACTGCTCAATAGCTTCATCGAGATCATCAATCAGCTTTGACATTCCAAGCCAGCGTAAATTGAATACCCGGGAACTGGACACTTTTACCTTTCCTATCTCAACCTGAATCTCTATTTTATATTTTGAATAACCGAGTGACTTGCGATCAATCGTTAACCTTTTATCGGTAAGCCCTTTCTCCAAAGTGTCCACAAAGGATTCACTCAGTACCACTTTATCATCCTGAGAAAATATCTTGTAACCAATCGTTGCTCTGCCTCCGTCAGAAAGAATATTAAAGCTAACAATGAAATCCATTCTTCTGTCATTAATATCACCATCAATTGATGAGATATCGTCGGTTTCGCCATCCTCATCGGTAATTACCTGTTCAATGATGTCAATCGTGCTGATTGCAATCGGTTTTTCATAATAGTTCTCGACATTGATTTCATCTCTCCGGACGTATTTTTTCTTTGTATCCAGATCAAGTATGGACATAGTCATTTTGTATTTTCCAGGATACAGATAAAAAACCACTTCATTTATATCGAATAGGTTCTGTGAATTGGTTTCGTAGAATGATTCGGTTTGTAAGGATTGCTTCCAGATTTTGGATGCATGCTTGTTATCATTTTCATCAACAATCAGGATGGATAATTCATAGCTGGCTTTAAATATATCACCATCTTTGATAAACTGAATCGCGTCAAAGGGAACCTTGGTCTTGATCACGACTTTCACGGAGTCCCGGCTTTCTAACGGAAAGGTGCCAATATCATAATAATAAATCGGCAGACCGAGCATATCTGCCTCGTTAGGTGTCTGTTTCGGTCTCTTGGTACTGGCAAACAACAAAGCAGAAAACATCAACACTAAACATAGCGACAATATTTTATGGGGCATATTTTCTCCATTTATATTTGCATAATCCGTTATCCGTGCCAAACCACACATATTCTCCATCAAGTCTGACCCGGTTGACTTCCGGGTCTGCTAAACCATCATTGGTCGAATAGTGTTCGATATAGTAGTCGGACAGCCGGATCAGATAGGCACCCCGTTTGGTACCAAGCCACAGATATTCAGCATTCATATCCATGTCAAGTACTTGATTATCAATAAGATTCGGCATTAGTTTAAAGTTTTCCGAAGTATGATTATAAGCCAGCAACCCGTTGTATTGGGCAACAACCGTCAACGAATCGTTGCTGGCAATGGCGGCGACACTTGAGGCAATCGGTGTATCTATATCCAGTGGTGTTCCATTCATATCATAATGTTCGGCATTATGAGTCTTTTTGTCAACTCTATAAAGTCCGTTTTCGGTGCCAATCCAAATAAAACTGCGATCAGCGACAATTTTATATATTTTCATGTGCTGCTTATCCCGGGTAAGATAGACCTGGTTAATAATCATGGTCGGTACATGAATTGTATTCAATCCCAATGGTGTGCCGATCCAAGCCAGGGTATCATCAATGCAGATCGTCCATATAATTTCATCCTTTAAACCCTGTGCGCCGCTAATTCTTTGCCATTCATCTTCCAGATAATCAAATATTGACAAACCCTGATCGGTCCCGATCCACACCCTCTGTTGATGATCTTTAACGATTTCAAAAATATTGGGAGACGACAGATCCGGGATTAACTGATCCTCGTAATAAGTCCATTCTCCGTTGTCGGTATGCATCACCGATAGTCCGGTTCGGTTCGTTGAAACTGCTTTAAGACTGCCACAAATAATTTGATCATCTAAAATTGACATTGCACTGATTGAATTCTGAAGCGGACCGAAAAAGTGAACTTGCAGCATTTTCACATTGAAATCGCCTGTTATGATGCCCAGGTTCCAGACACCGCCGTAGATATCGAGTCTTCCATCCACGTGAAAAAGATTGATTGTAAAATCCCGGAAAAAATCGTCGTATATTTTGCCTCTGGGATCGATTCGGTACGGCTCATTGATTATATAATGTTCAATATTCGGAATCGGATCCAGACGGCTCGGCGACCAATCAATACTGTTTGAGTCGTCGTTGTAAGTTCCCTGATAAAAACCGAGATGATCATCAATGGATACAATTGTTCCTGAAGAAGTTGCGGCTAAAATAGAGGCATCTTCCTTTCCCAGGCGAACTACGCTATTGTTAATATTCAGGGACAAGGAAGTCCGATTGGAATTTTCCCATTTTTCAGCCGTGGGATTTAAAAAGCTGACACCCGCCCGGTGCGCCGCCCAGAGAAAACCGGTCGCATGATCGTAATAGACTGCGGAAATATAATCATCGGCTAAACCAGTACTGACAGTATGGGGCTCGCCCCAATAACGCTGATAGCGATGATAAGGTACGATTCCGCCACTGGTTCCGAAGTAGATGAACTCGTTGGCTTCCGTAAAACTGGTGATGTGATTACAGTTCTTATAGGTAATCCAATCCCCCAGTTCATAGATTCTCACCGGCAGACCTTCGTTATTCTGTGAAAAACAGAATAGCGGCAGTAAAAATATAATTGGCAATCTTGAAATTATACGCATTTATACCCGGATAAACATTTTCCCGGCGAGTTGCCGGACACACCCTTTCAGCTCGAGGTTTAACAATATAGGCAGAATTTCAAAGGGTGACTTGTGAATGGATTCAGCCAGCTCATCAATATTGATCGCTTCATTCGACAGCTGTTCGTAGACCAGTTTTTCATTACCATCGAGTTTAAAGTCAATGTCCATCTGAACCGGTTTTGTATGATATCTGCGCATTAATTCGATTTCCAGCAGGATATCATCCACATCTAAAACCAGCTTCGCCCCCTTCTGAATGAGACGGTTGGTGCCGACACTCTTTTTGTCACCGATTCTGCCTGGAATGGCAAATACATCGCGATTCTGATCAATCGCATAATAAGCCGTTATGATGGCACCGCTCTTTTCGCCGGCTTCAATCACTATCACCCCGATACTCAAACCGGAGATAATGCGATTCCTTCGCGGAAAATTGACGGCATCGGGTTTTGTACCGATGGGAAATTCCGTGCAGTAAAGCCCATTTTGCAAAATAAGATTCTTCAAATCGCGGTTTTCCGGTGGATAGACCCGATCAATCCCGTTCCCTAAAACGGCAATAGTACGACCACCCACCTGCGCTGCGACACTGTGGGCAATGGTATCAATCCCCCGGGCAAAACCACTGACAATCGTAATCCGCTGCTCAATCAGCCCTTTAACGAGATAATCGGTTATGGATTTTCCGTAGCTGCTTGGCGTGCGGGTACCGACAACGGCGATGGCATCGTAATCTCTCTGATCAAACTCGCCCAAATAGTAAATCAGAATCGGCGGGTCGTAAATATTCTTGAGACGCTCAGGATAGTTTTCATTAAAAATTGAGATCACTTTAAATGGATTCTTACTCAACAGAAGCAGCTGGTTGTCAACAAACTCATCGGTATCAGAACTGCGTATAATCTTGGCGAGATTCAAGTCAATTCCAGGCACCTGACAGAGGTCCGATAGCCTGGCATCGAAAATATTGTCAATCTCCTTGAAATAGCGTACCAGATTCAGAATTCGCCGGGGACCCAAACCGGGAACGCCGATCAACTTTAGGATTTTTGCTATATCAGACATCGCTTTCCAGTATTTGCACAATGCGCTGAATCAGGTCTTCCAAACCGCCACCGTTAACAGCTGAAATTGTCAGGATATTTATTCCGGGCAGGTCAATTCCCGGAACTTGATCCGTTAAATCGCCTTTTGACAACACCAACAGACGCGGTTTCCCGCGAAATACCGGACTATACCGATCAAGTTCTGCGTTTAATGTGTGATACTGCCCCACAATATCGTCGCTGCTGATATCAATCAGAAAGATCAGAAGTCTTGTTCGCTCCAGATGACGTAAAAAGCGATATCCCAAACCTTTGCCTGCATGAGCACCTTTTATCAAACCTGGAATGTCAGCCATGATGAAGCTGCGATAATTACCGTATTTGACAATTCCGAGATGTGGTGTCAATGTCGTAAAAGGATAGTCGGCGATTTTCGGCGTGGCGGCGCTGATTTTCGAAATCAGCGTGGATTTTCCGGCATTGGGAAAACCTACCAGACCGACGTCGGAAATGACCTTTAATTCGATAATTAGTCTCTTTTCTACACCCGGCTGACCCGCCTGACTGAAACGGGGCGTCCGGTTCGTCGCCCTGGCGAAACTGGCATTCCCTTTTCCTCCTTTACCACCTTCGGCAATCAGGGTTCTGGAACCGGTCTCCGTCAGGTCGGCAACCACCTCATGGGTCGCTTCGTCAATTACAACCGTTCCCGGCGGGACTTTGATAATAAGCGACTGTCCGTCCTGACCGGTTTTCCGACTGCCCTGTCCCGGACCACCGTTTGGCGCTTTATAGGATTTGCGATACTTGATATCCTGAAGCGTGAAAAGATTAGAGTCCACCTCAAAGATAATGTCGCCGCCCTTCCCGCCGTCACCACCGCTGGGACCTCCTTTCGGAACATGCTTCTCCCGTCGGAAAGCAACGCAACCGCTGCCACCATTGCCGGATTTTACATTGACCTTGGTCCAGTCAACAAACATCAGAATATCCCGGTTTTGTGCTTCATCATTCCTGACTTAAACTAATATTTTTTTGTATTGTTGCAAATGTAAAAAGCTAAGCGGCTTTGCTGCTGAACAATCGCTCAGAAAATATTAAGAAAACCGGAATGATGGAATTTTTATTTTGTTGCCTCTTCCAGCAGCTCGTTCATACGTTGAACATATTCGGTGGGATTATCCAGATTGCCCTCGATGAGCATCGCCGATTCGTACAGTTGCATGATGGTTTTTCGAAGAATGGGGTCAGTGCTGCTGCCGATATTCCGGCGCGCTAGATTTTTAATAATAGGGTGCGCCGGGTTGATTTCCAAAATCTTCTTCTGCGGAGTCACCTCCTGATTCATCAACTTCATCATCCGTTCCATCTGCGGATCAAGTCCGTCTTTGCCGACAACCAACGTCACCGGTGAATTCACCAGGCGTTTGGATGCCTTGACGTCGGCAACTTTCTCGCCGAGAGTCTCTTTGAAAATTTTAATTAACGATTCAAGCATTTCAGAACTGAGGGTCTCTTCCGGTTTCCCATCGCCGCCCTTTTGCTCTTCTTCAAGGTCAATATCCGCCTTTTCGATGGATTTCAGCGGTTTCTTGTCGTATTCATTGATTGAAGGAATGATGAAAATATCCACCGGATCAGTTAGCAGCAGGACCTCGTAATCGTTTTTACGAAAATATTCCAGATTCGGATTTTTCTCAATTACATCACGACTTTCACCGGTGATATAATAGATTTCCTTCTGTTTCTTCTTCATTCGCGAAACATAATCATCCAACGAAACCAGCTCCCCTTTCGGCTTGGCAGTAGATTCGAACCGCAACAATTTCAGAATCTTTTCCCGATTGGCAAAATCGCTGTTCAGACCGGTTTTAAACAGCGGACCAAAATTCTTGATCAATTTTTCATATTTGCCCGGATCATTCTTTGACCAATCCTCCATCAGCCCGAGAATTCGGGTAGTCAGAATGCTGCGGATTTTTTGCATCACCGGAGAGTGCTGAGTCACCTCTCTGGAGATATTCAACGGCAGGTCTTCGGTATCCACGACACCACGTACAAATTTAAGATAATCCGGCAACAGTTCTTTAGCATCATCCTGAATAAAAATCCGGTTGGAATAGAGATGTAAACCGCGATTCTCAAGATCGTAAAAGAGATTCAGTGGCGCTTTCGGTGGAATAAAAAGCAGTGCTTTAAAATTGACGGTGCCCTCCAGTGATAGATGCAGATGACCCAGCGGCGCCTCAAAATCGTTGGCGATAAATTTATAAAACTCGGTTAGTTCATCCTCTTTGATTTCATCTTTTGGGCGGCGCCAGAGGGCTTCAACCTTGTTGATCTTTTCTTTTCCCAGCTGAATCGGGAAATCAACAAAATTGGAGTACCTCTGAATAACCGATTTCACCCGGTATTCCTGGGCAAAATCCTTATGTTCATCCTTGAGTCGGAAACTGATCGTTGTACCGCGTTTTTTCCGGTCAATCTCCTCGATGGTGAAAGTCCCTTTCCCATCGGAAATCCAGCGATAGGCTTTTGAATCGGGATTCGCATGCTGGGTTTCGATAATTACTTCATCGGTGACCATAAAGACGGAATAAAAGCCAACCCCAAACTGACCGATTAAATCGCCTTCCGGCTTTTTACCCTTTTTCTGAATTTCTTCCAGGAATTTCAATGTGCCGGAATTTGCCACGGTACCGATATTGGTAATCAATTCATCTTCGGTCATTCCGATTCCGGAATCTTCTATGGTAAAAAGTTGCTTTTTTTCATCAAGATCAATTTTAATCTTTAATTCCGCTTGCGGATCGCATATCTCCTGGTTGGTCAGTTGCATGAAGCGAACTTTATTAAGTGCATCGGAAGCGTTGGAGATTAATTCCCTCAGAAATACCTCGGGATGGGTATATAAAGAGTGCACAATCAGATGCAATAGCTGATTTAGCTCGGCTTTAAATTGATAGGTTTTCTTCGTCTTACCGGTACTTTTTGCCATTTCGGTTCTCCTTCATTGGTTCAATTTTTAACGTTGCTTCATTTTACCAATATCATGCCAAAATCGGGAATAGACAGTTTGTCACACTACAGCAATCGGCGATTTGAGTTTTTTCCTAAAATATTCCAAAATAGTGGGTGTACATTTTACTTAAATTTATTAAATTATGTCGCTTTGAAAGTTACTTGAAATGAGGTAGATACAGAAGTCCGGGATTCGGATTCTGGTTCACCTTAGAATAGATACTATGGAAATATAGCGGATTATATCAGACTATTTTAAGAATAGTGTGCCGGGAAAATTAACGTAATTTGACAGGAAATAGTAATTGGAGGAATGCTTAATGGCAAAAATTCTGATCGTTGATGATGATACTGATTTCGTATCTGCAGTCGAACTCATTTTGACCAGCAGTGGCTACGAAACGGTGGTTGCGGCTTCACGTCAGGAAGGCATGAAGAAATTTGAGTCCGAGAAACCGGACCTCATTCTGCTTGACGTGATGATGGATGAACCGGATGATGGTTTTGTGATGGCTCAATCACTAAAGAAAAAATCAAAAGAGACGCCAATTTTGATGCTGACCAGTGTCGGACAGGTAACCGGAATGGATTTTGATAAAGACAGTGAAATGGTGCCGGTTGACGATTTTGAGCAGAAACCGATTATGCCGAAACAGTTGCTTAAAAAAATAAAACAATTACTTGGCAAATAAGGAGATGGCGGATGCAGGTTATCGAAAGAGAAAAGATCATTGGACAAATCGAAGATTTAAAAAAGAAACATGGTATCGACCGTTCGGCCTTACTACCAATTTTACAGGATTTGCAGAAAATATACGGGTTTCTGCCCAATATCGTTATGCAGGAAGTCGCCCACAGTATTGGCATTCACCCTGTTGAAGTCGAAGGTGTAGCCAGTTTCTACAGCTTTTTCCGCACCAAGGAAAAACAGGGTAAATATGTCATTCGCCTCTGCCAGACGATATCCTGCGATCTGGCGGGGAAACAGAATGTTGCCCGGCAGTTCGAGAATGAGCTGGGAATAAAATTCGGCGAAACTACAAGAGACGGCATGTTCACCCTGGAATACACCAACTGTTTGGGAATGTGTGATCAGGGACCGGCGGTGATGATAAACGATCGCCTTTTCGCCAGGGTGGATGCCGAACGCGCTTCCCAGATTATTGCCGACTGTCGCCGGGATTTCCTGAAAAGCGATTTCCCGGAAGTTGTCCCATCGGATATAAAAAAAGCCGGTCCGATCCTGGATAATGGCATTAAACCGGTTGAATCGCTCAAAAAAGCACTCAAGATGTCCCGTTCGGATATCATTGCGACGATTCGTGAATCGGGATTGAAAGGGCGCGGTGGCGCCGGTTTTCCAACAGCGATCAAATGGCAGCTGGCTGGTGCAGCAAAAGGCGCAAAAAAGTATGTCGTCTGCAACGCCGACGAAGGTGAACCCGGCACATTCAAGGACCGGATGCTTCTGTACGAGAAAACCGATCTGCTGCTGGACGGCATGACCATCGGCGCTTACGCAATCGGCGCAAAAAAGGGCTTTATTTACCTGCGCGGCGAATATCTCTACATGCGAAAATATCTGGAAAAATCCCTTTCAAAACGCCGCTCCCAGAATTTGCTGGGTGAAAAAATCCTGGGCAATAAAGATTTCAGTTTCGATATTGAAATCCGCATGGGGTCCGGTGCCTATGTTTGTGGCGAAGAGACCGCCCTTATCGAATCCCTTGAGGGATACCGTGGCGAACCCCGCAACCGCCCCCCTTTCCCGGTTGATACCGGTTTCCAGGGTAATCCGACTATCGTAAACAATGTGGAAACTTTCATTGATGCCGCCCTGATTATTTCAAAAGGCGCTGTTTGGTTTAACGAATACGGAACAGAAAAATCCAAAGGCACTAAGATATTCAGTATTTCCGGCGATTGCAGACAGCCTGGTATCTATGAATTTCCCTTCGGGCTAACCGTTACCGAATTGTTGCAAGAGGTCGGTGGCGAAGATGCCAAAGCCGTGCAGATCGGCGGCGCATCCGGGCACTGTATTGCCGTAAAGGATTTTCACCGCACAATCGCCTATGAAGATTTAGGCTCCGGCGGTTCAATCATCATATTCGGTCCTGAAACCGACATGCTTCAGGTGGCGAAGAATTTCCTGGAATTTTTTGTAGAAGAATCCTGCGGACAGTGTACTCCCTGCCGGGACGGAAATCCGAAACTGTTGGAAGGCATAGAACTGCTGGAAAAGGGTCGTTGCTCAGTCACCTATCTGAATGAACTCAAAAAGCTTGGCGAGACAATCCAGATTGCCTCAAAGTGCGGTCTCGGACAATCCAGCCCGAATGCCTTTCTGTCTATTATTGATAACTTTAAATCAGAAATCCTTGGCCGCGTGCCGGAAGCTGACTAAGGAGGAACTAACATGCAAGAAAAAGATAAACTGTTTAAAGAAGAATGCCGTTCGCCGAAAAGCACCCTGACTGCTGCTGTAAAATCTCCGGTTAATACCGAAGCCATTGGCGCCTTGATTAAAGTCGTCATTGATGATAAAGAGATCAAAGTTCCCATGGGTACTACCATTCTGGAAGCAGCGAAAATACTGGGAATCAATATTCCGACCCTCTGTTACCACGCAGATTTGTGCATCAGCGGCGTCTGCCGTATCTGCGTGGTAGAAGTCGAGGGATATCGCACACTGCAAGCCTCCTGCGCTTTTCCCATTACCACCCCGATTAAAGTCCATACGCACACCCGCAAAGTCCGTCAGGCGCGCCGGCATGTCCTGGACCTGCTGCTGTCCAATCATTACGGTGAATGCTACAGCTGCGTCCGCAATAACAACTGCGAACTACAGGAACTGGCTAACGAATACGGCGTGGATTTCTATCGCTTCGGACATGTGGAAACACCGACTTTTGGTACCGATAATTCCTCCTATGCCATCGTACGCGACATGGATAAATGCATTATGTGTCGGCGCTGTGTCCGAACCTGTATTGATCTGCAGGAAGTCGGTGTCTATGAAGCGGTCGGCAAAGGCGCCGAAACGCGGATCGGAACATTTATGGACAATCCGATGGCGGAACTGATCTGCATCAACTGTGGTCAGTGTATCAACCGCTGCCCCACCGGCGCACTGCATGCCAACGATCCATCCGACGCCATCTGGGCTGCCATTGACGACCCGACCAAACATGTGGTCATTCAAACTGCCCCGGCACCCCGTTCGGCGATCGGGGAATGCTTCGGTCTGGAACCGGGAATTCCGCTGACCTTCGAGATGAATACCGCCATACGCTACTGCGGCTTCGACAGAGTGTTCGACACCAATTTCAGCGCCGATCTGACGATTATCGAAGAGGGTACCGAGCTGATCTTGCGGCTGTACAACGCCCTGGTTAAAAAAGAACCGGAATTTCTGCCCCAATTCACTTCCTGTTCACCCGGCTGGGTCAAGTACATAGAACACTTTTATCCCGAGATGCTGGGGCATGTGTCTTCGGCAAAAAGTCCGCAACAGATGTTCGGCGCGGTGATAAAGACCTATTATGCTCAACTGAATAATATTGATCCGGCGGATATCGTGACAGTCGCCTTGATGCCCTGTACCGCCAAGAAATTCGAATGTAATCGTCCCGAGATGAATGATTCCGGATTCAAGGACATTGACTACGGTCTGACGACCCGGGAACTGGCTCAAATGTTCAAAGAAGCCGGGATTGATCTGGTGAATATGAAAAAATCCGATTTCGACGATCCTTTCGGTACCCGCACCGGCTCAGGCGTGATATTCGGTGCCACCGGCGGTGTCATGGAATCGGCAATCCGAACAGTTTATGAACTGATTACCGGCGACAAAATCGAGAACCTTTTCGATCATGCCAATATCGTTCCTGTCCGCGGCTTCGAAGGAATTCGTTATGCCGAACTGCCGATTAATAAAGTTGGTCCTGTCCCCGATCTGCTAAAATCGCTTCTACCTGACTTGGATTGGCTGAAAAGCGCCGTCCTGAAAGTGGCGGTTTGTCACGGCACCGCAAATGCAAAAAAAGTACTCGAAAACATCAAATCCGGCGGTAAGCTGAGTGAATGCTACTTTATTGAATTCATGGCTTGTCCGGGTGGATGTCTCGGCGGCGGCGGTATGCCGATACCCACCAACGAAAAAATCCGCGCCGCCCGCGCCAGAGCCATTTACGCCGAAGACGAGTCGTCGGAAGTAAGGAAATCCTATGAAAATCCGGCGGTGACGAAACTCTACAGCGAATTCTTTACCGAAGGTCCCTGCAGCCACAAAAGCCATAAACTACTGCATACGCACTATCTGGAGCGCGGTAAGAAACTCGTCTGAGTTTTTCGCTTGAATAACGAAAAAGGCTGCTCTCAGCGGGTAGCCTTTTTTATTCTCTTTCAAATTGAACTGACAGGTTTGCATTAGGCGATATTAATTTCTGCTGGGATTCTGTCTTGATAAATTCCATGATAAAAAAACTCCGTGAGGAGTTAAATCTGAATAACGTCAGGCAAAGCCTGGTGATCCAAAGACCGCCTTCCACCCTCAACTCCAGAGGAGTTGAACGATTGTCGTCATCGTCGGTAGACATCAGTAATTTATCACTTTCGCATCGGGTTTGTTCAACCACTTCGCGGTTGGTAGATTATGGTATTGCATCAGTGTCCATGAATTTCATTCATGGCTATTCATATTGAATCCCTGCGGGCTTCCATTCAGAGAACAGGAATTG
>OMKS01002068.1_pt1 | contig 17184 bp, 16 predicted proteins | sample 1674721 | NCBI WGS metagenome assembly OMKS01 (sample SAMN06264996, study PRJEB25208) | sediment metagenome | isolation source: hot spring sediment | place: USA: California | collected 2014-09-02
CGGCGCGACATAGGTAACATTATCTTGGATAATAGGGGAAGTTCCCTATAGGCCAACTTGGTCATATCACCGATGATAGTAGTGCGAAGGTGGAGAAAATGGGTTTTAGCACTGCTTCCGGTTGCGCAGGTAGAGGGAGCCATATATCTCCTTTAACGCGCCGCCCGTGAATGGTGGTTGTCATGGCAGGGCCAACAACCGTCCGGGCGGTTTTTTGCTGCGCTCATGCCGCCATTCCTCGCGGGCCCATCAGGACTCGATCGGGATTCCCAAGTTTTTCAGGGACGTGCGAAGCCAGGCCAGGGACTTTTCGATCATCGGCCCGCCCTGACCTTCACACTCCATGCTCAAGATGCCCGTGTAGCCGCCGTCCCGCAGCAGGGCCAGGCACTTTCGGATGTTGTCGGCGTTGACGCCGTCGCCCAGGGCGCAGTGGCTGACGGCGATGCCCGTGGTCTCGCCGCGGACCGTCGCGGCCAGCGACTCCGAGACGTCCTTGATATGCACGTGGCGGGCGCGGCCGACGAACCGTTGCAGAAAGGCGACGGGGTCCTGGCCGGCGATGAAGGTATTGCCCGTGTCCATGTTCAGGCCCAGATACTCGCTGTCGCAGAAATCGAGCATGCGGGCCATCATCTCGGGCCGGGTGGTGAAGTGCCCGTGGGGTTCGATGTTCACGATGATCTCATGGGCCTCGGCGACCTCGATGATCTGCTCGTAGCTGCGCTTCATCATGTCCATGGCCTGGGCATCGGAGAGCCCCTCGGGCGGGGCCATGCCGTCGGTGGTGTCCACGCACGGGCAGCCCACCAGGTGAGCCCAGGCGATGGCCTTGAGCACGTAGGGCACGCCGCGCAGGGGCCCGTCCTTGCCGCTGAGGGGATACGCGGCGTCGACCTGGCTGAAGCGCACGCCGTAGCCTTCCATCCTGCGGCGTAGCAGGACTGGGTCCTCGTACAGGGCCACGTGCGGTTGGTAGCCCAGCCCGTGGATCCAACTGACGCCGTCGATCAGGCCGCACTCGATGTAGTGGACATCGTGTTCCTGGGCCCACGCCAGGCACTTCTCGAAGCTGAAGTACGCGGAGTTGAATGCGTCCGTGTGGAATCCGATCTTCATGGTTTCCTCCTTGCGCGGGATTACTTGCCTTGTCCTTGCAGGGCGCCGGCCGACACAGGGGCCAAGCCGGCGGTCCAGGCGGCGGCGTTGCGGAACATCGCCGCGACGGGCGGGTTCTCCAAAGCCTGGACATCATGGCCCAGCACGCTGTGAAAGACCCGGCCTTGGCCGTACTCAAGCACGAAGGCCATGGGGTAGTCCTGGTGGTCCACCTTGGATGTGGCGGTCGCCAAGACGTGGATGGGCACATCGCCGGCCAGGCAGGTGTACAACTCATCCACCGTGGAAAAGTCCTCCAACCCCTGCATGGTGGGGTGGTCGGGTTCGATGATGTGCACCTGGAACTCGCCGTAGGGGTCGTGCGCCCGCAGTTCCGGGTCCCAGACGCGCCCGGCTATGTTCACGAACTCGGGCCAGTCCTGGAACGCGCCGCAGGCGAAGTGCACCAACACGAGGCCGCCCCCTTCACGAACGAATCGCTCCAGGCCGGCTCGAGCGGCCGGTCCGGGATCGGGGACCTCCCAATCCATGAAGTGCAACACGGTGGTGTCGTAAGCGGTCAGATCGCCGGCCAGGTCGGCGGGTGTCTCGGTGACGGTCACCTGCAGGCGGGCGTCGGCCCCGATTGCCCGGGCCAGAACGGGCGCGGTCTCGACCCATTTGTGCCCGGGATAGTCGACGCCCGTCACCAGCAGCACCCGTCGGGGTTGGGCTTCGGCAGGCCGATGGGTCGTGCAGCCGACCGTCAGGATGACCGGCAGCAGGACGGCGAGGTGACCCCAACACCGTTGGACGCGTCGTTGACGGTACATGGGCGATCCTTTCCACGTGGGCCTGTTTGGGGTGACAGTGTACCCCACGGCTCGTCGGCACGCAATGACTCTGCGGCTGCATGCGGGAGGCCGCCGATGCGGGAATGAGAACAGCGTGTTATCTCAGACGTGGACGGTGAAGCGCCGCCCGTGGGTCTTGCGGTAGTCTTGCGGGCTGATATTCCGCTCCTTGCGGAAGTATCGTGCGATGTGCTCGACGCCCGGAAAACCGAGGCGATAAGCGATCTCGGCGATGGGCAGGTCGGTCTCAACGAGCATCGTGGCGATCTGATCGACGCGAACGCGGCGGATTTCCTCGTGGACGGAGCGGTTCAGCAGGCTTCGGAATCGTTTCTCCAGGACACGTCGCGACAGGGCGGCCGCCTCGGCGACGTCGCCGACGCGAATGGCGTGGCGTGCGTTCTGCCGGATGAAACGGATCGCCCCGGCCACGTCCGCATCGTCAATCGCCAGGATGTCCGTGGATTGTCGGGTCACGATGTGCGTGGGGTGGACCATGATATCACAGGCGGTGCGGTCCCCGCCGCGCATCATGCGGTCCAGCAACTCGGCGGCGTGGTAGCCGGCCATCTCCGTGTCCAGAGCCACGCTGCTGATGGGAGGATCCGCCAGGTCGCACACGAGCTCGTCGTTGTCCACGCCGATGATCGCTACCTCTTCGGGCACGTGCACACCGGCCGTCTTGCAGGCCTCGGTCACGTGCTGGGCGCGGTCGTCGTTGCAGGCGAAGAGGCCGACGGGCTTGGGCAGCGCCGCCAGCCAGGCCGCCAGCAGGGGCTGCTCCCGCTCCCACGTGCGATTGCGCGCGGAGGTGGGCTGCTCATAGACGAGTGTTTCAAACCCGGCCTCGGCGATCCGCTCTCGAAAGGCCCGCTTTCTTTGCTGCGACCAGACCATGTCGTCGAAGCCGCAGAAGGCGAACCGACGAAAGCCCCGGTCCAACAGGTGGTCGGCGGCCATGCGGGCCACGCCTGGGCCATCGGTGACGATCCGCGGGAATCCCGGCGGCTCTTCGCGGCGGTGAATGACCAGGATCGTCGGCAGGCCCATCGCGATCAGCTCGTCGCTGCGCTTGGGGTTGCGCATGATGATGCCGTCGGCGCCCCAGTTCTTGAGCCGCGAGATCGAGCGCTCCAGGCCGCCGGTCTCCTTGTAGAACGCCCACGGGCCATGGCTGCGGGAATAACGGGCGATCCCATAGAGCAGCTCCCGCCCGAAGGCCCGGGAGGTCTCGACCAACAGGATGACGCGTGGAATCTCTCGCATCGAAAACCCTGCAATTCGCCGTCGGAGGGCGACGCCGGAACGCCCGTCCGGGACTGGCGAACGCCGATTCGCAAACGGGTGAATTATATGCGAGATTTGGCGTTTTTTCAAGCCCTGAGCCGGGTATAATATTGCGGTTGCGACCGCCAACCCGTTTGGTGCGGAGCCGCCGGCCGACACGGCCGGGTGTCGCAAGAGCGGTGATCGTTCTGTAATGAGCAATAAGGAGCACGTGTGATGGTTCAAACGCGTATGTCGCGGCGACGCTTTCTGGGGTGTTCATTGATACCCGCCGCAGCGCCTTTCGTGGTGCCCGCCGGTGCGCTGGGTCTTGGTGGTGCGACGCCGCCGAGCGATCGGATCAGGATGGGATTCATCGGGCTCGGCGGCCAGGGGGCCGGACACCTGCTGGGCGGCGCCTGGACCTATGTGCCGGGGGGATATATCGCCCGGGACGATGTGCAGGTGCTGGCCGTATGCGACGTGCGGCGCGAGCGGTGCGAGGCGGCGCAGCGGCGCTGCAACGAGGTATATGCCCAGAAGCTCGGTCGGAGCGATTACCGGGGCGTGCAGGCCTATAATGACTTTCGCGAGGTCCTTGGCCGGTCCGACATCGACGCCGTCCTGGTGGCGGTGCCGTATCATTGGGCGGCCCCGATGGCGACGATGGCCTTGCGGGCGGGCAAGGACGTGTACTGCGAGAAGCCCATCGCGATCACGGTGAGGGAAGGGGAGGCCCTGGTAGAGGCGTGCGCACGGCACAACCGCATCTATCAGGCCGGCACGCAGCAGCGATCCGAGTATGGCGGGAAGTTCCGCATCACGTGCGAGCTGGTTCGAAATGGGCGGATTGGTCGTCTCAAGGAGGTATACGCCTATCGGCTGCCCGGCGCGTTCTTCCCGTCTGACTGGACCAGCGATCACAGCGTGCCGGTCCCCGATGGGTTCGATTGGGATATGTGGCTTGGCCCGCTGCCTTGGCGGCCCTACGGCGGCGAGGCGGGGCATACGCTCTCCGGGCTTTTTGTCGGCGACGTGAACTGGAGCCCGCATCATTACGACTTCATCCAATGGGTGGTCAATGCCGACGCGACGGCGCCCTTCGAGGTGGAGTTCGACAACGAACAGGTGCACTACCATTATGCCAACGGCGTCGTGGTGCACTCGGCCGGTTATCCCGGTGAGCCCGTCGGGGGCGAGGGCGGCGCGTGCTTTGTGGGCACCGAAGGCCGCATCGCCGTAGATCGGTCGAACCTGGTCTCATACCCGGCGGAGATTATCCGGCAGCCGTTGCGGCCCGGGGACGAACGCGTCTATCACGCAACAAGTCATTCGGGCAATTTCCTCGACGGCATTCGCACGCGTCGGGCGACGATCTGCAATCCACAGGTCGCCGTGAACTCCATCAACGCCATTCTTGTGGGCGGTGTTGCCCTGGCACTGAAGCGGTCGGTCCGGTGGGACCCGGCGAGAGGCCGGTTCATCGGCGACGAAGAGGCCAACCGCCTCCTGTCTTATGCCAAGCGCCCCCCGTGGCGGATCTGACGTTGTGCCGAGGTACGCTATACACCCGTGATTGTGAGGGTAAGCCATGAAGAGTCGTCTGTTGTACGGGTTTGTTGTGTTGTTTGTGGCCGTTGGGGCCGTGGGGGTCCGCGCCGACGAGGAACAGGATCAGATCGCGGTGCTGCAATCGCAGGCCGATGCCGTACAGAAGTGCAACGCGTGCTTGCGGTTGCGGGTCGTCGGGACGGCCAGGGCGGTTCCGGCCTTGGAGATGCTGCTGGGCGATGAGCGGGCGTCACATGCGGCCCGACACGCATTGGAGGCCATGCCTTGCACCGAGGCCGGCCAGGCCCTGCGTCGGGGCCTGGACAAAACCGGCGGGCTGAATAAGGCGGGAATCATTGATTCACTGGGCCGGCGGGCCGAGCCGCAGGCGGTGCCGTTGCTGGTCCCGCTGCTGTCGGATCGCGACCCGGTGATCGCCTCGGCCGCGGCGGCGGCCTTGGGGAGGATCGGCGGTCAGGAAGCCATTGCGGCCCTTCGAGCCTCCCGCGACAAAGCGCCCGCGGCGGTTCAACCGGCGATCTTCGAGGGTCTGCTGCAGGGCGCAGAGGTGCTTCGAGGCTCGGGCGATAACGCGGCCGCGGCGGCGGTTTATCGTGACTTGTTGAACGACCGGTCGCCCGCCTCCGTGCGGGCGGCGGCGTGGCGGGGCGTCGTGCTCTGCGAGCCCGCGCAGCGAGCCGACCTGATGATTGAGGCGCTGCGCGGCAAGGACCGCGTCGTGCAACAGGCCGGCTGGAAGCTCATCCGTGAGCTGGATGATGCGCCGGTGGTTCGGGCCTGTGCGCGGCAATGGGACGTGCTGCCGGTCCAGTCGCAACTGGCGGTGCTGGAGGCTCACGTCGCGCTAGGTCGGGAGGCGACGCCGACGATCCGGGCGGCGATTGCCAGTGACAACGAGACCGTTCGAATCGCCGGTCTGGAGGCGGCCGGATGTGCGGGCGGGGCCGATCTGGTTCCCATGCTGGCGGCCTGGGCTGCAAAGGGCAGTGACACTGAACGTGCCGCAGCGCGGCAGAGTCTGGAAGGCCTGTCCGGGGACGACGTTGACAAAGCTCTCCTCACGGCGCTGGACGCGACCGAGCCGTCGGTCCGCGTGGAGTTGATCGACGCGATGCGAAGGCGGGGATCGGCCCTCGCGACGGATCAACTTATGAAGCAGGCTCGGAGCGATGTGCCGCAGGTCCGTCGGGCCGCACTGGCGGCCTTGGGCGAGTTGGCCGAACCCGCGCAGGTCCCCGATCTGGTGGGGTTGCTGGCCGAACAGGCCGGAGGCGACCAAGCGGGTGATGCTGTCAAGGCGCTGGTGGCCGTCGCGAAGCGGACATCGATGCAGGACCGTGCGTCCCAGCTTGTGTTGGCCCGGTTTTCCGAGGCCACGGGTCCGACTCGGACAGAACTGCTTCACGCGCTGGGGCAGTTGGGCTCCGCACGGGGAGAGGCGGCCCTGCGGGAGGCCTTGAAGCAGAACGATGACGCCGGGCTTCGAGAAGCGGCGTTGCGGGCACTGGCGGCGTGGCCGGATGATGCGTTCGTGCCGGACCTGCTGGACGTGGCGCGGACCTCGGACAGCCCGGTTCATCGCGTGTTGGCGGCGCGGGCGGCGGTGGATCTTATTGACCGCAGCAAGGCACCGGCGGACACGAAGGTCGAGCAGTTACGGCAGATCATGCAGGCGACCCAGCGGCCTGGCGAAAAGCGCGCCGCGCTGGCGGTCCTGGCGAAGATTCATACACCGGGGGCCCTGGAATTGGCCTGTGAGTATGTCGCCGACGAGTCCGTACGGGCCGAGGCCGCCCAGGCCGCATTGCAGATCACTCAGGCCATCGGCAAGACCGAGCCCAAGGCCGTGGCCGTGGCGATGCGCAAGGTGGCAGCGGCGCCCGTGGCCGATGAACAGAAGCAGCAGGCCGAGTCACTCTTGTTGGAGATCGAATCGGTGCAAAGCTACCTCACCCAGTGGGAGGTGGCCGGGCCGTACATGCAGGAGGGACAGAATTACGCCGGGTTGTTCGAGATTTCGTTCCCACCCGAGCAGCCCGGCGCCGAGGTACAGTGGAAGCCCATTGCGGTCGAGCCATTGGGCAATCACCCGGCCTACGTGGACCTGCTCAAGGTATTCGGCGGCGAGCAGCGGGTGGCGTATCTGCGGACGACGATCGAATCGGAAGCGTCCCAGCCGGCCCGGCTGGAGATCTACACGGACGATGGGGTCAAGGCGTGGCTCAACGGCACGGTGGTCCATGCGAACAACGCGGCCCGACCGATCATGCCGCAACCCGATACGGTGAACGTGACGCTGCAACAGGGCACGAACGTGCTGCTGCTCAAGGTCACGCAGAACAACCTGTCGTGGGGGGCGATCGTGCGGCTGCGCCGGGCCAAGGCCATTGATGGGCCCGTGGTCGGCGAGGGGTTCCGGCTGCACGTGATCAACGCCGAGTCGCGTTTCGAGGCCGGCACGATCATGGACGTGAACCGGGACGGCAAGCCGGACATTCTGTGCGGCGGGTTCTGGTACGAGGCGCCGACGTGGGAGAAGCATGTCGTGCGGGAGATCCGCGAGGAGGGCGGCTACCACTACGATTTCGCCAACCTGCCGATGGACGTGGACGGTGATGGCTGGGTGGATATCGTCGGGGCGGCTTGGCACAACAAGATGGTCTACTGGGTGCGCAACCCCGGCAAGACCGGCGAGCCCTGGCCGGTGTTCGAGATCGACACGCCGGGCAACATGGAGACGGCGATTATCGCGGACATCAACGGCGACGGGCAGCCGGACATCCTGCCCAACATCATGAGCGCCGCGGCGTGGTACGAGTTCAAGCGAGACCCGGCCGCGCCGAACGGCGTGCGGTGGATCAAGCATGATCTGCCGCAGGCTGCCGCGGGCCACGGTATCGGCGCCGGCGATGTCAACGGCGATGGCCGATGCGACGTGGTCGCGCCCAACGGGTGGCTCGAGCAGATGGCCGACGGATCGTGGACCTGGCACGCCGAGTTCCAGCTTGGAACGACCAGCATCCCCATTCTTGTGCACGATGTCGACGCTGACGGTGACGGCGACATCATCTGGGGCTTGGGTCATGACTATGGCATCTACTGGCTCGAGCAGGGTCGGGATTCCGACGGACAACGCACCTGGGCGCGCCACCTGATCGACGACTCGTGGTCGCAGCCGCACTTCCTGCTACTGGCCGACCTGGATGGTGATGGGGTTGACGATTTGGTCGTGGGCAAACGGTACCACGCCCACAACGGCCATGATCCGGGCGCCAACGACCCCCTGTGCGTGTATTACTATACGTTCGACCGCGGCGCGAAGTGCTGGACGCGGCACGTGATCCACGAGGGCGGCCGAGTCGGCTTCGGGATCAACACGATCGCCGAGGATATCGATGGTGACGGCGACCTCGATGTTCTGGCTCCGGGCAAAAGCGGGCTGTACCTGTTGGAGAACCTGCGCCGATGAGGCGGCGGGTTCACGGCTCATCAATCTCGCGATCCCGGGGCCATGCTTGACAGCCTGCGGTCAGGCACGTACGATCCGATGCCGAATGGAACGGGGGCGTCTGGCTGAGTGGAGACCGGGCCGATGGCCAAGGGCGAGAAGAGCTGGGAAAAGCGGCTCAGCGGCAAGAGCGATCCGAAGGCGGTGGCGTTCGTGGAGTCGTTGTCGTATGACCGGCGGCTCTACGCCCACGACATCGCCGGGTCGATCGCACACGCGCGGATGCTGGCCGGCGAGGGGTTGCTCACATCCGACGAGTTCGACCAGATCGCCGACGCCCTGCGGCGGATCAGCGAGGAGATCACCGCCGGACGGTTTGCCTTTGACCCGGTGCACGAGGACATCCACATGGCCATCGAGGCGGCGCTGGTCGAGCGGACCGGCGACGTGGGCCGCAAGCTGCACACCGGCCGCAGCCGCAACGACCAAGTGGCCACGGACCTGCGGCTGTGGATGCGGGAGGAGATCGACCGGATGTGCGGACGACTGGGCGATCTGCAACGCGCGCTGGTGGATCTGGCCGGGCGGTATGCCGAGGCGATCATGCCCGCGTACACGCATCTGCAGCGGGCCCAGCCGGTCACCATCGGGGCGTATGTGCTCAGCTTCGTGGAGGCGTTTGAGCGGGATCGCGGGCGACTGCGGGATACGCGCCGACGCGTGAATATATGCCCGTTGGGTTCGGGGGCGGTCGCCGGGTCGACGTTACCGCTGGACCGGCACTCCACGGCGCGGGAGCTGGGCTTCGATGACATCACGCACAACAGCCTGGACGCCGTGGCCGACCGCGATTTCTGCGCCGAGTTTCTGTTCGATGCGGCCCTGATCGCCGCCCACCTGTCGCGGCTGGCCGAGGATTGGATCATCTACGGCTCGAACGAGTTTGGCTTCCTGACGATCGACGATGCCTACTGCACCTCATCGAGCATGATGCCGCAGAAGCGGAACTTTGACCTGCTGGAGCTGATCCGTGGCAAGACCGGCTCGGCGTACGGGGCCCTGGTGGCGATGCTGACGCTGCTCAAGGCCCAGCCTTCGACGTACAATCGGGACCTGCAGGAGGACAAGATTCACGTGTTCGCTGCGGCGGACGTTGTGGCCGCATCGCTGGAAATGACCGCGGCCATCGTGGCCGGTACGGAGTTCCACGTGGATCGCATCGCCGCGGGCATGAGCCAAGGTTACCTGGAGGCGACGGCCCTGGCTGAATACCTGGTGAGCAAGGGCGTGCCGTTCCGCACGGCGCACGGCGTGGTGGGCTCGCTGGTGGCCGAATGCGAGAAGACCAATCAGCGCCTTGCGGACCTGCCGTTGGAGCGGCTGCAGGCGGCGTGCGCAGCGGTGGGGGCGGATGTGTACGAAACACTCGATCCGGCGACCGTAGTGCGGCGGTACCGTACCGAAGGGGCCGCCGGACCCCGCCAGACCACCGAACGGCTGGCTTTCTGGCGGCGTGAGCTGGATGCGCGATGAATGCCGAGGACCGCATCACCGCCTGGTTCGCTTCGCATACCCCGTTGGACCCGCGGCGGTTCCCCATCGGCATCGGTGACGACATGGCCCAGGTCCGTGTGGATGGGGGCACGGTGCTCGTCACGACGGATATGCTGTTAGATGGCACGCACTTCGACCGGTCGCGGCACAGTCTGGAGCAGATCGGCTTCAAGGCGATGAACGTCAATCTCAGCGATTGTGCGGCCATGGCGACGGTGCCCCTTTGCGCGGTGGGGGCGACGGCTTTGCCGGAGGACATGGGCGCAGAAGACCTCAAGCTGTTGCACATCGGCGTGACCCGCGCCGGGGCCGCGTTCGAGTGTCCGGTGGTGGGGGGGGACATCACCGCCTGGCGCGGGGCCGGTCGGCTGGCGATCTGCCTGACGGTGCTCAGCCGCCCGGTCGAGGGTGTTGAACCCGTGCGGCGGGATGGGGCGCGGGTCGGCGATGCGGTCTGCGTCACCGGCGCCCTGGGCGGATCCGGTCGGGGACGGCATCTCTCGTTCGTGCCCCGCGTGCACGAGGCGATCGCGCTGGCGCGACGGGCCCGGCTGCATGCCCTGATGGACATCAGCGATGGGCTCAGCAGCGATCTACACCGCATCTGTACGGCCAGTCGTTGTGGGGCGGTTCTGGAGGCGCGGCGGATTCCGCTGTCGGACGAGGCACGACGGTGCGGCGATCCTCTGGCCGCGGCGCTGCACGAAGGAGAGGATTTTGAATTGCTGTTCACCGTGGCCGAGGCTGAGGCCGGGCCGCTCGAGGCCGAGGGGGTTGGCGGCCTACCCGTGACGCGGATCGGAACCATCACCGCTGAGCCGGGTGTGCGGATCGTGATGGCCGACGGCGCCGTTCATGCCTTGCCGCCGGGCGGGTATGACCACCTGGAGACGCGGTCGTGAGCGGGCGGACGATCACCGTGACCACACAGGACCCCGCCGAGACGATCGCCCTGGGGCGATGCATCGGGTCGGCCCTGCGGGGTGGGCAGGTGGTCTCGCTGGTGGGTCCCCTGGGCAGCGGCAAGACGCACCTGGTCAAGGGCGTGGCCCGTGGGATGGGGGTGGACGATGAGGACCTGGTGCACAGCCCCACGTTTGTCCTGGTGCACGAATACCCCACCCCCGGCGGCCTGCTGCTTTATCACCTCGACGCGTACCGACTGGACTCCGCCGAGGATCTCAAGGGAATCGGGTTCGAGGACCTGGTGCAGCCGGACGCCGTCCTGCTGATCGAATGGGCCGATAAGGTCGCCGCGGCCCTGCGGGGACTGGACCCCATCGCGATCACTTTCGAGCACGTCGCCGAGACCCGGCGACGCATCTTCATTTCCAACGCCCCGGATACCCTCCTCGAGGCCGTCCGTGCGGACTGAGCCGGCCTGAGCGGCGGCGCCCGTCGTTGTTTTCCGGGGGTGTCTTGCGGGGATCGCCGCCGGGGGCCTGACCGGGCGGCACCTGTATCGTCTCTACCGGTTATGCCGTCGTTCCGCCGATCGGATTCTGCGTTTTGTGGGCGCGGCGGGCGCCTGCGTTATACCCCGGAGACGAACGTTTCTTATGGTTTCCTTGGCATCGAAGGATGCCGGCAGTGCTCATTGACAAACGTGACGCGATCCATGCAGACCGATGTTGGGCCGTTCTAAAGGCACTTCGGCACCCCGCTGGAGGGGAGACGATCCGAAGCGAAGAACTCTGTTCTCTACGGCCTCCAACGTCGGCGATCGCACAGACAAGACAATGGCGGCATGGAGGCGGTGGTGGACGTATGGAACGAAACAGGCAACGACAGGCATGTGTGTATGAAGGGAGACCAAGTATGACGCTCAAGAAAAGAATCAAGCGGGGTTTCACGTTGGTTGAAATCCTCATCGTGGTCGTGATTTTGGGTATTCTGGCCGCGATCGTGATCCCTCAGTTCAGTAATGCCAGCGAAGAGGCCAGCTACAACCGGGTCCGGGCCGACCTGCAGACCGTGCGGTCGCAGATCCAGTTGTACAAGATTCAGCACATGGGAACGCTGCCCAGTGCGGCCAATTTCGAGGCCCACATGACCGGGTACACGCTGGCCGCGACCGGTCCTAACGACGACAACGGCGACATCACGGCTGATACCGGCGGAGCTCTGGGGCCCTACCTGCAGCAGATGCCCACGAACCCCTTCGTCTCGCCCAACGGCAACCAGATTGGTGTCGGCTGGACGTACGATGCCACGACGGGCGCCTTCCACGCCGTGAAGGGTGTTGCGTCGGAAGACATCTCGCAGTGGTAACACGTCTCTGTGACGAGGGATAGCTCAGTAGGGAGCCGGCCGGGTTCGATCAAGTAACGAGCCGGCCGGCTCCTTCATTTGAACAGAAAGTGGTCATCCAGGGTTGACGGGTTGGAACGATGGAAACGACGGAATCAGAAAATCGGGGCTTTACGCTGATGGAGATTTTCATCGTGGTGATCGTGTTGTGCATCACCGCGTCGGTCGTGGTGCCCCAGTTCAGCCGGGCCAGTCAGCAGGCCAGGCTTTCGGAGCTGCTGAGCGCCCTGCAGGACGTTCGCAGCCAGATCGAACTGTACCGGATTCAGCACGAGGACCGCTTGCCCGGCCAGGCCCAAAAGGACGGCCCCGTTGACCCCGCACGTTTCGTGCAGGACCTGACGCAGCAGGGGGCCGACGGCCTGGGACCTTACCTGAAGCGGATTCCCCGCAACACGTTCAACGGGCTGGACACCATCGCCTTCGTAAGCGACGCGGAGGCCCGGCCCGATTGCACGATGAACACGGGCTGGTGGTTCAACGCCGCGACGGGCGAGTTCCGCGCCAACGACTGCGCGATGAACAGCCAGTACTGAGCGGCGAGGTCGAGACGTCGGCCCCTGGTCCGGATCGGAACGCGGGGTCGCTTGAACAGGAATCCACGCATGCTGTGCAGCGTCACGACGGCACGCCATGCGTGGATTCCGGGTCAAGCCCGGAATGACAGAAAGGTGGCATGCCCACCGCCCGTCGGGGCTTGCATGGGCATGGACCACACGGAACCCCGGAGTGGCTTGTGACGAGGTCTTTTTGGTCGAAGCGATGCGAAAACGACGTGATTCCAAGGCGTTCACGCTGATCGAGGCGATGCTGGCGATGGCGATCCTGGCCGCGGCGGCCGCGGGGATCCTGCTGCCCTACGCCGGCGGGGCCGCCGTCCAGGTCGATGCCGCCCGGCGCACGCTTGCGGCCCACCTGGCCTCGGACCTGCTTGAGGAAATCGCCGCGACGCCTTTTGGAGACATTGTGGGTAAGTGGCATGGGTACACGGAAGCTGAAGGGCAAGTCCGAGATGCATCGGGCGAGGTGTTTACCGATCCCGCGTATGTCCACTTCTCGCGTCAAGCAACGTGCCAGACCCTGACGATGGGCAGCCAGGTCATGATCTGGGCGACCGTGGACGTGTACCACCGTGGCAACCGGATGGTGCATATCGGCACCATGTTGGGAGATCAATAGGCGGCCATGCGGACGAGAGGGACACATCGGCGGGCCGGGAGGGCCTTCACGCTGGTCGAGCTGCAGGTGGCCCTGATGGTGACGGGCATCATCCTGGCGGCGGTCGTCTCGCTGAGCTTCGCCCTCAACGCGGCCCAGCGCGACACCGAGGACATGGGTCGGCAGCAGGCCGTCCTGCGGCATGCCGATGGTCGCATCCGCCGGCTCATCCAACAGAGCAATGCCATCGTCGTTGCCGAGGCTGGGGGAATCCAGCTCTGGCACGATGACGATGCGGATGGCGACCCTAACGAGCCGGAAGAGCAGTCCATCATTCGTCAAAACGCAGATGGAACAGCCGTGGAACTCTTGACACTGGAGCGGGCCTTTCAAGACGGCTGGGCGTCAGGTGTTGAGGAACGTGAGGACTGGTTCACGATTCGCCTAGGGGATGAGGTGGTCATGGTCCACGGCCTCAAGGCAGTCGAAGGGTTTACGCTGAAAGGGAATGCCTGGATTGACGAAAATGGAGACGCGCTGTACGACAGCGACGAACTGTTTCTCGTGCGTCAGGCCAATTTGGTTTCGGGGTGTAGCAACATTGGATTTCTGATCACTTGCCCTCCCTATAAGCCCTTCGTGGCGGTGCAGTTCGATCTGGAAGAGAACGGCCAGATGAACACGTACCAGGTCGCCGCGTCACTGTGGTGTCGGGATGGACACAAGGATCTATAGACCATGAGACGACGAAAACCCCATCGTGGTGCGGCGCTGCTGGTGGTCCTGGTCGTGGTGATGGTGATCACGGTCCTGGCCCTGGGGTTCATTGAGCGCAGCGATATGGAACTGGCCTGCGGTAACAACGTCGCGCTGAAGACTCGGATCGACTACACGGCTCAAGGGGGGCTCATGTGGGGTCGCGCGGTGGTGCTGGCCTCCCCCACGATGAGTTTTTCGCCCATGAATCGCCAGTCGTTCGAAGCCGGCACGAGGGAGTATTATGATTTGGTGATCGGCCCTGCAGACAAGAACCTGCCCGCAGATCCCAATGACACGACGTACACGCGGGATATCCGGGTAGAGGCCTACAAGGAGCTCAGCGACGGCAGCAAAGTCGCCCAGACCTGGCTCCAGGGTTTACTGCACTATGATGCGGCGACGGGCACGGGCTTCTATAAGCGCATCCAGCGGCCCTAGTCGCATGTCGTCCGATATTCCTGGAGGGTGGGTTATGGTGTCTGCGCGCCACATAGGCATTCAGCTCAAGGGGGCCCGGTCGCGATCCGGGTCGGCGGGGTCCGATTGCAGCGATTGCGCGGCCTGGCGCATCTACGCCGCCTGGATGGCCGCGGAGCACTCGAAAACACGGTCGTCGCGGCCGGATTGCTGCGTTCGAGGGGGTCATGGCCGGGGCCCGTCGGGCCCCAGCGGGAACGGATTTGAGCCTTTTTCTAATGTGTTCCGCGGCAGATTAAGCCGCCGGACGGGTCGGACGAAAAGAGACGTGGACTCATTGCAGCACGACAAGGGTAGACCCAGTCAGGACGAACGGATGAATAGCATTTGCGAAACGAGACGCCGTGAAGCGGCCGGATTCACGTTCATTGAGCTGATCGTGATCGTCGTGATTATCGGGATTGCGGCCATGTTGTCCGTGCCCATGTTCAGTTCGGCCGCGGACGTGCAGATGCGGACGGCGGCGAACATGATCGCCTCGGACCTGGAGTACGCCAAGAGCATGGCCGTGACGCATCAGGCCTACTACTCGGTCGTTTTCGACCCCGGTACGGAAACCTACGAAGTACAGACGGGCGGGGCTGTCATTAAACACCCCACGAATCCCACGGCCGATTTCCACATCAACCTGGCGGCGGACAACCGAACCGGCCAGGTCGATATCGTGGCGGTGAACTTCGACGGCGTTGCGAGTAACGCCGTGACCTTCGACTACCTGGGCGGGCCCCACAGCGGTCTGCCCGGCACCGGCATGACCCCGCTGAACACCGGCCAGGTGAGCCTGTCGGCCGCGGGGTTCAGTTGCACGGTGACCGTCGAGCCCGTGACGGGGTACGTGAGCATCCAATAACGGCCGGCGACCCGACCGTGGGAGATGACGTGTGATATTCGCAGAACACCGTGACAAGACGTTTCCGATCGGCCTGGACATCGGATTCAACGCGATCCGCATGATCCAGGTGGCCCAGGGCGAGGAGGGGTACTACGTCCGGGCGGCCGACGAGGTGCGCTGTGACGGTGAGCCGGGCACCGATGTCGAGCAGCGGGACGCCCTGGCGGTCGAGGCCATCCGGCAGATGCTGGCCCGCAGCGATTTTCGTCGGCGGGAGGCGGTTTCGTGCCTGCCGAACGACGCCCTGAAGATCAAGAGCCTGCGGCTGGACACGATCGATCCGCCACGTATCCGGCAGTTCATCCACGACGAGGTGGCGCATCACTTCGGGCTCGACGACGACCGCGATGAGATCCGCTACCTGATCGCCGGCAACGTGCACCAGGGCGACGAGATCAAGAACGAGGTCATCTTCTTCGGAACCGACCACGTCACCGTCGAGCGGCACCTGGCCCTGCTCGATCGCAGCGGATTGACCCCCGTGTCGCTGGATGCGATCCCCTGCGCGTTGTTCCGCAGCTTCCAGGTCTCACACCGGCGCCAGGAGGACCGCCAGTTGGTCAGCGTGTTCGTGGACGTGGGCAGCCTGTACACGACGGTCATCATCGGCCGGGGCAGCGAGGTGGCGTTCATCAAGCAGATCCCCATCGCCGGACGGCAGTTGAACGAAGACGTGGCCGCCGCCTTGGGGATCAGTGTGGCCGAGGCCGGCCTCATGCGGGTGAAGCTGCAGATGGGCGGTTCGGAGAGCGTGGATCCGGCGACGTGCCAAGCGATTATCGACGCCATGAGCCGCACGATTGAGGACCTGGCCCGAGAGGTGGCGTTGTGCTTTCGGTACTACGCCGTGACCTTCCGGGGCCAGCGGCCCGAGGAGATGATCTTCTCCGGGCGCGAGGCCCGCGAAGTGACGCTATTGAACGCATTGCGGCGGCATCTGGCCGTGGACATCCGCCTGGCTCAGCCGCTGCGCGGGTTTGACCTGAGCCGCGTCGACCTCGGACGGGCCGAACAAGATGAGCTCAACGAGTGGGCCGTGGCCGTCGGCCTGAGCATCAAGGGGCAAGAACTCGTCCCGTGCAGGGTATAGCCGTATGCGAGAAATCGATTTCATCCCGGACTGGTATCGAGCCGGTCGCCAACGGCGGCTGAACTACCGGCGCCAGTACATGATGCTGGGCGGCCTGTGCGCCGTGATGCTGGTCGGCTGCCTGACCCTGGGTGTCTCGATCTCCAAGGGTCAGTCGTTCCTGGAGCGGACGCGGGATGCCAAGATCACCTACGAGACCATTCACCAGCGCTTCGAAAAAACGCAGCGGCAGGTGCAGGATCTGATCCGCAAGAAGGACATGCTGGACGTGTTGGACCCCCAGGTTCGCCTGGCGGCGGTGATGGCGGAGATCACCCATCTCACACCGCCCGACGTGATTCTCAGCACGCTGACGATCAAGGCCGAGGCGGTCGCGCCCGCATCGGTGCCCGCCGGCAAGGTCCTTCTGGGAGCGACGTCGCCCTCGCGCGACACCCTGGCCGAAAGCCGGGAGCGCTTCCGCGTTCAATTGACCGGTCTGGCCAGAGACGCCGGACAGGTCTCCCGATTGGTGGCGAACCTGACGGATTCCGCGTACTTCCGCCAGATCAGCCCCGGCCTGATCCGCAATAAGACCGTGGAGGGACGGGATTGCATCGAATTCGAAGTGGCCTGCTACCTGGCCAACTATGTGCTGAGCGAAGGGTCGTAACGTGATTCGCCTGGATCGACAACAACTCATCATCGGGGCTCTGGCCCTGGCGGT
>OMKS01002069.1_pt1 | contig 17183 bp, 15 predicted proteins | sample 1674721 | NCBI WGS metagenome assembly OMKS01 (sample SAMN06264996, study PRJEB25208) | sediment metagenome | isolation source: hot spring sediment | place: USA: California | collected 2014-09-02
TCTGGGTGATGGCGCGAATGCAAAGGCAGGTATCGTTCTGCAACGACAGTTTGTTTTCCGTCGCCAGAAAATCGTCGCTGAAACCGACACAGGACGCATAAGGAATACAATCCTGCGCATCGCGCAGGCGAATACCGACACATTCACAGCCGCTCCATTGGCGGATCAATGCGACCGCCGAATCCAAATAGTCCTGTCGCGATGTTTTCTGAGTAAACAGCTCAAGCAGCTTATGGGTAAACTCCGTGCGAAGCTGGGCCTGCCTGCGGTCGGTCACATCCTCCAGCGAAAAGACCAACAGCTCAACGTCGCCCTGCTCATCGGTGATCGGCATCAGCGTCCAATCCCAGTAGGTCACGCCCCACTCGGGATGATCCGGATACACAAACGGCTTGGCCGACGCGCGAAACGGCTTTTTCGTCCGAACCGCCTCTTCAAAGATACGCTGATTTTCCTCATGGGGAAACACCTCAAAATGATTGCGGCCGATCAGCTCCGCCGGTTCGTGACCGCAGGAATCGGCGTACGCCTGATTGACGCGAACAAAGTTAAATTCCCTATCGAACATGACCAGCGGTGTAATGGTATTCGAAAAAAAGGCGTCCAGGTCCCTTGACTGCTTGTGAAGAACCTTTTCCGTCAGTTTTCGCCGGGCGATTTCCTCTTCAAGCCATTCAACGGTACGCGCCCACTCGGCGGTCCTTTGCCTGACGTGCCGATCAAGTTCCTCGTGCGACTTTCGAAGCGACGATTCCATATGTTTTTGCTCGGTCATATCGTAAAGAATCGTCAGCTTTGAGATGCGCCCGTCCGAATTGACCAAGGGGGCCTCAAAACAGTCATAAACCCTGGCCGTTTGGGGACATTTCATTTCCCCTCTGACCGTCTTGCCGCCCACGACGTCCTCCAACTTGCACCAGGGACACGGCTCAGTGCGGCCGTACAGATAGGCGTAACACGTGATGCCCGGCGATACCGGGCCATGTTCGTTGACAATAGCGGCGTTGACGTATTCCACCTCGTAGAGCGCGCCGACCACATAGATCCTGTCTTTCATGGAATCCAAAATAGAAATCAGACGTTCCCGCTCTAAAGCAGTATTTATGTGTTCAGCCACCTTAACGTCTCCACTGAATCAAAGACAGCCCGCTGCTGTTTCGAAAACTCGTCGCGAACCATAGTAACCCCCCGCCACTTGAAAGTAAATACAAAAGCACACCCGACAGCAGATCAGCAGGGCGACCTGAAAGCTCCCTGCGGCGGCAATAAGAGAATTACGGTGCGCATCGCTTTTGGTCGATGTGCCCAATGAGCGGCGTTTTATTCTTTTATGGCCAGTGGGCTGTCTTTACAGGCCCTGAAGCCACAATCGGGCAAAAATCAGCAGATCCTGATAATTGACGACGCCATCGCCGTTAAGATCGACCCCCGCGCATTGATCCTCGCCGCACTCATCTGCCAGCCACCACTGTGCAAAATACGCCAGGTCCTCCATATGGACGCCGTGCGGACACACAAAATCGGCGGCGGGGATTTGCCATTGCAGCCGGGGGTAATCGGTCCCCTCGCAGAGCGTCCAGACGTTTTGAAAATCCCATCCCGCCTCGGTGTAAAGGCTCTGGGTTTGCATCTGAGCTGTGGTTTTCCCCTCGCCGCCGCCGTTGGACATCGTGCCGGTCGTTTCAATATCCCAAAAACAGCCCATAATGACGCCTTCCCAGTTGATACCTACCAGACCGCCGACTTCCGAGATGCCCGTTGTTTCGCCGACGGAGTAACAATGAACCACTTGCCCTTTATCGTTGGCGCCGAGCAATCCGCCGACAAAATTTTGTCCGTTGACCGTGCCCAACGCATAGCAGGCGGTGATGGCGTCGCCCAGATTGTATCCCGCCACGCCGCCGACATAGTCGCTGGCACTGACCACGGTCGCATCCGTAAAGCAGGCGGTAATTGCGCCGCCGATATTGCTTCCGGCCAGGCCGCCGGTGTCCCAGTAGTGCCCGCGGACGGACCCGGTTACATAACAGGAACGGATGGCGCCGTGATTGCGTCCGACCAGGCCGCCGACCGCTTCGTGTCCCTGAACATCCACGTTGACAATCCCCAGATTCTTGATTTGTCCGCCGGCGCCGATGTATCCGAACGGCCCGACAAAGTTCTCATTGTTCAGCGCGAGGGTCAGGTTATGCAGCTTATGGTGGTTTCCATCAAAGGCGCCGTTAAAACGGATGGTGTTGTTGCCCACAGGCATGGGGGTTATCTCTGACAGATCAATATCATTTGTCAGAACAAACCACGCCCGCCAGTCCGCCGGCAAGGCCGTCAGTTCCAGCCAATCGGCGGCGGTACTAATGCGGTAGGGATCGGCCTCCGTACCCGCGCCGCCGCTGTACGTACCGGCAAAAATCACGGCCGAGAAGGCCGTTATCCCCGCCGCCAGAAATACATATCCGGACTTCATACCGTCATCGTCCTCTTTGCGAGCTTCGGCTCGGTTTTGTGAAGTTGGCGGTAACCGATAGATCTTGATTCATTGTGATCGTAACGGGGTTGTCTTTACCGGTCAATCCGCCTGACCATCCGCTGAAGGTATAGCCGTCATCGGCCGCGGCGATCAGTGTAACCGTTTGTCCTTCGAGGTAAACCGGCTTATCCGGCGACAGGTTCACCCTGCCGTTTTCGGCGTTAACGGTCAGGACATAGGCGGTATCGGGCAAAACCTCATCGGCGATATGATATACAATCGTTTGATCCGCCGCCTCGCCTCGAAACGACTGAACCGTTATCCGCAGGGTGATGTCATCATAGCAATAACGCACACCGCCGCAGCGCATTCCAAATCCCACACTGCGCCCGGTGCCGGCGTAATCGATAAACTCCAGCAGGGCCGAGGACAGGGTCATCGCCGTCCCGTCCGCCAAAGTCAGCGCGGGTCTGTCGCCGAAGACCTGTGCCGTCCAGCCGTTCGGGTCATGGGTTTGACTCAGCCGATAAATCAGGTCGCCGTCCTGATACTGCGCTGAAAGAACCCCGCCGAATCGGGCAAACGGGTCGTCTTGCTGCGTCTTTGCTTTCAACGGCAAAAACCCGAATCGCGGATTGTCCAGCACATAAACCCACAGGGCCTGGTCTTCAAAGTCTTCCTGTTCCGAGTCGGGTGCGAGACGAAGTTCGCTGCGCGGTGTGGACCCCGAAAGGCTCTCATTCGAATCCGACGCCGCGGGGCGAATCTGATGGATTGTGAAGACCGCGTCGGTGATCATCTGCCCGCCCTTCAGCGGCAGCATAAGGCGCGGATTGATGCCCCAGGTATAACACTGTCCCGGTTCAAACAGACCGTATGCCGGCGCCGAATTAGGTTCCGGCGCCGCCGCGCTCAATGCCGCGGCAATCAACCACACTGTCAGTCCGATTAGTTTCATCATCCCTCTTGGAAATTCTTCTGTCTGATCTTCACAAATTCGCTGTCGATGAACCCTGGATCCCCCGATAAGCCGGCTAAAATGCAAAACAAAACATCTTAGCGATGCGATGACGTACTGCTAACCTTAAACGTCCTATAATACGCAGTACAGAAAAACAATACAAGCGAATTATTGAAATAGAAAAAAAGAGTTCCGGATCGAAAAACCCGACATTGACAGGTATTCTTGCCGGTGATTTTAGCACGCGACGCCTATCTAAGAGCGGACGGGGATGCGGACGGTAAAGATCGACCCCTCGCCCGGCAGGGTTTTGACCTCGATTCGGCCGTGGTGGTTCCGGACGATTTTTCGGGCGATGGCCAGACCCAGTCCTGTGCCCTGCCCCTGCTTGTCAGTATGAAACGGCTCGAAGATCAGGTCGGTGTTTTCAATCCCGCGCCCGTTGTCCGTGACCCGCAGCACAAGCTCGCCGGTCTTGTGATTCAGTTCGGTATGGACGGTGACCTGTCCGACTTGCGGCTCGACGGCCTCGATGGCGTTCATCACCAGGTTCATCAGCACATCCTGCATCTGATCCGGATCCAGATTGACCTGCTCAAGCTGTTCATCCAATTGAATCGTCAGCGAAACGTGCCGCAGGTCGGCCTGCGGACGCAGTACTTCGGCGACCGACTCGACGAGCCGATTGAACTGGCAGGGCTGCATACGGGGCGGCGTTTCGCGGCTGAACTTGAGCATATCCAGTACGACCTTGTGAATCTTGTCAAGGTTGCGTTTCAGAATGTTCCAGGCTTTTTTGGCCTGATCCATATCGTGATAACCAAAGGCGTCATCCATCACGTCCTGACCCGACCGCAAAGCCTGAAGGATGTTCTTGACGCCGTGAGACATATTCAGCGCCGCCTGTCCGGCTTCAAGGATGCGTTTGCGATGGCGGGCGGCCTGTTTGGATTGCAGCGAGTCAAACGCCACGGCGATCATCGTTTCGCCCGGATCAAAGACCAGTTCCACCGGTGCGTTGGGGTCCTGTTCGGGTGTCAGCAAGCGCTCCTGATAGTCCGCCTCAAACAGCAAGACCGTTGCGCCGCAGCGAATCTGGTCGTTGTGGGACAAACCGGTGGTATGCTGAACGCGAAGCTCGTTGATAAAGGTGCCGTTCGATGACCCCAGGTCGCGGATAAACCACTGGCCGTCCCGAAACGACAGCTCGGCGTGTCGCCGCGAGATGGCATTGTCGGGGATGCGCATCTCGACGCCCTCGCAGCCGCGGCCGATGACGAATGTCTTGCCGCGCTGAGAGGCCAGCTCAAATGATTTTTCGCGCAACGCGCCGGTAAGCACAGTCAGTGTTGCCATAGTTTAATTGTCACATCTCAAAGCTGAAATCATTGACCAATAATCGGGAAACCTGTTTTATTTTCCGATACAAAACCGCGAAAAGATACTCTCGAGGATTTTTTCGCTGACATTTTCGCGTTCCAGTCCGCCGAGCGTTTCGTAGCCCTGGCGCAGCAGCATCGCGGCGGTCTCCTCACGGCCGGCGTGTATTTCATCGGCGGCTTGGTCAAGACTCTTAACCGCTTCTTCGAGCCGCCGGCGATGGCGCCGGTTCAGCGTCAGCCGGTCGGCCTGTTCCTCTCCGCTGCGTCCGGTAATCAGAGCGTTTTTAATACGGGTTTTTAATTCCGAAAGTCCCTGTCCCGTCCGGGCACTGGTGAGACTGAACGGGGCCTCAAAAAAATCGCGTCCCCACTCAGTCAGTCGCCGCAATGCGATCTCATCGGCCAGGTCGGCTTTGGTCGCAACAGGAATCAGCCGTGCGGTCTGAATCTCCGAGAGGATGCGCAGATCGGCCTCAAACGACGACTTGCCGGCGTCGATGCAGAACAGCGCCACCGCCGCTTGCCGCAGGGCATCGACGGCGGTCTGATGTGCCAGATAATCCAACCGGCTGCGGGTTTGTGCGTCCGGCATCAGTCCGGCGCAGTCAAACAGCACACAACTAATCCCGTCCAGATCCAGCACACCGGTCAGAATGTCGCGCGTCGTGGCCTCGATGGGCGAGACGATGCTGCGCGTTCGTCCCAGCAGGGCGTTGAGCAGGCTGCTTTTGCCCGCGTTGGGCAGCCCGGCCAGCCCGACGGCTTCCAGGTCAATCAGACGCTCCAGTTGGACACTGCCATCCAGCAGACCCTGCAAGCGGTCTCGCCGTGCGGCGATGCGCGCCGCAGCCTGCTCGGCGGTAATAAATTCGATGTCCTCCTCGGTAAAATCCAGCCCCGCCTCAATCAGGCCGAGCACGTCCAGGATGTCGCCACGTACCCGGCGGATGGTTTCGGAAAACCGTCCGTGAAGCAACTTTTCCGCCGCGGCAAGCTGCACGCTGTTGGCCGACGAGACAATCTGGGCGACCGCCTCGGCCTGGGTCAGATCCATCTTGCCGTTCAGGTAGGCCCGCAGTGTGAACTCCCCGGGCTGCGCCAGTCTGGCCCGTTCGCACAAACGCTGCACAAGATGCTCCACCGCGTCCGGCGCCGCCCAGAGGTGCAGCTCGGCCATGTCCTCGCCTGTATAGGAACGCGGCGAAAAAAAACAGTACAGCATTCCCTCGATTTCCAGCCGCCTGCTGAGCCGTACCCGACACGGCAGCACCGCATCGGCCCGCGGCGGACGGTCCGTCGTCGCGATCCCGGCCAGCACATCCCACAGCCCCGCACCGGACAGCCGAACTATGCTCCGCGCCGTCTGCCCGGCCGAAGGCAAAGCACTGCTGACCGCAACAATGATATCCTCGTTTACCATAACCCGATGTGTTATGTAAGGCTATGTCCTGTCAAATCGGTACATCGGTTTGGGTTTTTTCTTTTTGGCTTTGCCGCCGGTTTTGGCGGTCACGGGGACGGTGCTTTTGGCCTCGCGTTCTTCCCGTTCGCGGATGTGTTTGCGAATCACCATCTGCTCAATTACGCCGGCGCCGATACTGCTCATAATATACAGATTCACACCCGACGGGCCGTGATACAGCAGCAGCGGAAACATCAGCGGGAACATAATCATCATCATCTTTTGCTGCTGAGCGACCTGGGGGTTGGTCTGTGCGGCCGCCTGCGACGTGGGCATCAGCTTTTGCTGGGCAAACATCACCCCGCCCATCAGCAGCGGAAGCAGGTTCAGATAGTCCCCGAAGTATGGAATCGACAGCCCGAACGGAAACTGAAACAAATGATCCGGCGCCGACAAATCGGTAATCCAGAACGGCAAAAACGCCTGCCCCCGCAGATCCACGCTCGTATAAACCGCCGTCCAGAGGGCAATCCAGATCGGCATCTGCAAAAACATCGGCAGCATCCCCGAAATCGGCGAGGCGCCCATCTCCCGATAGACCTCCATCATCCGGCGGTTCATTTCCTGCTTGTTGCCGGCGTATTTTTTCTGAATTTCCTGCATCTTGGGGCCGAGTTTCTGCATCCGCATCATCGACACCTGACTGTGTTTGGTCACCGGATGCAGCATCAGCCGCACAATAAACACCAGAAAGATAATCACCACGCCGTAGTTGCCCAGCGGCCCCATCAGCGTGTAAATCGCCTTCATCAGCCAAATGATACCAAAGGCCATCGGCCCGATGATCGAGGTTGGACAGCAACACCCGCGAAAATCAATCGTCTGAAAATATTCCAGCGCCCGATAGGTCGCGTTGGCCTCGAAAAGGCTTTTGTCCTTCGGCCCCAAAAACATATCCAACTGCAGCATTGTCTGGCCGGCCTCATTGCCGCTCGGCGCCAGAACCAGCGTCTTGGATTCGAGCAGCATTGCGGCGCCGGCCTGCTCGGCCGGCTCTTTGCCCATCAGGTCCGCATCGATATAAGCCGCCCGCTTGAACTGCACCGGCCCCGGCTCGGCCAGGGTATCGCCGGCCGAACGCAAAATGGCGGCAAAATACTTGTTCGTCGCCGCGGCCCACATCATTGGCGGACGCGACGGAGTGAGCGAAAATCGCAATTTTTCCTCCGGCGGCGTCGGTTTGCCGAATAAACCTCTCAATTGCGAAAACACCCCCTGCGACGGACGAATCTTTTCCCGCTCGGTCTGGCGGATGTCCAGCGCTGTCATAAATCGTGTTTGGATGCCCGATTCGGTCTTGTGGGCGACCACGATTTTTCGCGTATCCTCACGGCTGTCTTCGCGCGTCAGTCCCACCGGCCCGTAAAAATCCATCTGAATCTGAAGCGGCCGGTCGGTCAGATTCTCGGCAGCGACGGTGCACTCCAGATCGTAGCTGCCCGGCCGGATGCGATAGGTTTTGACCAGCCGCAGCACCGACATCAGCGTATCGGCGTCCGTCAGCGCCGCCTCAAAGGTCGCCGTATCGGCATCGTCGGTTTCGATCCATCGCCAGTTGAGCCGATCCAGCGGGAACGTCTTGGGTCCGAACTGCTCGGCCCCGGCCGGGGCGATCCGCAGCGCCGTATTGGCCAATGAATAGATCGGACGACTATTGTGCAGCGGTGAGAGCAGCACCAGCGGGCGTCGATCCGATGCATCGCGATTGTCAAACTCACTCAGCGCAGCCGTCCTGACAGCCGCGCCGAGCGTGGTCAGCTCAACCTGAAACTTGTATCGATCCGGGTCGTCGTTGCGACGAATGTCGTCGGGATAGACCGCCCCGAGCGTTACCGTCCGCTGCGGGCCGCTGACCGCCGCCAGCTCGATATCCCCGGCCGCCGTTAACGTCGGCTCTTCGGCGGGCTGCTGATTCACATCGGAAAAAGAACCGGCTGAGGCGTCTGTCGGCGCGTCGGATTCAGCAGCCGCCGCCAGCGGCGCGACCTGCGGCGGTCTGCCGGAACGCACTGCATCCAAAGCCAGCAGTCCGCACAACGTCAAAAAACCTGAAATGACAATCAGAACAAGCGTTCTTGGTTTCATTCGTTTCGCCTTCAATCCTCAATAATCCATTGTCAATCGCTACCGCCCGTCGAACAATCGGTCGCCTTCAAAATCATCCAGCTCCGGCTCGGCGTAAATCTTGTCGGCGGCGGCCTTAAAATCGTATTCCAGACGTACAAAATACACATAATTGTCTTCGATATAGGCATAAGACGCCCGATTGTCGCGGTCGCGCGGCTGACCGACCGAGCCGACATTGATAATCGCCTTTTCATCCGGAATAATCGGATATTTGCCGCCCAGCTCGTCGGGCGTGTAAAAGTCCGGATCTTCCAGAAACACGCCCGGCAGGTGGGTGTGCCCCACAAAGCAGATATGCTTGACCCGCTCAAACAGGGCATTCATTTTTCCTGTGGTTGTATAGACATCATCCGGAAAAACGTATTCATTGATCGGTCGCCGCGGCGAAGCGTGTACGAAATCCAGCGTCGCCTCAACGTCTTTGAGTTTGGTTTCGAGCGTCCAGCGCATCTTCTGTCTGCCCAGATAACGCCATCGCTTGTCGTTTTTTTCATGATCCGGCTCCTGTTCGAGTACCTTGCGCGCCCAGTAAGCGGCCGATTCGGCGCCCTGATTGAAGTTGGTCGGCTCGTACAGGGCCGCGTAGTCGTGGTTGCCCATCAGGCAGATTTCGGTCTTGTCGATGACCAAATCGAGGCACTCGATCGGGTTGGCCGCGTATCCCAGCACATCGCCGAGACAGTAAATCGTCTTGATGCCGCGTTTTTCAATGTCCGCCAGCACTGTCGTCAGCGCCTCAATATTCGAATGGATATCGCTGATAATTGCAAACATATCGGTTTTATCCTGGGTTGACAGTTCGGGTTCAAAGCCGTCTTTATATCACAAACCGCCCCCGCAATCCAGAAAAACGTTGACGCAATTAAAAACATCCCCCGCCGTCGAATTGTCGTCGCAATGATTCGTAAATCAGTCATTTTATTTCTTTATGATCCTGTAGGTGGATATACCGACGCCTCCAAATCGGTAAATCTATCGATTTAATATCTTCAAAACTATAAACTTTTTGGGAGGTGAACCTTTTTTTGTAATTTTTCCAAAAAATATGTAAACTATACTTGACATAATGTAATGCAAAGTGTACTATTTGTTCAGTTGAATATGTATTAAAGAACAAGGCAAGAAGAGGCAAAAATGAATCGGTCGCAAAAAATGGCGTGGTGGATGGTATTATGTTGAGCATGATGATCTTTGTATTCTATCTGCTTATATTTGCCTTTACGGCAATCTTTTTAATCGGCGGAAAAGAAAAAATGCCGGTTGTCTTCCTTCCGCTGATGGTCTTGACGGGAATATTTCCAGTCCAGTGTGTTCAGTCCGCCGCCTTGCTGATTCAATGTGCAAAGGAAGACGATGAGTAAAGATCGACTGACCAATCAGGTGCGGCGGTGTCGGTTTGAGGCGGGGGAATTGACCCAGCAGGCGTTGGCCGAGCGGGTCGGCGTCACGCGGCAGACGATCATCGCCATCGAGCAGGGCAACTATACGCCCTCGCTGACGCTGGCGCTGAAGATCGCACGGACATTTGGCAAATCGGTTGAGGAAGTGTTTTGGCTGGAGGGGTGATGGGCAGAGGACAGAGGTCAGAGGACAGAGGGCAGACAATGTGTGACATCTTGTTGCGATGGGCCAAAGCCCATCCTACGGCATAAGATGTCCAGCGTGCGTTCGAGCAAACGATAGGCCTTTTCGAAGTTGTCGAATCGCTGCTTCCATCGGATGTCGCTGTGTTGTTCCATCGGCTACCCCTTTTGGCCGCAGCATTTTTTGTATTTTTTTCCGCTGCCGCACGGGCACGGGTCATTGCGTCCGACCTTGGGCTGGTCGAGTTTGATCTGTTTGACTTTCTGCTCGCCCTGCGGGGCGGCTGCGGCGGCGCGCTGGCGCTGGGCCATTTCAAACTGGCTGACTTCCTGCTTCTGCGTTTCGCTGACATTATAGACGCTGCGGCTCTGCTGGCCGGCCTGCAAACGAACGCGGAAGATGATGTCGGTAACGCGATCCTCGATGGTCTGGAGCATCTCGTTGAACATCCGAAAACCTTCCTGCTTGTATTCGATCTTCGGATCCTTCTCGGCATACGCCCGCAGCATAATGCTTTCTTTGAGATGGTCCATCGCATACAAATGGTCTTTCCAGGTCGAGTCGAAGATTTGAATCAAAACAAACCGCTCCAGATCGGCCAGTTCACGGCGTAAAAAGGCGCGTCCGGCCTCCAGCAGTTTGTCTTTGGCGGCGTCTTTGTCCTTCAGCTCATCAGCGGTCAAATCGGCGTCAAAGCGTTCTCTGGCCCAGCCGGCAAGCGTATCGGCCCCGGCGCTGCGCAGCTTGTGTTCAATCGTCTGCGTCAGCTTGCCGTTGTTCCAGACCTTGCTCATGTCCAGCAGCGTGTTGAAGATCTCCTTCGGCTGCATCTGCGACAAGTCCTCCGGCGTCAGTGCCGACTCATACTTGCGCCGCGCCCACTCGGCCAGCAATTCAAACCCATAGACATTCGCCCCCTTCGGAGTAAAGACCATATTCATCGCGTATTCAATCGGATACTCCACTTCGCGCTTGCGATACAGCGCGGCAACCTGCTGAGCCACTTTTTGCTCGGCCTGCGATGCCTCGCAATCTTTCAACTCCGCCGGGTCGAGCTTGATATTGAATTTACCCTGCGCCCAGACGGCAAACATGCGCGCCGGGTAATCGGCTTTGAGAAATTCCTCAATCCGCGAGACATCTTTTTTGTCCACCTGCTCGCAAGCGGCCTCGACGAGCGTTTCTTCGATGTCCCCGGCGGTCATCTGCCGCAGCTTGGAGGCCGACAGGTTGGCCCGGAACGCACTCATTGCCCACTTGCACAGGGCATCGACTTTCCAGGTCGAAGGGTCGTCGTAGTCTTCGAGATATTCGCCCAGCGATACGGAGATGTCGTTAGCGATGTTCTTTTTGGCCTGCTCGCGGATGGTCTCGATGATCTGTTCGGCCTCCATCCCGCGAAGCCGTTTGGGGTCCAGCTCGACGCCGAACTCCGCGCGTGCCCATTCGCTGATACATCGCTGCGGATAGTCCGGCGCCAGGATTTCTTCGGCGGCGTCGGTGATGACATCGTCAATCATATCCTGGATGGTTTTTTTCAGGTCTTTGCCTTCAATAATCTTGCGGCGGCGCGAATAGAAGATTTTGCGCTGATAGTCCATCACCTCATCGTATTCGAGCAGGCTCTTGCGCGCCTCGAAGTTGCGCTCTTCGACTTTCTTCTGGGCTTTTTCAATACCCTTGCTGATCCGCTTGTGCTGGATGGGCATTCCCTCTTCCCAGCCGATCATAGACAGCGCCTTGACCGTCCAGTCCGGCGCGAAAACCCGCATCAGATCGTCGTCAAACGACAGGAAAAAGACGCTGCTGCCCGGGTCGCCCTGCCGTCCGGCCCGACCGCGAAGCTGATTGTCGATGCGGCGGGACTCGTGCCGCTCGGTGCCGAGGATGTGCAGGCCGCCGATGTCCGCGACCCCAGGGCCAAGCTTGATGTCAGTGCCGCGACCGGCCATGTTCGTGGCGATGGTCACATTGCCGCGGATCGAACCGTCGCGGGCGGTATGCTGAAGGCCGGCTTTTTCGACGATGACGGCCTCGCGGGCGTGCTGTTTGGCGTTGAGCACTTCGTGTTCGATGCCGTAACGCCGTTTGAGCGCCTCGGAGAGCGCCTCGCTTTTCTCGATGCTGACCGTGCCGACCAGCACCGGACGACCGGCGCAGCAGACCTCGTGAATCTCATCGACAATGGCCATAAACTTTTCCCGCATTGTCTTGTAAATCATATCCTCGCGGTCGTCGCGGACGCAGGGCTTGTTGGTCGGAATCGTCACCACATCCAGCTTGTAAATCTTCATAAACTCCTCGGCTTCAGTGGCCGCCGTGCCGGTCATACCGGCAATCCGCCCGTAGAGCTTGAAGAAGTTTTGCAGCGTAATCGTCGCCAGGGTTTGGGATTCTTCTTTGATCTGAACGCCTTCTTTGGCCTCAACCGCCTGATGCAGGCCGTCGGACCACTGCCTGCCGTGCATCAAACGACCGGTGAACTCATCGACGATGACCACCTTGCCGTCCATCACCACATAGTTCTTCTCGCGTTCAAAGACCAGATGCGCCCGCAGCGCCTGTTCGATCAAATGCGGCCAGTCGGAATTCTGTCCCAGATAGAACGACCCGACGCCGGCAATCTCCTGCGCCGCGGCGATGCCCTTTTCCATCAGGTGCACCGATTTGCGCTCATAATCCACATTATAATACAGCGTCTCTTCTTCGATCTGGTCTTCCGTGCCGCGCAGTTCCTCGGCCAGCCGGCGCCGAGCCTCTTCCAACTGCTTGTGCGTCTTGTCAATCACCGCCTGCGCTTTTTCCATACGGCCGGTGTCTTTGGCACGCTTGGCGTCGGTCAGCTCACCCTGGGCGTTGGCGATGGTTCGCGTATATTCATCGATGGCCTTTTTGAGCTGATCATACGAACTTTGCAGGCTCATCAGCTTGCGCGCCACCGTGTCGGCTTTTTTGTAGCGGGTTACGTCGTCCTGGGCCGGGCCGGAGATAATCAGCGGCGTGCGGGCCTCGTCGATGAGAATCGAGTCCACTTCGTCGATGATGGCATATTCGAGCGGTCCCTGAACCATCTGTTCGGCGGCGATTTTCATATTATCGCGCAGGTAGTCAAAGCCGAATTCGTTGTTGGTCCCGTAGGTGATGTCGCAGGCATACTGCTGTTTGCGTTCGTCGCCGGCGGTGTCCATATCCGCCTGAATCGCGCCGACCGTCAGGCCGAGGGCGTGAAAGATCGGCCCCATCCACTCGGCGTCGCGCTTGGCCAGATAGTCGTTGACCGTCACGATATGCACCCTGCGTCCGGTCAGATGCACCAGGTACGCCGCCAGCGTCGCCACCAGCGTCTTGCCCTCGCCGGTGGCCATCTCGGCGATCTTGCCTTCATACAGCACGTTGCCGCCGACCAACTGCACGTCAAAGTGCCGCATATCCACGTTCCGACGGGCCGCCTCACGCACGACCGCAAACGCTTCAGGCAGGATATCTTCCGGACGCTTGCCCTCGGCAAGGGCCTGCTTGAATTCAGCGGTTTTGGCCTTGAGCTGTTCGTCGCTCAAGGCGCGAACCGGCGATTCAAACTCACCGGCCGCCAGAGCCGTCTGCATATACCCCCGAACCAGCCGCTCATTGCGCGACCCGAATATCTTCAATAGCCAACTGTTTATCCTTGCCGGTTTCATCCTTGCTTCCTGCTTAAATAATCGCAAATGATAACCCAAAATATCAACACTTAATATAGGATACTTTAGTGTACCAGCCATAACCCCAAAATTGAACCTTTTTTTGGCCGTTTTACCACAGCGACGATGTAGTCAGTCCGGAATGTGGTTTAAAATCGATCATTCCGCCGTCTCCTCTTTTCCGCAAGACTAAGTAATTTGGCATCAATACTTTCTGTTGACAGGATGTCTGGAATGTGGGACTGTAAAACATAAGAAATGGGACGTTTATGATCGATACGGTTCGAGAAAAACGAGATCAACTGAAAAGGCTGTGCGAACATTTCGGCGTCAAGCGGCTTGAAGTCTTCGGCTCGGCTGTCCTGACGGCCAAATTCGCCGCCGACAGCGACCTGGATTTTCTGGTTGAGTTTTTGCCGACCACACCGATCCGCCACGCCGACGCCTATTTTGGATTGCTTAGCGCCCTGCGGGAACTATTTGGGCGTCCCATCGACCTGCTCGAAACAAAAGCCATCAAGAACCCGTATCTGTTGAAATCCATCAACCAACAGCGCGTCGAACTCTATGAAGAAGGATATCCCCAAGCTCAATCAGCAGGTCATCGACTTGCTGAATCGATAAATTTTTAGGACAAAAAAAACGGGACGTAAAGAGATACGTCCCGTTATAGAAGGTTTTTTTGATGTGTCAGCGTTACTCTTTCACGCGGGTGACGTATTCACCGGTGCGGGTGTCGATGCGAAGTACTTCGCCGATCTTGACGAACGGCGGGACCTGCACAATCAGGCCGGTTTCCATCGTTGCGGGTTTATACTGGTTGGTGGCGGTAGCGCCTTTGATTTCGGGGGCCGTGTCGGCCACCTCCAGATCGACCGTATTGGGCAGTGAGACGACGACGGGTTTGCCCTCATACATACTGATTTGAATCTGGGTATTGGGCTTGAGGTATTTGGGGCCGTCGCCGAAGGCATCATCGTCAAGCGTAATCTGGTCAAAGCTTTCCAGATCCATAAAATGGTGTTCCGAACCGGAGGAATAGAGATACTCAAAATTTCGCTTTTCAAGATAGGCTTCCTCAATGTTTTCCTCCGCGCGGATTCGTACATCGCGAATACCGCCGTCGATCAGGTTTTTGAACTTGGTCTGATAGACCGCTCCGCCTTTGCCGAGTTTGACATGTTGATAATCCACAATCACATACAGCACACCGTCGATCTTGACGGTCTGCCCCTTTTTCATATCCGACGCTTTCATTGAAGGCTCCAGTGCCAGAAACAGGGTTAATCGTACACCACCACGGGCGGGAAACCGCTTACCCGACCCCAAAAACAAAGAAACTACTATCGCAGAATGCAGGCGGCTTGTCAAGACGGCAGGCAGATAAAGGCACAAAAATCATCACATAGGGACACAACAAGACCCAATATGAACACAATTTAGGCCCGGCCTCAAACATTCGGCTTGCACCCCAAAATTCGCTCATTCCAGTTGAATTCTTGCCAATAGGCCTTACTATGACAAACCTGAAGATGATGCGGAATAATTTTATGGAGTGATATGAGATGGCACAGGTTCCCACACGACAAGAGGCCTTTGCACTGCTGAAGGAATACAACTCCGACCAGAGTCTGATTCGGCACGGCCTGGCCGTCGAAGGCGTGATGCGGTATTTTGCGACAAAATTCGGACAGGATCCGGACAAGTGGGGGATCATCGGATTGATCCACGACCTGGATTATCAGCAGTTTCCCGAACAGCACTGCACCAAAACCGCTGAGATACTGCGCTCGTGCAACTGGCCGGACGACTATATTCGGGCTGTCGTCTCACACGGCTGGGGCATTTGCTCCGACGTCAAGCCGCAGGACACAATGGAAAAGGCGCTCTATGCGATCGATGAGCTGACCGGTCTGATCACAGCCGCGGCTTTGGTCAGACCGTCAAAATCGGTGATGGATCTGGAGCCGAAATCGGTTCGTAAAAAATGGAAAGACAAGGCCTTTGCCGCCGGCGTCCGCAGAGACATCATTCAGCAAGGCGCCGAGATGCTTGGAATGGATCTGAACGACCTGATCGCCGAGGCCATTGCCGGCATGCGTCAGGTCGCCGACGAAATCGGCCTGAAAGGATAATGTTTCGTCGGTGCAGCGCCACATCACAAGCATAGTATCCTGCATCACGTCTCGGCTGCGGAATCATTCGGCAGCACAGTGACGATATATCAACAAAATCCCCCTCTCCTGTCCTCCTTGCTGTACTCTGTCGGCCGAAAATGGTCGGCGCAAACGGGTTTAATCCGTTGTCAGTTCCTGATGCTGCGGCTCGTTTTCCACACGCATAATGACCTCTTCAAACGAGACACACGAATCGGCGATGAGTTTGATGTGGGAATCTTTGCCGACCAGCATCACGCAAAAACGCCCATCGGGAACACGAAACCGACGGCGCAGGCCGTCGCATCCTTCCGGCGGCAGGTTCTCCGAGCCGATCTGACCCTGTTGATCTTCGAAAATCTCGGCAACAACCACATTATGGCCGAGCAAAACGCTGCGGCGGGCGTCCAGAAGGTCCATCTGAATCCGGTAGGTGCGATCCTGCGGCGTCGGTGAAAAAACGTACAGACATGAGCGATCGGGCTGAGCGTCATTGGGGTGGGGTCCTGCGTTTTTCATTGTATTTCTCCACTTAAGGTTGCCACCCTCTCCATTAACAGTACCCTACCACGCCAGACCTCAAAAGTCAACAGAAAAACAGAGAATTTATGGGACGCCGGGCCAGGCTAACCCGAAAACGAAAAGAGATTCGAGCGGTTGACTATCTTGTTCGCAAATGTTTGAACGCAAGGCGCATAAAGAAGACCTCGTCAATGGCGAGGCCCTCAAGAATCCAATGTTCTTGAATCGAAAAATCCACGTATCTAAATTCAAGACTGTTTTTGTCTTTACTGGTTACAGCACCTTCGGAGGAATACGCCCCCGATACCCAACAACAGCAACGTCGCCGGTTCGGGGATATAGACAAGGTTGATGTTCTCTATCGTGGGCGTATAGCCGTCAACATCGATAAGCTGGATGGAAAACGCCGAACCATCGCTCCAAAAACCGGTCAGCATATTTGTGAGTTCATCGTATTCATAGCCTTTGTGGTAAAGCGTGACATACGGCTGGATTTGGCTGTAAACGGTCTGCGAGGTTTTTAGGCGTTGGATTGTGCCACCGCTTAAAGTAGCCGAACCATATGCACCAATATTAATTTCATACACTTCACCACCAGAGAAATCGAGGTGGGCATACGCAGTAATATCAATACGATGAACCCCCCCACTTGGGTACACATCTTGATTATAAGGGGCTGTATTTAGGATAACTGCAATGCCGTTATTGTGTAAATTCAAGTTTCGTCCCCCCCCCTGTCATCAAAAGAGATTGACCGGTGCTTAGGGTTAGGCTACTAAAATCCATCCCATCTGTAATCACATATGTATAGCCAGAAAAGGCGGAACCGGTTAAAACACATG
>OMKS01002070.1_pt1 | contig 17182 bp, 13 predicted proteins | sample 1674721 | NCBI WGS metagenome assembly OMKS01 (sample SAMN06264996, study PRJEB25208) | sediment metagenome | isolation source: hot spring sediment | place: USA: California | collected 2014-09-02
CGAGATCTAGTACGGTCTCGTGGGCTCGGAGATGTGTATAAGAGACAGGTTTTTGCGGGATAACAGCGGAGGTGAGGGGTGGGTTCAGGCTCCAGGCCTGGACGCCCTGCTGGCGGAAATTTCCCGGGAGGTGGCGGGCAAGGTTTACTACAATCTGCGGGAGCGGGACAGGGGGAGTCTCTCTCCCCGGCTGGCGGTGGTGGTGGCGGTCCCCCTCTCCGATCTCAAGCGGGAGAGTGAGTTTGGCCGGGTGCTGGCCGAGTATCTGCTCACCGACCTGGCCGACCGCGGCCTGACCGTGACCGAACTGCGTCTGGGCCGGGAGATTCACATCATCCCCCAGACCGGGGAATTTATACTCTCCCGGAATATCGGCGAGCTGGCCAGTAATCTGCAGGAGCTTGACTACGTGGTGGTCAGCACCTATTCCAACACCCGCCGCACCCTGATGGTGCATGGCCGTCTGGTGGACCCCAAAAACGGGCGGATCCAAAGCAGCTGGCGCCACACCTTGCCGTTGAACCGGGAGCTGCTGGGGCTTTTCCAGGAAGCGGAGGGTCCGTTTACCATCTCGGTGCGGGGCATTCTTTAAGGCCCCGGGTGGCGGGTCGGGCGCAATGGAAGGTTTGGGGAATTCAAGAGAGGGCGGGGGCTGGAGAAGATGAAAAAGAACGGTTTGGCCGCAAGAAGTTTGCCGATGGTGGTGCTGTTGCTGCTGGCGCTGGGGGGTTGGGGGCAGGCGCCGGCCTTTTCCCGGGAGGTTGTCCCGCCCGCGGCCGAGCCCCCCGCCGGCTACAGCTCATTATCCGAGCTGGTGGTAATGCTGGGTCGGGATGCCGCCGGCCAGTTCAGCAGTTTTTTCGACCCCGGCCCGGTGCGGGTGGAACCTTTCCCGGTACTGGGCGAGTTCCCTTCCCGGCGGATAAGCGTACTGGGGGCCACCCTGGCCGACCAGATGGTGGCGACCATCAACTCCATCCCGGGGAGCGAACCTGGGGAAGAGCCGATGGGGGAGCAGGTGCTGCGGGGTGTGATCCAGGAGATTGACGGTTACCTGCGGGTCCATCTCAGCGGCCGGAACGGCCGGGGCGAATGGCGCTCCTATGTGGCCAACGTCGAGATGTCGGCGGCCGTTTACCGGGCCATGCACACCTACGTTTCCTATGAGCGTTGATCAATAAGGACGCCGATCACGGCGTTCGGTGACCCAGGCGGATACGGATCATGGCGGAAGAAAAAGAGAAAAACGGTTTGGGCGATATCGACGACTGGCTGGCCGATCTGGATGATGAGCCCAAGGGCGAGCCCGCGGACGCGGCCTCCAGCGCCGATTTTGACGGCGGCGGTGAACTGGACCAGTCCGATATCGACCAGCTGCTGGGGGGCGTGGGGGAGGAGGAGCCGGGTCCAGCCGAGGATCAATCGTCGGTGGAGCTGGATCAGTCCGATATCGACTCCCTCTTCAACGAAGAGCCCCAGGTGGCTGCCGAGGCGCGGCAAAGTGGGACGAAGCCGGAATCGGAGCCGGAGGTGGCTGTTGCCGCCGCCGAGGATAGCGGCGCCGATGACGACTTTGTCGGCCTTGATCAGGACGAGCTGGATGAGTTGCTGGATGATGAAAAGGTCGAGCCCGCCCCGGCGGCGCCAAAGGCGCCTGAGGCGGCTCCGGCTCCGGCGGCTTCGGCCGCCAAAGCGGAAAGCAAGGATGAGTACGGTTTTGACGGTGACGATTTCGATATCGACGGCTTCGATTTCGAGGATTCCATCCCCGATATTCCCGATGAAAGCATCCTGACCGCCGCCCAGGAGAAAAAGGGTCCGACCAAGCCGGTCGATGACGGCGATATTTTTGCCGACGTACCCGAGGCCCCCACGGCCCCCTCGGCGGAGGCCAAAGGGCCGGCGGCGACCGAGGGGCAGCGGGAGCGCAAATCGTTCCTGGCCTTTCTCCCCCCCTCTCTTTCCTCCCTGCCCGCCAAGGTCAACCGGAGCACGCTGGGGGCGGGGATCTTTTCCCTGCTGCTGCTGATTGGCGGCTTTTACTATCTGCTCGGCCGTCAGCCCACGCCCGAACCGGCCATTCCGCCCCCGGTGCGGGAGCAGATGGTCCAGGCCCTGGAACCGGAACCAGCGGAGACCATGGTTCCCCCGGTGGCCCGGGATGACCGCTATCGGATGGAGGAGCAGGAGAGCGCCGTTGCCATGCAGCTGGTCGGCCGCTCCGCCGATGGCGGCCCCCTGGCTTACGAGATTGTCACTCCGCCCCGTTACGGCCGGCTCTCCGGCGAGCCCCCTTTGGTGACCTATCTGCCCAACCAGGATTTCCCCGGGGAGGACAGTTTCGTTTACCGGGTCAGCGACGGGTTGCTGGTCAGCGAGCCAGCCCGGATCGAGATCGTGGGCCGGCGGGTGCGGGAGGAAGTCGCGGAGCCTCCGGTCGTGCTGGCGGAAGTGGAGGAGGTGTTGAATCTGGCCCCGGCCTACCCCTGGGTGCGGGCCCGGGATCTGAGCCTCGCGACATCCAGCACCGAACCGCTGCTGATCGACTGGGCCGAGATCTGGCACCGGGAAAACGGCACCCCCTTCTCCCCCCGGATCAGGGTGGAGATTATGGGGGCCGACCGGTTGACCGGTAGTCTGGTGGCGCTGGGCTCCGCTGCCCATCGTTACCAGCCCGACCCCTATTTTGCCGGGCAGGAGAGTCTGCGCTATCGCTTTAACCTCGCCGGCGTTCGTTCCAAGCCCCGTCGGCTCACCCTGGAGGTGGCGGAGGGCAGTCCGGCGCCCAGCCTGCGCCTGCGACCCCTGGCCGCCAGCTATCCGGTGGGAGAGACGGTGCTGCTGGACGCCGGCGAGACCCTGGCCTTTCGCCCCCAGGAGCTGCGCTTTGAGTGGGAGCAGTTGAGCGGAACCACGGTCCTGCTGGAGCCCTTGGCCGCCAACGCCGCGGTGGTGCGCTTTGTCGCCCCTTCCGCCTTCAGCACCGTGGCCGACCCCAAGGTGGTGCTGCGGGTGACCGCCATCGATCCCAACGGACAGCGCGATTCGCAGATCGTGGAGATCGCCACCGCTTCCCGCCGGCACGGGGCCCTCTGGTCGCGCGGTGGCGGCGGGGGCCATGGTTCCTCCGGCCCCCTTTACGGACTTTAGGCCAGAGACGCCTTCAGGTCGCTGATCGCCCGGGCGTAATCATCGCGGCCGAAAATCGCCGAGCCGGCCACGAAAATATCGGCCCCCGCCTCCCGGATCGCCCGGATGGTGTCGGGGGCCACCCCCCCGTCCACCTCGATTTCGGTATTCAGGCCCCGCGCTTCGATCATCCCCCTCAACTCCCGGATCTTTTGCAGGGCCGAAGGGATGAATGACTGGCCGCCGAAGCCGGGGTTGACACTCATCAGCATCACCAGGTCGATCTCCGCCAGCAGGTAATCCAGGGTGGTCAGCGGGGTGGCCGGGTTGAGCACCAGCCCGGCCCGCTTGCCCAGGTCTTTGATCTGATGGACGGTGCGGTGCAGATGGTAGCCGGTTTCGACATGAACCGTGATCCAGTCGGCCCCGGCCCGGGCGAAGGCCTCCACGTAACGCTCGGGATTTTCCACCATCAGATGGACATCCAGGGGCAGGTCGGTGACCCTGCGGACCGCGTCCACCACCAGGGGACCGATGGTGATATTGGGCACGAAATGGCCATCCATAACATCGACATGGATGATGTCGGCCCCCGCGGCGGCCACCGCCCTGACCTCTTCCCCCAGGCGGGAAAAGTCGGCGGAGAGGATTGAGGGGGCGAACTGCGGTGGTTTCCGGTTGGTTGGCTGGGACATTGTCGTTCTTCCTTTATTGTTCGGTGGCCGGTTGATCCGATTCCCCGGCGCTCTTTTCTTCAGCCGGCCCCTGCTCTTGCTCGGCGCCGGAATTGCCCACGGTAATCATGACATAGCGTTCCGGCTGCAGATAGCGCCGCGCCGCCGCCTGCACCTGTTCGGGGGTGACCGCCTCCAGGTAGGTCTGGTAGCGCCGGGCGAAATCAAGCCCCAGGCCGTAGGTTTCGTTGAGGGCCATCTCCATGGCCCGGGCGCCGTTGCTCTGCAGGCCCAGGCGGTAGTTGCCCACCAGGACGTTGCGGGCCCGGGCCAGCTCTTCGGGGCTGATCGGTTCGTTGCGGACCCGGTACAGCTGGCCCCAGATCTCGGTGATCGCCTCATCCCGGCGTTGGGGACTGGTGCCGATATAGATGCCGAAGGCCCCCGTATCGGTCCCCAGCAGGGAGAAGGAGGAGAGGCTGTAGGCCAGGCTGCGCCGATCACGCAGTTCGGTGAACAGCCGCCCGCTCTGGCCGGAGAGGACCTGATCCAGGATCTCCAGGGGATAGCGGTCGGGATTATCCAGGGTGGTGCCCAGAAAACCGAGGACGACATGGACCTGCTCCCGGTCGCGGCTGAGGTTGATGATCTCTGGCCGGGCCGGCGGTTCCGGGGGCAGCAGGGTTTCCCGCACCGGTCCCGCCTCCGATGCCGGGGCTTGCCAGTGGCCGAACAGTTGCTCCACCTGGAGGCGCACCCCTTCGGCGTCCACGTCGCCCACCACCGCCAGGACCAGCTTGTCGGGTCGGGCGTGCTGCCGGTAGATCTCCTGCAGGGTGCCCAGCCGCAGCCCCTTCAGGGAGGCGGCGTTGCCCTGGGTGTTCAAGGCGTAGGGATGGCCGCGGAACAGGGCCCGGTTGAATTCGCGAAAGCCCACCGCCGGCAGGGAATCTTCCTGGCGGCGCAGTTCGGCCAGCAGTTCGGCCCGAATCTTTTCCGCCTCCTCCGGGTCGAAGGCCGGCTCCAGCAGGACGTCCCGGAGCAGGATCAGGCCCTGGTCGAAGAAGCGGGCCAGGAAATCGCCCTTGACCCCGAAGGTGTTGCGGCCATTGAATCCTTCAATCTCGCCGGCCAGGTCGGCCACGGCCCGGGCCATCTGACGGGCGTCCAGCTCTCCGGCCCCCCGGGGCAGCAGTTCGGCCAGAAAGGCAAAAGCACCGTTGGTCAGCGGGGTTTCCCCGTGCAGGCCGCCGGGAAACACCGCCCGGATCGCCACCGTCGGTACCTCCCGCTGCTCCCGGACCAGCAGGGTAATGCCGTTGTCCAGTTGAAAACGGTGGGTATGGGGGGGCAGGGTCAGATCCCGGCCCTCTTGGGGGGCGTTTTGGCGAGCAGCGGCCGCCGCGGCGGTGATGATAGCCCCCACCTCCGCCTGGTTCAGTTCGATCCGGGAATCCCGGGGGGCCAGCAGGCCGGCGGTTAGGCGGTTTTCCTGGAAATAGGCGGCGGCCACCCGCTGGATGTCGGCGGCCTCCACGGCCCGGAGCCTCTCCAGGTAGTCATGCTCGCGGGGGTCGCCGGTGAGCAGTTCAAAGGAGCCCATCACCCGGGCCATCCCCTCGGCCCGCTCCAGATTGAAGACGAAATCCGCCTCCAGGTTGCGGCGGGCCCGCTCCAGCTCCTCTTCACCCACCGGGAAATGGCGCAGGGTGAAGAGGGAGCTCAGGATCTCCCGGAGGACCTCCGGGGCCTTGGCCGCGTCCAGGGTGGCCCCGACCTGGAACAGGCCGGGATCGCGGGAGCTGAACAGGGAACTGTTGATCCGGTAAACCAGGCCCAGCTCGTGGCGCAGCCGTTCGTTGAGCCGGGAGGCCTCGCCCTGGCCCAGGATCTGGGCCAGCACGCTCAAGGCGGCGCTGTCGGGATGCTTGAAGGCGGGAACGGGAAAGGCCAGGGCCAGATGGGTCTGATTGATCTCCTGCTCCTCCAGGAAAAAACGGTGCTGCTCGGGGAGCGGTTCCTGGGGCAGGTCTTCCTCGGCCGGTTGCGGTCGGGGGGGCAGGTCGCCGAAGAGCCGGCGGCTGTGGGTCAGAACTTCGGCTGCCTTAAGATCGCCCACTACCACGATGGTGAAATTTTCCGGGCGATAGTGGCGCTCCATATAGGCCAGGATATCGTCGCGGCTGATAGCCGCCACGCTCTCCTGGGTGCCGCTGATGGGCAGCCGGTAGGGGTGGGTGGTATAGGCCTGGGCCATCATCTCCTGAAAAAGGTAAATCTCAGGGCGGTCCCGCCGCATTCTGATCTCCTCGAAGATCACCGGTTTTTCCCGCTCCAGCTCCTGGGGGTCGAAGAGCGAGTTGAGCACCGCGTCGGCCAGTACCTCCATGGCCGCCGCCCAATGGCGGGCGTCCAGGGTGGCGTGATAGACGGTGTGCTCGAAACTGGTATAGGCGTTGATCCGCCCCCCCAGGGCCTCGATGGCTCCGGCCACCTCACCGGGTCCGCGCCGGGCGGTGCCCTTGAAGATCATATGCTCGATCAGGTGGGTGATCCCGGCCTCGTGGGGAGCTTCGAAAACGCTGCCCGCCTTCACCCAGATCTGGACGGTGGCCACCCCGGTGTCCGGGGTTTCCCGAGTAATCACGGTCAGGCCGTTGGCAAGTTTTTCCTTGTAGAGATGGGGGGCCAGCTGGCTGGCGCTGCTGTCGCTGTTTGTCATGGTAAAGGCCAGGGTTGCGGTTAAAAGGAAGAGGGTAAGGCGCAAGCGCCAGCAAAGTCGCGGTAGCATAATCAGGATCTCCGTCGCAGGGCAAACCAGAGGGTCAGGCCGGTCAGAACCATCAGGGCGCTCAGGGCCTGGCCCATGGAGAAAAAATTGAGGAAGAGGCCGAGGTGGGCGTCGGGTTCCCGGAAAAATTCCACGATGAAGCGCATGGTTCCATAACCCATCAGAAAAAGGGCGGCCAGACTGCCCGCCGGCCAGTTATGCCGCCAGTAGCGGCCCAGGGCCAGCCACATGACGACAAAAAGCACCAATCCTTCCAGGAAGCTCTCGTAGAGCTGGGAGGGGTGGCGGGGCAGGGGGCCGCCGTCGGGGAAGATCATGGCCCAGGGCACCTGGGTGACCCGGCCGTAGAGTTCACCGTTGATGAAGTTGCCCAACCGGCCCAGGCCCAGGCCGATGGGGGCGGCCACCATATAAGCGTCGGCGGTGCGGAGAAAGGGCAGGCCGCTGTAGCGGCAGAAGAGCCAGCCCCCGAAGAGCAGGCCGAGCAGGCCGCCATGGAAGGACATCCCTCCCTGCCAGGTGGCGAAAATCTCCAAGGGATGCTCAAGGTAATAGGTAAAGTGGTAAAAAAGCACGTAACCCAGGCGGCTGCCGATGATCAGGCCGGCGATCAGCACCAGGTTGAGATTGTCGAAGTTGCGCTCCAGGCCGGGGTGGGGGTAGCGCCGGAACTGATACCGGACCAGAAAATAGGCGGCGATGAAGCCCAGGACATACATCATTCCATACCAGCGCACGGCCAAGGGGCCCAGCTGGAAAATGATCGGGTCGATTTCGGGGTAGGGGAGCATGGTTGTTTTTATCACTGGCTGTGATTAACGCGCGGGGTTTGCTCTCTTGGGTGGACGAAGGCTTGTCAAGAGCCGCCGTCGTCGGTATGATGACCGTTTAATCCTTCCATTTGTACCTGGTTTTAGCCGGAAAAACAATGCTAATCCGCCTGGTCGCGCTCAACGCCCGCTTTGTCCACTCCGCGCCCGCCCTCTTTTATCTGCGGCAAGCGCTGGCCGCGCGCTTGCCCGCCGCCCGGCTGGAGATGCTCCAGCTAACCATCAACGACCCCTACTATGAAACCCTGTTGCGGCTGCTGGAGGGGAATCCCGCCGCCCTGCTCTTTTCGGTTTACGTCTGGAATGCCGACTTTACCCGGCGACTGTTGCTCGACCTGGCCCAGGTGCGGCCCGGATTGCCGGTGGTGGTGGGGGGACCCCAGGCTCCCCACCTGGATCTGCCGGCCCGGCCCGGCTTCAGTGTGGCGCGGGGGCCGGTGGAGGGGTTGCCCCCTGAGTTTTACGCCGATCTGGCGGCGGGGCGTCCGGCCCCCGGGTACCAGGCCGACCCCCAGGCCCCCTTCGCCATGCCCTACCGGCGGGAGGATTGCGGCGAGGGTCTCAAAAACCGCCATATCTACTACGAATCCTCCCGGGGGTGCCCCTTCAGTTGCTCTTACTGCCTCTCCGCGGTCCAACGGGGGGTCACCGCCCTGCCTTTAGCCCAGGTTTTTCGGGAACTGGAGCTGCTTCTCAGCTGTCACCCGCCGGTGATTCGCTTTGTCGATCGCACCTTCAACGCCCCCCCCGAGCGGGCCCTGGCGATCTGGCGTTTTTTGGCGGCCAACAGTGCCGAGGCCGTTGCCGCCGGCCATCCCGCCACCCTCTTCCATTTCGAGATCGCCCCCGACCTTTTCAGCGAAGAGACCCTGGCCTGGCTGGCCACGGTGCCACCGGGTCTTTTTCAGTTTGAGATCGGCCTCCAGTCCTTCAACCCGGCCAGCCTGGCGGCGGTCAACCGCAACCCGGACCTGGAGCGGGCTGAAAGCGCCATCGCTCGCCTGCGGGCCGCCGGCAATATCCATCTCCATCTGGACCTGATTCTGGGGTTGCCCTTCGAGGAGCGAGCCACCTATCTGCAATCCCTTAACCGGATTCTGGCCCTCAGGCCCCAGCAGTTGCAGCTGGGGTTACTGAAGGTGCTGCCCGACACTCCCCTGGCCCGGCAACGGGAGGAGTTCGGATTGCGTTGCTGCCAGGCCCCCCCCTATTCGGTGCTGGCCAACCGCTGGCTGAATCAGGAGCAGCTGGCCGAGCTCTACCGGTTGGGCGAGGTGATCGAGGCCTTCTACAACCCCCGCTATTTTCAGGCCACTCTGACCTATCTTCTGAACCGGGAGCCCGATCCGGCCGCTTTTTTTCTGGAACTGGCCGCCTTTTGCCAAGGCCATCATTTTTTTGAGCGGGCCAGGACCCAGGAGCTGTTAAGTGAGCTGCTGGAACGTTGTTGCGAATCCCGGTCCGACGTCGGGCTGCTCAAAGAGCTGCAGCGCTTTGACTGGCTGGCCTGCGGTCACCGCCGCCTGCCTTCCCATCTGTTGCCGCCGGCCGCTTCCGAGGAGGGATCGGCGCCGGATGATGGCGGGGTTGCCTGGTTGAAAAAAGCCCAGGATCGGCTCTGGCGCCGGTTGCCGGACAACTTTCCCCCCTATTTCAACTCGCGGACCCGGAGCGCCTTTTTCAAGCGTGGAGTATTCTCCTTTTTTTCCGCCGCCGCCCTCAAGGAGCTGAAGCCGGAAGCGGGAGAGCGGAAGGGGATTATCGTTTTTTTACCCACCAGGGCCGCCGGACTCAATCCCCGCCAGGAGACGGCGTTTTTCCCCGATCAGCCATGAGCTTGCCGGCTGCGATCGATTGCCGCGGACGGGCCGGTTCGGGAGCGTGCCGTCGATACTAAAAAAAGTGGACAAAAGTAAAAGAGATATTAAGGTAGTGATCCACTCCGTGGATATAATCATTCGTATTATCAATCCGCCGACTGTAACGAAGAGATGATGACGAAACAGGAAAAAATTCGGGTGGCCCTGCTGGCCGGCGGCCGTTCCGGCGAGCGGGAGGTTTCCCTGGCGGGGGCGGCGGAAGTGGAAAAGGCGCTGGATCTAACCCGTTATCAGGTTCGCCGCTATGATCCGGCCACCGATCTGGCCCGGCTGGCCGCCGACGCCGCTCCGGGGCCGGATGGTTGCCCGGGGATCGATGTCGCCTTTATCCTGCTCCACGGCCCCCTGGGCGAGGATGGCACGGTACAGGGTTTTCTCGATCTGCTGGAGATTCCCTACCAGGGCAGCGGCGTGCTGGGCAGCGCCCTGGCCATGGATAAGGATCTGGCCAAGCAGCTCTATCGGCTGGCCGGGTTGCGGGTGCCGGCCTGGGAGATGGCGGTGGCGGCCGATCGGGATGATCCCCGGCGGTTGCTGGCCCGGTTGCCCCTCCCCGTGGTGGTTAAGCCGGTTCGCCAGGGTTCCAGCCTGGGGATGAGCATCGTCGATCGGGAGGAGGAGTTGGTGCCGGCCCTGGAGCGGGCTTTCGCCTTCGATGACCAGGTGATGGTTGAGCAGTTTATCCGCGGCCGGGAGCTGACCGGCGGGGTGCTGGGCAACCGGGAGCTGACCGCCCTGCCCATTGTGGAGATTATTCCCAACAAAACCTTCCGTTTTTTCGACTACCAAGCCAAATATCAGCCCGGGGCCAGCCGGGAGATCTGCCCGGCCGAGCTGCCGCCGGAGATCGCCGCCGAGGCCCGGCGCTGCGCCTGCCTGGCCCACCGCGCCCTGCGCCTGCGGGGTTACAGTCGCACCGACATGATCCTGGCCGCCGACGGCCTCTATATCCTGGAAACCAACACCATCCCGGGGATGACCCCCACCAGCCTGCTGCCCCAGGCGGCCGCCGCTGCCGGTCTTGGCTTCGGCGCCCTGCTGGATCGTCTGCTGGAGTTGGCCCTCGAAAAGCGCTCAGAAGGAGGGTAATCTTGGCCCATAAAGTCCCTGAGCCGCTGCTGATTGTCGAGGATGACCCGGTCTGCCGCAGAATTCTCTCCACCGTGGCCGAAGAGGAGGGCTACCAGGCCCTCACCTGCCCCGATGGGGAGTGCGGCTGGGAGGCTTTTCAGTGCCATCAGCCCCGGATCGTGGTGCTGGACTGGATCATGAAGGGGACGGACGGGGTCAGTCTGGCCCGCAAGATCCGGGCCAGCGAGAGCGGTCGCTACGTCACCATCCTGATGGTGACCATCAAGGATCGGCCCCAGGATATTGAAGAGGCCCTCAGGGCGGGGGTTACCTATTACCTGGTCAAGCCGGTGATGCGGGAGCTCTTCCGGGCCTGGCTGGTGGCGGCCCGGGAGATTGGCGAGGATATGCGCCAGTTGCGGCAGCATCACCAGGCCGAGGAGAAACACCGCCAGGAGCTGGAGGCCCTGAACGCCCAGCTGGAAAGCGCCATCGCCCAGGCCAACGAAATGGCCGCCGAGGCTTCCCTGGCCTATATCGAGATCAACCAGATTTTCCGGACCGTGGCCGGTGGTATTTTTCTGATCGACACCAACTTCAAGATCCTGCGCTACAACGAGGCCCTGCTGCGGATGGCCGGGGTGACGGCGGCCCAGGCCGAGGGGGCCAAGTGCCATGATATCTTTCCCTCCGCGCTCTGCGGCACGCCAGATTGCCCGCTGCGGCAGATCAAGCAGGGGGCGGAGCAGGTGGAAAACGAGATAGAATTTGCCGGCCCCGACGGCCCCGCCTTCTACCACGTCCTGGCCACCCCTTTTTGGGGGCCGGCCGGCGATCTGGTGGGGATCGTCGAGCACATCGCCGATGTCACCAGCCGGGTTCTGGCCGAGAAGGCCCTCCAGGAAAGCGAGCAGTGCTACAAGGAGCTGAGCATCGTCGACGAGCTGACCGGGCTGTTCAACAAACGCTATTTCAATCAGCACCTGGGGTTGGAGGTGGAGCGAGCCCGCCGCTACGGCCAGACCCTCTCCCTGTTGATCATGGATATCGACAACTTCAAGCACTTTAACGACACCTACGGCCATCCGGCCGGCGACCGGGTTTTGGCGGTCATGGGGGCGATGCTGCGCGATTCGTTGCGGCTTAATGATCTGGCCTGCCGCTTCGGGGGGGAGGAGTTCGTGGTGATCCTGCCCGAGACCGACGGCGAGAGCGCCCTGCGGTTGGCCGACCGCCTGCGGGAACGGTTCGCCACCCTGGGGTTTCAGCCCCGGGATGATGGCCTGGTGGTGCGCAAGACCATGAGCGTCGGGGTGGCCCAGTTTGAGACCGATGAAAGCCCCGAGGCCCTCTTGGAACGGGCCGATCAAAATCTCTACCAGGCCAAGGAGGCGGGCCGCGATCGCTGTATCTTCAAGTAAGCCGGGAGTTGAAGTAGGGCTTGAGGGCTTCGGGCAGGCGGATGGTGCCGTCGGCCTGCTGGTGGTTCTCGTAGATGGCGGCCAGGCAGCGGCCCACCGCCAGGCCGCTGCCGTTTAGGGTATGGACCAGGGCGCTTTTCTTCTCCCCGGCCGGGCGGTAGCGAATGCCGCCCCGGCGGGCCTGGAACTCCCCGAAGTTACTGCATGAAGAGATCTCCCGGTAGCAGTTCTGGGCCGGCATCCACACCTCGATATCATAGGTCTTGCGGGCGGAAAAGCCCAAATCCCCGCTGCACAGGGTCACCACCCGGTAGGGCAGCTCCAGGAGCTGCAGCACCCTTTCGGCATCGGCCAGCAGCTTCTCCAGCTCCTGGTCGGAGTTCTCCGGGGTGGTGAACTTGACCAGCTCCACCTTGTCGAACTGGTGCTGGCGGATCAGCCCCTTGGTGTCCCGGCCGTAGGAGCCGGCCTCGGAGCGGAAACAGGGGGTGTAGGCGCAGTAGTGGATCGGCAGCTCATGCTCGGCTATGGTTTCGTCGCGGTGGATGTTGGTCACCGGCACCTCGGCGGTGGGGATCAGCCAGAGATCGGCCCCCTCCACCCGGAAGAGGTCGGCGGCGAACTTGGGCAACTGGCCGGTGGCGGTCATGCTGGCCGAGTTGACCAGAAAGGGGGGCAGCACCTCGCGGTAACCGTGCTTTTCGGTGTGGAGATCGAGCATGAAGTTGATCAGGGCGCGCTCCAGGCGGGCGGCAAAGCCGGTCAGCAGGGCGAAGCGAGCCCCGGAGAGTTTGGCGGCCCGGTTGAAATCGATGGTGCCGTCGGCTTCCCCCAGCTCCCAGTGGGCCTTGGGGGTGAAATCGAATTGGGGCGGCTTGCCCCAGCGGCGGTACTCCACGTTGGCACTTTCATCACTACCCACCGGGACCGAATCGTGGCAGAGGTTGGGGGTGCTCATCACAATCTCCTCCAACCGGGCGTCGATCCCGCCCAACTGTTGCTCCAGCTCCTTGAGCCGCTCCGCCAGTTGCCGGTTCTCCTCCATTTTGGCGGCGGCCTCCGCCTCCCGGCCCGCCTTTTTCAGCTCTCCCACCTCCCGGGAGTCGCTCTTGCGGCGGTTGCGCCCCGCCTCCAGTTCCGCCAGAATCTCCCGCCGGAGCTGATCCAGCTCGGGAAACTGCTCCAGGGCGGAGGTGTCGTGGTTGCGCAGGGCGCACTTCTCTTTAACCAGGGCGAAATTTTCCCGAATAAATCGTAGCTCAAGCATGGCCGATGCTCCTCTTGGGGTTTGGGCGAATGAGTTGAAGTTTGTAGCACGGCCGGGAGGATAAATCAAGAACGACGCCACCGGCCCTGGGCCTGGGGGACGGGGATCAAGCTGATCAGTTCTCCAGGCTTAAGGGCGCGGCGATGGGCCGGGATCAGCATCACTCCGTTGAGGGCTTCTCCCGGTCGGGGCGAACGTACCGTCAGTCGCTCGCCCGCGGGGATCAGCACCGCCTCCTTCAGGTGGATTACCCCCTGGTGGCGAACTTGCAAGGGGTGGAGCAGCCGGGCCCGGAGCAGCCCGGAGCGGGGGTGGCGATCACCCTGGAGCCGGCGCAGGGCCGGGGCGATCAGGAGATGGAAGAGAAGATGGACGGCGGGAGGGGGGCCCGGCAGGCCGAAAAAGAGGGTTTCGCCCAGCAGGGCCGCCATGGTGGCTTTGCCGGGCCGGACCTTGATCTCCCGATAGAGTACGGGGGCTCGCAGCTTCTCCAGCACCCGCCCCACCAGATCGTATTTGCCCGGCCCCATGCCGCCGGTGGAGATGATGGCGTCCAGTCCTTGCTCCCGGTGGGCGTTCAGCGCCGCGGCGATCTTGCGGCCATCGTCCGGGATCGTGCCCATATCCACCGGCTCGGCGCCGCAGCGGCGAATCAGGCCGGCCAGGAGAAAACGGTTGCCGCCGATGAGGTTGCCGGGAGCGGGATTTTCGCCGGTATCAACCAGCAGTTCACTGCCGGTGCAGAGCAGTCCCACCCGGGGCCGGACAAAAACCTCGATCTCGCTGACCCCGGCGGTGGCCAGCCGGGGCAGATGGTCGGGCTCGATTCGGCGGCCGGCGGGAACAATGACCTGGTTGCGGCGCAGGTCGGTGCCCACCGGTCGGATATGGCTGCCGGGACGGCAGGGCGTTGCCAGCTCGATTTGCCGTTGGCCCTCACGGCTGACCTCCTCGAAAGGGATCACGCTGTCGGTGCCCGGCGGCACCATGCCGCCGGTCATGATTCGGTAGGTGCCGCCCTGGCCCAGGGGCTCAATCCGTTCCTGGGGGCCGGCGGCAATCTCCCCCCGGATATCCAGGCTTACCTTATGGTTGGGAGTCGCGGCCCCGGTGTCGGCGGCCCGCAGGGCGTAGCCGTCCCGGCAAGCCTGGGGAAAGGAGGGAACGGCCAGGCGGGCGCGCACCGCCGCCGTTGGAATCCGGTCCAGAACTTCGGCCAGGGGCAGGAGTTCGCCGGGACCCGGTCGGGTCTGGGCCAGGATCAGCCGCTGGGCCTGTTCCAGGGTGGGGTTGAGCCGTTGATCCTGGAGGGCTTCCAACTCCTGGGTGAAGTTGATATTGATGAAGGGGCGGAGGGTTTGGGAACCCAATCCCAGTTCGGCGGCATTCAACTCCCGGACCCGCAGACGGGTCAGCAGATCGGAGATCCGCTTTTCCCCCCGGGCCAAGGAGGCAGTTACCTGCGGCAGAATTCGACGGTGATATAGAGCGTGCAGGGGTTCCCGCTGCCCGCCCGGGGCCGGCAGCACCACGTCCCAGTCGTCGGCTTTGGCGCAGAGGCGGCGAATCAGTGCGGGGTCGAGCAGGGGCATGTCGCAGGCGGTGATAAAGGCCCATGGGGTCTCGATGGTGGCGCAGGCGGCCTCGATCCCGGCCAGGGGACCGGCTCCGCGAGTCAGGTCGCCGGTCATGGGCCAACCAAGAAAGGCGTACTCCTCCGGGGAGTTGGTGACCAGCAGCCGCCGGTCAAACAGCCCGCTCAAGACCCTGGCCACATGTTCGATCAGGGGGCGGCCCCGATAGAGGGCCAGGGCCTTGTTGCTGCCGAAACGGCTGCTGCGGCCGCCGGCCAGGATCACCCCTGTTGCCGCCGGGTCACCCATGGTCCGGTCGGTTGTTGACGCTGATGCTGACAGTTTGAGGATCCTCGCAGCCCCGCAGGCTGGCGATCATCCCCAGGATGCCCCGCTGCAGGAGGTCGGCGGCGAAGCGGTTCAAAGAGATTGGGTTGCCGTCGACCGTCAGGGTGATGGTGGCCGGCGCCTTCGCCATGGGCAGCTTGACTGGGGCCAGAAAGCGCTGTTTGAGGAGATCGACGATGGCCTCCACCTGATCGGGGCCGAAACAGGGCAGGTCGCCGCCCAAGGGGGTATCGGAAACCATGGCGATCCAGGAATCATCGCGCCCGGCCAGGGGTTCGGGGTGGATCTCTCGCCGGTAAACTTCGATCTTGGGCAGGGACGTGTGTTTGTAGCCCTCGGTCAGGACCAGGTCCAGCTCGCCGAAATAGCGGGCCACCAGTTCGTCGACCCCCAGATCGTGGTCGGTATCCTTGATCAGGCCGATGCCGGTGGGGGAGGAGAGCGCCACGGTATGGGCCCCGGCCTGTTTGTGTCGCCAGGTATCCTTGCCGGGGATGTCCATGGCGAACTCGTGGACATGGTGCTTGATGGTTCCGACCCGGTAGCCCCGGCGGCTCAGTTCCGGCAGCAGCTTCTCCAGCAGGGTTGTTTTGCCGCAGTCGGGCTTGCCGACCAGGGCGATGACGGGGGGGGCCATCTCAACCCGGCGGCCAGCTCAGCGGCCGGCCTCCCAAAACATGCAGGTGGAGGTGGAAAACGGTCTGGCCGGCCTCCGCCCCGTTGTTCATCACCAGGCGGCAGTCGGCGTTTCCGTTTTCCCGGGCCAGTTCGGCCCCCTTGCGGACCAGGGCGCCGATGATCTTCTCATCCTCCGGGGCCAGGGCGCCGGGGCCGCTGATATGTTTCTTGGGAATGACCAGGAAGTGCTGGGGCGCCTGGGGGGCGATATCGCGGAAGGCCAGAATCTGGTCATCTTCGTAGAGTTTGTCGGCGGGGATTTCACCCCTGATAATTTTGCAGAACAGGCAGTTGTCGGCCATGAACTCCTCCTTGCCGGGCTGGGGTTGGTCAAGTTGAGCAGTTGCCGGAGAATACCGGGAGCGGGCCGGAGGTGTCAAGCCGTAAACCGGGTCCGGAAAAGTGGACTCGTTTTTCGACGCCGCCTCGGTTAGAGTAAAGAAATTTATTGATTCACTAGTGTCCGGTTAGGGTCGCTACGTTGCTTAGCAAGCATTTAATAATTCGTCAAAAAACTATTATCATGCAAGAAATCGACTTGAATTTTACCAATCACCCCCGGCATTCTCACGGCACCACTTTAAAGGAGGGTGCCCATGTATACCGGAAAGCTGGTTTTCTCCCAGGTGATGGATTTCCTGCCGTTGCCTGTTTTTCGCAATTGCGTGGCCAAATACCGAGGCCATCACAAAGTCAGAAAATTTTCCTGCCTCGACCAATATTACTGCATGGCCTTTGCCCAAATCACTTACCGGGAGAGCCTACGGGACATCGAGGCCTGCCTACGTTCCCAGAGCAGCAAACTCTACCACATGGGCATTCGCGGCAGAGTCAGCCGCTCAACCATGGCCGATGCCAACGAGCAGCGGGATTGGCGCATTTATGCCGAACTGGCCCACTCCCTGATTGTTACGGCCCGCGAGCTGTATCAGGCCGAGACTTTTCTGACCGACTTGAACGAGACCGCCTACGCCCTCGATTCGTCAACCATCGATCTCTGCCTGTCCCTGTTCCCGTGGGCTGCTTTTCGCAAAACCAAAGCAGCCGTCAAATTACATACTTTGCTCGACCTACGGGGCAACCTGCCAGCCTTTATCCATATTTCAGACGGCAAGCTGCACGATGTCAACGTTCTCGATCTTCTGCCGCTGGAGCCTGGCGCATTTTACATCATGGATCGGGCCTATCTGGATTTCGCCAGGCTCTACCACATGGGCAAGATGGGTGCCTTTTTCGTAACCAGGGCCAAATCGAACACCAAATTCGATCGCCGCTATTCGCATCCGGTGGACCGCACAACCGGCGTAATCTGCGACCAGACCATTATCTTGACGGGGGTCAGATCACGCCACGACTACCCCGAAAAGCTGCGGCGGATCAAATTCCACGATCCCGACACCGGCAACACCTTGGATTTCTTGACCAACAATTTCGCTTTGCCGGCAACGACCATAGCCGATTTGTACCGTTGTCGCTGGCAAGTGGAGCTGTTCTTCAAGTGGATCAAGCAACACCTCAG
>OMKS01002071.1_pt1 | contig 17181 bp, 11 predicted proteins | sample 1674721 | NCBI WGS metagenome assembly OMKS01 (sample SAMN06264996, study PRJEB25208) | sediment metagenome | isolation source: hot spring sediment | place: USA: California | collected 2014-09-02
AGTACGGTCTCGTGGGCTCGGAGATGTGTATAAGAGACAGAGCTACAACTCAGGTCCAACGCCGCGACTGGCGTGCCAGAATGCGAGTATCTCGACGATTTTTGGCGGTGCTTTCACTCGGTAGTAGAGGTCATAGCGAATGCGACTGATGTGGATACGCCGCACATCTGCGAGCTTGACGTTTTCGGCCCTCGCTCCAATGTAAGGCTGAGCGGAGACAAGTTCGAAAGCTCGGGCGATTTCTTCACGAAACGCCTCTGGAGCCTTCGGGCGATTTGCCTTCCACCATGCAGACGCCTCCAGTATCTGGTCGGCCGCCGTACGGACAACCCGAATGGGAAGCCTCCGACTCAAGCGAACTCTCGCAACCCATGCAGGAGTTCGTCACCGGCGATCGTCTCGCCGTGATCGGCCTCGGCCATCGCCGCCAGCGTCTCGGGGCGGCAGTCGGGAAAGCGGCGGTCCTCGCCGAGGTCCGCGGCACTCGGGTCGAGCGCGATCGCCGCGGTCCAGAACGCCCGCATCATGCCCATGCCGCCGCCCATGCCACCCATCATGCCCATGCCGTACCCTGTGGAGGGCGGACTGAGCAGCTCGGCCACGTCATAGACGCGGTTCTCGTACCGGGTGGGCAGAGAATCCACCGTGGCGATGCTGATGATACCGTCCTCAATCACATAGCCCAAGGCGGGTTGGCCCGGACCGCTGCTGACGGCCTGAAGGACGCGATTCAGCCCCGTCCTGAGGGGCACACTGACCAGACCGGCGCCGCTGAGCCCAATGGGGCTGTTCTGCGTGATGAAGGCGTTGTCGTTGAGGTCACGCCAGATGACCACCATATTCAGTGGCGGCTCGACACTGTTGCGCAGGATGTCAATCGCCTCGGCCAGCGTGGTCTGCTCGGTCAACGCGGAAAGGTCCACCTTCTCTCGCAATTGTCTCTCGACCGCGATATCCGCCGGGTCACGCCCATCCGTGATGGCGGCCTGGCGCTTCTTGGCGATCTCCAGCCAATCGGCCGGGTAGTTCATTTCCTTCTCATACGGGATGCCTTGGGCGTACGTCTGAAGGAGCAACTCCATCTCGTGTTTGTTGCTTTCCTTGATCAGGGCCACTTCACGACGCCAGCGGATTTCGTCCTCCAGGATGTCCTTAAGAAGCAGCGCATTGCTGTTGCGGGCGTCAACGGCCAGAAGCTGCTCGATCTGACCCAAGGCTTCTTCGAACCGCTCTTCCTTACGGAACTTGATCGCCCGCTCCATATAGTCCTTGACCGCCTGCTCGCGCTGGGCTTCGATACGATCGCGAAGCTCCTGGGTCTGTCGGGCGATCGCCTCGGCCTGGTCCTTGGCCTGCTTCTGCCCCCAGTCGGCCTGGGCCTTGGCAATCTGCTGGTCCACCAGGTTCAGCTTGGTGATGTGCTGCTGATAGTCCTCACCCAGGAGCAGGCGGTTGGAATTGACCAGGCGAAACGCCGTCCCCAGGGCCAACCGAGCGTCGCCGAACTGGTTGTCCTTGAGCAGTTCCTCGGCCCGGCGAACCGCCTCATCAACCTGGGCCTTGGTGTACTCGCGTTGTATCTTCCGCTTGCGGAGAATCTCGTTGATATACGCGTCGCCGGATGGCGCGGCAGACTCGGAAACGTCCGCCGGAGGCGCGGTCTCCGTAACCGCGGGCTCCTGGACCGGCGTCTCCGACGTCATGTCCGTGGGCTCGACCGAGGGCGCCGGCTGCGGTTCGGGTTCCTGAACCGGTTCTGCGACCGGCTCGGTCACGTCCACGGCGGCAACCTCCATCGGTTCGGACTCGGGCTGCGGCTCCGGTTGGGGTTGGGGCTCGGGCTGCACCTCTGGAGTCGGTTCGGGTTGGGGCTCGGGCCTGGGCTCGAACGTGCCAACCGGACGGGACGGGGGAATCTCATAGGTGACGGTCTTGGCCGACTGCGTCGGCACCGTCGGCTCGTCCGGAGCGGCGGGCGGTTCCTGCTCGGCGGCGGCGCTCAGGGCCTGCCGGATCGTCGTCAGGTAATCCGCCGCCGTCCTGCCGTCGGCCGAGCGGGGTTGGTAATCGTGGCGCACGACCTCCTCAAAGCCGACCTGCGCCTTGTCCAATTCACCCAGCTCGAACAACTTGAGGCTCTTCTCGAAGAGCACCTCCACCTGGCGGCGCTCGATCTGCTCATTGGTGACGGCCTTCTTCCGGAGCGTCTCAATGCTCGTGACAACCTGCTGTCTCTCAAAATCCCGCAGATAGGGACTGTCCTTGATCGCTTGCAGCTTGACAATCGCGCCCGCATGGTCGCCGTCGGCGGCAAGCTGGTCGCTGCTTCGAAGCTCGGCGAGAATCTCCTCGCGGGCCTTGAGGGCGGCGGCCGTCTGAGCCGTGAGACGCTCGAGCTCCTGCTTGTCCGCGTCGGTCAGGTATTCCAGGTACGTGCCGCGGACGTCGTCGAGCGTGAGTTCGGCCTCTTTGAACAGTCCCCGATCAAGCTGCTGAGCAGCGATCTTCAACTGGTACTGGGCCCGCTGCTGCATCGACTGCTGCCGAGTGCCCGGCTGGCCGGCGACGTGGCTTGGAATGGAACAAACGCCAAAACAAACCGTAAGTATGACCAGGGAGGTTATCAGGTACAGCCCTGGGGACGATGCGGTTCTGGTCACTATGCGCCTCCGCTCTAATCGACACCTGATACACACTGATTGCAGCCCGGAACTGTCCGGTAGGCACGCAGTCTATAGGCCGACACCCGAATTTGCAAGAAAAAAAAGCGGACGCTCCCGCCTGCTTCGATGCCGGGCTTGCATGGGCCGGACGGGGCGGATAGGATACCGGTTTCATGGAATGATCGCGATACGGGGGTGGCCGCGCACCGAGGGGATTTGTGGCTCGAGAAGAAGATAACACGCTTGCGTTGGCGGTGGAGACATCGGGCCGATACGGCTCCGTGGCCGTGGGATGCGGGCCCCGGATCCTACACGCACAGGCCTTTTCGGGCGTGATGCGGCACAGTGCCGAGCTGTTCGAGACCGTGACGGCGTTGTTGGGCCGAATTAACAAGAAGGCCGCCCACGTCGAACACGTCTACCTCACGGTCGGCCCGGGCAGCTTCACCGGGCTTCGAATCGCCGCAACCATGGCCAAGATGATGGCCCTGGCGGCCGGGACGAAGATTGTGACCGTCGGCACGCTGGAGGCCCTGGCCGCCAACGCCACGGAGTACTGCAGGACGGGCCATGCCCCCCTCGGCCGCGTGGGGACGATCCTCGACGCCAAGCGGGGCCGGTTCTTTGCGGCGCTGTTCGAGTGCGGGCCGGAAGGATGGACGCGACTGACCCCCGACGCCGTGGTCCAGCACGATGCGTTCCTCCAACAGGCCCTGGCCGGACATGATCGTCTGGCCCTGCTGGGCGAAGGACTGGTTTATCACCGCACGCGGTTCGAGGCCGCGGGTGTGACCATCCTGCCCGAATCCACGTGGTACCCCCAGGCCTCGGTCGTCTATCACATCGCGCGACAATACGCCCTGGAAGGCCGGTTCGCCGATCCGGTGGCCTTGGTACCGGCGTATATCCAGGGCCCGGATGCGCTGGAGTTGGCCCAGCGGCGCAAGTAGAAGGCCGCGGACCCCACGCAAAGCAGAGCCGGGGCTACCGTGGACGCAGGGAGATCCGGCATGGCCCGGAGAGCTTTAGAACCAGCCATCCGGCCGAATCATAGTGAACCTCCGCTGCGGGCGCGTCGGCTCGCGATGGGTCCTGCGTCGGCGTACATCGCACCTGCGGCTCGGCCCGCATACCCGCAATAAGAACATTGTATTCTTCCCCAACGCCCCCGACCTCGAAACGCACCACCTCACCGGCATCGCTCAAGTCGCGGATACGACACGGCGCGTGCACGATCCAGCCGTGCGATCGCACGGGCCGCATATCATAGATCGGCTCGGCCTCGTAGGCCTCGGGCAGATGGGCCCCGACGGTGCCGGGGTTGATGGCCGGGCCCTCGGCGACCTGCTGCCGCAGCAGAAGGTAGTCCGGGAGCAGGCCCTGCCTGTCCTTGTCCGCCTCCGACCAGACCATCTGAAGACCCGCAAGGGTGATCCCGCGGCTCAACTGACGCCAGGGTCCGGCCGGGTCGACGTCGGCCAACCGGTGCAGGGCCGAGCCATACACCAGACCACACCACTGAACGGGCTGGCCGAACCACACCGGCGCCTGCCAGTTCGTGGCCCCGAGAACGGCGATCGTCGCATACGGCCCGACCGGTCCGTCCGTGGGGTTCTCCAGGTAGACAAACGGCACGCCCGTCCAGGCCCAGTAGCGGGCCTGATCGAGATACTCCCTCTTGCCGCTGAGCAGATAACCGTACACGTAGGCGTCGATCATGTGGGCCGAGGCAAGGATGTCGGGCGTGTGCAGGGGCACCTCCCACGTCTGCGCCCCGCAGGGAACGGTGTCGGCGTACAACGCTGTCTGTCTGTCCAGCAGGGCCAGGGCCTTGGCCGTCAGGTCCCGATCGCCGCAGAGCGTCGCGGCTTGCAGAATGTCCGCGACGAGCCGACCACCCAGGCCGTTAGCGTGGTCGGCGAAGTGCGTCCTGCCGTAATCGGGCCCGCCGGCCGAGGCGCGATACGTCAAGCGCCCGGCCTCATCGAACCGGCCGAGATTGCTCAGGGCCTGTTGCCTTCGCATCCGCACGTATTCGCCGACGCGGCCGAACCACAACGGCGGCGCCGGCAGGCGAATGTGAGACACGCCGCTGGCGTACGGGTCACCGGGCGCGAGCCGGGCCAACGTCTTGGCGACGCCATCCCGCAGCCGCTCCCGCAGGGACGCATCGCGTGTGTGGCCCGCGAGCCACCGCATGTACATGGCCGCGTCGGCCGCCCGGCTGGGCCCGAAGCTCTCGCCCCAGACGGCATGGCGAAAGAGCCAATCGCGATTGGCCGCCGAGTCAAGCCAGCCGTGCGCCAGCAGTTCGACCCCCCGTTCGAGCCCCCCTTCATAGTCCGGCAGCGGCGGCAGCACCTGCAAGCGGACGTACTGTTGCACAGCCGGCACCACGCTGGATCCCTGGCCAACGATGATAAGGCCCTCGGCCGCGATGGAGCCGTCGGCCTGTACGGTGATGGGGCTGTGCGCCGCCGGCTCGTTGGCCATGCGATTCGGCCCGATACCGGGACCGTTGAGCCACAGGGCGTGGGCCCCGGAGCCGAACACGCGATCGGGCGAGTCAAAGCCTGCGGCCACGAGCGGCGAGCGTCGCCAGATCAGCCCCATGTAGTCGCCCTCGTGCTCCACGACCATCAGCGGAAACGTAATCATATGCGGTTCGGGGATGCGCCGGATGTGCCCGGGGCCGGTGATGTCGGCCGTGCTGCTGGACGGCTCATCGGCCAGATACTCCAGCCCAGCGAAGAGCCCCTGGTGCTTGGCCGAACCGAATGAGCCCAGCCCCGGCAGCAACGTCATCCACGGCAGCAACACGGCGTGCCGGTCGCGGTCGACACGTATCGTCGTGCTGAAGCGCACGGCATTCTCGCCCGGCACGCGATCGAAGCGGCGGCTGATTCGCCAGCGTCCGCCCTGCGAATCGGTGAGTACAACGGCCTCTTCAAGCATCCGGTGCCCATCCCGCCGCACGGTGCATTTGCCCCCTGACAACGCCAGCCATTCGGTGCGATCATCGAACTGCACGCCGATCATCTCGCCGGTATACCCGCAGGCCATCTGTCGCCCGCCGGACCGCACGACAAACGCCCCCCAGCGGTCGCCCGCGTGCTCCAGAATCAAGGTCCCCGCCTGGAGCCGTGCGACTGAGGCGACCGGACGCGGCACCATCGGCTTCTGGAAGGCGGGCGGTTCGGGCTGAGCTAAGACCTCCACGCGGATGAACCGCACGACCGTCAGGCCGCGATCGTGGGAGGGGTCCAGCCGGAAACGGGTCGCCGGACCCAGGCCATCGCCGATCATCACCGCATAGTCATGCCACTGGCCATCGCCGAAGACGGTGAAGGTCCGCACGCGCTCTGCCGAGAAACCACGGCCATAGAAGATCTGCGCCGAACCGTCGGTATCACATCGCATCCGCACCGTCACCCGCACCAGACTGCCGGCGGGCAGGTCCACCGCCGGGCCCTCGATCCAGGGATCGAGGCCGGTCGTACGGACGATGAGTCCGTCGGCGGTGGAGCGGACGGGCTCGACCCGCGCGTTGCCGCTCCAGCCCTGCGTACCCTGTGTGAAATCCCATTCAACCGAAACCGCCGCGATGCACTGACCCGTCAAGGCCAAGATCGCCGCCGCGCACAACATCCCATTTCGCAACCGCTGATTCATCGCTTACCTCCAGGTATCATGGGGTCATAGGCATGGACGGGTCGGTCTCCTTGAACCGCTCGGGGAAATCGGGCTTCAAGCCGATTGCGCTCGTGTCAATCGGCTCGAATCCAAGCTCCAACGCGGGCGAGTCCTCGGACAGCGAGAAGTCCCGCCCGGCGACGTCGGCGAACCTCGGATCGGCCGTGATGCTGTGGGCATCGAGCCGCCCGCCCAGGAGCTGCCGCCACTTTTCCATATCCTTGTCAGCCGGTCCGCCCTTGATGGTGACCTCGCCACCGACGGCATGGAAGAGATTGTTGTCGCACTCGCTGAGTCGATCCTCGGACCAGTTGGTGAAGCCATAGGCGTAGAACCGCTGCGGCCGCGTCCGCCCATCGCGGGACGTGTAGTCCTCGGCCTGGACGACGATGACGTGCCGATCCGCGGCCGGGGCGGGGAGCACCGTCCCATCGGGCTCGAACGCCGGGTCATCACTAAGCACAAGGGCGTCCATATTGATCCCACCGCCCTTGAGGTTCTCCCACCGGAGCGTATGCCGCCCGGCCGAAAGCGCCAGCTCGGCGGTCCGGGCCCACTGCATCCGCCCCCAATCGCCCGTATCGGGCAAGTGGTTCAGCACCACGGGCTCGGCGTCACCGGCGCGGATCGCCGTCCGCCCGTCCATCGCTTTGTAGCCGTAGGGCTCATTCTGGCACGCGTAACGCATCCACAGGGCATATCGCCCGCTGACCGGCACGTCGATGGTCCAGGTCAGCGTGGTTCCCTTCGGATGCAGCTCGGCCACGCCTCGGCCGAATTGCCCCGTCCCCGGGTGGCCGGGGCCCGGCTCGAAGTAGAAGATGTTGCGGCGATAGACGTGGTGGTCGCAGCGTTCATCGGCCATGAAGAATGAATGGATGCCCGTATCGCAGACGGGGTCGCCGACCAGGATGTTGTTCTCGATGTGATTTCCGATGCCCTTGGCGTAAATGCACTGGTTGTGCTCGGTGCCGACCACGCCGTAGATGATATTGTTCGTCACCGTCCAGTAGTCGGCCTGATCGTCCAGGTAAATGCCGCTTTGCAGATTGAACTGATCATTGCCCGTATCGTGAATGCGGTTGTGGTCGATCACGTTGTCACGGCCCGAACCCCAGCTCTCGATGGCGCCGGTATCCTGGCTGTCGAGGTTGGTATGATGAATATCGTTGTAGGCGATCAGGTTGTTGCAGCCGGGCATGAAATCATAGCGGTTTTCCCACGTCATGCCCTCGATCTTGCCTCGGATCGTGCCGTAGCGGGCGCCCTTGAGGCTGACGCCGTACCGCGGCATGTGGTGGATGTGGTTGTGAATGATGCGGTTGTGGCCGCTCTGGCTGATCCGCACGCCGTAGCCGTGCCCGATGAGACGGCCGCAGTGGTGGATATGGTTGTTCTCGACAACGTTGTGATGGCTGACCCAGTCGCGGCCCGGCCCGATCCCCTGGATCGAGACGCCATGTTGGCCATGGTCTCGGATCTCATTGCCGTAGACCGTGATTCGCTGGGCCCGCTCGCGGATCATCACACCCGTGACGCCGGCGTTCTCGATGCGGCAGAACCGCACGGAGCAGTCCTCGGCGTTACCGATATCAACGGCATTCTCCTCGCAAATGCCGATATCCAGCCCTTCAAAGTGCAGGTTACGCACGGGCCGGTCGCGTTGCCCCTGGATGCGGATGACCGACCGGGCCGTGGAAAGCACCATATCGGCGCGACGGATCGACGGCCCGCGCGGCCAGGCATAGACCTTACCCTCCGTGGCGGCGATGGCGCATTCACCGGGAATGTCGAGCAGTTGCGGCACGTTCTTGACGTAGTACCGGTTTCCGGCCCGCAGATTCACCCCTTTGGCGTCGAGCACCAGGCGCCTGTTTCGCGGATCGGCTCCGATCAGCCGATAGTCGTGGTTGAACCAGTCATGGTTGGGCCAGAGGTTGACCTTCGCATCGCCCAAGTCCCACCGCGCCGGGTCCAGGTCCTCCGAGCCGTATACAAAAGCTGTCCTGCCGTCGACCTCGGCCGGCTCGACGAGCTTGAAGTACCCCTCGTTCGGCGTCCGCGCCAGGGTCATCCGGCGGCGGTCTTCAAACAGTTGGCTGCCACGAACCCCCTTGGGCAAGGCGGCCACATAGATGCGCCCCCGGTGCGGCTGCCAGTCCTGCAAGCGAACGCCGCCAAGAAGGACGGGCACCTCGTCGCCGTAGGCGACGTAGCGGACGGCGTACTGCTCGGTTCCGGAGTCCTCCGGGCCGAACGTGACGCCCTGCGGCAAAAGATAAACACCGCCGTGGATCCGTACGACCACATCTCGCTGCAAACCCACGGCAATTCGCTTGCGGACGGCGTCCCTCGCTCGCGGTAGCGTGGCAAAAGGCAGCGCCCGCGTGCCGGGATTGCGGTCGTCGCCGCGCGGCGAGACATAAAAGTCACCCAGCCGGTCCGAGAGCGCCGGCGCCGGTCCGGCACAGGCCGTCAGGACCAACAGGCCCGCGCAAAGCCATCGAGCCGCGGGGTTTGTCTCCATTCTACGTCGCGTCTTCATCGGCTATCTCCTTCGGCCCCCCCGCGCTGTCACCGATAGCTCAGGGAATACGACAGAAAAGGAACACGGGCGACTCGCTGAGCTCCAGCCGCACCTGCCCGGACCGCTCCTTCTCGACCTGCACCGTGGGCGCCGGGCCCGCCGCCAGCGGCATCGCCTCGGCCCTGTCCACCGGCGGCACATCGAGGGTCCGGGTCACCCGGCGGTCGGCCCCCGTCGGCGACCAGGCCGCCACGATAACCCGCTGGGGCTCGTCCACGTGCCGGTAACGGTACGCGTACACGTCGCCCGCTGCCTGGACAATCGCGCCGTCAAAGCGATAGTCGCCCAGCGTCTTGTACAAGTAGGCCACGGCATGGTAGGCCGGCTTGGGCTGGTCATTCCGCGTCAGACCGCTGGACCCGTGCACGTGGGGTTCATCGTTGTCGTTGAACCAGAAGATGTACGCCCGATCCATGTCCATCGCGGAGAAGATCAGGAATGACCGCACCAGATAGCGGGCCTGCTCAAGCTCGGTCGAGCCGACCCAGTCCTTGAACGTGCCCTCTTTGGGGGCGGGCTTGGTGCAGGCGTCATACCCGAACTCGGTGAGCCACACCTCCTTGCCCGCCGCGTGCCGATCGCGCCAGTCGATGATCTCCTGAATGTCCTTGAGATAGCGGATGGAGGGGTCTTCGGGGTAGCTGCGTCGCCAGGTGGGCCAGCCCTCGACCTGGGCGTAGCTGTGAACGTTCAGCACGTCATAGAGGCTTTCCAGGCCGCGAACGCATTCCAGGCTCTTGGCGTACTTGCCGCTGGGCCCGGCGGTCATGGCGCAGGTGACGACCTTGAGCCGCGGATCGCCCAACCGCATGCCGCGGGCCATGGATTCGAACACCCGGCGGTAGGTCGCATCGTCGTAGGCCCCGGGCTCGTTGCCGATCTCCGCGCTGGTCACCAGGTTACGACCGCCGGGACCGAAAAAACGCGCAAAGGCGAACCCATACGTCTCGGCGTCGCGCGGCAGATCGACCCAGGAATCGGGGGGCGTGGCGTTCAGTTGAATGCTGGCGTTGATCTCAAAACCGGCCCGTGTCCAATCGCCGTAGAGCTTTTGCCAATCGACGCGGTTGCGGGCCAGCGGAAACGTCGGCCAGAAATCCGTTTGATCCCCGAGGTCCCAGTTCAGGCCGTGGTAGTCCCGAACGCGTCGGCAGATCGGCTGATAAAGCCGTGGTTTGAACTGGACGGTGTGCACGCACAGGCCCATCAGGTCCTTCATCGCGGGCCGATCGGGCCGGTCCGCACCCATGGCGGCAGCGGCGGAAAACATCACGACGACGAGGGCAAAGCGGCATCTCATCACACACTCCCGCGATTGTCAACGACAGAAAACCGCAAGAGACCACATGGGCCTTGCGGCCGGGTATCTCGTCATGGGCCTCGGCATCACGCCTGCAACTCAAAGTCAAACTGCTTTTCGAAAAACGTCTCAAAGTCGAAGACGTGGTCGAAATCCTCGATGCGGTCCTCGGGCTGAGCGCTCATCCACCCGTGGCGGATCATCAGATAGACGATCTCACCCAGGTCTCGCGTGGTGCGCACGCCCCACTGCCCCAGGACCATGCGAGCCAGGCGCCCCCAGCGCTCGACGGCCAGGTGCCCCAGGCCCCACGCCAGCTCCTGGCCCGTAACGTGACGAATCTCATCGGGCCCGCGGTCCTCCTCGGACCTCAGCCGTTGCACGGTGACCCCCAGCCCCTCGTAGACGAACTTCAACGCCCGCGGGTCGTAGCGGCCGTCGTCTTCGGCGATCTGATCGATGCTTTTCTTGGTTTCGGGCATGCTCTCGGCTCCGGCTCGGCCGACTCCGGGCCGATCAGTGGATCCGCTGGCCCGGGGCGGCGCCTTCGTCCAGCCCCAGCAGGAAGATGTCCTGGCCGCCCTCACCGGCGGCGAGGATCATGCCCTCCGAGGTGCCGAAGCGCATCTTCCGCGGCGCCAGGTTGGCCACGCACACCACGTGCCGCCCGACGAGCTGCTCGGGGCTGTACGCCTGGGCGATTCCCGCAAAGACGTGCTTCGTCAGGCCGCCCAAGTCCAGCTCCAGCGCCAGCAGCTTGTCGGCGCCATCGACCTTCTCGGCCCGGGCGATACGGGCCACCCGCAGGTCCACCTTCATGAAGTCGTCGAACGAACACTCCGGGGCGATCGGCTCGGCCGGACCGGCCGGTTCGGACCGGGCCGCCTCGTCCCGCGGCTTGCTTTCTTCGATCATGGCATCCACCTTTTCCTTGTCCATCCGCTCGGCCAGTCGCTCAAACGTGCCAATGGGGCGATCTTCCAGCGTGCGGTCGACGTCGGCCATGCTCAGCGGCTCAACGCCCAGGAACCGTTCAATCTTTGCGGCGAAACCGGGCAAGACGGGTTTGAGATAGATCGTCAGCAGGTGCACGGCGTTGATGACCGCCGTGAGCGTCCGCCGGGTCGTCTCAGCATCGGTCTTGACCGTCACCCACGGCTCGGCCTGGTCGACGTATCGATTGGCCGCATCCGCCAAGGCCACGATCCGCCGGATCGCCGAGGCATAATTCAGACCCTCGTAGTCGGCGATGATCGCCCCCTTCTCGGCCCGCAGCGTCTCGACCAGGGCGCGGCCGGCCTCATCCAGCGTTCCCAGCCGCCCGTCCAGTTTACGCGTCAGCATCGGGCCCGACCGGCTGGCCAGATTGGCGAACTTGCCCACCAGGTCGGCGTTGACCCGCTGCTGGAAATCCTCCAGGCTCAGATCGATATCATCCGCGCCGGCGCTCAGCTTGCAGGCGTAGTAGTAGCGCAGGTACTCCGGGTCCAGATGCCGCAGGTACGTCTCGGCGGTGATGAACGTGCCCTTGGACTTGCTCATCTTCTGGCCGTTGACCGTCAAGAAGCCGTGCACGAAGAGCTTGTCGGCGGTCTTGAGCCCGGCGCTGATGAGCAGGGCCGGCCAGAACAGGGCATGGAAGTACATGATGTCCTTGCCGATGAAGTGGTACAGTTCCCAGTCGGGCCCGTTCCAGACCGCGTCGAAATCCAGCCCGTGCCGATCGCAGTAGTTCTTGCACGACGCCATGTAGCCGATGGGGGCGTCGAGCCAGACGTAAAAGTACTTGTCCTGCTCGCCCGGAATGCGAAAACCGAAGTACGGCCCATCGCGAGAGATGTCCCAGTCCCGCAGGCCCGCGTTGAACCATTCATCCAGCTTGTTGCGGACGGTGTCCTGCACGTACCCGCGTTCCATCAGTTCGCGCAGTTCCTTCTCGAATGCCTGGAGGCGGAAAAAGTAATGCCGGCTCGTTCGCCGCACGGGCGTGCCACCGCACAGGGCACAGACCGGATCGACCAATTCGGTGGGCCGATAGTGCGCCCCACACGCATCGCACGAATCCCCATACTGCCCAGTCGCCCCGCAGCGGGGACAGGTCCCCTTGATGTACCGGTCGGGCAACCACATACGGTCCTTCTCGCAATAGGCCTGCTCGACCTGGCCCTGCGTGATGACGCCCCGCTCCACCGCCCGTTGGTAGATCATCTCGCTGAATCGGCGGTTCTCTTCCGAGTGGGTCGAGTAGTAGTTGTCGAAGGCGATTTCAAAGCCGGAAAAGTCCCGCAGATGCTCGTGGCGCATCCGCTCAATAAGGACCTCGGGCTCGATGCCCTCCTCACGGGCTCGGAGCATCACGGGCGTGCCGTGGGTGTCGTCGGCGCAGAAGTAGTAGCATGTATTCCCGCACAACTTCTGAAAGCGGACCCAGATGTCGGTCTGGAGGTATTCCACAAGATGCCCGATATGAATCGGGCCGTTGGCGTAGGGCAAGGCCGAGGTGACTACGATGTGTCGCGTCATAAGCGGTTCCCGTCTAGTTGGAATGGGCGCTGCCCGATGGCTTGGACCCGGACGATCCCCGACCGCTTGCTCCCTGTCCCCCGGAACGGCGATTCTTGCCCCGTCGCCGCCCGCGACGGCGGGGCCGCCGGGGGCCATCCGCTTGTCCTTGGCCCGCAGGCGGCTTGCCCGGCGTCTCCGACCCGGTATCCGAGGTCGACTCGGTCTGTTCGCCCTCTCCCGTCTCGACCTCGGGGGCTTCCTCAGCCTCGAAACCGGTCTCCGTATCGGGGGTGTCGGTCGCCTCGGGCTGGACCGTCGATTCACCCTCCCAGGTCTCGGCGAGCTCGTCGGCCTCCGCGTCCTCATCGAGCTGTTCCCACTCGCGGGCGCGTGGGCCGGGCTTGCGGTCCGGACGCGACCGCGTGGAACGCGACCGGTCCGAGCGCCCCGTCCGGGCCGGACGATCCGCCGAGGGTGAAGTGGGGGTCGAGCCGTCCAGGATCTCGATCTCCTCCAGGGCCCAGGCCTCGCGTTTGCCGTCCTCGCCCTGGACCACCACCAGTTGCGTCAGGATCTGACTGTCGACGACGCGGCCCGTCCCCGCGGGGGTGCGCACCGGCGTGTTCTTCCGCGGCAACCGTTGACGCAATTCGCGATAGGTCTGATCCTCATACCGCAGGCAGCACTTGAGCCGCCCGCAATGGCCGGAGATCTTGGACGGATCGAGCGTGGCCTTCTGCAGCTTGGCCATCCGCATGTTGACCGGCTCGAGCACCTTCAAGAACCGCCGGCAGCAACACTCCTGGCCGCAACTCTCGTAATCGCTGACCAGCCGTGCCTCGTCGCGCGAGCCGATCTGCCGCAGTTCGATACGCGTCTGGTATTCCCGCGCCAACCGCCGCACCAGGTCACGGAAATCCACGCGGCCGTTGCTCGTGAAGTAGATGATGATGCGCTCGCCGCCGAACAGGTGCTCGGCATCGACCACCTTCATCGGCAGGTTCATCTCACGGATGAACCGCTGGCACGTTTTGGCCTCCTCGCGGGCCGAGGCCTCGAGGTGCTTCTGCTCGTTGAGGTCCTCGTCCGTCGCGAACCGGATGAACGCCCCGCCATCGGCGATCGGCTGTTCGCGGCCCGTATCGCCATAGTACATCCGCACCTGATCGACGCTGGCGCGGAATTGGCCGGCCCGGTAGTTGAACTCGCCGACAATCTCCCCCAGCTCCAAACCGCGGCGGGTCTTGACGACCACCTGGCTCTTGGTCGGCGGGATGGAGGATTCACTGTGTTCGAACCAGCCCAGCAGGCGCATTCGCCCGTATCGGACCAGCATGAGCTTCTTGTTCTTCTGTGGCTTGGGCCTGCTCGGCTCGCCCTGTGTCATGGCGTGTCATCTTCGCTTATGGGTTCACGACGCCGTGGCGTCATCTTGTCGTTATGATCCGCGTCGCCCGCACCCGGATGCTCGGCCGAGTCCCCGAACCGGCGGTCCGAAGGCCGGGGCCGCGATCTACAGATCCTGTATTATAGCACAGCCGCCCATGTATAACAACAGTTCCTCCAGAAGCAGCCGCTCGTTGACGCTGGCCTCGACCCAGCCCATGCGGTCGGCGGCCCGGGCGACGAAATCGCCCAGCGTCTCCACGTCGTATCGTTCGGCGAGCCGGCGAATCTCGCCTCGCGGTCCGGCCGCACCCAGACCCGGACCGTGCCCGGCGGCCAGGAACATCGCATCGCGGTAGATCGACTGGATCATGGTCAGCAGACCCTTCAGGGCCCGGCGATTCAGGTCGGTTTTGCCGGCATCGGGGGCTTGCCGGGCCCAGGCCGCAGCCAGGGCCTTGGCCCGGTCGGCCAGGTCGCCGGCCAGGTCCACGGCCTGGGGCAAACCGAAGGCGACCAATCGGCCAAGCAGCCCGGTATAGATCGCATAGGCCCCCCCGCCGTCCACGTCCAGGGCCGCCCAGCGTTGCGCCTCGCCGAGGCTGCCCTGGCAGAACCGCGCCCAAAAGGCCGCCTCCTCCGCGCCAAGGCCGTCGGCCGTCAATCGCTCAACCAGGACCGCCTCGTCAATGGGCCCGAATTGCACGACCTGGCACCGCGAATGGATCGTGCTGAGCATCCGCTCGAGACGGCTGCACAACAGAATGATGAGGCAGTGACCGGGCGGCTCTTCCAGCAGCTTGAGCAGGGCATTCTGCGAGGATGTGTTGAGCCGCTCGGCCTCGTGAACCAGGAAAACGACGTGGTCGGCCATCTGCGGCCGCAGCGGCGCCTTGTCGATCAGGTACTCCTTTACTACCGACATAGGCAGGTCCTGCTTGGCCTCCAGACCTTTGTCCTTCCCGGTATACGGGCGAAGCTCCTTGCGGATAGGCTGGAAGTCGGGATGGCTGCCGGCATCGAAAAGCCGGCAGGATGCGCACTGGCCGCAACTGTCGGCGAACCCCTCCGGGCCGGTCACCCGCTCGCGACACAGCAGCATTCGGGCCCAGGCCTCGGCCGTCGTGCGGCGACCCACCCCCGGCGGACCGGCGAACAGGTACGCATGCGCCATCCGCCCCGCCGCAAACGCCCGCTGCAGCGAGCCGATCGCCCGGTCCTGGCAAAATATCTCGCTCAATCGCACAGTCTGTCTCTCCATCGACCGCCCGGAAACACCGCCCGACACCGCCGGACGGCGGGCCCTACGCGAACCTCTCGCCCACGGCCTCGATGACCTTCGCGTGGACCTGATCCGCGGCGGCGGTCGCATCGACCACGATCACCCGGTCGGGCCAGTTTTCGGCCAATTCCAGGAATCCCCAGCGGACCTTCTGGTGGTATTCGTGCCCCTTCTGCTCCATGCGGTCGCGCTGACGTTGCATGCGGTCCGCGGCGGTCGCCGGGTCCACATCGAGCACGATCGTCAGGTCGGGCCACGTCCGTTCCAGGCAATCATCGGCCAGGTGGAGTACCCGGTCCGCCCCGAACCCGCCGGCCCGGCCCTGGTAGGCACACGTGCTGGAAATCCACCGATCCATCACCACGCAGCGACCGGCGGCCAGGTCGGGCCCGATCCGCTCGTGCCAAAGCTGGGCACGGGCGGCCATGTAGAGCAGCACCTCCACGTTGTCGGCCATCCCGGCGTGGGCGGCGTCCAGAAGGATGTGCCGGATCTTCTCGCCGATGACGGTCGTGCCGGGGTCGCGATAGGCCTCCACGGGCACGTTCCGGGCGGCGATCCAGTCCTGGAGCATCTTCACCTGCGTGCTCTTGCCGCACCCATCGGGACCATCCAACACGATGAACCTGCCGTCCAAGGACATAGGCTATTCTCCGCCGGGGATGGTTTCGTCGGCATCGGCATGGGGTCGGGGCGGGGTCTCCCGCTCGGCAACGAACAGAACCGCCCGCAGACCGACGAGAAACGCCCCGACGCTGACGACCGCCGCATAGGCCAGCAACGTCGCCTGATGCACCAGGCCCTCGGACGGCGCGCGGTCGGCCAGCAGCGTCAGCCCGAACAACAGCAACAGCAGCCCCACGAACAGGGCCAACACCGGCTTGACCCGACCGATGGGATAACGCCCCAGGTAATGCAACGCCTCGACGACCATCCGGTCGCAGACGATCATCACCGCGGGGATCAGGACCAGCGGCTTGGACAACACCGTCAGCGTCAGCACGTTACTGAGCGACACCGCCCACAGGGGGAATTTATTGGGATCGGAAATCCCCAATAGGGCGCCGAACAGGTGGAACACCAATGATAGCACCGCCAGCAGAAACACAAACATCAGCAATTCAAAACGGATGAGACGCCAGAAGAAATAGCGCCCGATGCGCAGCAGGAGCACCGGCTCGCAGCGCGTGCCGCTGTACCGCGGGACCGTGGCCAGGAAGCCGACCGAGACCATCTGCACGATGACCAGCATCGCCACCGTGGCGATAAACAGCACCAGCTCCCGCCCCGGCGTGACGGTCGCTCCCAGGCGCGGGCCGATTCGCTGGATGAGCAGATACAGCCCCGTCTGCAGCACGACAATCATCAACACCTCGGGCCAGCGGGCCCGGATGACCCGGATTACTTTCGACATCAGACATCCTCACGTCGACCGCGGGTGGCGGGTCGCAGCCGCTCTGGCCGCACGACCGGGCACAGAAAGACGCCGCTCCGTACGGGGCCTTCAGAAGCCCCCATGCCGGCAAGACATGGGCACGCCACCCCAAAGAGGGACGCCCCCTGCGGCAAGGCGCTTCGACCGACCGCCACCGGGATGCATCGTATCCGATTTCAGACCCCCTGTAAACCGTCAGCCGGCCCCGATAGCATTAAAGGCGTCAGAAGTGAATGGCGGTTCCTTAAGCGGCATAAGCACTGTCTCTTATACACATCTGACGCTGCCGACGAAGAGGATAGTGTAGATCTCGGTGGTCGCCGTATCATT